>VYKU01000006.1_pt1 | contig 169271 bp, 168 predicted proteins | sample 5114491 | NCBI WGS metagenome assembly VYKU01 (sample SAMN12291796, study PRJNA351875) | freshwater metagenome | isolation source: freshwater lake | place: USA: Michigan, Gull Lake | collected 2011-07-05 | reverse complement strand
TGAAAGAGTGAGTTTAAAACCCACTCAAGGAGATCCCGCGAGTTTTGTTTCAAGCCTAGTGAAAGACTTGACCTCCGGCTTCACACGGCAGTCGGTCTTGAGCACACCGGGCATAAGGACAGCTAATCCTCATGAAAACACGAAGCAGCCACGTCTGCCCCGATTAGTCCCGCTTACCCATCCCCAACCGGTGTCACCGCTGCAGCAACAACGCCCTCTCGTCGGAGATGGGCTTAGGTTATGCGGGGTTTGGTGGGGGTGGGATAAGTTTTGTTTTGTCCTTGCTGAAACACCCCTTCACTGCCTTCGGCAGAGCTTCCCCGTAAAACGGGGAAGCGGTCCCGAAGGGACTGAAGGGGTATTTGTTACGCCTACCCTGGTATTCCTAATACCAGCCAATCTCACGCAAGGCTTTGGCATAGGTGCGGCTGACGGGGACTTGGGTGTTGTTGGTGAGGGTGAAGACGGCTTTGCCGTCGCCGCGTTCGACGTCTTTCACAGCACCTCGGGCCACCCACCATGAGCGGTGGACTTGTGCGCCTTCAATGCCGTCCAGCTCACTGATCGCATCGCTTAAACGCATCAAGATTAGGTCCGTGCCGCGCGAACTATGGATACGCAAATAATGATCTTCGCTGGAGACCGCATAAATCTCGGCCCCGCGCAGCGAGATTGGCAGGCGCTCTAAGAAACGAATGGGGGCAGGGGTGCTGCCCGACTCGCCAAGCGCCGGGGCGGCGTGAGTCTCGCGCGGGGCTTGATTGGTGAAGGTCAATATGCCCGCCATAAAGGCGGAGATGATTGCGACCGGGGCAAAGTAAAAGGGAAGAGCCCGCAGGTTTAGAGTGCCCTGAAATGCCAGACCTGTGATGAGCCAGACAATCACGGTCATCGGGAGGGCTACCAGCACGGTCACCACCGCCCAACTCATAAAGGGTGAGCGGGCCCAGCGCTCAATCGCCACCAGTTTCCAGCTGATCAATGCGCCAATCAAAGCACCCGCCAACATGACGGGGAGCCAATAGGCAAAGCGCAACCAGAGTGGAAGGTCTAGGGTCTCAAACGCGCCTGATATTGCCAAGAGGCTACCCAACGCTTGGCTGATCCCGATCCCGCGCAAAGTTTCAGGACTTGTAAAATAGTGAATCCAGCTGGTGTTTGGCGCTTCGTGAACCACAGGACTTGGTGTTTCGCGCATCATGCCAGTTTCTCCACGTAAAGGCGCGTGCAAGCGCTCAGCCACCTTTCTAACGATGTCCTGCATCCACTGCAAAGACCTTGTGACACGATTTGGAGCGATACCGCATGACCGACATTTCCGCCCCCAAAAACAAAAACTTCCCTAGCGACGCCCAAACCCCAATCGGGAAATTATGGGTGATTGTTCAGCCCCTGCTGGGCCACCTATTTGCGATTGGCGTGGTGGCTGTGGCCCTTTCATCCTTTGGACCCAATGTGTGGGCTTATATCTTGAGCCAGAGCTTTACGCCGCGTGCACCAGACTGGGGCGTCTTCGCCGAGCTTCCCTTGGTCACCCTGATCCACATTGGTGGTGCAACCAGTTCCCTGCTTCTCGGTGGTATCGTGCTCTTTGGACCGAAAGGGACACCCGGCCATAAAATGATGGGCCGGATCTGGGCCTTGACGATGCTGACGACAGCGGTTTCCAGTTTCTTTATGAAGAGCTTTGCCCCCATGTTGGGGCAGTTTGGCCCAATCCACATTCTCTCGGTCTGGACGCTCTACAGCTTGCCGCGCGCCATCTGGTATATTCGTCAAGGCGATGTGGAAGGTCATTTGAAGTCGATGCGCGGCCTCTATTTTGGTCTGTGCTTGGCAGGCGTCATGACCTTTATCCCGGGTCGTACTTTTTATGCCCTGATACTTGGATAGGGGCGGCACTTAAGCCCGCTCTCTTCCCCCCAACTTTCTCGAAGGAGTTTCTCTATGCGCTATTTGTTCCCCCTTTTCCCTGTTGCCGCGATCACGCTTTTCTTCGCAACCGGTCCGTTCGTCATGGCATCCCCAACCAGCACTCTGGCTCCTGTCCAGTTTGTCTTTACGGGCTTTAAAGCGCAGGCGGGCCAAGTGATGGCGCAACTGTCGTGCGCGGAAAGGCCCGGCGATAAGGGCAGGCTCATCCCGGCGCTAGCCGACGTGCGCGGCCCACAAGTCGTGATCCGCTTTCCAGATCAGCGTGTTGGGCAAGTTTGCACGATGCGTGCGTTTCGCGACGAGAATGGCAATCAAAGACTGGACCTTGGCCCATTTGGCCTACCGAAAGAGCCCTTTGCATTTTCAAACAATGCCGTCGCCCGCTTTGGCCCACCAAAGCCAGAGGCCACACGCTTTGTGGTTCAGTCGGGTCAGAACAGCCAAACCATCAGGATCAAATAGGCCGAAGGGGTAAATGGGCTTGCATCGCTCTAGCGGTCATGACTACGATGACGGTGGAAGCGGCGCATAAGGGGCAGATGATGGGTAGAGTTAAGGGTTTGGTTCTCGCAGGTTTGTTGGCTGGGTTGCCGGGCTTGGTTGTCGCTCAAACCAAAATACCGACCCCGCCTGCCAAGGCTTTGATCGAGGCCGCTCTGAAGGACGACCGCGCCTATGCCATTACCCGCGATCTGACCACCGACATTGGGCCACGATTGGCCGGTACGGAAGCCGAAGCTCGCGCCCGCGATTGGGCGGTCGCACGCCTTACGCAAGAGGGCTTTACCAACGCGCGGATTGAGACCTTTCCGCTGACTGCTTGGGAACGGGTCATCGAGACCGCCGCAATTGTCGGGCCCCATGCCCAACGCCTTGAAGTCCATGCAACGGGCGGATCGCCTTCGACCCCGGCTGAAGGCATCGTCGGTGAGGTGGTGCGTTTTGCCGATATGGCGGCATTGCGGGCCGCACCGCCTGCTTCTTTGACCGGCAAAATTGCGTTTGTGGATGATATCATGCCGGTTACCGCCGATGGCAGCGGCTATGGCAAGGCCGTGGTAAAGCGGCGGGAATGTAGTTCCGTGGCGGCAGAGCTTGGCGCGATTGGCTGTCTCATCCGGTCGGCGGGAACGTCTGAACGGGAAGTCCATGTTGGCCAAGGCGCGCGCGGCCAGCAGGGCAAGCTGCCAGTCCTGATCCTTGCCAATGCAGACGCTAATCAACTAAGCCGCGTCTTGGAAAAGGGACCGACCCAAGTTCGGATGCAAGTCCAGACGAAGGTCCAGCCTGAAGCCCAGTCTGGCAATGTGCTCGCCGAAATGCGCGGTACGGAGCGTCCTGACGAGTATGTTGTTCTGGCCTGCCATTTGGACTCTTGGGACCTTGGCACGGGTGCTTTGGATGACGCTGTTGGCTGCGGAATTGTGACGGCAGCGGCAAAGCTTGTCCGCGACATTGCCGGGCCACCTAAACGCTCCATCCGCATCATTTGGTATGGGGCTGAAGAAGTTGGGCTGATTGGTGCCGCCGCTCATGCTCAAGCGATCAAGGGGCAAGCCAGTTCTTATGTGTTTGCAGCCGAATCTGACTCCGGTGACGGGAAAGTCTATCAGGCGGATTTCGGCTTTGGCGCGGGCACTGGCCCGGTCAAAGAGGCAATTGCCACGGCCTTGAAACCCTTGGGCGTGGCGCGAGGCACAGATAATGCTCGCGGCCAATCTGATATTTCAGCGCTGCGGCCCTTGGGGGTGCCGGTGATGGATTTGCAGCAAGACGCCAGCAAATATTTCTCGCTCCACCACACGCCAGACGACATCTTAGAGCGGGTTGACTTGGCCTCAGTGCGCCAAAATGTGGCGGTCTATGCCGTGACCGCGTGGTTTGCCGCTTGGACGACCCTTGATTTTCGGACGGAATAGTCATCGCCAGCATGGAAGATGATGAGTTTGCCGAACTTGAAGCCCTAGACGCTCCTGATGTCGCGCCTAGCTTGCAAGAAGTGGTTGTGCCGCAAGAGGCGGCAGGTGAGCGGCTGGACAAGTACTTGTCAGAAGCTTTCCCGGCGCTTTCCCGGTCGCGCATCAAGCATTTGATCGAAGCAGCACGGGTTTACCGCGACGGCGTCAAGGAGATGAACGTCTCCGCCAAAGTAAAGGCGGGCACGCATTATCGCATCGAAGTGCCGCCACCAGAACCCGCAGAACCACAAGCCGAAAACATCCCACTCTCGATCCTATACGAAGACGCCCATGTGCTGGTGTTGGATAAGCCTGCTGGCCTGTCGGTCCACCCGGCACCGGGCAATTGGACGGGGACTTTGGTCAATGCCGTCCTTTGGCATGCAGGCGACAGTCTCAAAGTGGTCGGTGCAACGGGCAGGCCCGGCATTGTGCACCGTTTGGATATGGATACGTCTGGGGTGATGGTGGTGTGTAAGAGCGAGTTTGCTTTGGCCTCGCTCGGTCGGCAATTTCAGGACCGCACGATTTCGCGGCGGTATCGTGCGTTTGGCGTGGGTCAACCCAAAGCGCCTTGGGGCAAGAGCGGGCGGGTCGATGCACGGCTGGCGCGGGATCCGCGTGACCGCAAGCGGATGGCGGTAGTGGCCGATAGTGCTTCAGCGGGAAAAAATGCGGCGACCAATTATGAGATCATCAAGCGCTTCGGCATCGGCCTGCAAGGCAACCCCGGGGCGGCGGCGACAGAAATGGTGTGCGTTCTCGAGACCGGTCGTACGCATCAAATCCGCGTCCACATGGCCCATATTAGCATGCCATTGATCGGTGATCAGGTCTATGGCGACACCAAAGCTGCGCGCGCCTTGAATACGGCCTTGCCCGAAGAAGTCCGTTTGAAGCGACAAGCGCTGCATGCCGAAACCCTCGCCTTCACCCATCCCGCCACGAGCGAGCGGATGAGCTTTCAGAGCGACCTGCCTGCGGACTTACTGGCCTTGCGCGCCGCACTTTCCGACTTATAGTTTCCGATCACAAGAAAGGCCCAAACCATGATCTCGCGCCGCACTCTGTTAGCTACCGGAACCGCATCACTGGGCCTTGCCGGCCTTTCTTTGCCGGCACATGCGCAAGAAGCGTCTACGCCCCTGAATGCCTTGTTTGAAAGCTATTTCGACCAGACTTTGGTGCGTAATCCTGAGCGCGCGACAGGCCTTGGCGATAAGCGCGGGCAGGACCGCTGGAATGATGATTCTGATGCTTATGCGGCGCAGAACCTCGCCTTTCAGGTCAAAACCAATCAGGAGGTTGCAGCCCTTGCGGCCACCTTGAAGCTGAACCAGACCGATGCGCTGAGTGTGCACCTGTTCGACAAACTGTCACAAAATGCCAAGGCCAATGCGCCATATCGGGGCCATGCTTATGTGTTTGATCAGCACAATGGCGCGCAGTCCGGCATCCCGACTTTCTTGGCTAACAATCACACCGTCGCGAATTTAGAGGATGCGCAAGCCTATATTGCGCGCCTTGAAGCCATGCCGGAAAAGGTCGGCGGACTGTTGGCGCGCTCTGCTGACTCGGCGGCAAAGGGCATCACACCGCCGCGCCATCTTTACGCGTTTGTCCTGTCAAACTGCGAGAACTTGTTGTCCGGGGCCCCCTTCACCGAGACGGGCAAGGATTCTGTTTTCTGGAGCGATATCAAAGGCAAGATCGACAAAACCACGCTCGATACCGCCACCAAGGACCGTCTAAAGGCCCAAGCGCGTGCCGCTTTGTTGGCCAAGGTCAAACCCGCCTATGAAGCCATTATCGCGGAAATGACCAAGCAACAGGCCAAAGCCCGCACCACCGATGGCGTGTGGGCTCTGCCCGATGGTGAGGCCTATTATGCCGAGCGTTTGGCAACCCAGACCACCACACGTTTGACCGCCAATGAGATCCACCAATTGGGCCTAGACGCTGTTGCGCGCATTCATGGCGAGATGGAAACCATCATGCGCAAGGTCGGCTTCACCGGCACGCGCGATGCGTTCTTCGACTTTATGGAGACTGATCCCCGCTTCTTTGTGGCCGATACGCCAGAAGGCAAAGCCACTTATGTTGCCAAAGCCACCGCATTGATCGACACCATGCGGGATCGTTTGCCGACAGCCTTTAATCTCATACCCAAGGCCCCCCTAGAAGTTCGCGCCGTAGAGCCGTTCCGCGAGGCCTCAGCGGGTCTGGCCTTCTACTCACGACCATCTGCGGACGGGAAGCGCCCGGGCTATTACTATGTGAACACCTTCAATGTGAAGGCGATCCCGACCTATCAGATGGAGGCCTTGGCCTATCACGAAGGCCTCCCGGGCCATCATATGCAGATCGCCATCGCGCAAGAATTGCAAGGCATTCCACGCTTCCGCAAATTCTCAGGCTTTACCGCTTATTCGGAAGGGTGGGGCCTTTATACCGAGCGTTTGGGCAAGGATATGGGCTTCTACCAAGACCCTTATTCAGACTTTGGCCGCCAAGTGCTGCAACTGCGCCGCGCCATTCGCTTGGTGGTCGATACGGGGCTGCATGCTAAGCGCTGGCCGAAAGAGCAGGCGATTGCCTATATCCTCGCCAATCAGCCGGGCGACCTTGAAAGCGCCACCCGCGACATCAACCGCTATATCGTTATGCCGGGCCAAGCCACGGCCTATATGATTGGCCAAATGGAGATCTTGCGCCTACGCGCCGATGCTCAGCGCCGCCTTGGCAGCCGCTATGATATCAAGAAGTTCCACGACATCGTGCTGGGCAGCGGCTTTGTGCCCTTGGATATCTTGAAGGAATTGGTGGAGGCTTGGGTTTAGGGTTAGATGCCAGTGAAGAGGCGATCTAGAGCGGCCATGATTTCATAGTCAAACTGGCCAGCGTGATCGACCTTTTCAACAAGTTCGCGGCGGTCAACTGCGCTAAGCAGCGTTGTCAAAACAACATAGGGATTTCCCAGCACTGCGATATGAGGCGTCAATCGTTCAATCACCAGATTTGTCCTGAAAGGCTCAAGCGGTGCAACAATGATACTCCTGATTTGGTCGACCCGCTCGGATTGAAGCACGATGACCAACTGCTCCGCTTGATCGACCGAAGCGAGTTTCCAAACTTCAAATCTTTTCATGGCTAAAATAAACGCAGCCGCTTAAGTGGCAGGCCATCCCGCTCAACAAGCTCATTAAGCGCTTCGAAGCCCCGTTTGTTAGCTAGAGTCCATGCTTCAAACTCAGCATCTTGGACTGCTTTGGTCAACGCCGCTTCAGCGACCGCAGAAATGTTCACGCTTAGTCGTCGAGCATCCTGAACCAGTTCGACAGGAAGGCTAACGTTGACGGCCTGACGCTTTAAAGTTTTATGCGCATTACTCATGCGCATAAAATCTCATGCAATTGACGGCTTGTCCACCAATATCTCATCTCACCCCGGCGCGATCATCAGCTCCGGCCGGACGATGGCGTCGAAGTCTTCGCCGCTGATGCCAAGCGCGATGGCCTCTTCGCGCAAGGTAGTGCCGTTTTTGTGCGCGGTTTTGGCGACTTTAGCGGCCAAGTCATAGCCGTATTTTTCTTTGAGTGGCGTTACCAGCATCAAGGAATTGGCGAGGCCCTTGGCGATATTGTCGAGGCGGGGTTCAATGCCAACGACGCAATTGTCGGTGAAACTGACGGCGGCATCGCCTAACAGCTGGACCGATTGCAGGAAATTATAGGCCATCATCGGATTGAACACATTGAGTTCGAAATGGCCTTGGCTACCCGCAAAGGCGATGGCGGCATTATTGCCCAGAATATGGGCGCACACTTGGGTCAAAGCTTCGCATTGGGTCGGGTTGACCTTGCCTGGCATGATGGAGCTGCCGGGCTCATTTTCTGGCAAAGCCAATTCGCCCAAGCCCGCACGCGGGCCAGAGCCCAAGAAACGGATATCATTGGCGATTTTAAAGCAGCTCATCGCGACCGTGGTGATCGCGCCATGGGTGAATACCATGGCGTCATGGGCGGCCAAGGCCTCAAACTTATTGGGCGCGCTGGTAAAGGGCAGGCCCGTCAGGCCTGCAATTTCTGTCGCCACGGCGTCCGCAAAGCCAACGGGCGAGGCAAGGCCCGTCCCCACGGCCGTGCCGCCTTGGGCCAGTTCCATCAAAGCAGGCAGCGTTTGGCGAATGCGGGCGATGCCATTTTCAATTTGCTTGGCATAGCCCGAAAACTCTTGGCCTAAAGTGACTGGCGTCGCGTCTTGGGTATGCGTGCGGCCAATCTTGATAATGTCGGCCCAAGCCTTGGCTTTGGCGTCCAAAGCCGCATGCAAATGCGTCAGCGCGGGTAGCAAATGGTGGGTGACCTCCACCGCGCAGGCGATATGCATCGCGGTCGGAAAGGTGTCGTTTGAGCTTTGGCTCATGTTGACATGGTCATTCGGATGGACGGGCTTTTTTGAGCCCATCTCGCCGCCCAGCATCTCAATCGCGCGGTTGGAGATGACTTCATTGGCATTCATATTGGATTGGGTGCCAGAGCCGGTTTGCCACACCACGAGCGGGAAGTGGTCATTTAGCTTACCGTCGATCACTTCTTGAGCGGCTTTGATGATGACATCACCCAAGTCCTTGTCCATCTTGCCGAGCTTCATATTGGCGAGCGCGGCGGCTTGTTTGACGATGCCGAGCGCTTTCACAATCGACAGAGGCTGCTTTTCCCAACCGATCTTGAAATTGCCGAGCGAGCGTTCGGCCTGCGCACCCCAATAGCGGTCGGAAGCGACTTCGATGGGTCCAAATGTATCGGTTTCGGTGCGCGTGCTCATAGGGTGCCTCTTTGGTGATGTTGGTGACGGCTTAGCTGGATCGATCAGCGTTTTGAAGGGGGTGACGTATCCTCAGCCGCAGCAGCGGCTGAGACTGGCCTTACTGGCGTAAGGTGGAGTCTATTTCCTCCCAGCAGCAGATCGCGAACAATCGGTTCAGCCGTTTTGATGTCGCCGCGCTTGAACGCTTCCTGAGAATCTTCGTCATACGGGCGGATGGACTGGGTTAGGCCAACCCAACCTGCCGATGTTTGCTTGAACACCGAAATTCCCTCATCGCGCGATAGTACCACGACCTCATTATCTTGGTCCCTGTCAACGTTTAGGAGCGCGACTGTGCATCGTTCTATCTCACGCATGGGCTCGAGGATGAGACAGCGCGGAACAACATAGTCTGGTAGGGTCGTGAAGTCTTTCGCAACGAAACTGGCTGGCAGTTTCGCGCCCTTGGGGCTGACAACTTTCAGGCTCGAAAGATCGGCTGGCTTGGCTTCTTCTGCTTCAAACGCGGGTTCGTCGTAATAGCGGCGGCGTTCCAGCTTGCCCTCGCTGGCGCGTTTGGCCAGTTTGGCGATGGATGGATCGGATGAAGCCAGAAGCTTGCCGAGTGCTGTTTTGCCATAATGGCCGGTATCGGCACTTAGCACGAACCAGTCGAAGCGCTCTGGCTTGATCTTGCCTGAGGTGAGACGCGCTACCTGATTGTCCACACTCAAGCGAGCAGGCGACGCCAATGGCGTCAAAATGGCAATAAAAACCACACACTTAAACACGGCCAAACCAATATTGAGGCGCTTTAGAAGCTCCATCCACGGCCCGCGCCAGAAAATTGCGGCGCTATAGCCGACGCCATAAGCCAGAGCGATCACCACCACCATGCCCGCCAAGGTCCGATCAATGGTTAGCCCATATTGGTTGATCCTCAGGCCAAGGCTCCACGCCGCCAATACGGCGAAGACTAACAACAGAGCCGATGCCAGCCAGACGCACCATTTCAGAACGACATGCACCTTGCGATCCTGCTCACCTTGCTGGAAAGCCGCGTTGATTAGCAACACAAAGCCGATACACGCACCCAGCAGCGTGGCTGTTGCGGCCTTGGTATCCCACAAGGGCTGTAAGCCACTAAAGGCTAAACTGACGGCAAAAATCGCTCCGATTAAGGTAATGACGGGCAAAAGCCACGCCAAAACGCCCAAAGCGAGGCCCCTAACATTGGCAAGAAGCTTGGGTTGGATGTCACCCAAATGCACGGCGCTCGCGAAGGCAAGGCCTGTGATGGGGAAGGCAAAATACTCATTCTGCAATAACTCAGTGAGCCATTTAAAGCCAATAAAGCCCAAAAGGGCCGCGCCCAGTTGTAGAATGCCCCGAAACAACAGCGTAAAGCCAATCGCTAACACCAATTGCACGCCGCGTTTCCAAGCCTCATCAAAGTAAAGCTCATAAGGTGCAAAGGGCTTGCCCGCTTGATCGGCGTTCGACACCAATTCATTGCCGATGAAAGTTAGTGCCAACAAGATCAGGATATATTGCAGTTCGCTGGCGTTTGAATCGCCCGAATAGATTCGCACATGCCAGAGAATGAAGAGCAGCAAAGCTGCGGCAATGGCCGACCAGATGGCGAGGCTTATCCGCCGCATGACTGCAGCACCTGCCCAGAGGATAAATGCTAGGAGCGTTAGGGTCTGCGCCAAGATTTCCCGCCAGTCTTCAGGCAGGAGGGATTCTGCGAGTTTTTTGTTGTCGTCTCCAATCAAGAACGCAACCACAAGACCGATAATCAGGCCAACACTCAAGCGCAAATACAAAGCCGTGCGTTCAGACAGGGGTTGGCTATTCACAATCATTCTGGATACTCCATCACGCAGGGACACATCTATGTCTTGCCACGTTTCCAAATCGTGCACATCTCATTAAGATAACATGATGAATAACGAGACACCTCTTTGGCAAAGAATGGCTACCGCTGGTGCCATGATGATTCAAGGCACGCCGCAGGCCCGCGCTCTGGGGATGCGGGTTGTCTCCATTACCGAAGCTCGCGCGGTGGTGGAAGTAGATTGGCGCGAAGATTTGGTGGGTGATCCTGAAACAGGCATCATCGCTTCCGGTGTTGTTACGACTTTGTTGGACAATACCTGCGGCGTGGCGGCTTTTGCGGCCCTAAGCGAGCCGATGTCGACCGCAACGCTCGATCTTCGGATCGACTATATGCGCCCGGCCAAGAAGGGTGCGACTATTCGTGCCGAGGCCCATTGTTATCGATTGACCAAGACAGTGGCCTTCGTGCGAGCTTTCGCCTTTGATGGCGACGATGAAGCCGACCCTGTCGCCGCTGCCCAAGCAGCCTTTATGATGGGCACTTCTGGCCGCATGGGGCAAAATCGGAGGCCGCCCAAATGAGTGATGCATCCGCCACGCCTGTGCGCGTGAAATTAGGCGAACTCAGCACCATGTTTGAGGCCGTGCCCTATGCAAAGTTCCTCGGCGTGCAACTTGAGCTTAAAGGGGATGAGTTGACGGCGATCCTGCCGTTCAAGGACAGCTTGATCGGCAATCCGATGTTGCCAGCCCTGCATGGTGGCGTCGTCGGCGCTTTGATGGAACTTACGGCTGTGGCGCAAATTTTCTTAGCACAGGGTGGTAAGAAAATCCCAAAGGTCATTGATATTTCAATTGATTACTTGCGCTCTGGTAGGCCTGTGGATACCTATGCCCGTGCCCATGTAACGAAGCTGGGACGGCGCATTGCCAATGTGCGGGTCGAAGCTTGGCAGTTTGACCGCGCAGACCCCATCGCCGCCTTACACGGTCATTTCTTGTTGAAGAGTGATGAGGGTGAGGGCGAAAAGCTCTGAATATTCCAAGTGGGAAAAGGGGGTCGGGTGAGCGCTCTTGGTAACCTTTAGGGTCCCAAAACGTTGTCTCAATTGTTTCTGGCGACATCAGCACGGACCTCCCCTCTCCCTCTGGGGTCGACCTATAGGTCGACGGGACGGGGGTGAGGGCTTTCAATCACAATCAAGATCGTGTGAGAGCCCAATCAATACTTCTAAACACAATGAGCTTTTGCGCCCAATAAGCCCTCACCCCTACCCCTCTCCCAGAGGGAGAGGGGAGCGCAAAGTTCCCGCTCTTCCCGTCAACTCGCCCAAACACCATTGAGCTAGGCCGTTGGTGCGGCATGACCTGCACCTAATCAATGTGCTCAATGCACGCCGCTAGTGGCCAAACACGCGCGCAAAGATCGTGTCGACTTGGGCGAAATGGTGGCTGTCATCAAACAAGCTTTGGATATGGTCAACCGACAACAAGCTCGTGACTTGGCTGTCTGCAAGCAGGCGGTCCAGTAAAGCGGTCGCTGGGCGTGGGCTGGGCATGGACCATACTGCCATCGCATTGGTCTGCACCATCTTGTAGGAATCCTCGCGGCTCGCCCCAGCTTGGGTGAGGGCCAAGAGAACGCGTTGGGAATTATGTAGCCCTCCGAGAAGGTCGAGATTGGCCTTCATTCGCTCTGGATAGATCAGCAGCTTTTCCACCACGCCGGCGAGGCGGTGGAGCGCAAAGTCGAGGTGGATGGTGGCGTCTGGGCCAATGCCGCGCTCGACACTGGAGTGGGAGATATCGCGCTCATGCCATAGCGCGACATTTTCCAGCGCAGGCACAGCGGCGGAGCGGACGAGGCGGGCAAGGCCTGTCAGATTTTCGGTCAGAACTGGGTTGCGCTTGTGCGGCATGGCCGAAGAGCCCTTTTGACCGGGCGAGAAGAATTCTTCCGCCTCCAGCACTTCTGTGCGCTGCATGTGGCGGATTTCGGTGGCGAGGCGCTCAATCGAGGACGCAACGACGGCGAGCGCGCAGAAGAAAGCGGCATGACGGTCGCGCGGAATGACTTGGGTCGAGACAGGTTCAATCGCGAGACCCATTTTTGCCGCCACATGGGCTTCTACGCGTGGGTCGATCTGGGCAAAAGTGCCCACCGCGCCAGAGATCGCACAGGTGGCGATTTCGGCTTTGGCGGCAATCAGCCGGGCCTTGGCGCGCTGAAATTCGGCATGGAAGCCCGCCAAAGTCACGCCGAACGTGGTGGGCTCTGCATGAATGCCATGGCTGCGGCCGATGCGAACACTGTGCTTATGCTCTTTTGCCCGGGTCTCAATCGCTGCCAGCACCCGGTCGACGCCAGCGATCAACAAGTCACTTGCCCGAGACAATTGCACGGACAAGCAGGTGTCGAGCACGTCTGAGCTGGTCATGCCTTGGTGGACGAAGCGGGCGTCCGGGCCGACGATCTCGGCCAAATGGGTCAAGAAGGCGATGACATCGTGCTTGGTCTCGGCCTCAATCGCGTCAATGCGCGCGACATCAAACACCGCGTTGCCAGCCTTATCCCAAATGGTCTTTGCCGCTTCCTTGGGGATGACGCCAAGATCTGCCAGCGCATCGGCGGCATGGGCCTCAATCTCAAACCAGATTTTGAAACGGGTTTGAGCGTCCCAGATGGCAATCATTTCGGGGCGGGCATAGCGGGGGATCATGGCGGGGTTCCGTTATCAAGCAAAGGGCCGCTGGTGAGTCCCACCGGCGGCCCTGTTTTGTAGGTGTAGGCTGTGAGGTCAAGCACGGATTGCCGCACGTGGGCCTAGGAAGCGGCTGCGGCTTGATCTTTTGCAGTGGCGTCTGCCGTCGCAATCAAATCTTCGCGGATCGTGTTGCGAGCCAGAGTGAAGAATAAGATCACCAAAAGACCAACCGAGCTGGACGATAACAACGACCAACGGATGCCTTCGGCTTGAGCGGCACCACACATGGCATCCCCTGCAGTGGCGGCACCCTTAGCGCAAAAGCTTGCAAACTCGGCCCCAGCTGGGCCAATACTGGCAAAGTGCTGGCTCGCGAACATGTCAGACAGGAAGCCAACCGCGGTTGGACCAGCGCCAAGCCCGATCATATTGACCACGAACAGCATTAATGCCACCGCGGTCGCCCGGCTTTGCGGACGGACCAAGCTTTGCACCGCGGCATAGACCGGGCCGTACCAGACCGAGTTCATCAAGGTCGGAATCGCCAGTAAGAGGATACAGGCCAGCGTGCCTTCTACGAACATGCCTGCCCAGAAGAACGGAATCCCGACGATGAAAGCAAGCATGGGCACCATCATATAGGCTCGTGTATCACTTTTCGCAGCCCGATCGGCGACAAATCCGCCAATCATAGTGCCGGCTACCCCTGCAAAAAAGGTCATGAGAGCCATAGCCGTACCGATATCCCCCAGCGCCATACCGTGCACACGCGCGAAGAAAATTGGCAAAAATGCAGCATGTCCGTAGCCAAGAAAGGAGATTGTCGTCGCGGCCCCAACAGCATACCAATAGGATTTGCGATTGGTAAGTTCACGGGACGTCTGAGGCAAGCTGGGCGCAGAGCCTGCTGCCCCAAGCTTCACAAGACCCAATTTGCGGGGCTCTTTCAACGTCAAAATGGCAATCACGCCAATGATCAGACCAGGAATCCCGACGGCAAAGAAGGCAACTCGCCATCCATAATTTTCGGCGATGAATGCCCCGACAATATAGCCCATCGCTGTGCCCACGGGCACTCCGAGCGAATAAAAGGCGATGGCAGACGCGCGCTTTTCCGCAGGCACATAGTCCGAGATCAGCGAGTGGGCAGGGGGCGTGCAGCCTGCTTCTCCCACGCCGACGCCAATGCGGGCGAGCAGCAATTGGGTAAAGTTTTGGGCCAAGCCGCACAAAGCGGTAAAGCCACTCCAGACGATTACAGCCGTGGCGATAATGCCAGGGCGGTTCCCACGCTCGGCATAGCGGGCGATGGGGATGCCCAAAATGGTGTAAAAGAAGGCAAAAGCCAATCCGATCAACATGCCCAATTGGCCATCCGATATGCCAAGGTCCTTCTTAATCGGCCCTGCCAGGATAGATACAATCTGACGGTCGACGAAGTTGAGCGTATAGATGATCAACAACACCCACAGGGCATAGCGCACATAGGCCGGGCTAAGGGCCTGTGGCTGCGCGGGCGTTCCAGAGCCGATAATCGTGTCTGACTGTTTGTCCATCCGGTCGTTCCCCTTGTAGGCAGGTCTATGCCCGCCTTTCTTATCGGCCTACCATCGGGCCGACGTGGAAAAAAGCAATGCCATGGCGCGATTTATTTGCATGGCTAAGGGTCAGGCTTAACTCGCACTCATCGCTTTGACTTCAGCCATGTCCTGCTTCAGCGTCTGGCGTGCAAGTAAAAAGAACGCGACCACCAGGACGCCAAGGACACTGTGCCACGCCAGCGATAGGCGTAGGCCCTCGGCTTGAGCTACGGTGCAAACCGCTTCGCCAGCCGTAGCCGCTTTCTTGGCGCAATAGGCAGCAAATTCCAGCCCTGCAGGCGCATTGGCGGTAAAGTGCTGATGGGTCAGGATGTCGGACACCAGACCCACTGTGAAGGGGCCAAGACCGAGGCCGACCATGTTCAGGACAAACAGCATTAGCGCGACCGCCGTCGCCCGGCTTTGAGGGCCGACAAGACCTTGAATGGAGGCATAGACCGGCCCGTACCAGATGGAGTTCAACAGGGCGGGCAGCGTCAAAAAGGCAATGGCGAAGTAAGCATTGTCGGCAAACATCCCAAATAAGAAGAACGGGACTGAGATAATAAAGGCAACCATCGGAATGGTCATATAGGCCCGCACATCCGTCTTAGCTGCCCGATCGGCAATAAAGCCGCCAATCATGGTTCCTAGAACCCCGGCCACAATCCCGCTAAGAGCCAGTAGTGTGCCGATCTCAGTTAGCGATAGACCATGAACGCGCGCGAGCATGACCGGGATGAATGCGCTCTTCCCATAGCTGAGGAAGGAGATCATAGTCGCGGCACCCACGACATACCAATAGGACTTCCGATTGGTCAGCTCCTTCGCGGTCGCCAACAGCGTTGGACCAGAACCAGCTTTGGGCTGTGGGACTAGGCCAAGTTTACGTGGCTCTTTCAACGTAAAAAACGCTAGAGCGCCGATTGCGACGCCAGGCAAGCCGACTATCGCAAAGGCCCAACGCCAGCCAAAGGCGTCGGCAATCGTTGCCCCAATGATCAATCCAAGCGCGCTGCCAATTGGTACACCCAAGGAATAAAAGGCAATCGCTGAGGCGCGCTTCTCGGCTGGGACATAGTCAGAAATGAGGGAGTGAGCCGGTGGCGTGCAACCCGCCTCGCCAACGCCAACACCGACCCGGGCCAGCAATAAATGCCAGTAATTCTGCGCCGCGCCAGACAAAGCGGTAAACGCACTCCAAATCACCACGGAGACAGAGATAATTTTGGCGCGGTTCCCGCGTTCGGCAAAGCGCGCGATTGGCAGACCGAGGATGGTATAGAAAAAGGCAAAGCCAATCCCCATCAAGAGGCCGAGGGCACTATCGCTGATGCCAAGGTCCTTTTTGATCGGGCCAGCAAGAATGTTGATGATGCCGCGGTCGAGAAAGTTAAGGGTGTAAATGATCAACAGCATCCAAAGCGCATAACGCACATAGGCAGCACTCAAGGGGGCAGGGGCACCTGCTGTCGTGGGGGCGTCGGTTTTCGAGCCCCACGCGCCTAAGGTTTCGCGTTGATCTGACATGACATCTCCCCGTTTCATTTTGTGTGCGTTTGTTTGACTCAAGCGCTTTGATTTGACCTCCAGCTTAACCAAACTTGCCCACTTGCAAACAACTGAAGTGGGCAAAACACGGTTTTGTGTGAGTTTCCTCTGCGATTAACTTTTTATTCCAAAAAATCTACAAAACGCAGCAACTAATTCTAAGAAATTTCGCTTGACCAAGTCGTGGCGCATGTTTATGCCTTTTAGCCAAGTTTGAGGAAACGCCATCATGCGCAACGTCGCAGTTGTACTCGTTAGAATGCCGCGGCTTGGTGAGGGCTAGTCCTCTCACCAGATCGCGGCGATGTAACACAAGGGGCTCTACTGGCCCCTTTTTTCATGCCCAGAAAACCGCCATAAGCACGCAAAACTTGGAAGCCCACCCCGATGTACGACACAGAGATTGAGACCAGCACCATGACGCAAGCCGAGCCTATTGAAATGACGGGTGCCGAAATTCTGGTGCGGGCCATGCAAGAGCAGGGCGTGGAAACGATTTTTGGCTATCCCGGTGGGGCCGTCTTGCCAATCTATGACGCGCTCTATCAGCAAGAGCAGATCCACCATGTTCTGGTGCGTCATGAGCAAGGGGCAGGCCATGCGGCTGAAGGCTATGCCCGCTCAACCGGCAAATGTGGTGTTTTGCTGGTGACTTCAGGCCCAGGGGCGACCAATGCGGTGACGGCGCTGGTTGATGCACTGATGGATTCTATTCCTTTGGTCTGCATTACAGGCCAAGTGCCCTCGCATTTGATCGGGTCAGATGCGTTTCAAGAATGCGATACGACCGGCATCACGCGCTCTGCCACCAAGCACAATTATCTGGTCAAGGACGTCAATGACCTTGAGCGGATCGTGCATGAGGCGTTTCAAGTGGCCACAACGGGCCGTCCGGGCCCGGTTCTGATCGACATTCCAAAAGACGTTCAGTTTAAGAAGACGATTTATCGCGGCAAGCCCAACGACTTGTCGCCCAATTACCGCCCGCCGACGAACCCTGACCTTATGGCGATTGAAAAAGCGGTTGAGCTGATGGCGAGCGCCAAAAAGCCGATTTTCTATACCGGTGGTGGTGTGATCAATGCCGGGCCGGAAGCGTCCAAACTTTTGCGCCAATTGGCAGCCGCGACCGGCTTCCCCGTGACCTCAACCCTGATGGGCCTCGGCAGTTTCCCCGCCAGCGACCCGCAATGGCTGGGCATGTTGGGCATGCATGGTGCCTATGAAGCCAATATGGCGATGCATGATTGCGACGTGATGATCTGCTTGGGCGCGCGCTTTGATGACCGCGTGACTGGGCGCTTGGATGCCTTCTCACCCAATTCCAAAAAGATCCATGTCGATATTGATCCCTCCAGCATCAATAAGAATGTGCGGGTCGATATTGGTATCGTAGCAGACGCAGGCAAAGCGATTGCCGCCCTATTGGCCCAATGGCAGGCCCGCGTCGGAAAGCGTGCGGACATTACGGCTTGGAACGCGCAAATTGATACATGGCGCGCCCGCAAGGGCTTTGCCTATCGCCAAAGTGGTGAGGTGATTAAGCCTCAATATGCGGTGGAGCGCCTCTATGAACTCACCAAGGACCGCAAGACCTTCATCACCACCGAAGTAGGTCAGCATCAGATGTGGGCCGCGCAATTCTATCGCTTTGAAGAGCCGAACCGCTGGATGACCTCAGGTGGCCTCGGCACCATGGGCTATGGCCTGCCTGCGGCTATTGGCGTGCAAATGGCCCATAAAGACGGCTTGGTGATCGACATCGCGGGCGAAGCCAGTATCCAAATGTGCATCCAGGAAATGAGCTGTGCGGTGCAATATGGCTTGCCCGTCAAAATCTTCATCCTGAATAATGAGTGGATGGGCATGGTGCGCCAATGGCAACAATTGCTGCACGGAGAGCGCTATTCCCAAAGCTATTCCCACTCCTTGCCCGACTTTGTAAAACTGGCCGAAGCCTTTGGTGCCAAGGGCATCCGCTGCGAGGATCCCACTATATTGGACGCAGCCATCCAAGAGATGATCGACTATGACGGCCCCGTGATCTTTGACTGCCGCGTCACCAAAGACGAAAACTGCTTCCCCATGATCCCATCGGGTGCAGCGCATAATGAAATGCTGTTGGGTGATGATGGGCAGGATTTGGGGACTGCGATTGATGAGAAGGGGCGGCAGTTGGTGTAATGGGGGGGTAAAATCAATGTCCGCGGTCTAAGTCCCAGACAATCAACTTTACAAGGAGTTCGGTCGTCCATTCCAACAAAGTCGGCATCAGTGCATCGGCAATTGCGCAAAGCGACGCTGATTCAGAAACTTCCGCGTTGCCCGAATTTTGGACATGATGGAACATCTTATTTCTAGATGTTATGATTACATCAAGGTAATGAATTGCCGGAATGTCTACACTAGAATCAACATCGTTCCATACAAGATGATTGCCTCCTGAGTGCAATTTCTTGAAGTGATTATAGTATTTTTTTGCGTAGGCGTTGTCCATCCCACGGAATTCGACTGAAAAACTTGAAGCTAAAAGCATCCCATCATTTAGGAAACGATTTATTACGGCTTTCAGAACTCCAAGCTCGCCCTTTTTTCCGTCTGATACGTCGCTTAGAAATTTTCCAGTTTTTACAAAATCAGTGAACTGGGCTGAATAAATCAATGGAGCGGCTACGGCGATTTGCTCAATTATCCTATACGCATGGAGAAAGGAAAGTATTTCCAGCTTTCGATGTTTATATATTAGGCTGCAGGTAAGTTCATCTCTAACAATATTATAAAATTGTTGATTTCGTGACTTCAGCGTTTGAATTTTATGCTTTAGTCTCGCAAGTGGAACCCTATCGGTGTCGTATAGTAAGCGCGATATCCTCGTTTTGTGTGACTGAAGCGCTTTGAAAGACGTTCCAATTGTTTGTGTAAATTGCTTGAAAGAAGCTACGTCGTGAAAAGTTTCGTAAAATTTAATGTCGCAATTGCCGATCAAAAGGTGAGCAATGTCAATGGCAGCAAGGCCGGTGTTTCCAATCCCAAAATATGGATCTTTTGTATCTTTGACGATTTCAAAGTGCATTTTAGTCGTCCGCAAGCCATTCTAAAAACTGACTATGGAGTTCTTGCGTATCGAGTTCACCTAGTTTTGCAAACTTGCTAAAATAACGCATGGCTAAGTCTCTGCGCATTTTTCCGACGTTTATTTTAGATGACTCAAGAAGCGCAAAAGCATCCTCAAAAGCATGTAACTTTGGGAAAAATGTTTCTGAACTACATTTCTGTATATCGCTGTGTGACTTGCTAGCACCTACCGCAAAACCTATCATATTGTTTTCATTTTGAAACCAAGTTTTAGTGCGACTCTCTTCACATAGTCTGTCAATTTCAAGTAGAATGTTTTTAAAGGAAACGTCATCTGATGAAACTGCATGTTCCATCATCCTGCCAACGAGTATCTCGTCCAGCTTTCCCTCGATAATCTTAGAGCTTTGGTTGTTAACATTCTTTGTTAAAAACGCCATATAGGCGGTTACAATATCTGAACGCTTAAAGCTCCCTTTGGGTGATTCCCGCTCTGTGGCTTTTTCACTCAGTATAGAAATGTTCGCAAAACGCCCACTATCAACTAAGCTTGAAAGTACTGTTTTGGTCAGCATTTCCACTTGATGCCGAACACTCATGGGCTTTTGACCATTATTCAGCGTAATCATACGGTACAATAGATTGTCATGATCCTTTGAGACAATTATCGTGAGGAAAATAGGGCTTTCGACATTTAGATCGCCTTTGGTAGACGCGTTAAACAAAGTGTTTAGTCGCTGCATCCCATCTAAAATATATCCAGTTGAAATATGCTCATTGATCCAACTTTCAAGTGCAGTCATGTCAGGCTGAACCTCGAATTCAGGCGCTACAAAAGCGAGTGTGATTGGAGGCATAATGCATCCGGCTCGTAGGTCCTTTTGCAAACGCTCGTAGAACTTTGGCCTCTGGAGTTTTCTCTGCTCTTCAAATCTGTCGATCAATGGAAAAAGTGTGCTGAGCGCAAATTTATAATTCGAGCTTCCCATCGCCACCTGGCTCTTAATTACACTGTCAAAAGCTGATTGGTGAAGTGTAATCATGTTGATCCTCTGTATCTTTAGCGGGCGCAAGCGAGTGCAAACCCTATTTGGACCAGTACCCAAAAATTCAAGGTTGACAAGGTGTCCGAGCTAAGTCGGCGGTGAACTAGTGCCACCGTCCTTTAGATTTGGGCCGCCGGTTCAAGCGGGTCAAGGGCAGAAGCGAAGCGTCCCTTGACGCGATTGAACTGGTAAAGACTATTGAAACAAGGTTTTGCGTGACCAGATTGGTCACCAAAACCGTTCCCAAACGAATTCTAAAAGCAAGCGCCCTACCGCCCCACAATCTCATTCCGCGCTGCCTGCGCGAGAAACGCACTCCGGGTTAGTTTGCGGGCAGAGGCGGCGGTGTCGATGGCGGCGAGGATGCCGGAATCGAGCGAGATGTTGATGCGGGTGGGGGTGTTGCTGGCGACGATATGGGGCACCAGAATCAGGAAGGCGCCATTTGCCAAATCCTCTTTCGCCAACTCGCGGATCGTCTCGATGCTGGATGGCTTGATGACGCAGTCATTTCCTTCGAAATAGAGCGACACGGCGTCTGTGGCTTCGCGCACAACGCTTTCCAGATCATCGGCAGCGGAGAAGCAACCCTCCAAATCTGGAAAAGAGACGCCAAAAGCGCTGTCTTCGTCCTTGTGGACGATGCCGTGATAATAGTGCATCGCGTTGCCTTTCATAGCCACCCTGCCATCTTCGCAATGGATCGCGCCGTGCCGAGGGGTAAATCTTTCTTCGGATGCGGGACGATCACAACCACGCCGCCTTTGGCGAATTTGTGATGTGAACCTTTGCTCGCAACCAAAACAAACCCTTCGGACAAAAGCCGCCTGACGATTTTCTTGCTGTCGCGCTCCATTGAGATAGAGTAATTGGAGTAAGTCACCCTGTCAATTAGTGTGTAATAAAATGTGTAGAATTTGCCGTTTAGCCATTCCCGCCACGACCAATTGCCATAGGCCCACCTGACCATCGGCAAAGGAGCAGCCAGTGATCCTGAAGAAGTTTCCATTTTGGGTGGCAGCTCCGGTTGCAGGTTGGGCGATGCTGTTTCCCGCACAAAACCTAAATGTGCCGCCACCACGTGCGCCTGTTCCGGTTCATGGCTCTGGGCGCGAAAGCTGGTATCCGGATGGGGACGACTTAGACGACGAGGGCGAAGCATGACCGATCCCACCACTTTCGCCGCAACTTGGATCGCCGATTGGAATGCGCATGACGTGGAGAGAATCCTCGCTCATTATGCAGAGGATGTCGTCTTTCATTCGCCAAAGGTCGCGGTCCGCACCAAAGGTGAAAAGACTTTCTTCACCAGCCGGGAGGAACTGCGCCCCTATTTTGGTTTTGCCTTTCAAATCCGGCCACAGCTGCAATTTACGCTCCTCAACATCTGCCAAGATCACCAAGGTCTCGCGCTGATCTACCAAGATGAGACCGGGGCGTCGGCAACCGAACTCATGGATTTGAACGAGCAAGGGCAAGTGAGGTTTGCACGCGTCCTCTATGACCGCTAAAGCACTACCAACGCAGCCAATCGAGACCCACCCATGACCCAGCCCGGTTCCGCTTATTTTATTCCTGAAGGCGAAAGCCCGATAATTCGCACCACTTTGGCCGTGATCGTCACCAATGAACCTGGCGTCCTGGCTCGTGTTGTTGGGCTGTTTTCGGCACGCGGCTACAATATTGAGAGTTTGACGGTCGCCGAAACCGATCATGAGGCGCATACGTCGCGCATCACCATCGTGACCTCGGGCACGCCCAGCGTCTTGACCCAGATCCGCGCGCAATTGGGCCGCTTGGTGCCAGTTAAGCGCGTCATCGATTTTTATGGTGACAGCGACGCCGTTGCGCGAGAGCTTGCTTTGATCAAAGTCGCAGGCACGGGCGATGTACGGGTCGAGGCGATGCGCTTGGCCGATGCGTTTAAGTGCCGGATCATGGATGCGGGCTTGGACCATTTCACCTTTGAACTGACTGGGTCGTCCAAAAAGCTCGATGATTTCATTGATTTAATGCGCCCGCTTGGGTTGGTTGAGGTCTCGCGCACTGGGGTGGCCACCATCCGTCGCGGCAAAGACGTGATCTAGATGGCAATGCCGACGGCCAGTTTGGTTCGGCAATCGGCCTTGTTTTGGCCCAAAGTTCAGGTTTGGATAGGTAGATGAAAAGCTCTTTTCGATATTTGATGATGCTCGCCATTGCCGCAGTCTTGGGCTTGACCATCTATTTGGTGGGCAAAGCAGAGCCTGAACAAAAAGCCTTGTTTCTGGGCGTTGATGGCGACCCCCGCATGCGCCTGTGTGACAGCCCTTTGAATGGCGAGTTGGCTGACCCTGCCATTTTGAAGGTCATGGGCATTGATACACCTTTTGCTAAAGCCGCTGGCGATAAGGCTGCCTACCGTGTGTCGGTCTTGCGTCCAGCAAGCCAAGAAAGCATCAGCTTTACTTTTTCCACGCCAGAATCCGAGCCCGGGCGTTACACCATGGTGCGTTGGGATGGCAAAGCCATTAGCCGCGCCAGTGGGAGTTTAGATGTGACTGATGCCGCAACTTTTGTTTATGCCTTTGAAGACGCCAAAATCTGGGGTGAACTTAAGCGCACCATCGAGACCCTTGCGCGCGCCGGTCAAGCGACAGCTGTGATCGAAGTCCGTGCACCCAAGCGGGAGCGCTGCATTTCAACGCGCTTTGATGACGAACGTGTCCGTCCACTTTTGGCCGTTTTTGCTAAAAAGCTGGGCTTGCTACCAGGTGCCTTGCCGACAGACGGGCTAGTCTCGCCTGAGGCTAGCTTTGTGCCCGTCGCGCCCAACAAAGCGAATTAGCGGAGGGGGCCTATGAGACGTTTAGCTGCTGTCCTGCTGGGCTCCTTAGTCCTTGCCTATGTCGTGCCATCGGCGAGCGTGATGGCTCAGACCCCTAAAATGCCCACCACGCAGGCTAAAACCCCGGTTAAGGGCCAGGCTAAAGCCCCGGTTAAAGCAAAACCCGCAGCGAAAGCGGAATGGGCCCCGCCGACCACCCCGGTGGGCAATGCTACACCAGCACCTGAGACGGATGCGCCGATACAACCGACGCCCACGCTACCTGCGGCTGAAATGGGTGCCCCGGACGGTCTACGCGCAGCGCAAGCGATTACCAGCGAACCCGCGCCTGCGCCGAAAACAATCGACGAGAGTGAGGAATTGTTGGCCGTTGATCGGGCATTTGCGGAGAGCTTGATCGCCAACGGACCCCTCAAATCCTATGAAGCCCTGATGTCGAGTGAAGGGGTTTTGCACGATGCCTCTGGCTCATCGCCTGCAGGGGCTGCAGGCGCTCAAGCCCGCTTTAGCACGTTCCCAGCTGATGTAACTTTGGATCGTAGCCCAGAGAGCGCCATGGCCGCTGGAGGCTCTGGCTCGTCTTGGGGGCGCTATGTGATCCGGCGCGGTGACAATCAGCTCAGCCTTGGGCGCTATGTCACCGTTTGGCGGCGCGAAGCGGGTGGGTGGTTGATCGTCACAGAGCTTGCCGCAGGGCGTGCTGGTCCTCAGGCTGCCACGGCTGTTGGGCCATTGCCGCGCAGGCCACCCAGTGTAGCGACCCGTCCACCCGCGACCACGGCCCCGAACTGAGGACCTTGCTGAGATCGAGCGCCCTCAAGCTGATGGCTTCGATTGACCTGAACGCAAAAAAACGCTCTTAACCCGGGGCAAATTCAACTTAGTCTGCACATTTGTGCCGCTACAATTTCAATCTGGAGAGAAAAAATGCGCGTGTTCTATGACGCTGACTGTGACCTTGGCCTGATCAAGGACAAGATTGTCGCGGTGGTTGGCTATGGCAGCCAAGGCCACGCCCACGCGTTGAACATGAAGGATTCCGGCGTGAAGAACGTCTGGGTCGCTTTGAAGGCGGGCTCGGCTTCGGCAGCCAAGGCAGAAGCCGCTGGCCTGAAAGTTGTCACCGTCGCAGAAGCTGCTCAGAAGGCAGACGCTTTGATGATCGTGACGCCAGACGAAATCCAGCCTGAGCTTTATGCTGCTGAAATCGCGCCTTACATCAAGCCAGGTCAAACCCTGATGTTTGCCCATGGTTTCTCGGTCCACTTCGGCCTGATCCAGCCGCCTAAGGGCGTCGATGTGGTTATGGTTGCACCAAAGGGCCCCGGCCACACGGTGCGCAGCGAATATCAAAAGGGCGGCGGCGTGCCGTGCCTCGTGGCCGTGCAGCACAATGAAAGCGGCAAAGCGCTTGATTTTGCTTTGGCTTATGCTTCGGCTGTCGGCGGTGGTCGTTCGGGCATTATCGAGACCAATTTCCGCGAGGAATGCGAGACCGATCTGTTCGGCGAACAGGCCGTTCTATGCGGCGGCTTGGTTGAATTGATCCGTGCAGGTTTTGAAACCTTGGTCGAGGCTGGCTATGCGCCCGAGATGGCTTATTTTGAGTGCTTGCACGAAGTGAAGCTGATCGTGGATCTAATCTATGAAGGCGGTATCGCCAACATGAATTACTCGATCTCTAACACTGCCGAATATGGCGAATATGTAACCGGCCCTCGTATCATCACGTCTGAAACCAAGGCGGAAATGAAGCGCGTGCTGGAGCATATCCAAAACGGTGGCTTTGCTCGCGACTGGATGCTGGAAAACAAGGCCGGCGCGCCGTTCTTTAAGGCCACCCGTCGCTTGGGCGATGAGCATCAGATCGAAGCCGTTGGCGCACAGCTTCGCGGCATGATGCCCTGGATCGGCAAGAATAAAATGGTCGATAAAGCCCGTAACTAGGGCCTTGCCGATCTAAGATCATTAAAGAACACGCCGGTCGCTGATAGCGACCGGTGGGATCAGCAAGAACAAAATGGTCGACAAACCCCGTAACTAGGGCCTTGCCGATGTGCTCCCCTGCTTGCGGGGGAGCTGTCAGCGTAGCTGACTGAGGGGGGATTTGCCCCCTCCACCCTGCTGCGCAGGGTCCCCCTCCCCCGTGAAACGGGGGAGGACAATTCCTGTCAATAAGCGCCCCAGCCTACGGGGACATCCCTCATTTAGAAAATCGAATAGCCGCCGTCGATCACCAGCGTATCACCAGAATGATAGGCGGAGGCTTGGCTCGCGAGATAAACGGCGATCCCGCCAAAGTCATCTGGTGTGCCCCAGCGGCGTGCGGGCACGCGTGGGATGACTTTTTCGGCAAAGGCAGGGGAATTTTGCGCCATTTCTGTCATGTCGGTGGCGATCCAGCCGGGTAGAATCGCATTGGCGCGCACACCATAGCGCGCATGCTCAACCGCGATCGATTTGATCATGGAAATGACCCCGCCCTTGGTCGCAGCATAAGCCTCATTGCGGGCCGCTCCCTCGATGGCAGCCAGAGAAGCAACACCAACCAATGACCCGCCAGGGTCACCCGCTTTGGCGCGTTCGACCATGTGGCGGCACGCCTCCCTTAGGGTGAAGAACACACCGTCTAAATTGACCGCTAAGGTCTTGCGGTAGGTCTCGGTGCTCATATCCACGAAGCTCGGCGCGCCATAGCCGACTCCGGCATTGGCAAAGACTGTGTCTATGCGTCCCATGTGCGCCACCGTATCGGCCATAGCGGCTACGACTTGTTCTTCGTGCGCCACATCGACTTCCCAAGCCTTCGCCTTGACGCCATGGGCCATAAGCTGTTGGACCGCTTCTTGGTTAGCGGCGGCTTTGCGTCCCCAAATGGCAATATCAGCGCCACAAGCGGCAAGGGCTTCCGCCATGCCTAGGCCAATGCCGCGATTGCCGCCTGTTACCAAAGCGACATGTCCAGATAAATTGAATGGTTGATAGGCCATGGTGTTTCCCCGAGTCTTTTTTGAATTGATGTAGCGAACACACTAGCAAGCGCCCATCAGCGCGCAAGTGTTGAATGGTTTGTGCTTAAAGCGGGGAGTCGCTATGAATCATCCCTATGTCCCATTCAGATTCGCCGCCAAATCCTGTTGTTCGTTTGACCCGTGATGGGTCAGCTCGGATCAGCGTTGTCGTTCCTTGCTATAATGAGGAGGCCGTTATTGGTCTTTCTCATGCACGGCTAAAAACCGTGCTCGACTCGTTGGTCAGCTCAGAACGCTTGGACTATGAGATCATTTATGTCGATGATGGTAGCCGTGATCTGACAGCAACCAAATTGTCAGAGCTTTCGGCCAGAGACCACCATGTGCGCGTTGTCATGTTATCGCGCAATTTTGGCCATCAGCCTGCCGTGACGGCTGGACTAGACATCGCCAAGGGTGATTGCGTGGTCATCATTGACGCAGACTTGCAAGACCCACCCGAATTGATTGCCGACATGGTGAAGCTGTGGCGCGACGGCTATGACGTAGTTTATGGTCAACGCACGGACCGCGAAGGCGAAAGTGCGTTCAAACTCGCCACGGCGCGGGTCTTCTATCGTGGCCTGAATTCCTTGTCGGACGTGGATATTCCCCTCGACGTAGGTGACTTCCGGCTGATTGATCGCCAAGTTGTTGAGGCCATTGGCTCAATGAAGGAGCGCGACCGGTTCTTGCGCGGCATGATCAGCTGGGTAGGTTTCCGCCAAACTGCTTTGCCTTATCGCCGCGCTGCGCGCGCAGCAGGGGAGAGCAAATATCCCCTTCGCAAGATGGTTTTGTTTGCCCTGGATGGCATGTTGTCATTCTCGCTCGCCCCGTTGCGCTTTGTCATTATGCTCGGCTTGGCCATATTTGTGCTGTCGAATGTCGGCATTGTTTATGCCATATTGAATCGGTTGCTGACGGATCAATGGGTCAGCGGTTGGACGATGTTGTTCATCGCCGTCATGTTTATGGGTGGTGTCCAATTGATGGTTTTAGGCATGATCGGCGAGTATGTTGGCCGCATCTATATGGCCTCCAAAGAAAGACCTCTATATTTGGTCAAACGCTTCATCGGTTTCCATGACCGAGGCTGAGTTTCGCGCTAAAGCGATTTTGGGGTTGCGCTATGCTTTGGCCGGGGGGCTAACTTCGCTTGTTTACATCATTGTCTATAATTTGATGGTCTATCTGGGACTGGTGCGCTTTTTCTCCTCTAACCTAGCTTATGGCGCAGCCCTTTTGTTCCAATATTCTGCGCACGGGAAGTTCACCTTCGGCCATCGCGAGACAAAGCCAGGCACCTTATGGCGCTATTTGACTGCAGTAGGAGTCGGCTTTTTGATCGCGGCCCTCATTAGCCAAGCCAATACCAAAATCTACGATCTGCCTGACATAGTGGTGTCGGCTATTGTTATGGTGATTGTTGCCTGTACGAACTTCTTGTTCTTCAATTTCTGGGTCTATGCAGACCAGACATCCAAGCCGCTTCAAGGTGATCATGGCAAAAGTTGAGCGTGTATCTGCCCTTTATCTAATCGGCGGGGCAGCAGTTGTTGTGCTCGGCGTTGTTCTGGCCCTCGCGGTCTTGCCGGTGCCAGACATTTTGTGGCGTTTTCACATTGCCGATAGTCTGTTGGCTGGCAAACACATGTACCGCGATATACTAGAGGTGAATCCACCCCTTTGGTTTTGGGCCGCAATACCTGTAGCTTGGTTGGCTCAGCACTCGCCGATTTTGCCGTATCATGCACTCATTGCGATGAATGTCGCTGGGATTGTCTCAGCCACCTTCGTCGTGTTTCACCTCGCTAAAAAGACCTTGGAGCCGTCGGCGGCAGCATCTGCCGCTTTTGGATTTCTTTTTGCCTTAAGCTTGGCCAGCGTAGGAGGCCTTGGCCAGCGCGAGCAGTCCTTGTTAATGGCCTGCGGCATTTGGATCGCCTTGCTATGCGCCCGCGTAGAAGGCGTTAAGGTCGCGCTGCCGATGGCCATTTTGGTGGGCATAATGAGTGCTTATGGCTTTGCGCTCAAACATTATTTTGTCCTCCTGCCAATAGTCTTGGAAGCTTGGTTGCTGTTGCGTCAAAAGCGGGCCTGGAGGCCATTTAGGCCAGAAAACATTACGTTGGCACTTTGCGCACTTGCCTATGGCCTAGCGGTTTGGAAATTCACGCCGCATTTCCTCACGCGCATGTTGGACTTGGTTCAAACGACTTATTTTGCTTTTGGGCCTTGGAATGGTTTCCCATCCCTGGAGCGCAAGGTTCACTTGGTTACCCAATGCCTGTTTGTCTTCATCCCCATGGCCATCATGGTTTTTATCAAAGAACGCAGGGCATTTTTTGTCGCGATTGCGATTGCAAGCGTTGTGTGTATCGCCATCGTGATGTTTCAGCAAAAGGGCTGGCGCTATCATTTTGTTGCCGCCCATGGCCTGGCTGCCATGCTATCGATCATGATCATCCATCAACTTCTCTTCAACCAAGAAAAGGGGACAAGGGCGGTGTTGCCGATTGTGGCAGCGCTGGCTTTGATTTGGAACGTTGTCGCCTTGCCAGCTATTGATTCTGTCAGATCGCGAGGTGAGGTGGTTGAACCGATCTTAAAGTCGATTATCGCTAAAGAGCCCGATGATAGCCGGATATTCATCCTATCGATCGGGCCAGACTATGCCTTTTATCCACTCGCCCAAGCAGGCCGCACGTATTGGTCACGTTATTATTCGATGTGGATGGTTCCAGGACTTTTGACACGGAACCAAAACCCCAAGCTTGAAGCCATCCGCAAGGTCGAAATGGCGCGTGTAAAAGCAGAATTTATTGAAGATGTTCAATGCAGTCGACCAAACCTAATCATTGGAGAGGCCGGTTACGTTAGAACGCCAAATCCAACGCGATTTGACTCGATTGGCTATCTTAGCGAGGATCCAGGCTTCAAGGCTTGGCTAGACACCCATTATCTTGTCGGGCGTGACATCGGGCGTTACCCAATCCGGCGGGTAAATCCCGCAGCACCACCAGAAAAGTGCATCCCTGCGCCTAAGCGGCCTTAACAATCACGACTAGCGATACGCCCAAGGGCAAGGGCAGGCGACCTATGAGGTGTCGCTCAAAGGCAAAAATCGCTTCGAGAAGTTTGTTGAGCCAAGTTGAAGGCATGCCAGTATCGACTTCTTTGCTGCCAGTGAGATTTTTGATCCACCGTACTCCCGCGATCATTGGCAATAACAATGTGTTGAAATAACTCATCATTTCGACTTTTAGGCCAGCAGCTTCAATGGCGGTACGTAGCGTCTGGGCCGTATAGCGCCGTTTATGATGATGCTCCTCGTCGTGCGGGCTCCACAGGGAGGGCAGGGCTGGAACGGTCAAGAGAAAGCTGGCATCCGGCTTTAGTTTTTTGGCCACAGCCTTGAGGGCGGCGACATCATCGTCGACATGCTCCAGCACATCCAACATGACGGCAAGGTCTAGGCTATTTTCTGCTAGCGGCAGACCATCCGGCAATCGGCCCTCCAGCACTGTCGCATCCGCACGTGAGGCGGCGTAGACGCGCGCATCGGCATCAGGTTCGACAGCCGTTACTTGGCCAAAGCGCACAAGGACTGGCAGGTTTGAGCCAGTGCCGCAGCCAATTTCAGCAATGGCCAAATTGGGACGCTTGGCAATATGTTGCGTGATCATTTCAGCCACAATGCGCCGACGGGCGCGATACCACCAATGATTTTCGTCAATGGCTGCCATTTCGGTATAGGCGGAACGTTCCATGCACTCGGGCTCCCTGCCATCCAAATCAAAGATGGACTTAACTGGGCTCCCATAGCAAAGGCTAGGATGACAGTGGATTAACAAGTCAGCATCAGCTGTAATTTTATGCATTATTTTGCGGCAACAGCGCAATCTTGCTCACAAAAAAGGCCAAAACGGCGAAGTTGCGCAGTTTTCGCTGTTCTAGCTTGGCTAAGGACCTGCTAAAGCGCGCACTTCCATCCAACAATCGAACTGAATCAACCCAGTTACAACTTGGTCGCTCATGACACTTACCACGTCCCTCTTGTCCGGTCCTCGGTCGGCCACCTGGTCTCAAACAACTACGACGGCTTTGTTCGGCTTGGTTTTGGCCGGGATTTTGATCGGTGGGCTGTGGGCGATGCTGCAGCTTACGCCAACTGGCGATATCGTCTGGCGTTTGTATGTCGCGGAACAGGTCGCGCAGGGCAAGGTCATTTACCAAGATGTGATTGAGACCAATCCACCTTTGTGGTTTTGGGCGGCATTGCCATGGCACTATTTGAGCCAAATGCTGGGTGTCTCATCCTACCAAGTCTTGGCAGTCGGTGTCACAGGTTTAGCAATGGCTGCGCTGTGGACGTTCAACAGCCTGACGCGTGACTTGATTTCGCTTGGCCAACGGCAGGTCATTCTGCTGGCGATGGGCGTATCTTATTTGATTTTGCCCTTGGGTGAGACGGGGCAGCGGGAGCATGCTTTCTTTGTCGCTTCGATCCTTTGGACGACGCTGGCGGTTGCCCGAATGGAAGGCAAGCCGATTTCTTCTGCGGCCCTTTTGATTACGCTGGCGTTTTCAGCCTATGGCTTTGCACTCAAGCACGTTTTTGTTTTGGTTCCCTTGCTGATTGAAGGCTGCATGATGGCGCGGTTGCGCCGCGCCTATCGGCCAATTCGGTTTGAAACCTTGGGCCTCGGGGCCGCAGCGGTCCTTTACACCCTGGCATTGTTACTATTTGCCCAAGACTTCTTTTCGCGCATCGTGCCAATGGTCATGGTCGCTTATTCTAACTTTGGACCCGTCATGCAGCTTGCGCCCAGCAAGCGGTTGGGCTTTATCTTGGGTGCGACCAGCTTTGCCATTGTGCCCTTTGTTATGGCGCTATTAGCTTGGGACAAGCGCTCACTCACGCTTGGGCTTTTGGTCACCCTAACGGCCATGTTGTTGGCAATCTGGCTGCAGATGAAGGGCTGGCGCTATCATATGCTCGCGGCACAAGGCTTATCGCTGATGTTGGTGGTAAGCATTGGTGCCAAAATGGTGGCAGAGCGTCGATGGGCGGTGGCGGCACTGGCGGCTATTGGTCTGGCGCTTCTGTCCCATCAAGCGATCTATAAGCCGATCAAGCGCGTCCTAATAACCAAAGGACAGCCTGTTTTCCCGACCTTGCGCAAGTTTGTTAAGAATGAGCCCCAAGATAGCCGGATCGCCGTGCTTTCGATTTCACCGGAGCACGCATTTTACATCGTGCGAATCCTCGAACGGCCCATCATTTCGCGCCATTATGGCATGTGGATGTTGGTTGGTCTGGAGGTCCCGCAAGCGAATCCAAAAAAAGAAGCTTTCCGTAAAATGGAGCTTGATCGGGTGCGGCGCGAATATGTCGCTGACTTGACGTGTCGCCCGCCCGATGTGGTGATTGAAGAATATGGCCGCGTCTTTGCCAATCGATTGGTTAGCTTCAATACCTTGACCTATCTCCGCGAAGATCCCGACTTTGATGCGTGGTTTGGTAAGCATTACCGCTTTGACAAGCCATTGGGCTATCGCCAATTTGCTTGGCGATTGAAGGATGAGCGGCCGAAAGATCAATTGTGTGAGCGTAACCCCTAATTCGAGCCTTGTGCCGCGCGCCAGAGGCGATGGCCTGCGTGAATGATCCGGGTGGTTTCGTCCCATAAACCATAGCTTTCGAGCGTATCAAGTGCCACGAAGCACGCCTCGCTGGCGTCATCGCCTGCCATGACTGCGCCCGATTGATAGCGGGCGACATAGTCGATCAGCACATAATGGCGCGTAACATCGCCCGAGCTGCGGCTGGTGAAAATACCGTCCACCACGTCTATTAGGCCAAGTATCTCGGCTGTGACGCCAGTTTCTTCCGCTAATTCTCGCAAAGCCGCGTCAATCGCCTTTTCGCCCCATTCGAGCTTGCCGCCGGGAATAGACCAATCCCCTTGCCGAGGGGGATTGCCGCGACGGATCAAGAGGACGTGGCCATCGTCGTTGAAACAGACGATACCAACCGCAGGGACGGGAACAGGTTTGGCTTCCAGGGTCATGGCTTTGTGCTAGCATGGAAGCCATGTGTGGACGATACGCGGTAACATTGCCGGTAGATGCGATGGCGACCCTCTTTGGGTCGGCTGACAGGCCGAATCTGGCCCCCCGTTGGAATGTAGCCCCGACCCAGATTGCCCCGATGGTTGCGATAGGCAAAGCAGGCGATACTCGGATCTTACAAGCGCGCTGGGGGCTGCGGCCGGCTTGGATGGCCAAGGACCCACCGACAGGGCCGTTATTTAATGCCCGTGGCGAGACGGTGGCCGATAAGCCAGCATTCCGCGCCGCGTTTGCCCGCAAGCGCTGTTTGATACCCGCCGATGGCTTTTATGAGTGGAAGCGGGAGGGTAAGGCACGCACGCCTTACTTCATTGCGCGACCGGACGGGGAGCCGGTCGCCTTTGCGGGCCTATGGGAGGCCGCTAAGGACGAGGAAGGCGGCCTTCTCTTGTCGATGAGCATCGTCACCACCGCAGCACGCGAGAGCTTTAAAGAGCTGCATGATCGATTCCCCGTGGTGATCGGACCCGATCACTGGCGAAAGTGGCTGACGGCCAGCACGCCGCCGGACACACTTAAATCTCTGTTGGTGCCGCCACTCGATGGATTTATGGTGCCAAGACAAGTCAGTGATCGGGTCAATAAGGTCAGTCACGATGACGCGGAGTGTTTTCGGCCAATAGACTAAAACTTCGCAGTTGTCGGACGGTTTTGGCAGGAGACAACAGCCAAAGAACCAAGCTAGGGTTAAGATTGAAATCAAGCGGCATTTAACAGCGCACAGCCCGCTTGATAACAAAAAAAGCTGGGGGAATGGATATGCGTGCCGAGGCACCACTTGGGTCAACTTCGACGGGCAATAGCGGTCGCCCGAAGATTGAGAAGGACGTCTGGTTCTTGCTGTTTGTGGTCGGCACCGCCTTTATGGCTAGCCGCTATGATTTTCAATTATCGACCCTTGCTCTGCCACAGTTCCAACAGGCTTTTGGCTATGATGATCAGACCTCTGTCTTAATCGGCACCCTTGCCAAGTCTGGGGCAATTCCGGCCGTGATGTTGACCTTGATGGCTGACAGGATTGGACGAAAGCCTTTGTTTTTGATGGCAATCTTGGGGTTTTCTGCATCGGCCTTGCTGACAGCTTTGGCGCAGAACCCGGTGATGTTGGCATCTGGACTTTTCTTGACCCGCTTGTTCACCATGGTGGACGAATTATTGGCCGTTGTTCTTTTGGCCGAAGCCGCACCCCCTCAAGCTCGCGCTTGGATGCTGGGGCTGCTGGCATTGCTAGGGGCCTCTGGCGATGGTGTGGCCTTGGTGGCCTATGGCACCTTTGCTGACCAGCCTGACGCATGGCGCTGGATGTATGCAGCAGGCGCGGTGCCAGCACTTTTGTCCATCATCTGGCGGTTGGCGCTGCCCGAAAGTGCAGCCTTTGTCGCCGCAAGTCGAGCCAAGCAAGCCGATCCGTTTGCGCTGATCCGCGCCCATCGTCAGCCCGTGATCCTGATTGGGATTGCCTATTTCCTGTTCTGGCTGCCGATTTCGCCCGCTTTGTCCTATAATTCCCAATATTTGCAGTCGGTTGCGAAGTGGGCACCAAGCCAAGTCGCTTTGGTTTCGTTTGCCGCGGGGTTGATTGGTCTTGCGGGTACGTTCCTTGGTGGGCGATTGGCCGATCGCTTTGGGCGCAAGCCTGTTGCCCTGATTGCCACGCTGATCTGCGTTATTGGGCTTTCTGGCGTTTATCTCAACAGCAGCCAGTTTGGCTTAGTCGGCGCTTCGCTTAGCATGGGCTATATGGCGTGGTTTGCGGCGTCGGTTGCGCTGCGCGCCACGATGACCGAGCTCATCCCCACAAAGGCGCGCGCCACGGTTGCCGGCACATCTGAAATTGGGGCTAGCAGTGGGGCGATCGTGGGCGGGAGTTTGGTCGCTTTCCTCATCCCGATCTTAGGAGGCCTCGGCTACGCTCTGATCGCCATCATGCCATTGGTGGTCTTGGCACTCATCGCCATCGCCTTTTTACCAGAGACCAAAGGCCGGGTGTTGGTGGAAGGCGAACAGGTCGACGATAGCAAAGCCTAGCGGTCGAGGAAGTCTTTCGCCAAGTCGACTGTGCTATGGTGGCCGACTGCTTTGCCACACTGGCTGGACCATGCTTGCCAAGCAGCCCTTCCTTGATCGCGTAGGCCGGTTAGAAAGTCCCAATCGGTATTGAATTTGCTAGCAGCACCCAAACCCTTCAGCGCGTCATCAGCCTTGATGGCGTGAACTCGCACACCCCGATAGCGGTCCTTCAATTTATCGCCCATTTCCTCATCCTCTAAGAGGCGCTGGACAAAGGCGATGGCGCGGAGTTCTGCGATCAAGCTGGCGTTGAAGGTAATCTCGTTCAATCGGTCCATGATTGCTGCACTCGTCTTTGGCACGGTGTCGAGTGTCTGCGGGTTTAGCGCACATAGGAGCAGGTCGTCGGGTAAGCCTGCTTCATAGAAGAGGGGCCAAAGCGCAGGATTGGCCATATAGCCGCCATCCCAATAAGCTTCTCCACCTACCTCCACGGCTTGAAACAAATAGGGCAGGCAGGCCGAAGCCAAAGTCACATCGGCGCTGACCTCATGGGTACGAAATACTTTCGCCCGGCCACTTTTGACATTGGTAGCAGCGATAAAGAGCTTGAAAGGCGGATCTTTTACCAGGGCCTCAAAGTCAACCACATCCTGAAGAGTGTCGCGCAAGGGGTTGAAGTTCCAAGGATTAAACTCATAGGGGCTGGCCACACTGGTCAGCGCATCAAACCATTGAAAGCTGGCGGCCTTAAACAGGCCAAATGGGTCAAAGGCTTTGCGGATGGCGTTTAGGCTGACCGGACTGAAGGGGCCACGCGTCGTGCTGATCTTTTGCCAAAAGCGCGCCAGCGCCTCGCGGGCACCGGCGTTTCCGCCAGTTCGCGAGCCATCGGCGCAGACCACTGCATTCATCGCCCCGGCGCTGGTTGCGGTGATGGCCGCAATGTCAAACCGGTCTTCTTCTAGGAGGCCATCCAATATCCCCCACGCAAACGCCCCGTGGGAACCACCACCTTGCAGCGCGATATTGAGGGCGGGCTTGGCCATTGGGTTCAGCCCACCTTGCCCGGTGGTTGTGGGCGCGAGAACACCCATGTGTCGGCTTTGGAACTGGCAGGGTCAAAGCGATAGCCATCCCTGTCGTAAGCCTTGATGGCTTCAGGATCGGTGATCCGATTTTCAATGCAGAACCGCGCCATAGCACCGCGCGCCCGCTTGGCATAGAAACTCAAGACCCGGGCCTCGCCATCCTTAATTTCTTTGAAGTTCGCCGTGATGACCCGCGCTTTTAGCGCTTTCTTGGAAACAGCGCTGAAATATTCGGTGGAGGCAAGGTTAAGCACGATGGGGGCGGCTTGGCCCACCAAGTCGGCGTTCAGCGCTTTCGACAAGCGGTCGCCCCAAAAGTCATAAAGGCTATCGCCGCGTCTGGTCTTCAGGCGTGTGCCCATCTCCAAACGGTAAGGCGCAATGACGTCGAGCGGGCGCAACAGGCCATAAAGGCCCGACAGGATGCGCACATGGTCCTGCGCCCAGTTCAAATCTTCGGCGCTCAAATCGCGCGCCTGTAGGCCCTGGTAGACATCGCCATTAAACGCCAAGGCGGCTTGCAGCACCTCAGGCCCATCTAGGCCCGGGTCAAACGCTTGAAAGCGCTGGTAGTTTAAATCTGCCAAATTGTCAGACAAATGCATCAGCTTTGCGATGTCAGCTCGCTTCAACCTGGCCGTTACTTTCGCGAGCGTTGCAATGTCGGCTTCCAAGCGTGGCTTGGTTGCGGGCAGGTCTTGAGAGACCGGCTCGTAATTCAGATTTTTGGCGGGGGAGAGAAGAATCAGCATGGCCCTAAAATAGGGCTGCTTGGGCGAGGGGGCAATGCATGGTGATCGCCCCCTGCAAATTGTTTATCGGCGTAAATGGCTGATTAGAAAGCGCGCTTGCCCGTGATGGTCTCACCAAACATCCGGAAGTCGCCCATCAGGCTCCAAGCGGGATAGGTGAAGGTGGCAGGCTTGTTTTTTTCGAAGAAGTAATGGCCAACCCAAGCAAAGCCGTAGCCGACGATTGGGGCTGCGATCAGATATTGGAAGCCACCTACAACGCCCCACAGGACGACCATTAGTAAACACAAGCAGACAAGGCCTGTGCCAACGATATGCAGGCGGCGACTGATCACATTTTGGTGCTCAGACAGATAAAACGGGTAAAACTCCTCAAAGCTCGCAAAGCGGGCAGGGGTGGAATCTGGAGCATCGGTCGGGGCGGTGGTTGCGTGTTCGTTAGTCATGCCCTGCATGTGTGGTCGCTCACGCCCAAGCGCAAGGGCCAATTCGGGTATTTGGGGAAAAAATTTTGTTAGGGGCTTGGGGCTGCTAAACCCGCTGCCGCACCACACGCACCGCACAGCCCAGCGCGGCCTCAACGGGGATAAGGGCCTCTGGTGCCAATTTGCCAACGCCCGGATTGGTTGCAACCAAAGTAAAGCGAGCAAAGGCAGCAGCAGGTTGATAGATCAGCGCGTTTAGATTGGTTGTCCCGCCACAACAGCTGGCCACGACGGCCAAATCCTCAAACTCTGTCTCTGCGGCCTGATCCATTGCGCCTTCCCACCAGGCTTGGGCATCCTTGCCGCAGAGCGGGCAGGTGATGGCTTCAAACGTTTCGCCCGCATCGATGAAGCGCACATCGTCAAACATGTCATAGCTGACTTCGTCGGCACGCGGCAGCAATGCCTCCAGCGCATCGGCCCCGGCTTCAGCTTGTTCGTCGCTGGGGACGTAGGTAGGATCGGTCGGGATTAGGATCAGATAGTCGAGCTGTTTCATCTAGTTGGCCATGGCCGCTTTCACGGCGTCTAAACCAGCAGAGGCAGCATCTGCCGTTGGTGCACCACCTTGGGCAAAGTCGGGCTTACCGCCGCCGCCTTGCCCGCCCATGGCGAGCACAGCGGCTTTCACGAGGTCCACTGCGCTGACGCTGGCTACGGTGCTAGCCACCGCAATAGCGGCTTTCCCTTCCGCTGCGGCGACATAGGCGACCACGCCTTGTCCCAGCTTCTGGATCGCTTCATTGACCATCGGGCGCAAGTCCTTGGCACCAATGCCGTCGAGGATGCGGGCATCAAGCTTTACGCCGCCAATCTCTTCAATGGCGGCCGCAGCACCACCCCCGCCGCCGAGCGCGAGCTTTTGTTTGGCGTCTGTCAGTTCTTTTTCGAGCCGCTTACGGTCTGCAATCATTGCCTCGATCCGAGCGGGGAGGTCTGGCAATTGCGCCTTTAGGGGCTCTGCCGCGGCGCGTGCAATCGCGGCTTCGGCTTTCAAATGATCAAGGGCTGCTTGGCCCGTTGCGGCCTCAATCCGGCGCACGCCAGCGGCGACCGCACCTTCAGACACAATCACGAAGCTGCCAATGTCCCCGGTACGGCTGACGTGCGTGCCGCCGCAGAGTTCCACTGAATAGGACTTGGGCGCGTGGTCGAGCTTACGGCCCATGGCCAACACGCGCACTTCATCGCCATATTTCTCACCAAACAAGGCCATCGCGCCTTCAGCAATGGCTTCATCGGGCGTCATTAAGCGGGTGGAAGCTTCAGTATTTTGCCGCACGACCGCGTTTACCTCAGCTTCAATGGCATCGATTTCTGCCCGCGACAGGCCTGCCCCATGGGCAAAGTCAAAGCGCAAGCGATCTGCTTCAACCAGCGAGCCCTTCTGCGTCACATGTGGGCCCAAAACATTTTGAAGTGCGGCATGCATCAAGTGCGTGGCGCTGTGGTTAGCGCGGATCGCGTTGCGGCGGGTGGTGTCGATGGTCAATGAAGCAGCGTCACCAACTTTGATCGCGCCTTGCACTAGCTTACCCTTATGGCCATGGATGGCCCCGGCGCGCTTAAGCGTGTCTTCGACTTCAAAAACCGCGCCATTATCAAAACGGATCAAGCCCTGATCACCGGCTTGGCCGCCACTTTCGGCATAGAAGGGGGTTTGGTTGAACACCAGTTCGCCGCTCTCGCCCTCAGAAAGCGCGTCTACTTTGGTACCGCCAACCACAATCGCTGCCAATTGGCCGCTGGCCTCGCTCTGGCTATAGCCCAAGAATTCGCTGCCGCCTTGCTCATCTTTCAATGTCAGCCAAATTGCATCGGTGCCAGCTTCGCCGCTGCCAGCCCAAGCGGCGCGTGCCAGTGCCTTTTGCTCGTCCATCGCCGCGTTGAAGGCCGTCATGTCGACGCCGATACCGCGTGCGCGCAGAACGTCTTGGGTTAGATCGACGGGGAAGCCGTAGGTGTCATAAAGCTGGAAGGCAGCCTTGCCGGACAGCTCTTGGCCCTGCGACAGCCCCGCACTTTCTTCGTCCAACAAGGCTAGGCCGCGGCCCAAGGTGCGGCGGAAGCGAACTTCTTCTTGCTCAAGTGTCGAGGTGATGAAAGCCTCAGCCCGGCGCAATTCGGAATAAGCGCCGCCCATTTCTCGGATCAGGACCGGGGCCAAACGGTGCAGCAATGGCTCACTCGCACCCAGCATATGGGCATGGCGCATGGCACGGCGCATAATGCGGCGCAGCACATAGCCGCGCCCTTCGTTAGATGGCGTCACCCCATCGGCAATCAAGAAGCTGGATGCGCGGATATGGTCAGCAATAACGCGGTGGCTGGCGCGCTTGTCGCCTTCAGCCTTAACGCCAGTCAGATTCTCAGATGCCGCGATCAGGGTCTTGAACAGGTCGATGTCATAATTGTCGTGCACGCCTTGCAGCACCGCAGAAACCCGCTCCAGACCCATGCCAGTATCAATGCTGGGCTTGGGCAGGCTGGTTTGGCTGCCATCGGCGTGGCGCTCAAACTGCATGAAGACGAGGTTCCAGATCTCAATCCAGCGGTCGCCATCTTCTTCGGCACTGCCCGGCACGCCGCCCCAAATATGGTCGCCATGGTCATAGAAGATTTCGCTGCACGGCCCGCACGGACCCGTATCGCCCATCGACCAGAAATTGTCGCTGGTGGGGATGGAGATGATGCGATCATCGCTGAGGCCCGCAATCTTGCGCCATAGAGCGCGGGCTTCATCATCGGTATGATAGACGGTGACAATCAGCTTTGACTTATCAATGCCAAAGTCCTTGGTCAGCAATTCCCATGCATGGCTGATCGCCTCGTCTTTGAAATAATCGCCGAACGAGAAATTGCCCAGCATTTCAAAGAAGGTGTGGTGGCGCGCCGTATAGCCGACATTGTCGAGGTCATTGTGTTTGCCGCCAGCGCGGACACACTTCTGGCTGGTCGCAGCACGTGGCGGCTGGGGCGGGGTTTCTGCCCCCGTAAACACGTTCTTGAACTGCACCATGCCCGCATTGGTGAACATCAGGGTCGGGTCATTTTGCGGGACCAGCGGGCTGGACGCCTTGACGGTGTGGCCCTTGGATTTGAAAAAGTCCAAAAACGTGGTGCGAATGTCGTTAACGCTAGCCATAACTTCCCGTCCAGGCACCTGAGGTGCCGTCTAAAATTGTGTCGGCAAATCTATAGGCAGCGATGGCCGGAACGCCAAGTGGCTGACGGGATGGATTGCAGGGGGCGGGGCGGTTGATGATCAAGTTTTTCTTGTGGAATCTGTAAAATGAAGTAAGATTGCAACCATGCCGATGAATGATGCCAACGCCGTAGAAAAGATGCGAGAGCTTCTTCGTGAGTTCGGAAGTTGGACTGCCATACACAAAGCGTCGACGCCCGATAAGGACGGCGTCTTGGTTGTTAATCGTCAGGTAAAAGCACCGCAAAAACATCGTGAGAAAGTTGTTTTGGAGAAAAGCGGCTGATGAGTCTAACGCCCAGCCTTATCTGGGGTTTGTTGTTTTTGTTACCCGGTTTAATTGGAAATTTTTGGTTTAGGTTTCGCACTTTAAGTCGCGAGTTGACGGTTGCGCCACCGCCAACTACTTCAATCGAAGCGCTTGGTTATCTTACCTTTATTTCTTTTGCTACCTATTTGGCATTGATCGCCTTCGAGGCACTCAATGATTTCTTGTATCCATTTTTTCAGATAAGTTCACCGATCAGGCTCGAAATAGGGACGTGGCTTTTACCCGTTCTTTGGTCGGCTCCATCAAGGCCGCAAGTTGAACTTGTTGGCCCCTTCGTGCTTATTGCTTTGGCGAGCGCTTTAGCCCTCGTGTTAGCAGAAATCGCCTCTCGTGTTGGTGGCATTCGAAACTGGTATCGCCGCCAATCCTATGGTTGGTTGTCATCCATTATCGATAAGTCATCCAAAGAAGAAAAAGACTCCAGGAAATCCGGTTCGCTGACAGAAACATTCGCCGTGTCTGTCTTTGTATTGACCAATTTAAGTGAAGCTGGAGTTTATCTTGGCTATCAAGGTATTCTAAATCATATTGAACTCGGCACGGATAAGCAGATACTCAATTTGCATTTAAGTGATTGTGGCCGGTTTCTTGTGAAAATTGGTCCACTTGGTTTGTCCAAACGGCAGGTCAATCGAGACCCGATCCAAGAGATGCACTTCATTGGCGCAGAGATTAAAAACACTGCATTTAACGTGTACAAAATTCAAACAGCGACGACGACTAACCCACCCTAACCCTCATACACAATCTTGCCATCCACCATGGTCAGGACCGTCTTGGCGTCGAGGAAGTCGGCGGGTTTGGCGGTCATGAAATCGCGGGAGAAGACGCTGATGCTGGCGGCTTGGCCAGCAGCCAAGGTGCCGCGATTGCGCTCTGCGCCCACCGCATAGGCGGCAGAGCGCGTGAACATGCTCAAAGCCTGTTGGCGCGACACGCGCTCATCCAAGCCCCAATCTGGGCCGACATAGCCATTGAGTGCGTGGCGATAGATGGCGGCATAAAACTCAATGCGCGGGTCACCTTGTTCGACAGGCGCGTCTGAACCGCCACACACCACAGCACCCGTCTTGAGCAAGCTTGTCCAAGCATAAGCGCCTTTGAGGCGTTCTGGTCCCAAACGCGCTGGTGCAAAGAATAAATCGCCAATGGCGTGGGATGGCTGCATCGAGGCGATCACGCCTAGTTTCGCAAAGCGTGGCATATCGGGTGGTGAGACCACTTGTGCATGCTCAATCCGCCAGCGGCGGTTGGTTTTGGCATGACCCAACACACGCTCAAACCAGTCAAGGCTTTGCCGGTTGCCACGGTCTCCAATGGCATGCATCGCAACTTGAGCCCCTGACTTCTTGGCGCGCTCCAGCACGGCTAGAACTTGCTCCTCTGGCGTTAACAATAGACCTTCGGACTCCGGTGCATCCGCATAAGGGGCGAGCAGGGCCGCGCCCCGTGAGCCCAGCGCCCCGTCGGAATAGATTTTGACACCGCGCGTGCTAATCCGCCCCGTCGCGTCAACACTGGGCCCACGCCGCAGCACGTCAGTGGCGAAGGCAATGTCGAGATAATTATCGACCCGCAATTGAACCTCGCCTGAAAGGGCGAGCGCTTTTAAGGCAATCAAATCCTCGCCCGAAACGCTCATATTGTGCAAACCGACCCAACCGCGCGAGGCATAGAGGCGGTCAGCTTTGATCAAGGCTTGGCGGATCATGTCGGGTGTTGCGCTTGGCATCCGGCTTTCAACGAGCACTTGCGCATTATCGATCAGCATACCTGTAGGTTCGCCAGAAGCATCCTTCAGGATTTGTCCGCCGGGAGGATTGGCCGTGCTCGCATCAATGCCTGCAAGCTTCAAAAGCGCACTATTTGCCAAGGCGGCATGGCCATCCGAGCGGCCAAGCAACAAGGGCCGGTCTGGCACAATCGCGTCGACATCTTGCCGGGTTGGGAAACGGCCTTCGGGCCAGTGGGTTTCAATCCATCCCCGCCCGGCAATCGGTCCAGTCGGGTTTTGCGCGGCCCAAGCCGCGAGCTTGGTCTGAAGCTCGGCAATAGATTTGACGCTATCAAGGTTCAGCGTCATCTCGCGCAGGCCGATGCCCGTCATATGCGCGTGGCCATCGACGAGCCCCGGCAAAGCCGCGCCGCCTGCAAGGTCGATTTCCTTGGCGCGCGGCAAAGCAGCGCGCACGGCGCGTAAGGTGCCGACGGCAACCACCCGGCTACCCTCAATGGCAATGGCTTCGGCAGGGCCTTGGCCCGCGACGCCGGTATGGATTGGGCCACCGGTGAGAATGGTGCGTGCGGCGGAGGTGGAGGCCAGAGCGGGGCCGCCTAAAAGGCTCGCAGAACCAAGTGCCAAAAGATCGCGACGATTCATACCCTATCTCCCTCTCGTAAGAGGCGAAAGTCAGGCACAGAAGGATGGCTGTCAATTGGCAGTGCGTCTCTACCCACAGCCAGACCCTAAAGTATCAATGATAGCCGCGAACAGGTTTTGGCGATGCTAGGGCCGGAAGCGGAGCGACAGATATTCCGTCTTCGATGAGTTCTTTGGCTTCTTTGGCGGTGGCTTGGCCATAAACGAGGCGCTCTTCACTTTCGCCATCATGCATAGCGCGCACTTCCTTTGCAAAAGCGTCGCCGACATAATCGTAATTCTGCTCAATATGCTCTTTCCAACCTTGGAAGAAAGCTTTGACGGGCTCCGGCACGTTTAATATCTCTAGTCCATTGGCAACGGGTACGGGGGCGTCGGCAGGGACAGGTGGGGTCGGGCGGTCAGACTTTGAAGACAGGACCGCTGGGGCCATCGGCGCTTTTTCGACAGCTTTTGATCCGCACAAAGGGCATTCAACTAGCCCACGCCCGACTTGGGTCTCATACCCAGCCATTGAGTCAAACCAAGCTTCCCAGTCGTGGGACTGATCACAGCGCAGCGCATATTTGATCATGGTCTTTGATAGTCACGGTCATGGGTCAAACAGGGGATTTTTTCGCGCGCACTGGTGACACGCTCTAGGTCGAGATCGGCCAACAGTACACCAAGATTATCGTGGGCGAGTTCGCCGATAATGTCGCCCCAAGGTGAGATGATCAGGCTGTGGCCAAAAGTGGCGCGTCCGTCTTCATGATTGCCACCTTGGGCCGCAGCCAGAATGAAGGCCCCAGTTTCAATCGCCCGGGCGCGCAACAATGTATGCCAATGGGCTTTGCCTGTGGGGGCCGTAAAGGCCGCCGGTACAGCGATGATCTGTGCGCCCGCTTTGGCCAAGTCGCGATACAAATGGGGGAAGCGCACATCATAGCAGATGGTCAGCCCCAACGTACCAAAGTCGGTTTCCACGACGACAGCTTTGTCACCCGGCTCATAAGCGTTGCTCTCGCGGGTTTCTTGGCCTGCGCCCAAATTCACGTCAAATAGATGGATCTTGTCATAAGTGGCCAACAGGCTGCCGTCTGGTCCAAACAAATGGCTCCGATTGGCCGCTTTCCCGCTGCGTCGTCTGAGAAGGGCAGAGCCGATCAACAAATGCAAGCCATAGGCCTTAGCCTGCTCTCCATACCAGTCGAGCGCTTCCGCTTCATCTTCAAATAGCGCGGCCTCATCAAACCGGGCGCGGTCGCGCTGTAAGATATTGGTGCCTTCAGGCGTCACAATCAGCTTTGCCCCGGCCTTAGCTGCGCGGGTCAATAGAGGCTCAAGCTGCGCGCGCGCGGCGTCCAATCGCGCGGGCGTCCGCAATTGAAGGACAGCAACCTTTACCAAAGCTAGGCCGCCAGCAGAGGATCAAGGCCGCCTTTGGCCTCGAGCGCCATTAAGTCATCGCAACCACCAATATGAGTGCCACCGATGAAAATCTGCGGGAACGTGTTGCGTCCAGACAATTCATTCATCTTGGCCCGCATCTCTGCATTAGACGAGGCTTCGATATTGGTGATATCGGCACCCTTTTTCTCGAGCAGCGCCAAGGCGCGTTCACAGAAAGGGCAAAAATACTTGGTGTAGATCGTAACGGCGGCCATTGGGTTTGTCCTAAAAAATTGTGGTTCGCATCTTTGTCATATAAAGATGATCAGCCTGATTTGGAGCCCCCACCCTGACCCAATCTTACACTTCAGCGACAGATGTCCCTGATCTGCCTCCTGATCAAGCACATATGCTTGGAAAAATGCTGTTGGAAGAGGGCGGGTTTGCGCGCCTTTCTGCGAAGGATCAAGCCCTAGTGTGCGCGATTGCACACCGCGTCCATTCTACCCAAGACGCTAACGAAGCTTTTGAATCGCAAACGACCTTTGGCGAAAGATTGGCGGATCGGGTCGCAGAGATCGGCGGATCTTGGGGCTTTGTTTCGAGTTTCGGTGTGTTCTTGGTTGTCTGGGCAGTTTTGAATTTGGTGATTTTGCAAGGCCAAGCACGCTTTGACCCCTATCCCTTCATTTTCTTAAACCTCATTCTGTCGATGCTCGCGGCGATCCAAGCACCAATCATCATGATGGCGCAGAACCGCCAAGCCGAAAAGGATCGCTTGACCACGCGGATGGATTATGAGGTCAATGTGAAAGCAGAGCATGAGATTGCACTTTTGCGGCTGCATTTGACTCAGTTAAACGAGAAACTCGACCGCCATCTGGCCAAAACGACCTAAAGGCCAAGTTCATGCGTATTGTTTCAGGTCGTTGGAAGGGAAAGGCGCTGGCAGCACCTGTGGGCGAAGCCACACGGCCGACATCTGATCGTGCGCGCCAAGCCGTCTTCAACATTCTTGAACATGCGCCGTGGTCACAAGGTCTTTCCGATACAAAGGTGCTGGACCTGTTTGCTGGCACCGGCGCGTTGGGGTTGGAGGCTTTGTCGCGTGGGGCTGCAAACTGTTTGTTTGTCGATACCGATCCTGCCGCCCGGGCCGCCTTGGCCATTAATATCGAGGCCTGCTCAGCTCAAGGGATCACGCGGGTTTGGAAGCGCGACGCCACTGATTTAGGTGTGATGCCCGCAACAGCTAATGGCCCGTTTGATTTGGTGTTTCTCGATCCGCCCTATGCCAAGGGCTATGATCTGGCAGCACTTAAAGGATTGGCCCAAGGCTGGCTAAAGGCCGGATCACTGGTGGTGCTGGAGCGTGGCCGCGGTGCATCGCCGTTCGCAGCCGCTGGCTATGAGGTGTTGGATAGCCGTACCTATGGAGCAGCGGAAGTGATCTTTCTGACCCCAAGAGAAGTTAGCGCCTAAGCGACTTGATCTTGGCCGAATAGGTCAGTGCCAGTGCGTGGCCGGCGGGCTTTGGCAAGAATCTTGTCCAAGGCTGCTACTGCGCGGTCCGTCATCGTCTCGATGATCTCAACGTCAAGATAGAGGTCACCTGCAGGACGACCATTGGCGGGCGGTAAGCCACGACCAGCGACCAACAAACGATCGCCATCTTGGCTCTCTTTTGGCACGTTCAGACGCAAACGGCCCATTGGCGTTTCGATCTCAACCCCGCCACCGGCTTTGGCCTGGGCCGCAGAGAGGGTCAGCGTGGTGACGATGTTTCCACCGTCAATTTCAAAGCCATCGGTGTCAGCAATGCGGATCACGCAAGCCACATCGGTTTTACCAATGCGGGCGATGATGCGGTCGCCAGCGCGGGCACCAGCAGGCACCCTTACACTGGCTTTGCCAAGTGGACAGGAGCCTTTGACCGAACCGCCACGAGCGGCAATCCAGACAGAAACTTCAAGGTCAATCTCGGTCATGCGACCCGCGCGCGGGCTTCCGACGCGGCCAATATCAGCCGACGCAGCGCCTAGCGTGATAACGCGGTAAGCTTCCCGCGCTTCTTCAAAACGTTGTCGTGCTTGCGGGTCAGAATTGACATCTGGGTGGCAAGATTTGGCGACTGCATGAAACGCGGCCTTTGCGGCACGGGGATCAGCATTGGGCTCAAGCCCGAGGATGGCATAGGGTGAAGACATGGGCGAGACCATCGTCTCGGCACGGTTAACGACGTGTAAATTCAATCGCTAAATCTCATCTTTTGCCCATTAATTTTTGCAGGCAGGGCAGCGCGTTTTTTCAAAGCAGTTGCTGGAAGCTTCGGTGTGCCAAAGATGAAGCACAAACCTTCGAGTTGGCGAATGGGAAGCGGTGCACTACATTGCCCGCATGACCGCCAACACCCTTATCCCCCCGACACCTTCTGAAGCGGAATATCAAGCCGCTGCCGCCGAAACTGCGCCGGAGCTGGACGCTGCTTCAGACCCATTTGAACTGTTTGGGACTTGGCTCAAGGAGGCGAAGCAAAAAGAGATCAATGATGCCAATGCGATGGCGCTGGCTACCGCCGATAGCGATGGCTTGCCCGATGTGCGAATGGTCCTTCTAAAGGATTTTGACCCCCAAGGCTTCGTGTTCTACACCAATTTGGAGAGTTATAAGGGGCAGCAACTCAGCGAAAACCCGCAGGCAGCGCTCTGTTTTCATTGGAAAAGTCTACGTCGGCAAGTTCGCGTACGTGGCGCGATAATAGCTGTTAGCCAAGAGGAAGCCGATGGCTATTTTGCATCGCGCGCCCGCGACAGCCGAATTGGCGCGTGGGCCAGCGCGCAGTCCCGCCCGCTGGAAGATCGTTTTGCGCTTGAGAAAAATGTAGCGAGCTATGCTTTGAAATTTGGCATAGGGGAGGTGCCCCGCCCTGATTTCTGGTCCGGCTTTCGTCTGGTGCCAACGCGCATTGAATTTTGGCGCGACCGTCCATTTCGCTTGCATGATCGATTAGAGTTTATGAGAGCCGAAGCTACCGCAGCTTGGACCACGTCAAAGCTTTATCCCTGAAGCAAACCACTCCTCAGCTTAGAAAGTTTCGTCATGCGCGCAGATCAAAAGGCCTTTTTGGTCACGGGGGCTTCAACCGGGATCGGTCGGGCGATTGCTGACCGACTGGTGGCCCAAGGCCATTATGTGTTCGCCTCCGTCCGCAAGCAGGCCGATGCTGATGCTTTGAACGCCGCTTTTGGCCCGAATGGGCAGGCCGTTTTGTTTGATGTCTCGGACCTGCCCGCCATTGAGGCAGCGGCCCAGGTCATTGGCGAAGCCTTGCAGGGACGGACCCTAGCGGGCCTTGTCAATAATGCCGGGATTGCTTTGCCCGGTCCTGCTTTGATCCAGCCTTTGAACGAAATTGAGCAGGTCATGAATATCAACTTCATGGGCGTTGTGCGCTGCTGCCGTGTGTTTGCGCCTTTGTTAGGTGTAGATCCTGCCCGCACCGGCCCTAAAGGCCGCATCCTCAATATCACGTCCGTCTCAGGCAAGTTCGGCTATCCCTTTACCGCCGCCTATGTCGCAGCCAAGCATGCGGTTGAAGGCTTTTCTGATAGCCTTAGGCGCGAGCTTTTGCTTGTCGGTATTGATGTGATTGTTGTGGGTCCCGGTGCCGTCAAAACGCCGATCTGGGAGAAGGGCGCAGCGGCAGGGGGTAGTCGCTATGCCGATACGATTTGGGGCAAGCCTCTAGAGCGCCTCACACAATCCCTTGCCGCCATGGACCAAGAAGGCCTCGAGGTCAGCGTCGTCGCGGATGTGGTCGAAGAAGCCCTGACGACAGCCCATCCCAAAACGCGCTATGCACCCGTCCCCAATAAGCTGGTGAATTGGTGGCTTGCCCGTCTTCTGCCGCCGCGCATGGTTGACCGGGTCGTCGGCAAAAGCCTGTCGCTTCTGCCTTAGGCGGCCGATTTAAGCCCAATCAACAGCCTTGTGATGCGGGCTCGGCCTATACCCAGTTGACGTGCGCACATGAGGCCTTAGGAAGGGCCCAAAATCGGCCATCTAACGCAATTGGCCGGCGCAAATGCCGCAAATTGGCAAGCCAAAAGTTTGGGAGATAATCATGCTTGGTTTAATGCAGAATTGGCCACTAACAGTCGATAAGATCATGGACCATGCCGCCATCAACCATGGCCGCCGTGAAGTCGTGTCTCGCTCGGTTGAAGGGCCAATCGTTCGCACCACCTATGGCGAGATCAATACCCGCGCCAAGAAAGTCTCCAACGCGCTGTTGGCGGAAGGGATCAAAATGGGCGACCGGGTTGCGACCCTCGCTTGGAACTCTGGCCGCCACATGGAAATCTGGTACGGCGCGATGGGCCTCGGCATTGTGCTGCATACCTTGAACCCACGCCTATTCCCAGAGCAATTGGTTTATATCGTCAATCATGCCGAAGATAAGATCATCTTCACTGACTTGACCTTCCTGCCTATTTTGGAAGCCTTGAAAGATAAATTGAGCCCGGTGACCCGCTTTGTCGTGCTGACAGATAAGGACCACATGCCGACTTGCAGCTTGAAGGGTGCGATTGACTACGAAAGCTGGATCGAGAGCCATAGCGCGGAAGCAAAGTGGGGCGGGTTTGATGAGAATACAGCCGCAGGCCTTTGCTATACCTCTGGCACGACCGGCAATCCTAAAGGCGTGCTCTATTCGCACCGCTCCAACGTGTTGCACACGCTTTTGACCATGCAGAAGGACGTCATGGGTCTGGGCGCGCGGGATGTTATCTTGCCGGTCGTGCCGATGTTCCACGCCAATGCTTGGGGGGTCGCGTTGTCCGCGCCCGCTGCTGGGGCCAAGATGGTTATGCCGGGTGCGAAGATGGATGGTGCGTCCATCTACGAATTGCTGGAAACTGAAAGCGTTACCTTCTCTGCAGCTGTTCCAACCGTTTGGATGATGTTGTTGCAGCATTTGGAATCGACCAATTCCAAGCTGACCACCCTGAAGAAAGTCGCCATTGGTGGCTCTGCCGTGCCCGAGCGCATCATGCGCTTGTTTGAGGAGAAATATGGCGTTGAAGTGCTGCATGCTTGGGGCATGACCGAAACCTCGCCACTGGGCACTCTCGGCTCGCTCGGCCCCGATGCCGACACCATGACCCATGACGAGAAGATTAAAACCAAACTGAAGCAAGGGCGTCCGCCGTTTGGTGTGGAAATCAAAATCTTGCGTGATGGCGTTGAAGCACCCCGTGATGGCGAAACCTTCGGCAATTTGGTCGTGCGCGGCGCGGCTATCGCTGCGGGCTATTTCAAGGGCGAAGGCGGCAACATCCTCGACAAGGACGGCTTCTTCGATACGGGCGACGTCGCAACGATTGACGCCGCCGGCTTCATGCAAATCACTGACCGCGCGAAAGACGTGATTAAGTCGGGCGGGGAATGGATCAGCTCCATCGATGTCGAAAACGTCGCAGTGGGCGCGCCGGGTGTCGCTGTTGCTGCTGTTATTGGCAAATATCATCCCAAGTGGGATGAGCGTCCGCTTCTGATCATCGAATGCGCCAAAGGAGCGACGGCCACGAAAGAAGATATTCTGGCCTATCTCGATGGCAAAATCGCCAAGTGGTGGATGCCAGACGACGTCCAGTTTGTTGACGCCATCCCACTGGGGGCAACTGGCAAGATTAACAAGCTTGCGTTGCGCGAAACCTTCGCCAATTACGATTTGCCTACCGCAAAAGCATCGTAATCAAAGTCTTGAGGGCCAGAACCACACGTGTTCTGGCCCTTCGCGCCTTTACCTCTAACCAGCGGCACTCTAACGTAGGTGCAACAGGCCGCAGCCGCTGCGGCCTTTTTGCCTTGAGGAGTATAAAATGGCCGCGCCGCAATCTCGTTTCGCAAAAGCCCGCAACATCGCTTTGATGATTGGTGTGGCTTTGGCCATTTTTGTTCCGATTTGGTTTGTGGTGGCCGCCCTCGGCACTAAGTTTGGCCTTTGGCCTTGGACCATCGGCCTTGTGAAGATGGTAGTCGGGATGGGCGTGCCCTTGATCGGCATTCTGATCGTCTTCACCTTCATCATCAGTTTGCTGGTTGTCTTCATCAAGCCCCGCTCAGGATTTGCGGCTTTGGGCTTCATGTGGGTCGTGGCCGTAGGTGCTGCCGCGATGGCATTTTCGGCGATTTCGGCTGCCCGCGCCGTGCCGCCTATCCACGATATTTCGACCAATCCTGCTAATCCTTTGACCTTTTCAGACAAAGTGATGGCGGCGCGTGGGGCTAAGTCCAATCCAATTCTCGCTCCAAAAGATGCGACTGTGCCCTTTAACAAAGAGCGCTTGTCTCCTTGGTCAGGCCGGTCGTTGGATCAGATTCAGGCCGACGCCTACCCCGAGATCAAGACATTGAAGCTCGCCACCACGTCACCGGCCGATGCCTATAAAAAGGCAGAAGCAGCCATGAAGGCCAAGGGTTGGACGATTATCACGCAAGATCCCGCTAAACAGCGGCTAGAAGCCAGCGTGGAGAGCTTTTGGTTTGGCTTTAAGGACGATGTTGTCCTAGTTGTTACAGCCGATGGCGCAGGCTCTGCGGTTGATATGCGTTCTGTTAGCCGTGTAGGCGTTTCTGACTTAGGTGCCAATGCAAAGCGCATCGAGGGCTTGTTGGCTGCGGTGAAGGGGTAAATTACAGATTGGTAATTGACTCCCATTGTGCTTGGTGGGATCAACTTTGTCATGAAAATGACTTCTGTAATCAGTGCATCTGTGCTCGTGGCTTCGGCGTTTGGTGTGGCGACGATCAGCCACGCAGCAGCGAACAAGGCCGCAGGCGCTGCGATAAAGACAGGTGAAACAGCCGAATCCCCGGCCGTTGGCGCATCCTCAACCGCTTCGGCTTCAGACCGCCCCGTTGATGTGGTCATTGTCTGGGGCTTTCGCGTGCGCGCGAAGATGTTCGATGAGCGAAATCCACCTTTGGTTGAAGGCTATGGTGAGCTCATCAAAAAGCCAGAATGCCAGACCAATGTGTGCGGTTATGTGGTATTCCACGATGGCACAAAATGGCGCTATACTAATATCTTAGCGGGCGATGAAGATAAATTGCGCGAACTTCAAGCTAGTTTGGAATATGATCGGCAGACGATCGTTATCGTTCACCCTAATGGCGAAAAGCGCACCGTTCCGAACTTCTGAGCCAAGTCTAAGCCTTTCAGGCTAGTTGAAAACTTGCGTCCATATTGGGTTCGCTTTCGCAGGTGACCCGGCCAATCTTCACCAATCGGCTCATATGCGCCATGACCGAGTGACAGGCTGCTGGCCAAAGTCTTTGATCAACCGCGGCATACATAACAGGCACCATATCTTTCACCTTTGTGTGGCCTGAGGCCAAACATGCGAGGATTTGGTCTTCCCGATCGAGGCGGTGGTCGCGATAGGCAGCGACAAATGGGGCGGGGTCGGTGATTGGGGGGCCATGCGTCGGCCAAATCGTGGCAAACTCCCGGGCGGCAATTTTTTCGAGGCTGTTCAAATAGGCGTCCATATCCCCATCCGGCGGACTGATGACCGTTGTTGACCAGCCCATAATGTGGTCGCCAGAGAACAAACAATTTTCTTCTAACAGGGCATAGCACATGTGCCCAGAAGTATGGCCCGGCGTGGCGATTGCTTCGATGGTCCAGCCTTCGCCCTCGATCAAGGTTCCATCATTCAGCGCAGAATCTGGTCGGAAGCGCGTGTCGTCCCCTGCCTCAAGGCGCACTTCAGACTGGGTAGGCAGGGCGATTTCGCCGGACGCCAAGACCGAACAACCTGCCCAACGCGCCAATGGATGTGCCAAGGGGCTGTGGTCCATATGGGAATGGGTGACGAGGACATGGCTGACCGTCTCGCCCGCCAAAGCTTGTTTCAGGGCGTCAAAATGATCAGCTAAATCAGGGCCCGGATCAATCACGCACACATCGCCATGCCCAATGATATAAACGCCTGTGCCAGTGAAAGTGAACGGGCCAGGATTATTGGCAATAACCCGACGGATCAGCGGGCTAACCTGTTCGACACGACCATAGTCAAATTTGATGTCGCGGACAAAAGGAATCGCAACAGCCATCATATGCCTCCACCAGCGCGCAGCCGGACTTTTTCGCAACTTATCTTCAGTGCAGAGCCCAGAATATAAGTGCTTTTTAGTTTATCTGATAAGGGTAACGCGATTGGCGGGCCCATGTCTGTTCGATTTGCATCGACTATATAGATCAAACCACTCGTTCGGTCGCGTAAGATATCCAGTCCGCCCCAATCAAGGTTCAGTATCTGACAAAAGCGCGTGATCGCAGCGGTCTCTTCACTTGAGAATATCTCTTCCACGCGACGAAGCCAGCATTGCGTATTGTCATTTGAAAACCGCACCTGTTCCGGTCGGCGTTTGATGTAAACTAGCGTCGGAACACCGCAGACTGTTGGGGTCCGCAAATCCTCGATCAAGCCATCCGCGCCGCGATTATCAATCAGCTTCTGATAGACTTTGCCGGGCATTGGCTCGCAGGGGGTTGTGACAATACGCCCGTCATGAATGCCATTGTCCTCGCCTTTTTCGACAGCGAACCCCTCGTGTTGCCGAGGATCAAGCGCCAATCCATAGCCAAAGGCTTCTTCGAACGCTGCGGCAACGCGGGATTTGCTCAAATCATGGGCATCGAAGTTCCAGCGCGGTACGCCGTCATTTGGTAAGGAAACTGACTCGCTATGGGTTCTGTCTTCAAAATGCATCCAAAGCTGTGGGGTCTCACCCGCGCGAGCCGAACGACCACCTGCCAAAAACATGCTGGGCCAAATCAAATACCAAGGTCGCGCTGGGTCAGGGGCAAAACCAATAACGGGACCCTCCTTTGGACGAGGGCTCAACACGACGCTGATGAAATACACACACCAATGAAAAATCTCGCTCAAATGAGCAGCGTCAAAGGGCACACGCGCACCTGTCTTGCGCACCGTGACGCCGGTCCAGCTCCACTCAAAATCGCGGATAAGATTGGTCAAAACAAACAGGCCTTTGGCAGACAAAAATGGTGTTCAAGCTAGTTACTTTGAGCCTGAAGCGATTCGACTTCATACACGTAACCATCCCTTCAAATTGTGACAGGGTCTTTGCATGAAGATACGACGGCGCAGTGACGCCGGTTGCGCGCCTTACTGCAGACTGCGGTCGGTCTGCCGAAGCTGAGCTAGTTTGCTTGAGAAAGTGACCGCAAAAGCGGCATCAGGCCACGTAAATCGTAACCACCGCGCGCACCGGCTTCGACAAGCTCTTCCGGGCTTCGACCTGCGCTGGCCTCTGCCAAGGCCCAAAGATTGGTTGAACGCGTCCCACTGCGGCAATAGGCAAGCACAGGCCCAGTGCTTGCGGCCAGTGCTTCGCGCATCAGTGGCACCGCCTCTTCAGGAATGCCGCCTGAAATCGGGATATGTGTGAACTTGAGCCCGTGTTCTGCGCAGGCGGTCGCAATTTCTTGCGCACTGACTTGGCCCATGTCTTCATGATCAGGGCGATTGCAGATCACTGCGGTAAAGCCGTCGCGGACTGCCTGGTCAACGTCAGCCACGCTGATTTGCGGTGAGGCTGAAAAATTGGCTGTGATTGTGCGAAACGAGCTCATGATTTTCCCCTTTGACACAGGCAATAGCGGAAGCTCAACGAAGGGTCCAGCACGCTTGGCGAGAAATGCGGCGGGGAGATTGAGAGCCTGAGTTTCTTTGTCAATCAAGCTCTTGTTAGAATGGGTGCTGGCATGGTCCGTTGACAATGCAGTAACCTTCATCAATTGCTGTCCAAACGACCGGGCACGCATACTGGCCGGTCTGCCGACGTTTCAAGAGGACCAAAGACACCATGTTAGCCTATACGATGCGACGCCTCATGGTGGCCATTCCCACCATGCTGGTCATCATTGCGGTGGCTTTCTTCATGATGCGTTTGGCGCCGGGCAGTCCATTTGATACCGAACGTGCCTTGTCGCCGGAAATTCGCGCGCAGCTCATGTCCTTTTACGGTTTTGACAAGCCACTCTACATCCAGTTTTTGGACTATTTGAAAGGGCTTGCGACCTTCGACTTGGGGCCGTCCCTCATCTATAAAGACCAAACAGTCAGCGAGATCATTGGTTCGGGTTTTCCGGTTTCGATGACGATTGGCTTGGCCGCTTTGCTCTTGGCGACCTGTGTGGGCGTGCCGATGGGCCTATTTGCCGCTTTGAAGCAAAATAGCTTGCCGGACTATTCCATTATGGCCATCGCCATGGCTGGCATTTGCATTCCGTCCCTGGTCGTCGGCCCGATTTTGTCTTTGGTGTTTGGGGTTTATCTTGGCTGGTTGCCAACGGCAGGCCTTGATTTGGGCAAGATGACGTTTGAGACGTTGCTGCTGCCAGTCGTCACCCTTTCCTTAGCTCAAATCGCCATCATCTCGCGTTTGGTGCGCTCCAGCGCTGTGGAAGTCTTGCGCTCTAACTTTGTGCGAACGGCACGCGCGAAAGGGTTGCCCGAGTTTCAAGTCCTAGCCAAGCATGCGCTGAGGGCGGCCCTGTTGCCCTTGGTTTCTTATTTAGGCCCCGCCTGCGCTGGCCTTATCACTGGCTCAGTTGTGGTGGAGACGGTGTTTCAGTTGCCAGGTATTGGCAAAAACTTCGTCACGAGTGCTTTGCAGCGCGATTATCCCGTCGTGATGGCGGTTGTTGTGCTCTATGCGGGCCTCATCATTCTACTTAATCTTCTGGCCGATCTTGCATATGGCCTTTTAGACCCGAAAGTAAAATACGAGTGACCCTGCTGACGACACCCCAAGAAAAGGCAGAGCTTCTCGAAGCAGCTGTCAAAGGACGCTCGCTTTGGGATGATGCACGCCGCCGCTTGTTCCGCAACAAGGCCGCCGTGGGCAGTATGATCGTGCTCGGCACTTTGACGTTTTTGGCGATCTTTGGCCCGTTTTTCTGGCCCCATGATTATGAAACCATCTATAATGACCGTGTGTTGCAAGCGCCAACGTGGGAGCATTTGCACATTTTCGGTACCGACCCACAAGGGCGGGACTTGTTTGTGCGGCTGTTGTACGGCTTGCGCATGTCGCTGGCGGTGGGCCTTGTCGCAACCGGGGTGTCGCTTTTGATCGGGGTGATCTGGGGGGCGACGGCTGGCTATATCGGCGGCCGGGTTGATCAGATTATGATGCGCATCGTCGATGTGCTCTACGCGCTGCCGTTCATCTTCTTTGTGATCATCTTAATGGTGGTGTTTGGCCGCAATTTGATCCTTATCTTTGTCGCAATCGGCGCAGTGGAGTGGTTGACCATGGCGCGCATTGTCCGCGGGCAAACCATCTCTTTACGCAAAAAGGAATTTGTTGAAGCAGCCGAGGCGGCCGGTGTCACCAGCGCCAGCATCGTGACGCGCCACATTGTTCCCAATGTGCTTGGGCCCGTTGTCGTCTATGTGACTTTGACTATTCCAGCTGTCATCTTGACCGAAAGCTTTTTGAGTTTCTTGGGCCTCGGTGTGCAGGAGCCCATGACCAGCTTGGGCAATCTGATCTCCATTGGCGCGCGCGAGATGGAAATCGCCCCGTGGCTGCTGATCTTCCCAGCCACAACGATGATGGTCACCTTGTTCTGTTTCAACTTTATCGGCGACGGCCTGCGCGACGCGATTGATCCACGCGACCGCTAGGCAAGCGGCTCCGGTTTATTCAACCCGGCGAACCCGATAACCTTTATTGCGGCCTTCAACCGTTAGGATGAAGGAGCCCATGGCAGCTGTGCGGATCTTCACTTTATAGGGCGGGCGCTTGGCTGCATTGAGTTCGCCTGCTTCAGTCAAGCGCCAGACTTGACCATTTTCAAGCGTTATCACGACCCGTCCAGCCGATTCCCGTGTGCTGACGACGGTGAAGTTTTGTTCTTCAATATCGGCTTCCACGGCAGTAGCAGCCGCGCTTTGGTCTTTGCTATCGACCTTTGGGCCACCACCAAAGGCTGGGAAGCCTAGTTTCGGGAGGGAGGGCAGCGAGAAACCAAACGCCTCGCGGCGTACTTTTTCCACCCGTTGCTTGTCGAAAGTCACAATCTCAGACTTCGCCTCTTTGGCCCGAATGGTTGCAACAGCGGCATCAAAGCAAGCCAGACGCTCAGTTGGATTTGATTTTTCCGCGCAGGCATAGATAGGCTCCAGCGGAGAGACCGCCGCATTTGTTGGATTTTGCCCCGATTGGGCCCACGCAACTGCACCAAATGTCACAAAACTCGCTGCAATGAGCGTGGTACTGAATTTGTTCATTTCACGTTACCTTCACAAATCGTAACAAGGTTTTTGTCGTAGTGCCTGTCCGCATAGCAAAAACAGGCCCGTGCGCTATAGAGGTCCCACACTAACCCGATCGAGAGAGACAACGAAATGAAAATCACACGCCGGTCTTTGGCTGCCGCAACTACTGCTTTGGTGTTGAGTCTGGGTTTGGTTTCTTGTGGCGGCGGTGGTTCCGACGCCGACAAGGCACGAACGCTTCAAATCGGCAACGGTGCGGAGCCTTTGTCTCTCGATCCCCACCAAGCTTCTGGCACGTGGGAGAACCGGATTATCGGCGATATGCTTCAGGGGCTAACAACCGACGATCCACAAGGGCGGCCGATTCCGGGCATGGCAACTGAGTGGTCTACCAGCCCTGACGGCCTTGTCTGGACCTTCAAGTTGCGCGACGCGAAATGGTCGGATGGTCGGCCCGTGACGGCTGAAGACTTCGTGTTTGCTTGGCAGCGGATCATGACCACAACCCCGCCTGCCAAATATGCGTCCATCCTCTATGTCATCAAAAATGCCGAAAAAATCTATGATGGCCGCATCAAGGATGTGACCCAATTGGGCGTGCGCGCCATTGATGCTAAAACCCTCGAAGTCACGCTGGAGCATCCGGCTCCTTACTTGCCCGGTCTTTTGACCCATTACACCTCTTTCCCAATTCCAAAGCATGTGGTGGAAAAGGTTGGCAAGGATTGGATCAAGGCTGAGAATTTTGTCGGCAATGGCCCCTATAAATTGCAGCAATGGAAGCCAAACGACTTCGTTCATGTCGTGCGCAACACCAATTATTACGACAATACCAACGTCTGTATTGATCAAATTTTCTTCTATCCGACCGCCGACGACAATGCTGCTGAGCGTAAAGTCCGTACCGGCGACCTCGACATCAACACGAATTTCTCGGGTTCGCGTCTGGAAGAAATCAACAAGAATTTGCCCGGCTATGCTCGCATTCATGGCTATACCGGCTTGACCTATTACATCTTTAACCTGCGCAAGGCCCCGTTTAATGATGCGCGGGTTCGGGCAGCAATTTCGATGACGGCAGACCGTGAGTTCTTGACCAAAGAAATCCTTAAAGCAGGCCAACAGCCAGCCTACAGCCTCGTGCCCCCCGGTATTGCCGATTATCAGACCGGTGCTATGTCGACCGACTTTAAAAGCCAAAGCATGGAAGAGCGTTTGGCCCGTGCCAAAAAGCTGTTGGAAGAGGCAGGCTATGGCCCGGAAAAGCCTCTGAAGTTCACCTTCAGTTTCAGAAACACGGGTGATAACCCACGTGTGGCCCCGGTTGTACAGCAGAACTGGGCCAAAATCGCACCTTGGGTTCAAGTTGAAATTTTGGGTGCTGAAGCCCAGATCAATTACGAAAAACTGCGTCAAGGCGACTTTGAATTAGGTGATGCGGGTTGGATTTCGGATTTCAACGACGCGAAAAACTTCGTCTATCTGTTCCAGACCAGCACGGATCAGTTGAACTACGGCAAATATAGTAATCCAGAATTCGACAAACTGATGGAAGCGGCTGACGTCGAGAAGGATGCCGTGAAGCGCGCCAATTTGATGAAGCAGGCTGAAGGCATTTTGCTGAAGGAAAATGGCTTCATGCCGATGTGGTTCCTCACCAACCGCAATCTCGTCAGCCCTCGTGTCACCGGCTGGGTCGATAATGCGGTCGATATCCACCGCGCCCGCTACCTCTGCACCACCGACGCTCAAAAAGCAGGTGCCGCGCCGAAGTCGTAATTGGTTCAGCTTTCGAGTTTGCGCGACAAAAAAGCCCGGCAGGATGACCTGCCGGGCTTTAACCTTGGGCTCAGACTAATTGTCGCTTACTTAGATGCGCGCTTGGTCAGAGTGGTTTTGAGGCCGGGCTCATCGAATTTGTCTGAGATGTTGCCGCAATTATTGGCGGTCCAATCCAAGATCAAGTTCAAGAATTGGGCGCGGTGCTCTGGGGTCATTTCACCCAAGGTATGCGACATTTTTGGAATTTCCACATAGCGGAAGTTCGCATTTGGATTGACTTGGCGCATACGGGCCGCCGCGGTGCGCGAATGGATGGTGTCAGCCTGACGGTCATAATCACCATGGAAGATCAACCAAGGAATTTTGACTTGGTCGAGATGCTCCATCGGGTCCCATCCACCGACGGTAACACCTTGGTTAACGCGCTGAATGCGGTTTTCACCCCAGTCAGTTGCGATCCGCTGTAGGTCAATCGCCGGCGCGCCTGAGATGGCGCACTGCCAAAGGCCTGCAGAGCGGCCACCCGATCGCGCAGCAGCGGCAGCAGCCGCAAAACCGCCATAGGAATAGCCATACATCATCATGCGGTTGGGATCGGCGATGCCTTGGTCAACCAGCCATTTTGCACCATCGTCCTTATCGTCCTGCATGAGTGCACCCCATTGCTTGTCGCCGCCTTTCCAGAGGGCTTTGCCAAGGGCGCTCGTACCGCGATATTGGGGCAGCAAAACAGCAAAGCCGCGCGTTGCAAACATTTGTGGCCAATAGCTGCGGTCAAAGTCCATAGTGTCGCGTGACCATGGACCGCCGTGCGGCATCACGACCAAAGGCAAACGCCCGTCACGCTCTTTTTTGTAACCGGGTGGAAGGAATAAGATGCCAGGAACTTGGAAGCCATCACGAGCTGGGTAATAAACCCATTCTGCGGGGCCCAAATTGTTACGATCCCATCCTTCGAGAACGCTACCAACTTTGATCAACTGGCGCTCATTTTTCAAGAGGTAAGCCGTGGTTGGGACGTTTGGACCTGTTGCGGAAACAATAACATTGGCACCGCCATTACGGACAACAAACGAAACATTGGTGCCAGGAAGTGCGCGCTCGAGCAAGTTGGAAATCCGTTTGTCGACTGGGTCGAAATACTGGCACTCAACCGATGGGCCAGCCCAACAGAATCGGCGCAGTGGGTCAGATGTTAAGGCATCTTCGTCGCTGGCAGAGCCAAAGCTGGCGCTTGAGATATCGAATTCAGTATTCTGTGCAATCGCTGGGCCGATTGTGTCGGTGGCCAGATCGTATTTGGCAAGGTATGAAAAGTTAGTGTCCCGGTCTGTGATAACATAAATGCTTTTGCTATCCTTTGATACGTGGACTGGATCCAACTCAAACCGATCATTAATCGGCAAACGTAGACCTTGAAGCTCTTTCCATTCGGCATTGTTGTCCTCACGGAAATACACGTAGCGCGTCCAAATGCCATTCGCTGCGCGTAATTGGGTCTTCAGCTTAATGTTACCATCGCCGTCCGCCCATTCAAAGGTTTCATTTTCCCCTGTGCGCGCAAAGCGATCCTGACGACCAGTATTCACATTTAGCCGGACAATTTCTGTGCCCGAAAAACGACGGATTTCCATCAGGACAACGTTTTCCTCTTTCGGCAAGCGCCGGAACAAGGAGAAACCGATAACTCGATCTTCACCGCGTGGGTCTGCGCTATCGTTAGTAGACACATCCAAGAAAGAGGAGCCATCAAGGTTCGCGATTGCTACCCGACTTTGCCAGCGGGAATTGGCACCAGCGGACACAGGCTGGTTCGCTGAGACCAACAGCTTTGAATTATTAATGAAGCCGAAGCCCGTGAAGCGCATGGTCTTTGAACCAAATTGCGTTGGGGTCTTGCTCATATCGTCTGTCGACCAAACCCTGATCACAGGATTTTGACCTGCAACGCCAGATAATGCGGCGATGTGTTTGCCATCAGGACTAATTTGAGCACCCCAAACAGCCCAATCCTTAGACATAACGTCAACTGGCAAAGCAGGGCCCGTTGGTTTGAAAGTTTGCGCTTGCACTGCTGTGGTGGCGGCAGCAGCCACACAAATGGCAGTGGATACAAGAAGAACCAGTCGTTTTCCGAACATATGTGATGACCCCATGGAAAGTCGTGCTTTCGAGACGTGATTGCGGCGGCAACACACGCGCAGCCTTAATTTGTATTTATACGCTCTGTCGTAAAGGGCAACACGGCTAACACCGAACGCCTGCAATGCACAAGAGTGTGGCAAACATGTTACAAAATTTTCACAAGTGATGCATCTGCGCAGTTTGGGCAGGAAGGGTCCTTGCAACCTTGTAATGTTCGCGCTCTACAGCCTTCAATGCAAAATCTGTGGCTTCAAACTGGGCGTTACCAAAAGGTTTGGTCGTAGATTTTAGTTACTTAAGGGGGAATACCTTGAAAATATCCGTTCGTGCCTCTTTGATCGGCGCTACCGCGTTGACCGCACTAACCTTCGTCCCAGCCGTGGTGAGCGCTCAAACAGCTCCAGCACCTGCCGCAGCACCGGCAAAGCAAGCTGAAACCATCGTGGTGACTGGTTCGCGCATCCGTCGCGATACTTTCAACACGTCTGCACCTTTGACCGTCATCACCAATGACAATGCAGTCCTGTCGGGAACCATCGATGCGGCTGAAATCCTGCAAAGCTCTACTGCTGCCGCGGGCTCCGGTCAGATCAACAACTTCTTCTCGGGCTTCATCGTGGAAGGTGGCCCAGGGATCCAAACCGTCGGTTTGAACAGCTTGGGCGCGCAGCGTACCTTGGTTCTGTTGAACGGCCGCCGCTTGCCACCATCAGGCGTACGCGGTCAGGTTGGTGCCGTCGACCTTCAAACCATTCCTAACTTGGCGATCAGCCGCTACGAAATCCTCAACGATGGCGCTTCGCCAATTTACGGTTCGGACGCTGTGGGCGGTGTGGTCAACGCGATCGTTCGTAAAGACGTCAACGGCTTTGAAGCAACCGCTTCTGGTAACATGACCGAAGCAGGCGCTGGTGAGCAATTCACCGTCGGCGCTCTGTGGGGCAAAACGGCTGACCGTTGGAACGTCATGGTCAGCGGCGGCTACTTCGAGCAAAAAGCTCTGAAGTATGGCGACCGTGATTATTGCCAGCAAGACTATGTGTTCGATGCAGCAACCGGCCAACGCGCTGACTTCATCGATCCAAAGACCGGTCAGCCAAAGTGCTTTGGTATCGGCCCATCCTTCAACCGTATCTCGCCAATTGGAAACGCTTCAACGATCATTTCGGGCGTTCAAACAATGGGCGGCACCTGGATCTCCGACGCAGCGGCAACCGCTCGCACCATCGGTTTGAACCCATCGGTTCGTCCAATCGCAGGCAGCGCCACAAACTGCTTGACCGCGACTGGCCTGACCGTCACCTGCGCCAGCCAGCAGGTTGTTTTGACCTTGCCAGGTTATCGTCGTCTGTTCAGCCCCCAAAACGGGGTGATTGGTTCGCCATTGGCCAACCAAATCGATTACGAGCATCCGCTGGTTGCGAACACCGACATCATCTCGCCATCCAAGCGCACTAACTTCTACGCCACTGCGGCACGGGACTTGGACATTCTGGGCGGCATCGAAATCTATGGTGAAGCGCTTTATGCAAAGCGTGAGTCGAGCCAAGAACGTGCAGCTCAGCTGTTCTTTGCTATTCCAGCAACCAATGCTTTCAACCCATTTGGTGTGACCGCTCAGCCTGTCATCGTACGTCCAGCTAACAACCAGCAGGTCGTAGAAACTTGGCAAGTTATTGGCGGCGTCAAAGGTCAAACCGGCAATGGTTTGGCTGGCTTCTTCAAGAATGGCGCTTGGGACATCTATGCTCAAACCAGCCGTGGGGAAGGTACCTATACCGGCACCGCGATCTTGGCGGACCGCTTGACCGCAATGGGTAACGCAACCCGCAACCCAACCACCGGTGTGGTTAGCTGCCCAACCCCAACGGTATCTGGTGGCACGTGCTTGCCAATCAACTTCTTCGACCCACGCGTCCTTCGCGGCGATTACACGGCGGAAGAATACAACTACCTCTTCAACAACGCTAACGAAGGTTTGACGGTTTATGAGCAAACCGTGGTAGAAGCCAACGTGTCCGGCGATGTGTTCCAAGTTCCTGGCGCGTCTGACGCGGTGAAGGTTAACCTTGGTGCACAATACCGTACCTACAGCATCAATGACGTTCCAGGGCCTGAAACCCTGCGTGCGAACATTGCGCTGACCACGGTTGCTGGCATTACCAAGGGCGAAGACACCGTGAAGGAATTCTACGGCGAAATCGAAGCACCTTTGGTGTCTAAGAAGCCCTTGATTGAAGATCTCCAAGTGAACTTGGCCTATCGCTTCACCGATTATGATTCCTATGAGTCGAACTCGACATGGAAAGCCACGGCGAATTGGAAGATTACACCGGAGTTTGCGATCGTCGCGATTGCTGGTACGTCCTACCGCGCACCTGCTTTGTTCGAATTGTTCTTGGGCGACCAAACTGGCTTCTTGGGCCAAACCTCGATCGACCCATGTATCAACCACGACCTCAGCAACAATGCGATCTTGAAGTCGCGCTGCTTGGCCGCCGGCATTCCCGGCGACTATAACGGCTTCACGAACGGCACCAGCCAATCAGCAACCATCTTCACCGGTGGCGGCGCAGGTACGCTGAAAGAAGAAGAGTCCCGCTCGGATATCTTCAGCTTCGTCTACACCCCTTCCAAGATCGACTTGAACTTGCGTGTAGACTATTGGCAAATTGAAGTGACCGATCAGGTCGCTCAGTTTGGTGCCGGTAACATCGTTGGCTCCTGCTATGGTGCTGCCGATCAATCGCGCGCTGACCAGTTCTGCCGCTTGTTGACCCGTGACACGAACCCAGCTTCGGCTCGTTTCCGTCAAATTTTGACTGTTGCGAACGACTATGTGAACGTGAACGTGACCCAAGTTGAAGGTATCGACTTGAAAGCCGTCTATCGCAAAGACTTTGCGTTCGGTGACTTGGTTGTCGACACGGCACACCGCTGGACCTTGTCCAACAAAACTGGTCTGTTCTCAGACACAGCTTTGCTGGAGCAAGCTGGCGATATCGGTGAACCTATCTATGTCGGTCAGGCTCAAATCCGCTTTGAGCGTAAAGACTGGACCTATAGCTGGAACGTCGATGCAGTTGGTCAATCCAACGAGACCCGCTTCAACAATGGTGTCAACCCAATCGTTTCAACGCCTGGTTCTTACTATGCCTACAATGGTATCGGTGCGGTCCTCTATAAGACCAAGACCGAAACCACGATCACCCATGGCATCAGCGTCCGCTATCGTTCGGACAACTGGACCATCGTCGGTGGCGTGCGCAACTTGTTCGACGAAGCACCACCATCGATCTCGACCGGTGTATTCTTCTCGCGCTTGGGGAACTCGGCTTTGACCTCGCAGTACGACCAGTTCGGCCGTTCGTACAACGCAAGCATCATCCGCCGCTTCTAGTCGTCGGATCGACGTTCACAATGAGAGAGGGCGGCCTTTCGGGGCCGCCTTTTTTCGTTTGGCGATGGGGACCGGTTTAGCTGAAACCCAGTGGCGAGATTTGGGGCACATGCACCTAGCGGCAAGTGCTTTGTCACGGAGAGTGCGCAAAAATTGTGCAATCACCCCTTCGTGTGGTTCCTCAGCTTCTAGGATTTGTCCAAAGTAAGTAGGAGGTTGATCGAGGTCTTGCGCCAGAGCAGGACTGACTAAGAATAAGTTGGATCAATTGATGGCGGATTGATCATAAATTAATTTATACATTTAATATTAGATTTACATTATTACAATTTACCTCTTGTATTTTGAACTAATTAAATATAATAATCAGTTTGATCGAAATTAATCAGAAAAATACATGATATTGAGTTGGCAATGAACATGAAAAAGATAGTTCTAAAAAAACGAGGAACGATCGTGCGACAGTTTGGCAACAACCTGATCTATCTTTGTCGTTTACCTGTCATTGAAGCGTTGACGATTTGTAATGTGCTGGTTAACTCTCGTGCTATTGCCTGAAAAAGCTGAGTCATAAAGCAACCGGGCAGGGGACAAATGGAGGTTCCAGTATGAAAATTTCGATGACCCGCGAGCTCTTGCTTGCGAGCACTATTGTTGCAGGCCTCGGCTTTGCAGCGCCAGCATTCGCCCAGACGGCGGCTGCTACCGAAGAGAAGGCCGCTGAAGTCGTGGTTGTCACGGGTACGCGGATTTCTGCACCTGGCGTGCAATCCGCCAGCCCAATCACCTCAATCGGTGGCGCTGAGCTTCAGTTGAACCAAGTTGCGGAAGCTGAAAAGCTGCTCCGCGCTTTGCCATCCACGATCCCTGGCGACGGTGAGAACGTCAACAACGGCACCGCCGGTGTGACCACTGTCAACATGCGCGGCTTGGGTTCCCAACGGAACCTCGTCCTGATGGACGGCAAGCGCATGACCCCATACAACATCAATGGCCGCGTCGACATTTCGACCGTGCCACAAGCGATGTTGGAGCGCGTTGACATCCTGACCGGTGGTGCTTCCACCGTGTATGGTTCTGACGCTATGTCTGGCGTTATCAACTTCGTGTTGAAGAAAGACTTCGAAGGCATTGAAGTCGATCTGAAGCGTTCGATCACGGGCGACAATGACGGCCAAATCGTGACGGCTTCGGTTGCTATGGGTGCGAACCTGGATGACGGCCGCGGCAACGTTGCTCTCTCCATGAACTGGACCCAGCGCGACGCCGTTTTGTTGGCTGATCGTCCATTCGGTATCGTTGGTGTTGCATCGGCAGCGTCCTCAAACGGTGCTGGCCTTAGTGGCGTTGCGCCTCCTGCTCCTGCAGGTTGCGGTGGCCCGAACGTTGTTGCTGTAGGTGGTTCGACCACCGGTATCCCAACCCGCATGACCTATATGGGCGGTGGCGGTCAGTTCCGCGACGACGGCACCTTGGGCACCAACTGCTCGGTGTTCAACTTCAACCCATATAACTACTACCAAACCCCGCAAGAGCGTTACTCGGCAACCGCCATCGCGCGCTATGACATCAACGACCATGTTGAAGCTTATGGCCGTGCTACCTTTGCTGCGACCAACATTCGCCAGCAGATCGCACCATCGGGCGTGTTCGGTAACTTGTTCAACGTTCCTTTGAACAACCCATTCTTGTCGGCTCAGGCTCGTGCGAAAATCATCGCTGAAGCCAACTTGTTCCGCACAGGTTCGCCAGCTGTTGGCACCACGCCAGCAGTTGCACCAGGCAACACAACGGGCCGCTGGATCGACGTGAACAACAACGGTGTGGTTGACGCAGCCGATACGCTGCAAATGTCCATCCGTCGTCGTACCGTTGAATTTGGTGAGCGTTCGACCACCTATGACAACAATACCTTCCAAATGGTGTTGGGTCTGAAGGGCGACCTTGGCAAGTTCTTGCCAGACTGGACTTGGGATGCATCGGTTCAAATGGGCCAAGCAGACCGCACAAACGTTTCGGCTGGCTACACCAACGTAGCTAACTTCCAGAACGCTTTGAATGCAACCAGCACGACCGCTTGCGCCAATGGCGACGCAGCTTGCGTCCCCATCAACGTCTTCGGTGGTTTCGGCACCATTACCCCAGCCATGGCTGCCTATTCTTCGGCAGTTGCGATTGAACAGCAAAGCTACACCCAAAGCATCGCTGGTGCTTCGGTTGGTGGTCCGCTGTATGGCTTCCAAAGCCCAATGGCTGAGAGCCCAGTTAACGTCGTTTTCGGTTACGAATATCGCCGTGAAGAAGGCTCAACCACGCCAGACGAATGCTTGAAGTTGGCTCCAACCAGCTGCTTGGGCGGCGCTGGTGGTAACACCTTGCCAGTCGCAGGTGGCTATTCTGTGAACGAAGTCTACACCGAAATCGGTGTGCCTTTGATCGCTGGTAAGCCATTGTTTGAATCGCTCAGCTTAGAACTTGGCTATCGTTTGGCTGAATACTCGCTGACCGGTCAGAACACGACTTGGAAAGCTGGTCTTGATTGGGCTTTGACCGATCAATTCCGTTTCCGCGCTATGAAGCAAAAGGCAGCTCGCGCTCCAAACGTGGGTGAATTGTTCTCGCCATTCACCACCGGTTTGCAAAACTCTGGTGCTGACCCCTGCTCGGTTGCACAACCCGTTGCACAACGTACCGCCGCACTGCGCGCTTTGTGCCAATCGACTGGCCAAGCAGCAGGTGACGTTTGGAATGTTCAAGACATCGTTGCCGGCCAAGTTGGTACCTTTGAAGGTTCCGACCCAACCCGTCCACCGAAGCCAGAAGAAGGTGATACCCTCACTGTTGGCTTCGTCTGGCGTCCAGACCTCGGTGGTTTCTTGAAGAACACCGCTGTCACGCTTGACTATTATGACATCAAGATCACCGACACGATTGGCCTCGGCCAACCACAAGAAGTTCTTGATGGCTGCTACGTTCAAAGCATCCAGTCCTTCTGTTCGCTGATCGTTCGTATCAATGGCGACATCGCGACCCCAGGCTCTGGTATCAAATTGTTGACCACCAACTTGGACTATCAGCAAGCAGCTGGTTACGAAGTTGGCATCAACACCGGCTTCGATCTGGAAAGCTTGGGTCTTGACAGCAAGTGGGGTTCGGTCCGCGTTTCGTACAATGCGAACTACTACACCATCAACGAGTCCCGCACGACAGAAGACTCCGACATCATCGACTGCAACGGCCTCTATGGCTCGAGCTGCGATCCAACCCACCAGTTCCGTTCGGTGCAGCGCACCACGTGGTCTGTGGGCGACTTCCAGTTGTCCTACAACTGGCGTCACTTCGCTGAGATCGAGTTGGAAGAGACTTTGAAGCCTGGTATCTTTGATGCCTTCGAAAAGATCGAAGCTTATAACTACATCGATCTGTCGGCTTCTTGGGACGTGAACTCGGCTCTGTCGATGACCGCATCGGTTGCTAACGTGTTCGATGAAGATCCACCAATCATCGGTAACGAAACTGGTACGACTTCGTACAACTCGGGTAACACCTTCCCATCAAATTACGACACCTTGGGCCGCGTCTATGCGCTCGGCATCAACGTGAAGTTCTGATCTGATTTTTCAGATTGAAACATGGCGGCGGGTCCTTCGGGGCCCGCCGTTTTTGTTTACATGGCCCACGCTTGCGTCCCCCCGATGATGGTTTCATAAAGCGGGGAGGGGATAATGCATGACCGCACAGATTGATGCTTTGGTGGCTCAAGCCGAGAAGGCCGCCGACGAGGGCCGTTGGGCAGAGGCAGAGCAGCTGTGGGGCGACGTGGCCAAGGCGGCACCCGATCATGGTTTGGCGCTGCATCGCCTCGGCATTCATGCTTTCCAGCGTGGCGCCTACTTAGAGGCTGAGGCTGCCTTAGCGCGGGCTTGTACTTTGATCCCGCAAGATCCCATGGTCGCCCTGATGCTGGCCAATGCCCGACGCGAGTTGGGTCAAATCGACGGTGAGTTAGCCGCCCTACAACTCGCTTTGTCGGCGGACGCTTACTTCTACCCCGCACTGTTGGCAAAAGGTGCCCTGTATGAGCGCCAAGGCCGATTGAAGCTGGCGGCAGTCACGTACCGAAATGTCCTTAAGATTGCGCCACCAGAGGCGCATTGGCCGCCAAGCTTGGCCCCCGGACTATCCCGTGCAGCAAAGCTTGTTCACGATTACCAAGAGGCTTTTGCGATCACTCTCTTTGAAGCAGTCGGAGGAGTAGGAGCCCTTTCCGGCCAGTGGCAAGAAACCATTTCCATTATGTCGGGTCAAACTAAGCCCTATCATGCTGATTGCAACCAACTCCACGTACCGCGCCTGCCAGCCATTCCATTTTTTGATCCCAAAGATTTCTCCTGGGTGCCCGCTATTGAAGCGCAGACCGCCGCGATAACCGAAGAGCTTAAGGCTGCCCTTGAGCGCCAAAATGACGCCTTCCAGCCCTATATCGCTTACAAGCCCGGCGACCCTGTCAACCAATGGGCGGAACTCAATCACTCACAGCGCTGGAGCAGTCTGTCTCTGTGGCGCGGCGGCGTTCGCGATGAGGCCAATCTTGCAGCTTGTCCTAAAACGGCGGCAGCTCTTGATGAAGTTGAGATGGCGGAAATTGGTGGGCTCTGTCCTAATGCCATGTTCTCAGCCCTCGCACCTCATACCGAAATCCCACCCCATCATGGCGAGACAAATGCCCGTCTTGTCGTACATTTGCCTTTAGTGGTGCCCAATAACTGCCTCTACCGCGTTGGCTTTGAGCAACGACGTTGGGAAGTTGGCAAAGTTCTGATCTTTGATGACACGCTAGAACATATGGCGCGTAATGACAGCGATGAGCTACGCGTCGTGTTGATCTTTGACGTCTGGAACCCGCTCCTCTCGCACGAGGAGCGGGCTTTAGTTCAAACGCTTACTCAAACGGCCCGCCAATTCGCGATGGAATAGACGCGATTGGGTCTAGTGTACCCGCATCGGTTCGCTCATCCTAGGCCCTCTGGCTTGGGAGGCTTCGTTCAAGATCTGGGACAGACGCTCATCACCTGCTAGGGCACCGATCACGGTCGCTGCGCGGGCAGTGACTTTGGCGTTTTCAGCACTGGCCCCAAAGGCGCGACTGAGGGCCGTCAATGGGTCTTCAACACTTGGATAGCTCCGCAAGGTGATGCTGTCCTTTGCTTCAATCTTGGCCAAAGCTTTGGCCTTTAAGATCGCCGTGCGCAGGCCACCAATCTGATCAACGAGGCCGAGGTCTTTGGCTTCATTGCCTGTCCAAACGCGGCCTTTTGCAATCTCTAGCACGCGGGATAAAGGAAGTTTCCGGCCAGCGGCTACCTTGCCCGTAAAGTCCTCATAAATGCGTGTCACCGCCGCATTCATCGCTGCCTTCTGGCTGTTGGTGTAGGGCGTAGCGGGGGAGTAGGCACTAACAAAATCCCCACCGGTTTGGATCGAGGCAATATTGGCGCCGGTGTAGCGATTGAGCGCGTCATTGATCACAAACTTGCCATTGAACACCCCGATGGAGCCAGTAAGGGTGGACGGCATGGCGAGGATCGCATCTGCCCCGGTAGAGACATAATAGCCGCCAGAGGCCGCATAAGCACCCATCGAGACGACAACGGGTTTGCCAGCCTTTTTGGCCCGCTCGATCGCAGCCCAAATTTGATCTGACGCGCTGGGGGAGCCGCCGGGCGAGGAAACCCGGAAGACAATCGCCTTCACAGCATTATCATCGGTCGCATCGCGGATGGCTGCGGCAAAATCGTCGCTGGTAATCGTGCTTTCTTGGGCAAATGGGTCGCCGCTGCGCTCGCCAGTTATAATGGCCCCTTCACCGCCGACCAGAGCAATCACAGGTCCGGATGCTAGGGGAAGCTGATAGCTTGCAAGTTCAACGAACTGGGCTTTGTCCTTGCCGCCAGCCCGGGTAAGTGCGGCCTCCCCAGCTTCTTCAGGCTGGCCGATTTTGTCGATCAACTTAGCCTGTAGCGCGGCTTCGGCAGACAAGGGCGCTTGGTCGAGGGCCGCCTTCATCGCTTCGACAGGCATTTTGCGGTCAAAAGCGGTTGAGGCCAAGAAAGCATTGTAAATGCTGCCCAGCATAGCCGTCGTAGCTTCGCGGTGTGGGGCATTATAGGTTTTCTCGGTATAGGTGTTGACCGCGTTCTTATATTCTTTGAATTGTTCGAACTGGGGCAGAATGCCGAACTTCTCCATAAAGCCGCCCAAGAACAATGTCTCAGCCACGATGCCAGTTGCTGCAAAGTCCGTCGTGCCCTGCATCCACAACTCACTCGCCCCCGACACCGCTACATAGTTGGAGAGCGTTGGAAATTCAAAGCCTTGGGCATGCACGATCACGAACTTACCCGTTGCCTTGAAGTCGATCATGGCTTGACGGATTTCTTCTGCATGGGCGGGGGCCATGCCGCCTTCGCTGGCGCGCACGAACAGGCCTTTTACGCTGCCATCGGTTTCTGCGGCCTGTAGTTTCCGCACAATATCGACGACGGCGGTGCCGCCAGCAAAGCCTGCAAAGGGTGAGTTGGGTGGTACGTCCGTAACTGGTCCGCGTAGATCAAGGCTCAACACGGTGTGGGAGGGGGTCACGGGCGCACTGGAACCCGCAACTGACGCCACCAGAATGATCGGGATCAGAATAAAGAATAAAACGAGCCCTAGAAAGACGCCTGCTATCGTAATAAAAAATTGCTTCACCCTGACCTCCACGGTGCCCGCGCCATCTGGTTTAAAAGATAGGCAGAGCAAGCACTCTAATCTGATTGATGATAGAGGAATTTACGCGTCGCGCCTAGCGGCAGATGCAAGGCCTGAATTGTTCGTAGTTCGTGCCATTTGCATAATCATGCTTGGACGCGAGCCATACGGCAGAGGTTGGGAGAGGTCGTAAAAGACTTTTCAAATTCGAACCGCTCACTTTTACTCCCCTATGGGAGCAATAGATTTCAATTGGCAGCAAAGCCATCTTTGTGCAGATGGTAGGCCACCATGGCAGTGCTTATGTGATCAAAAGTCTTGCACCGAGGCCCAAGCCCGTCTATCTGCCTGCCTCTCTTGGGGTGTCGCCAAGCGGTAAGGCATCGGTTTTTGGTACCGACATTCCTAGGTTCGATCCCTAGCACCCCAGCCACTCTTTCCGCACAACATAACATCTCGTGTGTTTTTAGGGCTTGGCAGGTGCGGCCAACGCCAGCCAAACTTCGTGACGGCGCAGAAACGGCGCAGTCCAAGGTGGATCATAGGACGCATAAATCGGTGCCCCAATCGGCGTCAGCTTTCTGCCCTGAAGCCACGCGCGCAATTCCTCGCTCTTCTGCGCCATCGTGGCTTGGCTGCCGAATCCTGAAAACGTAATCACGCCATAGCGCTTTGCCGGCTCTTCCAACAAACGGACATTTGGGTCGTTCGGGACGGGCATGGTCTCCAGTTTTGAGCCCTCTGGCATAATGAAGCGTACTTTCCACTCTGCCCCCGCATCTTGACGAATGACTGGCGCGGTCATGGCGATGGATTGGCCTTCTTGTTGCCGGGTGACTGGAGCGGTCATCGCGATACTGGCGCGCGGCTTATTGCCGCCAAAAATATAGCGGGCTAAGGGCCTAAAACCAGCACCTGCGGGGTCGCCGCGACCTTCAGGGACGCGGACTTCAGCGACCACTTGGGCTTCATAGTCTCGGATTTCAAACGTGCCGTCGCGCAGAACTCGCTTAAAACTAGGCTCGGGCGTGGCTGCTTTGGTTGGGCCTGCTAGCCCGATGGCAGTCAGCAGCGGCAGGAAAAGGGCGAGGGCGGGGCGAAGAGGGGATTTGGTCATAGTCACATTACGTTCCTAGCCTGCATTTGGTTCAAACAGCACGCGCTTGGGCCTAGACCATTTGCGTCCAAACTCAAATTTAAAAATGTGATTTGCGCCTTTCATAGGGAGCGCATGTCCTTTAAAGCATCGCGCGCGCGAACATGAGGCGCGTTGTCCTGCTTTGATTGACACATGTGACCCGAGAATTGACTGCGACTTTTGATCTTCTGCCCGATGCCGCAGATTATGACGGCGCTGCTGAAGCGCTTTATGACCGAGCATTTGGCCCCGGGCGACACGCAAAGGCTGCTGCCCGCCTGCGCGAGGGGAACCTTTGTCGTCGCGACGTATCTTTCGTGGCGCTATCAAAAGACGGCCAACTCCTTGGCGCGTGCCGTCTTTGGCCGCTGGTTACCGATCAAGGCGATAAAGCGTTGTTCTTAGGGCCAATTGCGGTTGCACCGGACCAGCAGGGCAAAGGTTTGGGTGGCAAACTGGTTAGGGCCTGCCTTGCCGCCAGTGACAGCCTAACGGGTCTGCCAGTCATTTTGGTAGGCGACCTCGCATTCTTTGAGCCCTATGGCTTTAAGCCGGTGCCCAAGGGACACATGATCCTGCCAGGGCCTGCTGACCCAAACCGCCTCCTATTGCGGCACAGCCAGGGCCTCGACCTAGCGACCCCATCAGGCAAACTTTCGATCCAAGCCGCGTCTTAAAGCTTGCGGCGCGACGGGGTCAACCGACCCTCGCGCCACCAGCCGAATAGGGCCAGCGTAACCAGCAAGATCGCATAGACCCAAGGCGGTAGAATCGCGTCTCGGCTCGTAGCGGTCAGGCTGGTGGCTCCTGAGCGCCTTAAACCCAGCCCATCGGGTCCGGCTTTCTGGCTTTTGCCTAAGCGCGTGATGTTGGGTAGGGGGCCGGTACCCGCTCTCCCAACCCAAGTCACACTCCCGCCACCTTGATTAGCTTGCGGGCCCGCCAGCGCCGTGGGGTCTGCTGTTAACAAATGGGCTTCGTTGGGATTGCCAATACCCGCGACAATGAAAGCGCTTTTGTCACCAGATTGTACAAACACCAGTCCAGGCTTAGCCATTTGGCTCTCGCCCCGCCAAACACCTGTCCCCGCAACGGAGAGTGAGACGGGGAAGGATTGGCCCGACAGGGTTACTTGGGCTGGGCCCGGGTCCACACTACTTTGGCGCTCAATCAAAAGACGGCCAAGCTGGCTGCGTAGAATCAGGCGATCTGCCTCAAGGTCTGCTTCCTTCATCAGCCAATGGGCTGTGCGGCGAAAAAGCTCATCAAACGGGCCGCCGCCATCATAGCCGCGACGCCACAGCCAAGCCTGATCACTCATCACCGCAGCCACGCGTCCACGACCAACTTGGCCTAAAACCAACAAAGGCTCACCGGCTCCTTCTAACAAGACGTCTCCGGTTGCGGTAGAAGGTTGGACGCGCAGCCACTTGCCCCACGTGTCGGATTGCTCAGCCAAGCTGGCAGAAACCGGATGGGTGCGACCGCGTTCGGTCAAGGTGGGGCGGAAAGCTGTTTCAATTGGCTCGCCCCGTGATTGAACCGGCAGAATGCGGCTCAGCGGCGTTGACTGGACCCCTTCATCGAGGCCTTCAGATGGACCCGCCAGCATCAAAAAGGCTCCACCGCCCTCTACCCATTGCGCGACAGAGTCGAGATAAGCGTCTGGCAGCACAGACAGGCGCGAAAAGCGGTCAAAAACCACCAAATCAAAGCTATCAATCTTGTCGAGAAAGAGTTCGCGCGTCGGGAAGGGGATGAGCGATAGTTCCTCGGTTGGCGTAAAGTCCTGCTTTTCGGGCGGGCGGAGAATGGTGAATTGCACCAAATCCACGCTTGGGTCTGACTTCAAAAGATTCCGCCAAGCCCGTGACCCCGCATAGGGCTGGCCTGTCACCAGCATGACCCGTAGACGGTCGCGTATACCCGTAATCGAGAGCGCGAGCCCATTATTAGCGGTTGAAACCTCGCCTGCGACCCCAGGCGTTTCAATAGCAATCGGAACCAGACCGCGTTGCGCAATTGGCACTTCAATGACGATATCTTCGCCCGTCGGCACGTTTAGCGTCTGTGACGCATCTGTGCCGACGCGCACCGTCAAAGGAACGGAAGCATCAGTATCTTCGACCCGTACAATCACCTTGGTAGTCTCACCGATCGGCGCTTGCTTGGGGGCTGACCTGAGATCAATTCGTCGGTCGCGCTCTTGTGGGCTACCGACAAGGACCTGATGCAAAGGGAAGGGGCGGACTGCGTCTTCCCCGTCGATGAAGCGACCGTCGCTAATGATTATCGCGCCCGCAACCCGGTCTGGCGGGATATCCGCAAAAGCTTGATCAAGGCCCGCGCCAGGGGCCGTACCCGCGCCGCCGCCATCAAAATAGGTGACGCGGACTTCCAGATTTTCAACTTGGCTTAAGCGCGCTTTCAAGGCGGTCAGTGCAGCCTCGGCGCCTTTGGTGCGATCCGACAAAGCCATGCTTTCGGAACGATCCACCAAAATGCTGACGATGTCCGTCAGGGCAACCCGCTCTTCTTGCACGTGGCTGGGCCCTGATAGAGCGATGAGCGCGACCACTAAAAGGCACAAACGCGTAACCGGGGCTTTGCCGCCCAAGCGTGTGTAAAGGCCGACCAAGAAGAGGCCCACACTCGCGAAGCCCAAGAGGATTAAGGGCGGAAGCCAAGGGTCAAAACCTAGTTTGATGAGGTCAATGCCCATCATCTCGGTTGACCCTGCCTGCGACCTAGCCGTTCTAAGAGGGCGGGCGCATGGACTTGATCGGCTTTATAATTTCCAGTCAGCGCATAAAGAACGACATTGATGCCGACCCGAAGCGACACTTCGTTGGCGCTTGGTCCTGTTCCATCGAAACCTTGCGGCAGGCCATTGGGTGCCTTAGCCCAAGCGGAGACCCAGTCACCGTCGCCGAGAATGAGCGGCGAGACGCCGTCATTGGCACTGGCTGCCGCAGACGCCTCTGTTTCAACCCATAATCTCGCATCTGGATAGCGACCAGGAAAGCGCTGAAGGATGTAGAAGGCTTTGGTCAGAACATGGTCATTTGGCACAAGGGCCAAAGGTGGAGCTTCAATGCCGCGCAGCGCCGCACGGGTAATCTGACGCGCCATGGCTGGCGTGCGGCCTGCACCACGGGAATCAATAAACAAGACGCCGCCGTTTTTCATGTAGCGGTCTAAGGCACTGGCTACTTCTGGCCGGGTTTCGGTGACGCTATCGCCTAAAGTCCAGAACAAGATCGGGTAAAGCGCCAAATCGTCTTGGGCCGGGTCTAGGCCGACAACGGCACCCGGCTCCACCGAAGTCCGATCACGCAGCGCCCGCGAAAGCCCTTCAAGGCCGCGTTGGGTTTGTGCATCCTGCGCCCCATCCCCTGTTTTGATATAGGCAAGGGCGAGATCGCCTTGGCGCTGGCTGGATTTGCGCTTTTGCGCAAAGGCCTCTTGCGCGCCGCCAAACAACACAAGGCAGGCCAGCATTAGACCCAACAAACTCGCGCTTGGCTGCCGCTTCTTGCGAGCCCAGCCAAACGTTTTAAGGCTCGCAAATTTGTGTGCAAGGAGGAGGCTGATGAGCATGTCGGCCAGCAGAAGGGCCATGCCCAAGCCAAGGAGTGGGCCAGAGAGCGACTGAGGCTGCTTTTCGGCTTGTGCCACGCGTTCGACCCTTGGCAAATCTGTTAATGGGTCCAACCGCAAATTTGGGGCGGCCGCTTGCAAGATCCAGCGCACACCACCGCCTTCATAAATGCCCGGCGGCTGGTCTAGGCTAGGCCGCAGCGTTTGAACGTCCTCGGCTCGAATGGGACGAATCTGGGGGTCGGGCGCACGAAACGCGCCAAAGCCATCGAGCACCAAGACCGGCTTTAAAGGCGCAGTACCAACCACAAAATTGGCTGGAATGGCGCTAGACGCTGCTTGGGCAAGCACGCGACGTAACATGGCGACTTGTAGGCCGGAAAAGGCTACATCGCTCCAAGCGGGGCCTGCCGTGGTGTGAAACAAAACGACTTTGCCCTTGCCTAGTCCCCGTGCCGTAACCAATGGCGTCCCGTCCGATAGCCTTGACCAGATTTGCAGCGCTTGGCTATCGCGGGTCGGCGCAGATGCGGCTTCGCCGGTTTCAGGCGCTAACACGGCAACTTGGGTGACGCGGGCATCGTCTGGAATGGCTAAGCCAGCAAAAGGGCTGGTTCGATCAAACGCGGCCACTTTGCCAGCATTGTCCCACGTCATGCTGCCGCGCACGGTGCGAGGTTCAGGGCCAAGCGCGGCGGGTATTAACGGGCTTGGTCCCGCGGCTAAAAGCTTAGGCCCTGCGGTACGGATGAGGAGCCCACCGGCGCGAACAAAGCGTTCTAATGCCGCGCGGTCTTGTGGCGCTAACTCGCCCGCGTCTGGCAGGATCAGCGCGTCCAGACCCGCCTCCACCAAGCGAGATAGATTGGCGCGGGTTAAATCAGTTGAAGGCTTGAGTGCTTCTTCCAAATAATGGGCGTCCGACAAGAGGGGCTGATCATCTTGGCGCTCGGCAATCAGGCCCGTTCGGACGCGGCGATCAAAGGCATCCAGCAGATAAACACCCCCTGCAGAGCGCGCGTCAGCAGTACGCAGAGCCGCAACATCGCGCATGATGACCGACTCAAGCGCAAAGCTGACCCCCGTTGAAACGACTGCCTGTGTGGTCTCCCGCAATTTCTGCCCGCGACTATTCACCGCCTCTAGGCTTTGCGTTCGGTTGGTTGATGGGCCTGCCAGTACGCCGAGGCTATAGCCTTCCGAAGTGGCTGCCGCACGCGTAATGGCGACAGCGCCTTGCGGCACGCTGCGTAAACGGACCGCGCCAAGCTCGGTCAGCTTGATCGCGAAGTCTTTGCTGCCAATATGGGCGACACCGTCTGAAAACCACAAAATTCGCTGACCTTTTGGAAGGCTGGCTAGCGCCTTTGTTGCCCAAGCGGGGTCTGGCAAAACAGGCTTGGGCTGGGCTGCTAGAATGCGCGCAGCGGCTTGGTTCGGGCTTAACACCTCTAACGGCCCGGATTGGCCACGCCCGCTTGCCGTCAACAAAAGGCGCACCGGACCTGTTGCAGCGCGGGCGGTTTGGGCTGCTTCCTCTGTGACTGCACGCCACCCAGGGGCCGATGTCCAGCCGTCGTCCAGCACGATCAACAAAGGTCGTGTATCGGGGGTCGCAATCGGATTGAGAACCGGACCTGCAAACCCCAGCACCAAAAGGGTGAGAGCAATCACCCGAAACCAAGCGAGCCAAGGTGGGGTTTTTTTCGGGGTTTCTTCGGTGTTTGGTAGCTTGGCTAAGAGAGCCGTAGGCGGAAAAACTTGCTCACGCGGGGCAGGCGGCAATGCACGAATAACCAGCCAAATCAAAGGTAAGGCGGCCAACGCTAATAAAGCTAAAGGGGTTGTGATGCCCAAAGGGCCAAGCGTGAACATGGTTCAACCCACCCCGAGGCTGGTCGCACCGCGTCCGTCCAACAAAGCCGATGCCTGCAAGGTCACTGGCAAGGCAGGTTGGTCGGTGGCGTGGGTGACCAAATGACCCCGTGCGCTGGCAAGGGCCGCCCGGAGTGCTTCGCCATGGAGCCGATAGATGCGCTGATAATCGTCCCGCGCGGCGCCAGCTTGGCCGATGATCACGGGCGTGTTGGTGCCAGGCGCCATAAAGGACACACGACCCTCAAATGGGAAGGATTCTTCATCTGGGTCGCGGACTAAAACATAGAGGACATGCTGAGCCCCTGAGGACAGGCGGCGCAAGCGCTCTGCCCAAATCTCAATAGGTTCCAGTCCATCACTGACGATGAGGATTTGTGAGGGTCGCTTGTTGTCAATCGGCGCTTGTGCGTCAAAGCGACTTCCACTGGCGATCAAGGCTTCTAAAAAGGCTTCTTCTTGGCCTAGAACTTGGCCGCCCAAAAGCGTGCTGACCCGCTCACCCCCAGCCTTCGCGGCCATGGCTAGTGCTAGGGCGATCACCAAAGCGCGTTCAGCCTTGGTCGGGCGACTAGTCTGATTGCGCCACAGCATCGATGGCCTTGTGTCGACCCAGATTTGCAAAGAGGCCGGGCTTTCGCGTTCCATCTCACGCACAAAAAGCCGGTCAGACCGCGCGGAACGTCGCCAGTCGACTTGACGCAGGTTCTCGCCATCGAGAAGTTCGCGGTGCTGCCAAAAGGCTTCACCCATGCCAGCGCGGCGTCGCCCGTGGGCACCTAGCATCAAGCTGGCAGCGGTTTTGCGTGCATCCATCAAAAGGGCAGGCACGCCATTTGCCAAAATCTGGGCATCACCAGCCAATTTGGCAGGGACAAATGCCTGTTGGCTCGCCTTCATGCGGGTCGCAGTGCCTCTTGTACCAAGCGGTCAATCAGCTTGGCGAGGTCAAGGCCGTCAGCGCGGGCCCGCCAGGTTAGCGCCATGCGGTGGGCTAGGGCCGCGCGTGCAACCGCGGTCACGTCATCCAAGCTCGGGCTGACCCGGCCTCGTAAGAAGGCGCGCGCTTTTGCGGCTTTGATCAAGGCTTGGCCTGCCCGCGGGCCCGGGCCCCACGCGACGAGGTCACGAATCTCAGGATCTGTCGCGCTTTCCGGCCGCGCAGAGCGAACAAGGTCGAGCACAGCATCGAGGATTTTTTCGCCCACGGGCATGGTGCGCACAAAGCTCTGAAGATTGGCCAACTCACCGGGTTTTAAGGCTTGCGTAGCTGCTAAATCGCTGTCGCCCGTCGTCGCCAGTAAGACTTGACGCTCTGTCTCGCGATCCGGGAAGGGCACATCTATCTGCAACAAGAAGCGATCCAATTGCGCTTCAGGCAAGGGGTAGGTACCCTCTTGCTCTATGGGGTTTTGCGTCGCGAGAACGAAGAAGGGCTCAGGTAGGGTATAGGTCACCCCTGAAACAGTGACTTGGCCTTCTTGCATGGCTTGCAGCAGCGCAGATTGGGTGCGTGGGCTGGCCCGGTTGATTTCGTCTGCCATCAAGAGGCTGGTGAACACGGGGCCGCGCACAAAGCGAAAATCGCGTTTGCCAGCGCTATCTTGATCCAAGATCTCGGACCCGATGATATCGGAAGGCATTAAATCTGGCGTGAATTGAACCCGGCCCCAATCAAGGCCCGTTGCAATTGCTACCGCCTCGACCAGTCGGGTTTTTGCAAGACCCGGCGCGCCAACGAGCAAACCATGGCCACCGGCCAAGATCGTGGCAAGCGTTAAATCAATCACCCGCTCTTGGCCAAGGATCGCACCCCCGACGCCGGCGCGGACCGCAGCAATGGTTTCAAGGGCGCGATCAATGCGTCCAGTGGTCTCGTCGGAAGGGGGTTGATTGGCCAAATTACTCATCAGCTTAGCCTAGCCTGACTCAAGGGTGTTGTGCGAGTGTCTTTTCAGAGAGGTTTCATGTGTCGATCAGTGCGACCTGATCTGGTCATCCCCCGGGAACAAACCTAAGTTGATCGCATGAGTGATCCACGTCCCCTTGCAGATTTGTTGGCCGAATTGACGCGTTTACAAGGCCAGCATGGGCGCGAGCGGGCCTTGCCGCCTGTCGAAAAGTGGAATCCGGCCCATTGCGGCGATATCGGCATGGAAATTCGTGCGGATGGGACTTGGTGGCACGAAAAAGTGCGCATCACGCGTCAGCCCATGATCGACCTCTTCTCGACCATTCTGCGCAAGGATGAAGATGGCCAGACCTATTTGGTGACCCCAGGCGAGAAAGTCATTGTTCATGTGGCCGATGCGCACTTTCTAGGGACACGGGTTGATCAACTCGACACCAGTCTTGGGCCCAGCATCGTCGTCACCACCAATGTTGGCGATCAAGTCGTGGTAGGTCCCAGCAATCCTTTGTGGGTGGAGCATGATCCCAAAACCGGTGAGCCCCGACCCTATGTGCGGGTGCGAGGGCGATTGAATGCCCGCATCTTACGTGCGCCCTTTTATGAACTCGTCGAGTGGGCCACTTTGGAAGGGGAGCGCTTGTCGCTGACCAGCCAGGGTGCGCAGTTCGATCTGGGACGTGTTGAGGGCATCGACGGATGAGCGAAGCGGATTTGATTGCTTTGCTTGAGCGGCGCTTGGCTCCGCTGGACGATCTGGTCGGACCCCCATCTTATTCCGATTTTGACCTATCTGGGGAACGACCTGCGCCAGCAAAATTGCGAGATGCTTCCGTCCTTGTACCGCTTATCACGCGTGAAACTGGGCTGTCGGTCCTATTAACCCGCCGTTCCGCCGATATGCCAACCCATTCTGGCCAAATCGCTTTTCCAGGTGGGCGTCGGCAAGCTGAAGATGCTGACGCGATTGCAACTGCGCTGCGTGAAGCCCGCGAAGAAGTGGGGCTTGATCCGGCCCATGTTCGTGTCTTGGGCGCATCAGACACCTATGAGACCGTTACCCAGTTTCGGGTGACGCCGATTGTGGCCCTCGTTTCTCATCAAGCAGACTTTGTCGCCGACCCCCGCGAAGTCGATGCGATTTTCGAAGTGCCGTTTGATTTCTTCATGGACCCAGCCAATCACCAACGCCATTCGCGCGACTATAACGGCCAAACCCGATATTATTACGCCATGCCCTATGGCGATCATTATGTCTGGGGCGCGACTGCTGGCATGTTGCGCGCGCTTTATTTGCGGGTGTTTGGTTAGGGGTGAGCCAGTGATTTGCCGACACGATAGAGCTGGCTGAAGTTTAAGCAAAAACCCAAATCATTTCTGCATCAAAGTGTTCGGACTTTAACGGTCGATTCACCTCAATCCTTCATGTCTCATCAATTAATGCGATGGGTACCGATGCGTACCCCAAGATTAAAGGGATTGGCGCAGCATGAAGGGCGTGCGGGTAGGGGTGTTAATGGGCGGCTGGTCAGCCGAGCGACCTGTGTCGCTTGTCTCCGGCAAGGCCTGCGCCGATGCCGCGCGTGCGCTAGGTGCCGATGTCGTTGAAATTGACGTTGACCGCGACATTGCTTCGGTCCTGAAATCGGTCTCGCCTGATATTGCGCTCAATGCGCTGCATGGGCCGTGGGGCGAAGATGGGCGTATCCAATCTGTGCTAGAAATCGCAAATATTCCTTACACCCATTCAGGCGTTCTGGCCTCAGCCCTCGCGATGGACAAAGAAAAGGCCAAGGCTGTATTTGCCAGTGCAGGTCTTGATGTGCCCGCGGGCAAACTGATGTCGCGCCATGATGCGGCCCGCGAACATCCCTTAGAGCCGCCCTATGTGGTGAAACCCAATGCCGATGGGTCGTCCTTTGGCGTGTTCATCGTCCGTAAGGGCGAAAATCGGCCGCCAGAAAAGCTGCTCGACCCCGACTGGCGGTCTGGCGATGAGGTACTGGTGGAAGAATTTATCGCCGGTCGCGAGCTGACGGTCGCCGTCATGGGGGATCGCGCGCTCGCTGTGACCGAAATCCGCACCGGCCATGAGTTTTACGATTATGACGCCAAATATGCCGCGGGCGGTTCTGTTCATCATGTGAACCCAAGCGATTTGCCTGCCCTGGTGCATGAGAAGGCGATGCGCGATGCCGTTCGCGCCCATCAACTGCTCGGCTGTCGCGGCGTGACGCGGACGGACTTCCGCTATGACCCCGCCACCAACCGTTTGGTGGTGTTGGAAATCAATACCCAGCCCGGAATGACGCCAACTTCCTTGGCACCCGAGCAGGCGGCCCATATCGGCCTGTCATTTAATGACCTCGTAAAATGGATGTTGGAGGACGCGTCATGCCCGCGATGAGACAAATGCGCCGTGCGGGCCCCAAGCGCGCGCCAGCGCCTCGCGGGCGGCCTCGTTCCCCCCGACGTACCGATAGCCATGCTTGGACCATGAAGCTGGGCGCTTGGGCTCATGCCCGCATGCGCGCTGCGCAATATGACGGCCCAACCCGTCGTATTCTGGTCAGTTTTACCCTCGGATCCGTCTTGGCAATCTTTATCCTTTTGGCTGCTGGCCTCGGCATTTTGGATGATTTGGGTCGTGGGATCCAAACCAGTGCTGGCAATACGGCTCGAAGCGCGGGGCTTGCGGTTCGGATTATCAATGTGCAGGCGCCCAACGGCACGCAATTGAGCGAGTATCAACGTGCAGAGGCGGAAGTAAAATCCGGCGTGATGGCCGATGATGTCATGTTTGGCATTGACCCATCAGACGTTCGAGCACGTGTCGCAGAATTGCCATGGGTGGAGCAAGTTGTTGTTCGTCGCCTCTGGCCAGACCAAATCCAAATCCTCATCACCCCCCGCGCTGCTACTGCCTTGTGGCAAGACCAAGGTCATTTGTCCTTTATGGATGGGACAGGTCGCAAGCTTGGCGAGGCAAAGAATACGAAGTCTGCCAAGGGCTATGCTTTGGTTGTTGGTGCCAATGCAGGGCCGCAGGCCCCAGCGCTGTTTGAGGCATTACGCGCATCACCAGACGTTGCCAGCCGCACATCGGCGGCTCTGTGGGTTGGTGACCGTCGTTGGACCCTGAGATTAAAGTCGGGCGGCGATATCCTGCTGCCTGAAACCGGCATGGCAGAAGCTTTGGCGCACGTGCAGGCGCTACAAGCTAGCCATCAAATTCTAGACCGCGAGTTCGCCCGCCTTGATCTAAGAACATCAGGCACCCTCATTCTCCGCCCGACTCCAGAACGTTTGTCGGTGACGAAGGCTCAAGAAGCGGCGAAATCCGCTCAAAAGGCTTGATACACACCGAAATGAGACAAACATGTCCTCTTTAACTAAGCGCGCTGCCGTCGAAAGTCGAACTCTTGCACCTCGTGCCGCCATGTTGGCCGCACTTGATATTGGCGCGTCTAAGATCACCTGTTTTATTGGCAGCACCGGCCAAGGCACGGGCCCCTTGCGGGTGGCCGGGGTTGGCACCCAGCCTGCACGCGGTGTGCGTAATGGCGCGATTGTCGATCTGGATGCCGCTACAAAGGCCGTGCGGGCAGCGATTGCGCAAGCGGAGCGCATGTCTGGCGTGACGGTCAGCGAAGTGGTCGTCTCTGTTTCAGGCTTTGGCGTCCGAGCTGAGCAAGCCCATGGCGAAATCACCTTTGCCAATGCCGAAATTGGGCCCAAAGAGCGCCGCCGCGTAGTCGGCTCGGCGCTGTCGCATGTGCGTCTTGATGGCCGTTCGATCCTGCATGCAACGCCAAGTTTCTTTGTTGTCGATGGCCAAAAAGTGCGCGATCCACGCGGCATGCTGGGGCGTCGCTTAGGCGTCGCCGTGACAGTGGTGACGGCCCCAACGCCACAATGGCGCAATATTGTGCTGTGTGTGGAGCGGGCGACTTATACGATTTCAGGCTCTGTCGCTGCGCCCTATGCTGCGGCATTGGGCGCTCTGGCGGAAGATGATTTGGAACTGGGGGCCTTGGTCGTGGATATGGGCGCTCGCTCGACCACAGCTGCACTGTTCCACGCTGGCGCTTTAATCCATGTCGATGCAGTCCCTATCGGGTCCGACCATGTCACCCACGACATAGCCCATTGCCTTGGCACAACAGCAGCTGCGGCCGAGCGTCTGAAAATCGTTCATGGCAGCGCCATTGCCAGCCTAAATGAAGATAATCTGATGATTGATGCGCCGCGCATGGGCGAAGATGGTCAACTCATCTCAGATCAAGCTCCACGCTCTATTCTGACCGGGGTCGTTCGGCCCCGCGTTGAGGAGACTTTGGAACTTTTGCGCGACCGTTTGCGCGCAGGTGGGCTTGATAAGCTCAATGCCGGTCGCCGAATTGTCTTGACCGGGGGAGGTAGCCAGTTAAACGGCGTACGTGAGCTTGCGGCCCGTGTGTTTGAAGGCCACGTCCGTATTGGTCGACCCCAGCGCTTTACGGGTCTTGGCGATGCGGTTGCAGGCCCTGGCTATTCGGTTGCAGCAGGTCTGTTGCGTTGGGGCGTGGAGCGGCCGACAGATATGGCTAGCAGTGCTTCGCAAATGGTGGAACCATCTAGCCACCCAGTTGCCCGTGCCGTGCAATGGCTGAAAGATAACTTCTAAACGGCTTTAGCCTTCAATCCCGATCCTTTTGATTTCCCAATGCAGGTCAACGCCTTGCGTCGCCTTGACTTGTTGGATCACATGCTCACCCAAGGCCTCAAGGTCTTTAGCCGTCGCGGTTCCAGTGTTGATCATGAAGTTGCAATGCTTCTCGCTCATCTGAGCGCCGCCGATCCGATAGCCGCGTAAACCAGCGGCATCGATCACTTGCCAGGACTTGCGCCCACCGGACTGGACAGGGTCGGGATTCTTGAACGTGCTGCCGCCAGTTTTGTCCCGAATGGGCTGACTTTGTTCGCGCTTTTGGGTGATGGCATCCATGCGGGCAAGGATTTCAGCAGGATCATCTGCCGTGCCTTGGAAGGTCGCGGACACAAAGATCATCTCAGCCCTTGCCGTCGTGTTTCGATAAGTGAAGCCCATGTCAGCGCAGCTAAGCTCATGGCGCTTACCTGCCCGGTCGTAAGCAACACAGGAAACCAGGACGTCTTTCGTCTCACTGTCGTAGCAGCCTGCATTCATGCGCAAGGCGCCCCCGATCGTTCCGGGAACGCCGCGATAGAATTCTAAGCCCGCAATCCCCGCTTCTGCCGCCTTTTTAGCGACACTGGCGTCAAGGCAAGCCGCCCCGGCCGTGACCTGCAGGCCATCGGTTGATATCTGACCAAAACCGCGCGGCGACAAGCGGATGACCACGCCGGGCACCCCACCATCGCGCACGATGAGGTTTGAGCCGACGCCGACTGCCAGAATGGGGATATCGGTGGGGCAAAGGCGTAGGAAGTCTGCCAGATCGGCCTCATCGGCAGGTTGGAATAGGACTTCGGCCGGCCCGCCGACGCGAAACCACGTGAAAGGGGCCAAGGTAACACTGGCTTCGAGTTTGCCCCGTACAGGGGGAAGGCGGTCCATCAGGTTCATGCCTACGGCTTAACGCCAGCGCACGCACTCGAAAAGGGGCTAAAGCTGAGACTCAACATCCAAAGCTTGCGTTGTTTGAAACCCAAAGCCGGTAAGGACGCGACGAGTCGCCCCATCTGCCCCGCCCGTTGTTAGGCCTCTGCGCAAGGCTGTCGCCCCCTGATCTATCTGATCTTGCAATAATTCGGCGGTTCGCCGTGCGATTGCAGCGCCTGAATCAACCCAGGTCACAGGATGGGGTGCTAAGGCCTCAAGCTCTGCCTGGATCAAGGGATAATGGGTGCAAGCCAACACGATGACATCCATTGCCTCGCCACCTTGTTGCCCAAAAAGCCCAGACATAGCCGCTTGGAATATCTCAGGATCTGGTGTCTCACCCGCAAGCTTGGCTTCTGCGGCCCCAGCGAGACCCACTGCGCCATGGCGCAATACGGTTTTTCCAGCACCAAAAACTGTGATCAGCTGATCGGTATAGGAACGTGTTACGGTCTTAGGCGTTGCCAATAAACCAATGGTTCCTGTCCGGGTGAGGGCGGCGGCAGGCTTAATCGCGGGGACAACGCCAACCACTGGAATCTCAACTTCGGCCCGGACGGCATCCAACGCCAATGTGCTCGCCGTGTTACAGGCCACGATGACCAAATCAGCAGAGGTGGCCTCAATTCCGGCTCGAATCACCGTGGGTACACGGAGGATCAAGGCCTCATCTGGCTTTTCGCCGTAGGGGAAGAAGGCTGTATCCGCCAGATGGAAAACGTCTACCCCAAGCCGGGCGTTAATAATCGCATGAACAACTGACAAGCCGCCTAGACCAGAATCGAAAACCAGCACATGAGGTCTATTTTTCAGGGGTTTCATCCGCACCGGGTGCCTTTCAGATACGCGTGAATCATGCTGAATTTTTTCTTAAGATTCATCATTTGCATGAATCAAATTAACTCCTGCTTAAACATGTCGGGGGCATCTTCAGCCATCGATTCTTTCACTCACCCCGCACGAAGCCTTCGAGGAGCCTAGAATGGCTATCCGCCTTAACGTCCCCACCCAAACTGAACTCAGCCCACGGATTGTCGTATTCGGCGTCGGTGGTGCGGGCGGCAATGCCGTCAACAACATGATTGATGCAGACTTGCAGGGTGTGGAGTTTGTGGTCGCAAACACCGATGCGCAGGCTTTGGCCCGCTCTAAGGCAGAGCGCCGGATTCAAATCGGCTTGAATACCACCCAAGGCTTGGGTGCAGGGGCAACGCCGCAAGTTGGCATGGCTGCTGCCGAAGAGAGCCAGAGCGAAATTCTCGATCATTTGGCTGATGCCAATATGGTCTTCATTACGGCCGGTATGGGCGGTGGCACAGGGACAGGGGCGGCCCCAGTGATTGCGCGTACGGCGAAAGAGCAAGGCATTTTGACGGTCGCCGTTGTGACCCGCCCCTTCCAATTTGAAGGGCCCCGCCGCATGCGTATGGCGGACGCTGGCATTGCTGAGCTTCAAAAATATGTCGACACGCTGATCATCATTCCAAACCAGAATTTGTTCCGCGTTGCCAATGACAAGACGACTTTCCACCAAGCTTTCCAATTGGCTGACCAAGTGCTGCATTCTGGCGTGCGCGGGATCACCGATCTGATGGTTATGCCTGGCTTGATCAATCTAGACTTTGCCGATGTGCGCTCCGTCATGGGCGAGATGGGCAAGGCAATGATGGGTACCGGCGAAGCTTCAGGTGAGCGTCGTGCATTGGAGGCCGCAACCAAGGCCATCAACAATCCTTTGTTGGAAGATATGTCGCTTAAGGGCGCACGCGGGGTGTTGATCAACATCACGGGCGGTTATGACATGACTTTGTTTGAGTTGGACGAAGCCGCCAACCACATCCGCCAAGAAGTCGATCCTGACGCCAACATCATCGTCGGTTCGACCTTTGACGAGACCTTAGAAGGTGTCATGCGCGTATCGGTTGTGGCGACCGGCATTGAAGCTGCCGCGATGACAGAAACGCGCCCACAAGCCACGGGCTATTTCAACACGGCGCCGGCGCAACAGCCGGCGGCCCCTGCGCCAACCGTTGTGCGAGTTAATAATGGCCGCGAGCCGATGGTGCATCAGCCCATCGTTCAACGTCAGCCAGAGCCGCAGCCTGCCCCAGTTGCGCAAGAGCCTAGCTATCAGCAAGCTTCACAGCCGGTGATGCAGCAACCGGCACCCCAACCTGTTCAACAGCCTTTGTTCCAGCAGCCACAAGCGACACCTGAAACAGCCCCCGTGCGTCAGGACTACCAACAACCTGCACCGCAAGCTCAGCCAACTTATGCGGCCGCTGCCCCGCAGGCTCGCCCTGTTTATCAAACGGCGCAGCCACGCCCACCGGTTCATGGGTCCGCAGCCCCGCAGCCCACCTATCAAGCGCGCCCGGCGGCACCTCAGTATCAAGAAGAGCCGCGCCAACAGCGCAGCTCTGGCTTCAACGGCTTCAACATTTTTGGTCGTCCAAAGCCCGCCGCACGCGAAGAGCAATGGGATGAGCGGGCGGAGCCAAGCGCAAAATCGATAACACAAACTCAGCCACTGTTTGGCGATGAGTTTGATGATGAGATCGAGATCCCAACCTTCCTGCGGAAGCAAGCTAACTAACACGCTGCTTTTTCAATAATTTACCAAGAAAAGCGCCGCCGTACAGAAATGTGCGGCGGCATTCACGTTCTATTGTCACATATCGAAATATTGTTTGGTTTGTCAGGTGACAGCGACTGCGTCAAAGAGGACGCTCAGACGTGTGTCCACCTGTGTGGACTGTCAAAGTTGATATGAAGGTTAAGTAAGCGTGCAATACCAAACGGTGACAGCCCTCCAACATACACTCGCAGGACATGCCTCTTGCGTTGGCGTTGGCTTGCATACGGGAAAGCCTGTCCGGGTGACGTTGAAGCCTGCTGGCGTTGACCATGGAATTGTGTTCGTGCGGCTAGATGCGCCTGAATTTGGCCGTCGCATTGCTGCTTTGGTCGATAAGGTCACAACAACGGAATTGGGAACTACATTGGCCAATTCGGCTGGTGTTTCGGTCGCGACCGTTGAGCATTTGATGGCCGCTTTGTTTGGCATGGGCATCGATAATGCGATTGTCGAAATTGATGGCCCAGAAGTGCCCATTCTGGACGGTTCGTCAGAGCCTTTCATTGAAATGATTGAGATGACCGGCACGCGTGCTTTGGGTGCGCCCCGCCGCATGTTGGAAATCCTAAAGCCTGTGGAAGTGCTCGCCGGCAACAAACTTGCCCGGCTTGAGCCTTTTGACGGGTTTGAGTTGGACGTGACGGTTGAATTCTCCACCCGCGCCATTGGTCGCCAGCGGGTTGTGTTTGACTGTACCCCACAAAGCTTTGCCAATGACTTAGGTGCCGCGCGGACCTTTGGTTTCTTGCACCAAGTTGAAGCGATGCAGGCCAAGGGCTTGGCCCTAGGTGGCTCGTTGGAGAATGCAGTCGTGATTGATGGCGATGCAATCGTCAATCAAGAAGGCCTGCGCTTTGCCGACGAGTTTGTCCGCCATAAGGCTCTTGATGCCGTCGGTGATTTGGCTTTGGCTGGGGCACCTATCAAGGGCCGCTATGTGGCTGAGCGGGCAGGGCATGAGATGAATGTGGCTCTCGTGCGGGCCCTCTTGGCGGATAGCTCCGCTTGGCGCTGGAATTTCGCACCCTTGGCGGCAGAGCTTTTGCCTGCAGCTGGGGCTTAAAGCAAATTTGCCGCTGAGATGCGGCCCGAGATTTGCTTGTTGTGTTACGCAGGCCCTAAGCAAGCTTGCTTAACCTAGTCTCTTTAGTCTCAATTTCGCAATACAAGGAAGAAAACCATGGGTCGTCGCTATTTTGGAACCGATGGTATCCGCGGTGAAACCAACAAATGGCCCATGACTGCCGAAGTTGCCATGACCTTGGGAATGGCTGCTGGCACCGTTTTCAAAAAGGGTGAGCATCGCCACAACGTCATCATCGGCAAAGATACGCGCCGTTCCGGCTATCTGGTTGAGTTTGCTTTGGTGGCGGGCTTTGCCGCTGTGGGTATGGACGTGAAGATCCTTGGGCCTATTCCCACACCTGCGATTGGCTTGTTGACCCGTTCCTTGCGCGCCGACCTAGGCGTGATGATTTCAGCGTCGCACAATGGCTTTGCTGACAATGGCATCAAGCTGTTTGGCGCAGACGGTTTCAAGTTAAGCGATGCGCAAGAGCAGGAAATTGAGAAGCTGTTGGATGAGCCTGACCGGATCGTCCGTGCGGCTCCCCATGAAATTGGCCTCGTCAAAAGCTTTGAGGACAGCCGTGGTCGCTATGTTGAGTTTGCAAAGGGTGCTTTCCCACGAGGCATGAGCCTTGAGGGGCTGCGCGTGGTAGTCGATTGTGCCAATGGCGCGGCCTACCGCACGGCACCTTGGGCGCTTTATGAATTGGGCGCAGAAGTCGTCGAAATTGGCGTCAACCCCAACGGCAGCAACATCAATGCTGGATGTGGCTCGACCGATACGCGCCTTTTGAAGCAGACCGTGCTTGAACGTCGCGCTGATATCGGCATTGCTTTAGATGGCGACGCAGATCGGATCATCATCATCGACGAGAAGGGTCGCGAGATTGATGGCGACCAGATCATTGCCGCCATTGCCCGCGATATGATTGCCGACAAGAGCTTGCGTGGTTCTGGCGTTGTCACGACCGTCATGTCCAATTTGGGCCTAGAACGCTATATTGCAGACCAAGGCTCACAGCTTATTCGTACCGGTGTCGGTGATCGTCATGTGGTTGCGCGCATGCGGGCGGATGATTGTAACTTGGGTGGCGAACAATCCGGCCATATCGTCTTGCTTGACTATGCCACAACCGGCGACGGTCTTGTTTCCGCCCTGCGTGTGTTGTCATCCATGATCACCCATAACCGCACGGCCAGTGAGACTTTGGCTGTTTTCACGCCATCCCCCCAAGTGTTGAAGAACATCCGTTACAGCGGCTCTTCACCCTTGGCAGACCCCGACATGCAGGCCCATGTTAAGAAGGCCGAAGACGCTTTGACGGCTTCTGGCGGCCGCTTGGTCGTGCGCACTTCGGGGACAGAGCCTTTGGTGCGCCTCATGGCCGAGGGTGATGATCACAAGAAGATCACCCAATTGGTCGATGAATTGGCGGCGACCCTGCAGAGCCGCCGCCTAGCTGGGTAAAGGTTTGGGCAGGCTGATACCTCAGCCCGCCAACTTCACCATCACATGCCGCTTCTTGCCGAGTGAGAGCTTGACCTCTTGCCCGTCAGACAGAGCAAGGGGGATTGCCCCTGCCACGTCTTGGACCACCGCATCATTGACCCGCAGGCCGCCGCCCTTGGCTTGACGCTTGGCCTCGCCATTGGAGTCGACAAGACCTGCTGCCACGAAGAGGGCTGCGAGTGAGGTGGGGGCTTCTGACAAGTCGATGGTGGGCAGACCTTCATCGGCACCACCACCTCCAAATTGCGCCGCAGCGGTGGCTTGCGCGGCTTCAGCTGCCTCCCGGCCATGCAAGAGGGCCGTGGTTTCAGTTGCGAGCACAATCTTAGCCAGATTGATTTCCGCCCCACCCAAAGCTGCCAAACGCGCAACCTCATCCAAAGGCATATCGGTCATGCGCTTCAGAAGGGGTTCCACATCGGCATCATCGACATTGCGCCAATATTGCCAATAGTCGAAGGGCGACAGCATGTCGGCATTGAGCCAGACTGCGCCATTGGCCGTCTTGCCCATCTTTTGCCCCGCCGCATTCATCAACAAGGGCTGCGTGACGCCCAGCACGTGGCGCTCATCCACACGGCGGCACAGCTCTACCCCTTGGACAATATTGCCCCATTGGTCAGACCCGCCCATTTGCAGATTGCAATCATAACGCCGCGACAACTCTAAGAAATCATAGGCCTGCAACAGCATGTAGTTGAACTCAAGGAAGGTGATCGGCACTTCTTGGTCGAGCCGGCGCTTGACGATGTCGAGCGAGATCATCTTGTTGATGGTAAAATGCTTGCCAATTTCACGCAGCATATCCAGCCATTTGACCTCATCCAGCCATTGGGCATTGTCCACCATAATGGCGTCTCGTGGGCCATCGCCAAAGGTCAAGAACTTGGAGAACACCGTCTGGATTGAGGCTTTGTTGGCATCAATCACCTCTTGGGTCAGAACGGGGCGGGCCTCATTCTTGTCCGACGGATCGCCAACTTTTGTGGTGCCACCACCCATCAAGGTGATGGGCTTGCCACCACATTGTTGCAGGCGACGCATCAACATGATCTGCGTCAGGCTGCCAACATGCAGGCTGGGCGCGGTGCAATCATAGCCAATATAGCCTGTAAGTGCTCGACCCCCACGCTCACTCTCCAGCGCCGCTGCATCCAAAGCTTCCAGATCGGTTGCCTGATAATAATGCCCACGCTCCAGAAGCGTTTGAACGAATGCGGATTTATGCGTCATGGCCGGTCTCCTCTGGATTGGGGGTTGCGTGGGTTCGTGCGTGCATCGACGCTCGGGCGCGTTTAGCACAGGTGAGGGGGATTTGAAGCCCGCAGGGTGCATTCCCTCTTGGAATGTACCATTTTGGGTAGACGCACATGGCTTATGCTAGCAATCATCAACCAATATTGAATTCAAGGTCGATCTTGAAGACAGTTCCAACCGGAGGTGCAACCGAGCAGCCATCTGGACATACCTTTACTCGATGCACACTCTTGAGCACAGAAGGGGTGTAGATCCGTTGCAAAACGGCCAATTTTTTTTGGTTGGTTTCTGCAAACGACGCAATCTTGCAGACAACAGATTGATCACTTTGAATTTGGCACAAGACGAGAATCTTTGCCCCTATTCCCTTGTCTATCGCCTCTTGAGGGAATGCACGTTCAAAGAAATTATCTGGAAGTTTAAAAGGAATCTGCAGTGGAGCTTCTGGCAACTGAAACTGGGTTGAGACAATGTCATTTGGCGACACGGTGACCGGTAAAGTCACCTGCAATGGGGCCGGGTCGTCAATATCAAGCCCAAGGCCAGAGGTATCAAACTGATAAGATCCGCCAAGACTGGTCAAGGCATCTACGACGCCTGACGGATATGGGGGTTCGCCTGCTACTAATTCACATTGACGGGCAATGCCATTATGTCGATTGATTAGGCATCTGACCTGAGCCGTGACAACTTCTGGCAAGATGTCACGCGGTGATCGATCCGTGTTTCGGACGCCGTTCTCCCAACTTGGCGGAATCCAGTTTTTCAAGCTGCTGGAAAGAAAGTGCCGTCGCCCAATGGACGGTTCTAATACGATCCTTTGCAAGGCATTTGGTAATTCCGGAACGTCAGTTGGCTGTGCCACTGTCTGCGTCATAGCAAGTTCGATAGCGCAGGTGTCTGACAAGTAGCGCGCTTTCAATAAAGCGGCTGTTTCATAATTGCTCGTCGGAGCGAATTCGGGTTTTGCGTTAAAGTAAAAATGTGTTGGTGGTCGATTTGACCATTTTTCTGTTGGCCAATAGCGAAAGTCTTGAAAAGCAGATAGCTGCGCAACACCGCTTTGTCCCACGATTATGTTTTCAGTGTTTCCTGCAGGATCGTCAACAATCAAAGCTCCAGTTGTTTCAGCCAGTTTGACAGACCACCTTTTTGCGCGTTCCAAACAAGATTGTGCATTCGTTTCCTTAGCCTGAGTGTTCAGTAAAATTTGACGTTTATAGTAAGTCGATGCCAAGGTGACATTTGCCGTATCGCCCGACCATTCAAGCGCATTATCTGCAACATAGCGGCTCGGCTTTCCGCTTGGAAGTCGTTCCTCGACGCGCCAATTAGCCATTGGCAAAGCGCTTTGGGCTTCTTCCAAACTTATTCCAAGTGAGATGGGGCCAAGCTTCGGCGCTGGCACGTTCGCGAAGGGTTGTGCCTCGACGTTTGCCGTAAATCCGAGAGAAAGAAGCAGGCCTGGGACCATTTTGAACGCATTTCGAACAGCACCTTTAAGCCAAGAGGCCGTGTGTCGGCGCTTTAGGGCATGGTCATCTGGCAAATCTGTTAAACGCATAAAATATCCCTACAAAGCTTGAGCGGCAGCACTATAACGTCAGACGACTTGGCATGTCTCGGCATTCCATGAAGCTTGGATGTTTACCTTAAGTCGCCGGCTGCGAACGGCGCAAGGGTTTTTTTAGGCCAAAGTCCGACTCGTTTGGGGTGAATGTGATTGCCGCGCTGGGAATGTAGCCTAAGGCCCCTAAACCGTTTCAAACTGCATTGACTTGACCTATACCCCAGCCAAAGGTCGCAATGGCGTAACTGCGGAACCATAGCATGCTAGCAAATTCCAACCCCCTCTGGGCGATTGGCCTGATGACGGGCACGGCGCTGGATGGCTTTGTCGATACGGCGCTGATCCGTACCGATGGGGTTAGCGTGGCCGAGTTTGGGCCGTTTGAGTTGTTTGCTTATTCTGATGCTGACCGCGCGCTTTTGGCTGAAGCCATTACCCAAGCTCGGGCTTGGGACTTTCAGGGGCCAGAGCCTGCGATCTTTGCGCAAGCCGAAGACCTGATCACGTGTATCTATGCCGGGGCTGTCCTGAAGCTTGTCGAAAAAGCGGATATGCGTCCAGAAGACATCTCCTTTGTTGGTGGTCATGGGCTGACCGTGCTGCATCGCCCGCAGATAGGTGGGGGCGGACGGACGCGGCAATTGCTGGATGGGGCAAAGCTCGCCAAGTTGACGGGCATCGACACGGTTTGGGATTTTCGCAGTCATGATGTCGCCATGGGCGGGCAAGGGGCACCTCTGGCACCGATTTATCATACGGCCATTTTACGCCATGCGGGCCTAGACGGGGATACATCCATTCTCAATCTGGGCGGGGTGGCCAATATCACTTGGTGGGACGGGGCAGATGGGCTGGCTGCCTTTGACACTGGCCCCGCCAATGGCCCTTTAAACGAATGGGTCGAGGCCCATGGCAAAGGCGTCTACGACAAGGATGGGCGCTTGGCCGCTGCTGGCCGCGTGCATGAGGGTCGCTTGCTGGAGATTTTGGATAATCCTTGGTTTGACGCGCCCTACCCCAAATCGCTCGACCGTTATGATTTTGATGCAGGCCTGGTTCGTGGCCTGTCGCTGGAAGATGGTGCCGCGACCTTGACCGCGCTGGTCGCCGCTAGCTTGGACTTAGCCCTTCGGCTTTTGCCCTCGCGGCCCAAGCGACTGGTCGTGGCAGGCGGAGGACGCAAGAACCCGGTGCTGATGGCCGAAATCGCTACTCGCTGTGGTGTCAGCGTTGTGGATGCCGATACGATTGGCCTGCGCGGCGATGCCATTGAGGCCGAGTGCTTTGCCCTACTCGCCGTGCGCTCTGCCCGTGGTTTGCCGTTGAGTTTTCCGGGGACGACTGGGGTAGAGGGGCCGACGACGGGTGGGGTTATTTCGCGGGTGGGGTGAAAGGAGCGCGGACCACTAGGTCCGCATATCTGCGTGTTTGAATGCGCAGCTAGTGCTGCGCGCTCCTTCGTACCTTCGTCCTGTTGGTCAATTGGTCGACCCCACTGCTAGATGGGCTTTGTGTCCGCACTCCCCTCTCCCTTTGGGAGAGGGGGCGGGGGTGAGGGCTAACGCAATCGCGCATATTCCTCAATGAGTCCGACTACCGTTTCCAGAAGATGTCTTCGCTTTTGGTTGAACTTCGTCGCAAAGACCGGGCGCGCTTCAAAAGCGGTGGTGGAACATCAGGAATAATGGCTATGCTACAAAGTTATTTTAGAGTGTAAATGCCCTCACCCCAACCCCTCTCCCAGAGGGAGAGGGGCTCTCAATGCGCACCGCCCCCTATCCAATTGCACCCAGATGGGGTAAAGCCCCCCAGCATTTGCTGTTTAACATCGTGAAGAGAGCCCCCTATGAGCGTAGTCAGTCCGCTTCTGACCGTGATGATCGCCGCCGCCCGCAAGGCTGGCAAAGCCATCAGCCGAGATTTCGGTGAAGTTGAGAACCTGCAATTGGCAAAAAAGGGCCCTTCCGATTTTGTAACTGCTGCTGATCTCAAGACCGAAAAAATCCTATTTGAAGAGCTGATCAAGGCTCGTCCTGGCTATGGCTTCTTAGGTGAAGAGCGCGGCATGGTCGAAGGCACAGACAAGACCAATCGTTGGATTGTCGACCCTATCGATGGCACGACCAATTTCGTCCACGCCATTCCTCATTTGGCCATCTCTATCGCGCTGGAACGGGAAGGCCGTTTGGTCGCTGGCGTTGTCTATAACCCGATCACCGATGACCTTTATTGGGCCGAGACTGGCCGTGGGGCTTTCCATAATGACAAGCGCTTGCGGGTCGCCGCTCGCAAGACCTTGGGCGATTGCGTGCTGGCAACTGGCATTCCGTTCCAAGGCAAGCCCGGCCATTCCCAAATGTTCAAGGAATTGCACCAATTCACCCAGCGGGTTGCGGGTATCCGCCGCTTTGGTGCGGCGTCGCTCGATCTGGCTTGGGTCGCCGCGGGCCGCTTTGACGGCTTTTGGGAGCATGATTTGCAGCTTTGGGACATTGCGGCTGGCGTTGTACTCGTGCGCGAAGCTGGTGGCGTTTGCGCTGAAATCTATGGCGGGGACTTTATGGAGACCGGGTCTATCGTTGCAGCGAACGAGAAGATCATGGTCTTGATGAATGAGCGCCTGTTGGCGGCGAAGAGTTAGGCCCTTGCAAGCTAGTCCCATCAGGCATACCTAAGCATCTGGTGGTTCTGTGGTTCGCGTGGGAAGTCTACGTCCCGCCGACCTAACTCACTCGTCGGGAGCTGGCGCTGGTTGGAATCGTGGTTCCTGTCATCTGGCACCCACCTGGTTATCCAGGTCGCACGGGGACGAGTTACCTTCTCACGGTCCTTGCGGATCCACCAACCTTTTCCTCTTTCATCAGCCTTTTGATGGGTTTGACGGCCATGGTTGAAGTCAAATCTGAACTTCGATTTGCTCTGATCGCGGCTAGGGCGAGAGCTCAAATAGACGAGCCCGATGCGAGCGAGGCACTTCTCGCTTCTGTAGCCCTCCTTCTTTCAGGCAATGCTGCCCTTGTTGTCGCAGGCTATATCCCCTTCAGGACCGAAATCGACCCCCGACCCTTGATGCGGGCCTTGGCAGTCCAAGGCGCGCGCCTGTGCCTGCCGCGTACGCCGCCGAAGGGGCGGTCCAGTGATGGCCTGACGTTTCATCTCTGCGACCCCGATGATCCAGAGCAGCTCGAAAAGAGCGCGTGGGGCGTGATGGAGCCCAAGACCCATCTTCCCCAAGCCCGCCCAGATGTGGTGCTCGTCCCCTTGTTGGGCTTTGACCGCTTGGGCAATCGATTGGGCCAAGGCCAAGGCCATTATGACCGCACGCTAGAAGCGTTGCGCACCACTGGCCCAGTCCTTGCTGTTGGTTTGGCCTTTGCGGCGCAAGAAGTGGCACATATTCCCGTTGAACCTCATGATCAGCGCTTGGATTGGATTATCACGCCGACTAAGGCATACCCCATCCCAACATTGGGTGGGATAGAATGAGACTTGCTTTCTTTGGTGATGTGGTGGGCCGTGCAGGCAGAGTTGCCTTGTGCGAACGGCTGCCCGAACTAAAGCGACACTTGCGCCTCGACTTTATTGGGGTGAATGCAGAAAACGCTGCCGGTGGCTTTGGCCTGACTGAGTCGATCGCCAATGAGATGTTTGAAGCGGGCGCTGATTGTTTGACGCTTGGCAACCACGCGTGGGATCAGCGCGAAGCAATTGCCTATATCGAACGCGAGCCACGTTTGCTGCGCGCCGCCAACTATCCACCTTTGACCATGGCACCCGGGCGTGGGGCTAATCTGTTTCAGATGGGGGGGCGCAATGTATTGGTTGTCACCGTCATGGGGCGGGTCTTTATGGATGCGCTCGACTGCCCGTTCAGCGCGGTAGAGCGCGAGGTAAGCGCAAGCCCCCTAGGACTTGTTGCCGATGCGGTCATAGTAGAAGTGCATGGCGAGGCCACCAGCGAGAAGCAGGGCATGGGTCATTTCCTCGACGGGCGCGCCAGCCTTGTGTTCGGCACCCATACCCATGTTCCAAGCGCCGATACGCGTATCTTGCCCGGTGGGACGGCGTTTCAGACAGAGCTTGGCATGTGCGGCGATTATGACAGCGTGATTGGCATGAATAAGAATATCGCTGTACGCAAACTTTCCTCCCGCATGCCCTATCAACGCCACGAACCTGCCGAAGGCCAAGGCCTTGCTTCAGGGATATTTGTTGAGACCGACGATAAGACAGGCCTTGCCGTTCGGGCGGAGCCGATCCGTATTGGCGTGGGCCTCAAGCAAGCGGTGCCGCTGGTGGATGGCTAGTCACGCCCGCTAACAGCACCGCCCTGTGGCACTTTGAGCCGCACCCTGCTACATCGCAGCCCGCAATTCACCTTCCTAGACTCACGAGATAGACCCGACCATGGCCGGCCATTCGAAATTCAAGAACACCATGCACCGCAAAGGCCGCCAAGACGCTGTCCGCGCCAAGGCCTTCACCAAGATTGCCCGTGAAATCACCACGGCGGCGAAGTCTGGCCTGCCAGATCCTGCGATGAACCCGCGCCTGCGCTTGGCGGTGACCAATGCGCGCGCCGTCTCTATGCCCAAGGATCGGATTGAGCGCGCCATCAGCCAAGCCTCTGCCGCAGGCGGCGAAGACTATAAAATGGTGCGCTATGAGGGCTATGCCCCCGGCGGTATCGGTCTAATCATCGAGACCCTGACCGACAATCTGAACCGCACGGGCGGCAATGTTCGCAGCTATCTTAGCAAAGCGGGCGGCAATCTCGGCACCACCAATTCGGTCATCTCTGGCTTTGATCGCGTGGGCGAAATCTTCTATCCGGCCGCGGTTGCCAGCGAAGACGACATGATGGAAGCCGCCCTTGAGGCTGGTGCAGATGACGTCGAAAGCGATGCCGACGGCCACTCCATCACCTGCACCTTTGAAAGCTTGAGCGAAGTCTCCACCGCTTTGGCCGAACGCTTTGGCGATGCGGAAGCCGCCAATGTCGTCTGGCGCCCTCACGCCCGTATCGAAGTGACCGGCGATGCTGCTGCCAGCTTACGCAAACTCATCGACATCTTGGAAGATGATGACGACGTGCAAAGCGTGTTCGGCAATTATGAGATGGAAGAGGAAGGCGAGGGGGAGTAGTCTCTCGCCCGAAGGTCCTTGTCGGTGCGGTCGGAATGGGTCAAAGTAGCCTCATGATCGACCTTCTAGCCCAAGCCCACGCCCTTAAAGCCCAAGTCGCAGCACGCGCCGATGAGATTGATGCTGCGCGACGTTTGCCCGCCAACCTTGCCAGAACTTTGGCCAATGCCGGCTTCTTCCGCATGGCATTGCCGACTGAGTATGGCGGGCTCGAGATGGCCCCGGCCCGGATGATTGAAGTCATTGAGGTGATGGGCAATGCCCATGGCTCTGTTGGTTGGTGCATCATGATTGGCGCGACCACGGCGATCAATGCTGCTTACTTGCCAGACCATCATGCCCGTACGATTTGGGCCGATCCTACAATCATCACAGGCGGCGTCTTTGCACCCAAGGGCAAAGCGGTGCGCGAAGGCGATCAGTTTCGGGTGAGCGGGCGCTGGAATTGGGGCTCTGGCAGTGCGAATTGTGCGTGGCTGGTCGGTGGTGCTTTGACTTTGGGCGACGGGCCACCCCAAGCGCGTATGATGTGGTTTGAGCGCGATCAAGTCGAGCTCATCGATACGTGGCATGCCATGGGCATGAAGGGAACGGGCAGTGGCGATCTGGCGGTGACGGACGTCTTGATCCCGGCTGATCGTTCCGTTTCGCTGACCGATGATAAAGCCCGGATTGAACGGCCGCTTTACGCCTTCCCGGCCTTTGGTTTGCTCGCTATGTCGATCGCAGCGGTCGCGCTGGGCAATGCACGCGGCGCGATTGATGAACTGGTGGCTTTGGCAGGCGGAAAAGTGCCGACAGGTGCACGCAGGCCCTTGGCAGAGCGGGCGTCAACCCAAGTTGAAGTCGCTAAAGCCGAAGGTATGTTGCGCGCAGCCCGCACCTATTTGCTCGACAGCGCAGAGCTGGCCTATGAAGGGGCCAGTCGCACGGGGGCCTTGACCTTGGAAGACCGCGCCAATCTGCGCATTGCCGCCACCCACGCCGTGCGCACCTGTGCGGAGATCACCCGCATGATGCATGAGTTAGGCGGCGGAACCTCTGTCTATGAGACTTGTCCCCTACAACGCCGCTTTCGCGACGCCCATGTCGCCACCCAACACATCATGGTCGCCCCCGGCTCGCTTGAACTCGCAGGCCGGGCCCTATTGGGCATTGAAGGCGATTACGGGCAGCTTTAGTTCGCCGCGTGAGCGCGTCGCTTGGGCCCAACGGGGCTGGGCGCATGCAATTGTTCGTTGAGCTGTTCGGTCAATTGCGCGAGGCGGTTTTGCCATTGGGCATTGAAATCCAGCACCGTCATGCTGACCAAACGGCCATCCGAAATCTGATGGCTCCACACAATGCCGTTTTCGTCTTCAGACGTATAACTAGGCCCAGTTAACTTCGTTGAAACGTACAAAACATCCGCGTTTTTATCATAGGCGACATCAAAATCTGACATTTTGTTTCCGGCCCCGCAGGATTGCTCGCCCCCAGTGAAGCAGAATTTGAGACATATTCCCAGCAAATTTGACTGTTTTTGCTAGGAAGCCCGTTACTTTACCACGATTGCACCATGGTCTGAGACATTTAGATGTGCAGTTGGATGTGTGGCAAGCACCTCCTCCTGCACCCCTTGGTTGACCCAAGCGCCAGCTTGGCCCAAAAGCCGCAACGGAACGCGGTCGTGGCGGAACTGGCAGACGCACTGGATTTAGGTTCCAGCGCCGCAAGGCGTGGGGGTTCGACTCCCCCCGACCGCACCACTTACTGCGCCTAGCATAGACATTGCCGCCACATCGTGGCATAGCCGCGCACCTTGCGGGCTTAGGCCCCGGCGCTATCCCATTAACCCGCGTAATCCGCTTCCTTTTTAGGACATCATCATGCAAATCGTCGAAAAATCTGCAGAAGGCCTCAGCCGCGTCTATGGCGTCACGATTGCCGCCAGCCTGATTGCCACGCGTACCGAAGCCAAGATCGCAGAATTGGCCCCTCAATTGAACATTAAGGGCTTCCGCAAAGGCAAAGTGCCCGTCGTTCATGTGAAGCGCATGTATGGCAAGTCCATTATGGGCGATTTGTTGAATGAGCTGGTGCAAGAGGGCATTGAAGGCACCGTTTCGAACAACGGCATCCGCGCTGCCAGCCAGCCAGACGTCACCAATTTGGGCAATCTGGGCGATGTGATGGACGGCAAAGCCGACCTGACCTTCGACGTTGAGCTCGACATTATGCCAGACTTTACTCCCGTGGATATCCAGACCCTGTCGGTGACCCGTCCGGTCGCGGAAGCCACAGAAGCTGAAATCGACGAAGCCTTGGCTGAGATCGCCAAGCAGTCTCAGTCCTTTGAAGTGAAAAAGGGCAAAGCGGCCAATGGCGATGCCGTGGTCTGTAACTTCGTCGGAAAGTTGAACGGCGTTGAGTTTGATGGCGGCAAGGCCGATGGCTCCACCGTGGTTTTGGGCTCCAACACCTATATCCCTGGCTTTGAGGAGCAATTGGTCGGCGTGAAAGCTGGCGACGAGAAAGTCCTGAACGTGACTTTCCCCGCCGAATATGGCGTTGCGACTTTGGCCGGTCAGGCCGCGACCTTTGACGTCACCGTGGTGGAAGTCAAAAAGGCGGTTGAAACCAAGATCGATGATGAGTTGGCCAAGAATATCGGCCTATCTGACCTCGCGACCCTAAAGGACGCGATCAAGAAAAATATCGAAGATCAATTGGCACAATTGTCGCGTCAAAAAGCGAAGCGCTCGTTGTTAGACGCCTTGGACGCTACCCACAGCTTCGACTTGCCACCCAAAATGTTGGCTGCCGAGTTTGATGCCATCTGGGCGCAAGTGACCCAAGATAAGGCCGCTGGCAATGAAGACCCAGAAGATGCTGGCAAGTCGGAAGACGAGTTGAAAGCTGAATACACCAAGATTGCAGAACGTCGCGTGCGCTTAGGCCTCGTCTTGGCAGAGCTTGGACGCGTGAATGGCGTCGAAGTGAAAGATGAAGAAGTTGGGCGCGCGATTCAAGCCGAAGCCTCGCGCTATCCTGGTCAAGAGCGTCAAGTCTATGAGTTCTTCCAAAAGAACCCCAATGCTGTGGCCAGCCTTCGCGCCCCATTGTATGAAGAAAAGGTCGTCGACTTCGTTCTGCAATTGGCCAAGGTCACTGACGTAACCGTGACCCGCGCCGAACTTGAGAGCGAAGATGATGTCGCTCCTGCTGCGGAAGCTAAGCCTGCGAAAAAGGCCCCAGCCAAAGCAAAGGCCAAAAAGGAAGATGCGCCTGCGGAAGAAGCCCCAGTTGAAGCTGCTGCGGAAGCAAAGCCAGCACCAAAGAAAAAGGCTCCTGCCAAGAAAAAGGCTGACTAAGCCTTTCTGCGATTACTTGAAGTCAGGGCCCCGTTCATCTGAGCGGGGCCTTTTTGTTGGGGGTGTTTCATACTCGTCTTGCCGGACCTCTGCGCAAAAGTACGCTAAGAGGACCGCGCACCACTAGGTGCGCATGCCGATGCGTACACGTGCGCAGCTAGTGCCGCGCGCTCCATCACCCCTTCATCCCCGCCGAGGCGAAGCGGAGAGGGGGGACCCCCAGTAGACTTTGCCGCACGGGGTCCTGGATCGGCTGAGGCCGTGCGGGATGACAGCGAATGGGGACAGGCACCAGAACGATCAATCCTTCAAGAAATAAGTAATCGTCGTCACCACGCGGACCTTTTTGTCGATTTGACGGTCAGGCGGGCTATCGGGGATCTCGACAGCTGGATTGACCTCGATCACGCCTTGATTGGCATTTTGGATGGCCCCAACCTTGGCACCGGATTCCTTGGCGAATTTGTCAGCCGCCTCGCGGGCGCGCTGGGTGGCCTCTGTTAGCAGGGTGCCTTTGAGGTCGTTTAGTCCAGTGAATTGGAAGGAAGGACCCGACGATGAGCCGTCATTGGCAAACACCACGCCTTCTTTCAACAGATCACCACTATTGCGCGAGGCTTCGGCCAGTTTGTCGACTTCGGTGGTTTTTACCATCAGGTTTTCAGTCAAAATGTAACGTGGCCCATTCAAGCCGCCGTTAGAATAGGCGTTAGCGAGCTTGTCTTCGACCCGAATGTTTTGAACCTGATAGGCCGTGGCTGGAAAGCCGCGCGCCGTTAGAAACGCCTTTACAGCCGATTCAGATGTTGTCAGCGCTTGGCGCGCTTCTTCCAATGAATCACCGGTAGCCACAAAGCTGATCGACCAAAAGCCGAGGTCAGCCTTGACGGGGCGTTCTGATAGACCTTTCACTGTGACTGTGCGAAAGCCCAACCGTGAATGCACGAGGGATTGCCCGGCTGAGAAGCCTGCAAAGGCAATCCCCAACGCCAAAATGCCCGCCGCAGCTAAAAGATTTGTTCGTTCTACCATGATTAAGCCCTCCACACCCGCCACTAGGCCACGCATGCGCCCCGGGTGCAACCGCACGTCCCTGATGCACGCTTTGAGCTTAGTTTATGGCGCGTTTAGGGCGGAAGCGCGGAAGAAACGCGCTCAGGCCTCCATTTGCGCGTGTCCCCATTTCTCTTTCTGCAAGGCTGCTTAAATGAATGCGCTTTGGGTGCCATTGGCTTTGGTGGCAGGCTTCCTTCAAATCCTTCGCAATGCCGCACAGCGTAGTCTATCGGATCAAGCGGGACCGTGGGGGGCGACCTTGGTACGCTTTCTCTATGGCTTACCATTTGCCTGCTTGTTTCTAGGCCTTGTGTGGTGGTTGGCCCCGCCCTTGCACTTTAAGATCGGGTCTGATTTCTGGTTCGCCGCGCCGCTTGGGGCCATGGCACAAGTATGTGCGACGGCTGCTTTGATCCAAGCCATGCGCGCCTCTAGCTTTGGTCTTGGGTCTACTTTCCAACATATGAGCCTGCCTTTGGCCGCTGTGGTTGGCGTGCTGGTTTTAGGCGACCGGCTAAGCCTGTGGGGCTGGCTCGGCATCTGTGGCGCGACGGCAGGGCTCTTGCTAGCATCTTGGCCGACGAAGGGTTTTGCAGGGGGCATCGCAGGCTTTAAGGCTGGGTTCTTCGGCCTTACATCCGGCGCTTGCTTTGCCGTTTCGGCCAATTGCTACCGCTTGTGCGGTTTGGCGATTGATCCAAGCGCGCCATTCTTTTCTGCGACTTTCACTCTTGTTTGTGTGCAAGCCCTGCAAAGTTTTGTTTTGGGCGGAATATTATTGGTGTTTGACCGCCGGGCGGTATCTGCACTGGCAGCTGATGCGCGCGCGTCTTGGTTAGCTGGATTCACAGGTGCTGCTGCTTCTGCCTGCTGGTTTGCCGCATTGACCTTAGCACCAGCTGCTTTGGTGCGGGCTTTAAACGCTTTAGTTGAAGCGCCAACGGCGACACTCTTGGGCTGGATCCGTTTTAAAGAGACCATCGACCTAAGACGGGGGATTGGCTCTGCGCTGATTGTGGTAGGGGTAGTGGTTTGCGTCTTCGGGCAAATGTCAGCCCCTTAGGCAGACCGACGCGCCGCTTCCAAAAAGGCTGACGCTGCCAAGGCCATGCCATTGCGAACAGAGCTTACGAGTTCCGTTGGTGAAAAGGGTTTCGGCAATGCGACATCTGCCCCGGCCTCCAAAGTCTTCAGCCACGCGCGACGGGCCACTTCGCTGTCGCCCTTGTCAGAATAAGCGATAATGGCGACACCCGGCAGGGCCTCGCGCATAAATGCCACCAATTCTGCGCCATCCTCGCTCGTCACGTCTACTTGTGTCACAACGGCATCGAGATCGAGCACATCGATATGGTCAAGGGCCTCATCCAAGCTTGTCCCGCAAGTCACGCGAAAATCATGCTCTCGCAGTCCGGTTTCGCAGATTTTGCGTAAGGTACGGCTGGGGTCTAGCACCAAAACGTGCGGACGACGCTCACCCGATTGTAAGCGGGCGACGACCTCAGTCAAAAGAGTCTCCAAGCGCTCTTTACTGAAGGGCTTTTGCAACAAGAATTCAGCGCCATCCGCTTTGGCGCGTTCGAGAAGTGATGAAGCGGTATTCTTGCCACCACCCGCACTGATGGCAGCGATGGTGACATCAGGAGCCGCCTCGCGGATTTTAGCGATGGTATGGCCATCGGTTGAGTCTGGCAGCATCAAATCAGAAATGACGAGTTCAAAGGACTGTTCGGCTAAACTCGTAAGTCCGGAACGAAGATCCAAGGCAATCAACGCAACCCAGCCAGTCCGAGCGATCATTTGAGAGATCACGCGTGCCTGTATCATGCTGTCTTCGATCAACAGGCACGTATAGTTCGACAACAATAGCCCCTTCTTGGTTCGATTGATGATCGTTAGGCCTGATCAGTTAACGTAAAGCGAACATTGTTGCTTCTACCATAATTGCCCTTACGTCACCAACTATTTTGACAAATGTGGTTCGGTAGTTTGAACCTTCTCATTTAGTCCCGCTTCGATTGGGCGATAGCTTGCAGCCATTTGCTTAGCTAAGCGGAGGCCGTCTTTGGCTAATTTGGCTTCTTGCACGCTGCGATCGGTTGGACAGGTGGCGGCACCCAGCCCATAGGCTTGAAAGCCGGCATTAAATGAATCCACCAAGGGGTCGCGCAAAGGGCTGGCATCGGGGGCTTCGAGGTCGAGCAGGGTGGACATGCGTGATCGATAGGTTTGATCTTGGCGACCCGAACAAGACACACGCAGCGCATGAAGGGAGCCTAAGACGCGGGATAAACGCGCAAGATCAGCACGCTTTGTTGGATTGACCGGCCTCGCGCGGCGCTGGTTATCGGGCAAGATTGCTTGGCCATCTGGGACGGAACCAGTGTAACCATCGTCTTCAGCTGCAAGGCCTTCTGCATTGCGTAGAGCTTTGCGCGGCTTGCGCGGGACAAAGCGATAGGGGTCGACCTCACCCACATCTTGGTTGAGATCGGGGCTCCACTCTGATGGCGTATTCTGGGGGATATCAATCGGCGCGTCCTCAACCATGGCTGGGGGCTGAAGCCTTGATGTTTCAACTGGAGCGCCGGGAACTTCGTAAGTTTCAAGTGTGGGTGTCGGACCGCGATCTTGCGGCTCTTGAATGGCGGTCTGCGCCACGCCCATGGCAGCCCCGCAGGCTGCGAAGGTCGCAATCGCACTCGCCATCCAAATACGTGATTTCATACCGCCTTAACGCCCCTGTTTCGGGGGTTAGGTCAAGCCGGAGAGCTTGCCTGCAGGCGTGCAACCCGCGCAATGGCTTCGTGGGCTTCGGCCATGATGGACTCGATGATTTCCTTGCAAGACAGAATATCGTGCACGCCGCCTGCCGATTGCCCCATCGCAAAACAGGACTTGTCCGCTTCTAAGCCCTCGGTCTGTCCCCCAATGCCGCCCATGGCACCGGCCTGCATACTGATCATGGCTTGATGCGGGAAGGGCTTGATATCGCTTGGGCGGCTTTCCCAATCCTGTACCCAAGCATTGTCTTTCACGCGCATCGGCTTGCCGGAGTAGGAACGGGTGCGCACGGTGTCGGTGTCTTTTGCTGCGACCACGGCATCCTTATACATTTGGCCCGCGTGGGCTTCTTTCGACGCAATAAAGCGCGTGCCCATCCAGACAGCTTGAGCCCCTAAGGCGAGCGCGGCTGCAAGGCCCCGGCCGTCATAGAGACCACCGGCCGCAACAACAGGAATGGTCACCCGTTCGACAGCTTGGGCTACCAGCGGCAAGGTGCCAACAAGGCCCGTATGCCCGCCACCTTCAGAGCCTTGGCAGATGACCGCATCGCAGCCAGCAGCTTGGGCCTTTTCTGCGTGGCTGACAGCGCCGCCGACAACCATGGCCTTGAGGCCCGCGTCATGGAGTTTTTCGATAATCGCAGAAGGCACCCCAAGGCCCGCGATAAAGGCTGTCGCGCCTTCAGTAATGATGATGTCGACCGAGGCTTCAAGGCTACCTGGAACAGCGGCGAGCAGATCAACGCCAAACGGTCTGTCGGTCAAAGCACGGACTTTGCGCATTTCGTCGCGGATTTCATCAGGCGTGCGCCCAGCCATGCCGAGACAGCCGTACCCCCCGGCTTCAGAGACAGCTGCACAGACTTCGGCATAGGCTACCCCGCCCATGCCCGCCAGCATGATTGGATGTTCAATGCCCAATAGATCGCAAATTGGTGTTCTTAAGCTCATGGCGCACTCCCTTGTTTTTGCGCCACGTTAAAGCCTTTGACCTGATGTGCAATCCCTGCGTCTGTCCGTCAGCGCTAGACAGGCTGATAGCGGTGACAGCTGGTTTCATGGTCGATCACAAGGCCTGCTGCCTGCATATAGGCATAACAAATGACAGGCCCGCAAAACTTAAAGCCGCGGGCTTTGAGCTTGCGCGCCAACTCTTCCGACTCAGCGGTCTTTGTCGGTCCATCGCGAAATGACAAGGGATGATTATGGATTGGTTTGCCGCCAACAACCGACCAAATGAAGTCGGTAAAACCACCTTCTTCCTGCTGAATGGTCTGGAAAAGGCGTGCAGACTCAATGGTGGCAATTATTTTTGCGCGCGCCCGTACGATACCGGGGTTGGCCATCAAGCGCTCGATATCATCGGGTCCAAATGCGGCGACTTTGTTAGGGTCAAAGCCCTGAAAGGCTTCGCGAAAGGCTGCTCGCTTGCGCAAAATGGTGATCCACGACAGGCCAGCTTGAAAGCCTTCCAAGCACAAAAGCTCCCAAAGCTCGCGGGCGTCATGAACGGGTACGCCCCATTCTTCATCATGATAGGCGACATAGAGCGGGTCTGATTCGAGGACCCAGCCGCATCTTGGTTTGCTCATCTTGGCCTCTGCCGTTTTTGTGTGGACCCAGTGCCCATGATCGCCAACAGTGAGCCAATAAGCGGGGGAGGGTCAAGCTGCTCAAGGCGAAAGATCCTGCCACCTGCAGCGGGTGGCACCTTTGTCCTTAAATTGACTCAAACTGTGTCCACATGGACCATAACGCGTTCAACCGCCTTTAGCGGCTTCCCGTGTGAACGGAAGCTGGTTAAAGATGTGTCGGGGAAGGGCATACGGCCCGGAGTTTACATCGTGAAGCACTCGCCATTTCGAATTCTGCTTGTTGTGCCAACCTTACTTGTCGCTTTGGCTGCGTGCCAGTCCATGCCCGGCAGCAGCGCCAAGAAAGCACCAGCCTATGTCGAACGCCCTGTCGACTTGCTGTACAACAATGCGCGCGATGAACTCAGCAAAAAGAATTATACCGAAGCCGTGACGGGCTTTGAAGAAGTCGACCGCCAGCACCCCTATTCGGAATGGGCGCGACGCGCGCTCTTGATGACGGCTTATGCCAATTATCAGCAAAACAAGTATGAAGAAGCGATTGCAGGGGCCCAGCGCTTTGCGTCCCTTTATCCTGGTAATGATAGCGCGGTTTATGCCTATTATTTGATTGCCATCTGCTATTTCGAACAGATCGTGGATGTGGGTCGCGATCAGCGCATGACGGAATTGGCCTTGGCTGCCCTGAATGACGTGGTCCAGCGCTATCCGCAGAGCGAATATGCTCGAGACGCCCGCTTGAAGATTGACATGACCCAAGACCAGCTGGCTGGCAAGGAAATGGAAATCGGGCGTTACTATTTGCGTGATGGACAGCAATTAGCAGCCTTGGGTCGGTTCCGTCGCGTGATCGACCTTTATCAGACGACTACCCACGTCCCAGAAGCTCTACATCGTTTGGTCGAGACCAATCTGTCGATGGGCTTGGTTGATGAGGCTACGAAAGTTGGCGCGGTGCTTGGTTACAATTACCCAGGCTCTGAATGGTATGAAGCCAGCTACAAATTACTGACGGCAAAGGGCTTTACGCCAGAGGGCAAGCCAGAGAAGCGCGGTTTGTTTCAGCGCATCTCCAAGCCAAAGCGTGGCCTTGAACGTGCACCTGAGCCGCCACAAGCATCGGCCCCGCAAGCGAGCAAATGAGACTGCTTAACCCGCGCTGGACGTCCGTCATGCACGCCGGCAGGCTCGTCCGTCGGGGTGGCCTATGCTGATTGCTTTGTCCATCCGCGATGTGGTTCTGATCGAAACCCTCGACCTTGATATCGAGGCGGGCTTTACCGCGCTGACGGGCGAGACCGGTGCGGGCAAGTCTATTTTGTTGGATGCGTTGGGCCTCGCCTTGGGCGAGCGTGCCGACCGGGGTTTGGTGCGTCATGGGGCTGAGCGCGCGCAAGCCAGTGCCATTTTTGAAATTGGCGAGCTTCACCCTGCCATCGCGCTTCTCGAAGAATTGGACCTGCCAGAGGCCGAAGATGGGCGGATCGTCTTGCGCCGCTCCATCAGTTTGGACGGCAAAAGCCGCGCTTATGTGAATGACGGGCCAGCCTCAGTCAGTGCATTGCGTAGGCTGGGAGCGTGCCTCCTTGAAATTCATGGTCAACATGCGTCGGTTGGGCTGATGGATCCTTCTACTCACCGCGACCTGTTGGACATATTTGCAAAAGCGGCTCCCCTCAAAGCCCAGGTGGGTGAGGCTTGGCGCACGCTCGACGCAGCACGGTCTGCGCTGGAAGAGGCCGAGATGCGCGCCCGCCGGGCCTCGACAGACCGCGATTATTTGGCCCATGTGCTTGCTGAACTACAAAAACTTGGGCCAAAGGCAGGCGAAGAGGCGGCCTTAGACGCCGAACGGCGCGCCCTGATGGGCTCTGAAAAAGCCGCTACGGCCCTAAAAGACGCGACGGAGGCATTGGCGGATGGCAAAGCGGAGCAGCGCATGGCGGCTGCCTCTCGGGCGCTATCGCGCGTCGGTAAGCCCGAAGGTGAGTGGGCAGATGCCCTTTCCAAGGCAGTGGATCAGGCAGCTGCTTCTCTTGAACGCGCGTTGAGCGAATTGTCCGATGCGCAAGGCTGGATGTTGCGCGCAGGCGACGCCTTGGATGGGGACCCCGGTCGCCTCGATCATTTGGAAGAACGCTTGTTTGCTTTGCGCGCCGCGGCCCGCAAGCATGGCGTGACGGTGGAAGCTTTGCCCGACGTTCTGAAGCGGGCGGAACAAAACCTCGCCAATATTGATCACGCCGATGAAGCGATACAAGCGGCTAAAGCTGCCTTGGCAAAGGCCCAAATAGCCTATGATCAGGCTGCCGTGGCGCTATCTGAGCGCCGCCGGACCGCAGCCGCTGCGCTCGACAAGGCCGTAGAGCTGGAGCTGCCACCGCTTAAACTTGAAAAAGCGCGCTTCCGCAGCCGTGTGGATAGTGATGCGACACGCCCAACCAAGGACGGCATTGATCGGGTGACGTTTGAAATCGCTGCCAATCCAGGCGCTGGCTTTGGGGCCTTGTCAGAGATTGCGTCAGGGGGTGAACTCTCGCGTCTGTCGCTAGCGCTCAAACTGGTTCTATCCACCGATGGTGGCACTTTGGCTTTGGTGTTTGATGAAGTGGATCAAGGCATTGGCGGGGCGACTGCTGATGCCGTTGGCCGCCGTCTGGCGCGCTTGTCCCAGACCGCTCAGATCTTGTGTGTGACCCACAGCCCGCAAGTAGCGGCGCGTGCGCGTCGTCATTGGCGGATTGAGAAGCGGGTGGAAAACGGCATCACGCGCACAGGCGTCAGCACGCTTCCCGATGCCGCACGCGAGGAAGAACTGGCGCGTATGTTGTCCGGCGCAGAGATCACCGCAGAAGCCCGCGCCGCAGCCCGCGCTCTGGTTGCCGCTAGTCAGGACTAAACCGCCTGAATTTGGGTGTGGAAAGGCGGACGTTAAGTCGACGGTTGAGGCTTCACCTATGGCGAGCTTAGCGTTAGTTTCTGGGTCATGGATATCACAAAGCTTCCAGTCGATTCGCTCACCAAAGAACAGGCCGTCCACGAGCTGGAGCGGCTTGCCCGCGAAATTAGTGAGAACCGGCGCGCCTATTTCGAAGAAGACGCCCCGACGCTTTCCGATGCCGAATATGACGCACTAGAGCGTCGCAATCGCCTAATAGAGCAACGCTTTCCAGCCTTGGTGCGTGCCGACAGCCCGTCGAAAAGCGTTGGCAGTGCCGCGTCGACCAAGTTTACGAAGATTACGCATCAAGTTGCCATGCTCTCGCTCGACAATGCCTTTAACGATGGCGATGTCGCGGATTTTCTGGGCCGGGCACAGCGCTTTTTGGGGTTTGAAGATCAAAGCGCTTTGGCCTGTACGGCAGAGCCCAAGATTGACGGACTGTCCTTGTCGGTGCGCTATGAGAAGGGCCAGTTGAAACACGCCGTCACGCGTGGCGATGGGAAAGAGGGCGAAGATGTCACCGCCAATGTGCTAACCATTGGCGATATTCCCAAGCAGCTAGGAGGAGAGGGCTGGCCTGAAATCTTGGAAGTACGCGGCGAGGTCTATCTCAGTCATGCGGCGTTTGAAACTTTAAACCAAACCCAGACCGAAGCGGGCCTGCCACTATACGCTAATCCGCGAAATGCGGCCGCCGGCAGCCTGCGCCAACTTGATCCTGCCATAACAGCCCAACGCCCCCTAAGCTTCTACGCTTATGCTTGGGGCGAAGTGAGTAGCCCGTTTGCGACTACGCAAATGGAGGCCGTGGCCAGTTTCGCGCGCTGGGGCTTTAAGACCAATGCGGACATGAAGCTCTGCGCTGATACGGCAGGTTTGTTGGCACATTATCAGGATTTGGGCCTGCGTCGGGCAGAGTTGGGCTATGATATTGATGGGGTGGTTTATAAGGTCAACGACCTTGCCCTACAGGCGCGTTTGGGCATTGTGACCCGCTTTCCGCGTTGGGCGATCGCCCACAAATTCCCGCCAGAGCGCGCGATCACCATCCTCGATGCCATTGATATTCAAGTCGGCCGCACGGGTGCACTTACCCCTGTGGCGCGGGTGCGACCGGTGACTGTGGGAGGCGTCGTCGTCTCCAACGCGACGTTGCACAATGAGGACTTCATTGCAGGCATTGCGCTCGACCGGGTGACAGGCCAGCCCGTGCGCGGCGGCAAGGACTTGCGGATTGGCGACCATATCGTCATCCAGCGCGCCGGAGACGTAATCCCCCAGATTGTCGATATTCTGGTGGATAAGCGTGAGGCCGACAGTCAGCCATTTGCTTTTCCCCATGTCTGCCCATGCCCCTTACAGACACCGGCGATCCGAGGCGGCGATGATCAAGGTGCCGACCTTGACGTCGTGCGCCGCTGCACGGGGGAATTTGCCTGTCCATTCCAGCGCTTGCGGCACTTGGAACTCTTCGTCAGCCGCAAGGCGTTTGACATTGATGGTCTTGGTCCCCGCCAATTGCAGGATTTTTTTGATTGGGGCCTCGTCAAAGAGCCTGCGGACATCTTTAAGCTCGCGGATCATCGCGCCCTACTGGAAGGCCGTGACGGCTATGGCCAAACCTCGCTGAATAATCTTTTCGCGGCTATCGACCAAAGACGCGATATCGACTTGTCGCGCTTTATCTTTGGGCTCGGGGTGCGCCATATTGGTGAGACAACCAGTGGGGTACTTGCACGTGCTTTTGGTTCTTGGGAGGCCCTCAAGAACGCCATTGATCTGGCTCAAGCGCCCCGGCCAAATGGGGACTATCTTGCGCTGGAGAGTATCAACGGGCTGGGCCCGGTTGCCTGTGACGCCTTACTGGACTTTTTTGCGGAGCCCCATAATCGTGACGCCGTGGCCCGCTTGCTTGAGCAAGTCCGCCCGCGCGACGCAGAGGCACCCGTCTCGGATAGCCCAGTAACCGGTCTCACCGTGGTCTTTACCGGCAGCCTTGAGACCATGACCCGCGATGAGGCCAAGGCCCAAGCCATTCGCCTTGGGGCCAAGGTGGCAGGCAGTGTGTCTGCCAAGACAGATATTGTGGTGGCAGGCCCCGGTGCTGGCTCTAAACTCGCCAAGGCCAGCGAACTGGGCGTGCGGGTGATGACGGAGGCAGAGTGGGCTGTGTTTGTGAATTGAAGGGCTGCAATTTGTCGTAAACCATTCGCATTGCCGCGTTATGTCTGATTTAAATCCAACCTCAAAGAAGGCCAAATCCCTCCATGTCAGCACGTTCCAATAGCTTCGCCGATCTAGCTTGTGAGTCATTGTCTCGACGTGGGTTTTTAACCGCAACCGCAGCTTTGCCGTCCTTGAGTTTGATGGCCAGCGAAGCGCAGGCGGCTCCTGCTGGCTTTAAAGCTGTGGCAGAGAACCGGTTGGACACGGTGGTGGTGCCTGAGGGGTATGTCTGGCAGCCTTTGATTTCATGGGGCGAGCCTTTGTTTGAGGGCATGGCACCTTTGCAGCCCGAAAAGCGCGGCGCACCTTTCGCCTTTACGCGGGCCGAGCAAGAAAATCGCTTTGGCACGCATAATGACATGCTGGCCTTATTCCCCGCAAACTGGGCCTATCCCTGGCCAGAAGGCACGGTGACTCGGGCCATCATGTGCGTCAACCACGAAGCCGTAAGCCCCTTCATGGCAGCGCCCGGCAGCAACGGTCAGCCGATCGATACAAGCGCTGAGGCTCTGGAAGCGCTTTATGCCTGCATGGGCGTGAGTGTGTTTGATGTGGCGCATGATCCCGCCAGCGGGGCTTGGTCTGTCGTGAAAGGCCCTGCAATTGGCGTGGGCCGCAACCGTCGCGTTACGCCTTATAGCGAAGTCGTGTTTGACGGTTCTGCCGCCAATCATCCTTGGATTGCCAAGGCTGGTGCGATTGTCAATGAAGTCGAAGGCGCGCGCTCTGGTGCGCCTAAGGTGAGTGGGGCCGTTAAGGCAGGCACCTTCCAAAACTGCGCCGGTGGCTTTACGCCTTGGGGCACCTATTTGACCGCGGAAGAGAATTTCAACAGCCAATTCTTCACGTCCAATAAGACCAGCCCCGCTTTGGTCGAAGCCCAAGCCGACGCCGCTTTTGCTGCTGACCAGTCTATTTACCGCTACGACAATATTTGGCGTTTGGGCGGACCCGCTCAGTTTGATCTCAGCCGCAATCCACATGGCCCCTCGCTCTATGGTTGGATCGTCGAAATTGACCCATATGATCCAGATTGGCGGCCACACAAGCACACCGCACTTGGCCGCAAGGCCAATGAATGTGCGACGACCGTTTTGTCTAAGACCAATAAAGCGGTGGTCTATACAGGCGATGATAGCAATAACCAGTTCGTCTATAAGTTTGTATCGCGCGACCAGTTCGATCCGACCAATCGGATTGCCAACCGCTCACTCCTGACCCATGGGACGCTTTATGCCGCGCGCCTGGAGGCGGATGGAACCGGACGCTGGATCGCTTTAACAGCCGCAGCAGCCAATCGCGCGCCCCGTGGCCCTAACGATCTGCCCTTCGCAGATGAAGGCGATGTCATGGTGCGCTGCCGCGAAGCCGCGCTGCGGCTGGGTGCCACCAAAATGGACCGCCCTGAAGACGTTGAAAGCCCGACCGATGGCTCGTTCCGTGGCACGGGCACCGTGTTTGTCATGTGCACTGGCAATCTGTCTGACTCAGGTCGAGCCGGCAATATCGCTAACCCACGGCGCAAGACGATTGCGGGCGATGGCCTTGAACGCAATTATCAGGGCCATATTGTGCGGATCGAAGAAGCGCGTCAGGACCCTGCCGCTCTGACCTTTACATGGGACATTTTCGCCGTAGCTGGTGATCCTTCCGCCGAAGTAGCCCCAGCGACCAATAGTGAAGGCCAAGTCGTGAATGTGTCGTCCTGGCATAATGGCAAGCCAACGACTACGGGCGATCGCTTTGCTATGCCCGACAATATTACATTTGATAACCGCAAATTCTGCTGGATCAGCACCGATGGGACGCCTGATACCTTCCCTTGCAACGATGGCGTCTATGTGATGCCAATGGTTGGCAAAGGCCCACGTCCGGTAAAGCGCTTTTTGACTGTGCCTGTGGGGGCAGAGTGCTGCGGGCCCTTATTGGCGTGGGACCAAAAGACCTTCTTCTGCGGTGTGCAGCATGTGGGTGCCGAAAGCACGACGGGCCAAGGCTATCGGGGCGAACCAACTGGACCTTACTCAAGCTTCCCAACGGGTGGCTGGCCGCGTGATGCTGTCATCTATGTCCGGCGGCAGGATGGCGGCACGGTTGGGACCTAAAGCGCCTAAGGTCTGCCATTTATAGATTTCTAACCGCTTTTTAACGTGCCAGACAGGTCGCAATCGTCCACGACTGTTGGATGGTCATGGACTGGGGTATCCCCCTGCAATCGGGACCGGGGGGGATATCAGCGCGCACGCGACTGATGACGCGTTTGGCCGCAGTCGCGGTTTGGCTTGCGCTTGGCTTTGCGCTCATGTCCTCACAATCCCAGACATTGCCTTCACAGGAACCGATTGGAGTCGCCGCCGTTCGGCTTGAGCCGCTTGAACGACCTCCCCCTACTATTGTCCCGCCAAAACAGCCAGACGCTGCGTTGAAACAAATAAGTCCAACAATTTCAAAAAGTGCAGCCTCTCAGGCGCTCCCCAATATTCCACCTAGTAAAAGTCTTTCCTCAGGGCGGTCTGGACTAAGCCCTTCTGATTTAGGTGACAGAGTGCCAGCGGGGGCACCGGTCGGAATTGCCTCCGGACCCAGCCAGCCCAGCTCCAGCGCAGGTGTTCCAACTCTCACCACGCAAAGTCAGGCCATCATCAAGGCGCAAGCTTGCGCCCAGATCGACATCAAGGACCGCCCGCCCGATTGTCCGCCCAATGCGGAACTCAAGCGCCTGTTGCAACTTGCGGGCGGGCCGAAATACCGGCCCGAGAATGTCGAAGGGTTTTCGCGCAACGAATTACGTTGGCGCGATATTCCTCCACCTTGTTTGGAAGATGGGCAGAACGTGAAGATGACCGGCAAGGGCGCGTGCGTGCGCTTTGGAACGACCCCGTCGCGCGTCCGCTCGCCGCAAGAGATCTGCGAGGCCAAAGGCCTTGGCGGCTGTGCGCCGGTTCCGTCCCAAGCTGCCGTCAATGCCGCTGTAAAGCAAGCAAAGGGGCAGTGATGCAGTTGAACCATCGCGAGCATTTCAGGGTTTGCAGACAAGGCGGGTTGAATTAGGGTCCGGTCATGATCACAAGCGCCCCAATCCTGACAACCCCAAATCTCACCCTTCGTGGCCACACAATTGAAGACTATGCCCGCCTTGCCGCCATGTGGGCCGACCCCGAGGTAATCAAACATATCGGCGGGCGCGCCTCAACCACGCAAGAAGCTTGGTTCCGGCTATTGCGTTATTTGGGCCATTGGCCAGCGCTAGGCTATGGCTATTGGGCCGTTTGTGACCGGGAAAGCGGGCTTTATATTGGCGACGTTGGCCTCGCCGATCATAAGCGCGGGATGCACCCAGAGTTTGATGGCACGCCCGAAGCGGGCTGGGTCATTACGCCAGCCATGGCGGGCAGGGGCTTTGCGACCGAGGCGACCCAAGCGATCCTCGATTGGTATAAAGCCAGCTATGGCCGCGCGCGCACGGTCTGCATGATTGAATCGGTGCACGCGAGCTCAATCCGCGTCGCCAATAAATTGGGTTATGAGCGCTTTGCCGAAGTCACCATGCCGGCAGGACCGGTTAGTCTGTTTCAGCGCTTTTGATCCAAGCCTCAACCGGGCCCTTCTGTAGGATCGTCAACGGATTGCCTTTGCGGTCCACCTTATTGCCCAAAGCCAAGCGCACCCAGCCTTCGGAAATACAATATTCCTCAACATTGGTCTTTTCCTCGCCCTTGAAGCGAATGCCAACGCCTTGGGCGAGGACCTCTTCATTATAATAGGGGCTGCGAGGATTGACGCTTAAGCGGTCAGGCAGGGCGGTGGGGCTGGTTTCATCGGTCATGCCCGCTGCTTAGCCTAATGCGGGCGCGAACCTCAAGGGGGCGGTGTAGTGGGTTAGGTAAGGATTGTTGCGAGCCGTGCCATTACTTCCGCTAGAATTAGGTCCGGCAGTTGATCAACCTTTCGGCCGCCGCGTTCGGCAATGTCTAATACACGCGGCTGATCACATCGAATGATGCCAGTCGTCTGAATGCCGGCAATAGGGACAGCAAAGCCCAATCGCCGCGCGAAATTGCCGCCATTGGTAATGGGTAGCACAATCGGCAGCTTGGTTGCGAGATTGAAGGCCGTTGGGGAAATGATCAGGACAGGCCTGCTCCCTCTTTGCTCGCGCCCCAGAGTTGGATCTAATGACACCAGATAGATGTCGCCTCGGTTCACAAAAGCTCTCCACCAATTGCTGGCGCATCCAGCCAATCACGGTCTTCCTGTGAGGCACCGTCACTGTAGTCGGATTGTGATAGGAGCTCTTCCAGCGAATATCGAATTGGTGTTGAGGCTTCGACCACCAATTTGGTGCCATCCAGCGTGACCCCAACACTTGATCCGGCATTCAATTGCAAGACATCCAAAATGGCAGGCGGAACCGCGAGCATGACAGAGCCGCCAACTTTGCGGAGTTTTGTGGTGTGCATGGGCCTAGGTCCTTCTTGTTATATTTTTAGATAACATAACCGAGACGGTGGGGCAATTGCAAGCAATCTGTTGAAGCGCTAACCCACCACTGCACCCCGCCTGATAGATACCCTTTACAAAACAGACTCACATCGCTAGTAACGCCGCTCTTGCTTGGACCGGCTGTGGAGAACCTTGGGTTTTCCAGACGCGGGACGATAAAAGCGCAGGGTTCATACCGCCGAAAAGGGTATGTCGCCTCTGATGGCGCGGTCATACGCGTCTTTGCTTCTTCGACCCCGTCAGATGGCCTTTCCAGCTAAAATTAAGTTTGCGCAGCCTGATGCGTCGCCGGTCAAAATGGCGTCGTAGCGGGCTTCGTTCGATGTTTGACATGCGGTCCTATCGTTTGGATGACCGCTTCGCGAGGGTAAATATGGCTCAACAGACCATCCGGATCAGGCTCAAAGCCTTCGACCACCGGGCGCTGGATCAGTCCGCCAAGGAGATTGTCTCCACGGCAAAGCGCACTGGCGCAATGGTACGAGGCCCTGTGCCTTTGCCAACGCGCATTGAACGTTTCACCGTAAACCGCTCGCCACACGTCGATAAGAAGTCGCGCGAGCAGTTTGAAATCCGCACGCACAAGCGCGTGCTCGACATCGTAGACCCAACACCACAAACCGTGGACGCGCTGATGAAGCTCGACCTCGCTGCCGGTGTTGACGTCCAAATTAGTCTGTAAGGGCGCCGGCTATGCGTACAGGATTGATCGCAAAGAAAATGGGCATGACCCGCGTGTTTGCTGCCGATGGCGCGCACGTGCCTGTCACTGTCCTGGCTCTCGAAGGCTGCCAAGTGGTGGCCCAAAAGACCGACGACAAAGACGGTTACACCGCTTTGCAAGTGGGCGCTGGTGCCCGCAAGGCAAAGAACGTCACTCAGCCCATGCGTGGGCATTATGCCAAGGCCAGCGTTGAGCCTAAGGCGAAATTGCGCGAATTCCGCGTCAGCTCCGACAATCTGGTCGATGTTGGCATGGAATTGACCGCTGACCACTTCTTGCCAGGCCAAAAGGTCGATGTCTCCGGCATCACCATCGGTCGCGGCTTCACCGGTGCGATGAAGCGCTGGAACTTCGGTGGTTTGCGCGCAACGCACGGTGTGTCTCTGTCGCACCGTTCGCATGGTTCGACCGGCCAACGCCAAGACCCAGGTAAGGTTTTCAAGGGCAAGAAGATGGCTGGACACTATGGTGTTGAGCGCGTCACCACCCAAAACCTCGTCATCGTTCGTACCGATGTAGAGCGTGGCTTGATCCTGATCCGTGGCGCTGTTCCAGGCGCTGAAGGTTCTTGGGTTGAAATCCGCGATGCAGTGAAGTCAGCAGCCCCTGCTGACCTGCCAAAGCCAGCCGCTTTCCGTAAGCCAGGCGATCTGAAGATCGTTCAAGCTGAAGTCGAAGTCGCGGCTCCTGTCGAAACTCAAGAGGGAGCCGAATAATGAAACTCGACGTCCTGAATTTAGATGGCACCAAGGCTGGCTCGGTAGAGCTGGACGACGCCATTTTCGGTGTGGCACCTCGTGCCGACATCTTGCACCGCGTGGTGCGCTATCAGTTGGCCAAGCGCCGCGCTGGTACGCATGACACCCAAAACCGTGGCGATGTTTCGCGCACGCACTCCAAGTTCGGCAAGCAAAAGGGTTCTGGCGGCGCACGTCACGGTTCCCGCAACGCGCCGATCTTCCGGGGCGGTGGCGTGGCTCACGGCCCACACCCACGTTCGCATGCACATAGCTTGAACAAAAAAGTTCGCGCTTTAGGTATGAAAATGGCTCTCTCGGCTAAGGCTGCAGAAGGTTCGCTGATCATCTTGGATCAAGCGGCTCTAGATGCACCAAAGACGAAGGTGTTGTTGGAAAACTTCGGCAAGCTCGGCTTGACCAATGCTTTGGTGATTGGCGGCGCACAAGTCGACACCAACTTCCAACTCGCAGCGCGCAACGTTCCCAATGTGGATGTTCTGCCAGCTGCTGGCCTCAATGTTTATGACGTCCTGCGTCGCCACAAGCTGGTTTTGTCGCGTGAAGCGATTGAAGCCATCTCGGCACGCTTTGCAAGCAAAGGGGAGGCTGCATAATGGCACTTTCCGAACGCCACTACGATACCATCCTGGCCCCTTGGATCACAGAAAAGGGCACTTTGCTCTCCGAAGTGAACCAAGTGATCTTCCAGGTACCGCTGACGGCAACCAAGCCTGCCATTAAAGAAGCTGTTGAAGCGCTCTTTAAGGTGAAGGTGAAAGCCGTCAACACCATTCGCGTTCAAGGCAAGACCAAGCGCTTCAAGGGCGTGATGGGCAAGCGGAACGACTTCAAGAAAGCAATCATCACGCTGGTCGAAGGCGAGACGATTGATGTGACGACGGGGCTCTAAGGAATGGCACTCAAGACATTCAAGCCGACCTCTGAAGGTCGTCGCCAGCTGGTGATCGTTGACCGTAAGTCCTTGTACAAGGGCAAGCCGGTTAAAGCGTTGACCGAAGGCTTGACCAAAACGGGTGGTCGCAACAACACCGGCCGCGTGACTTCGTTCCGTTCGGGCGGTGGTCACAAGCGCACCTATCGCATCATCGACTTCAAGCGTCGTAAGTGGGATATGCCAGCAACGGTTGAACGTTTGGAATATGATCCAAACCGCACTGCCTTCATCGCACTGATCAAGTACGAAGATGGTGAGCTGTCCTATATCGTGGCTCCTCAGCGCCTTGCCGTTGGTGACAGCATTGTCGCCGGCGAAAAGGTCGACGTGAAGCCAGGCAACGCCATGTTGTTGAAGTCGATCCCAGTGGGCACGATCATTCACAACGTGGAAATGAAGCCTTTGAAGGGCGCTCAGATCGCACGTTCGGCTGGTTGCTACGTCCAATTGGTTGGTCGCGACACCGGATATGCTCAGATCCGCTTGTCTTCGGGCGAGTTGCGCATGGTTCCAGATAATTGCATCGCCACCATTGGTGCAGTTTCCAACCCAGACAACATGAACGAAAACTCGGGTAAGGCCGGTCGTTCGCGTTGGTTGGGCATTCGTCCTTCGGTTCGTGGTGTTGCCATGAACCCGGTTGACCACCCGCATGGCGGCGGCGAAGGCCGTACCTCTGGCGGTCGCCACCCCGTAACCCCTTGGGGTAAGAAAACCCGCGGTCCTAAAACCCGCAGCAACACGACGACTGACCGGTTGATTATCCGTCGTCGTCACGAAAAGAAGGCTTAAGACTATGCCTCGTTCGGTATGGAAAGGTCCGTTTGTGGACGGTTACCTCCTCGCCAAGGCGGAGAAGGCGACGGAATCTCCTCGTCGTGAAGCGATCAAAACTTGGTCGCGTCGCTCCACCATCATGCCTCAGTTTATTGGCCTGACCTTCCAGGTTCACAATGGTCACAAGTTTGTGCCCGTGAACGTTTCGGAAGAAATGGTTGGCCATAAGTTCGGCGAATTTGCTCCAACCCGTACCTATTTCGGTCACGGTGCGGACAAGAAGTCGAAGCGGAGGTAGGCGCATGTCAAAAGCAAAAACCCCTCGCGCCTTGTCTGACAAGGAAGCTTTGGCCCAAGCCCGCAACCTGCGGACCAGCGGTCAAAAGCTGAACCTCGTCGCGCAAAGCATTCGTGGCTTGAAAGTGGACAAAGCCTTGGCAGAACTTCAGTTTTCGCCAAAGCGCATTGCCATCGACGTTCGCAAGTGCCTGCAATCGGCCATCGCAAACGCCGAAAACAACCATGGCCTCGATATCGATGCTTTGGTTGTTGCCCAAGCCTTCGTCGGCAAAGGTCTGGTTATGAAGCGTATGAACACCCGGGCTCGCGGTCGCGGCGCTCGTATTGAAAAGCCCTTCTCGCACATCACCATCGTTGTGCGTGAGATGGAAGGAGCGGCCTGATGGGTCAGAAGGTCAATCCAATCAGCATGCGTCTGGGCATTAACCGGACGTGGGACAGCCGCTGGTATGCGAACACGGGCGAATATGCGAAGCTTCTTCATGAAGACATCGCGGTTCGCGCTTTCTTGAAAAAGAAGCTGAAGCAAGCTGGTGTGTCGCGCATCGTGATCGAGCGCCCACACAAGAAGTGCCGCGTGACGGTTTATACAGCGCGTCCAGGTATTGTTATCGGTAAAAAAGGCGAAGATATTCAAAAACTTCGTAAGGATCTGACCGGGATCGTTAAGGACGCGGAAGTGTTCTTGAACTTGGTCGAAATCCGCAAGCCAGAGTTGGATGCAACCTTGGTTGCTGAAAGCGTTGCTCAACAGCTCGAACGTCGCGTGGCTTTCCGCCGTGCGATGAAGCGCGCGATGCAATCTTCCATGCGCATGGGCGCTGGCGGGATCCGTATCACAGTTGCTGGTCGTTTGGGCGGTGCTGAAATCGCGCGGACCGAATGGTATCGTGAAGGCCGCGTGCCTTTGCACACCTTGCGGGCTGACGTTGATTATGGCGTCGCAGAAGCCACCACGGCTTATGGCATCATCGGCATCAAATGCTGGGTCTTCAAAGGCGAAATCTTTGAGCGCGACCCAATGGCTCAAGACAAGCGTGCAGCTGAAGTGGGTGACGCACGTCCCCGCCGCGACAATGATCGTGAAGATCGGCGTCCACGCAATGATCGCAACGATCGCGACAACCGTGGCCGCGGCCGTGGTCGTGGCGACGCGGCTCAAGCTGGCGCGTAAGGGAGGAACTGAAACATGTTGTCACCTAAACGTACCCGCTTCCGCAAGCAGTTCAAAGGCCGCATCCATGGTGCTGCAACCGGCGGGGCTACCCTGTCGTTCGGCATGTATGGATTGAAGGCTTTGGCACCTGAGCGCGTCACCGCGCGTCAGATCGAAGCTTGCCGTCGTGCCATCACGCGTCAGATGAAGCGTCAAGGAAAAGTCTGGATCCGTATTTATCCAGACGTGCCTGTGTCCAAGAAGCCAAACGAAGTTCGGATGGGTAAGGGCAAGGGTTCACCAGAATTTTGGGCCGCACGGGTTAAGCCTGGTCGGATCATGTTCGAAATCGACGGTGTTGCACAAGAGATTGCAGAAGAAGCGTTGCGCTTAGGCGCTGCCAAGCTGCCAATCGCGTGCAAGATCATTTCACGTGCCGACTTCGGTCTGGCGTAAGGGAGCGTCCACTATGAAAGCCGCTAACGCGCGGGCTTTGACGCCCGACCAATTGCAAGAAGAGCTGCTCAAGCTGAAAAAAGAGCAATTCAACTTGCGTTTCCAACGTGCGACAGGTCAACTTGAAAAGACCCATCGCATCAACCAGGTCCGCAAGGACATCGCGCTCGTCAAGACGATGATGCGCGAGAAGACCACAGCAACGGCTGTTTAAGGAGTAATCGATGCCAAAGCGTATGATGCAGGGCGTCGTGGTGAGCGACAAAGGCGATAAGTCCATCGTCGTGAAGGTTGAACGGACCTTTCTTCACCCAGTCCTTAAAAAGACGGTGCGCCGCTCGAAGCGCTACCATGCCCATGATGACGCAAATGCGTACAAAACGGGTGAGGTCGTGCAGATCCAGGAATGCCCGCCTAAGTCCAAACTGAAGCGGTGGGAAGTGATTGGTCGCGTCGGCAGCTAGTGCTGTCCGATACGGGCTAATAGAAGAGGATCGAATATGATTCAGATGCAAACAAATCTGGATGTCGCGGACAATTCCGGGGCTCGTCGCGTCATGTGCATTAAAGTACTTGGCGGTTCGAAGCGTCGTTATGCGTCCGTCGGCGACGTGATTGTTGTCTCCATCAAAGAGGCAATTCCACGTGGCCGCGTGAAGAAGGGTGACGTCCGTAAGGCCGTTGTCGTTCGCGTCGCAAAGGACATCAAGCGTAAAGACGGCTCCACCATCCGGTTCGACCGGAGTGCGGCTGTACTCGTGAATAACTCGCATGAGCCTATTGGCACCCGGATCTTTGGACCGGTTCCGCGCGAACTCCGCGCTAAGAACCACATGAAGATCATTTCGTTGGCTCCGGAGGTACTCTAGGATGGCTGCGAAACTTAAAAAGGGTGACAAGGTCGTTGTCCTGACGGGCAAGGATAAGGGCAAGACTGGTGAAGTGGTCAAAGTTCTCCCCAAGGAAAACCGTTTGGTTGTCCAAGGCGTGAACATGGTCAAAAAGCACCAGAAGCAGACCCAAGCCCAAGAAGCTGGCATTCGTTCGTTTGAAGCTCCACTTCAAATCAGCAACGTTGCTTATATGGACCCGACGGATGGCAAGCCAACCCGGGTCGGTTTCAAAACCTTGGATGACGGCCGTAAAGTCCGTGTTGCCAAGCGTTCTGGGGAGGTGATCGGCGATGTCTGAGACCCAAACTTATCAAGCCCGTCTGAAGACCGAGTATAACGAGCGCATCCGCGCCGCGATGCAAGAGAAATTCAGCTACACCAATTCCATGCAGATTCCACGTCTCGATAAGATCGTGATCAATATGGGCGTTGGTGAATCCGTTGCAGACAGCAAGAAGATGCAGTCGGCTTTGGCTGCTTTGAGTGCGATTGCTGGTCAAAAGCCAGTCACCACCAAAGCCCGTAAGTCGATCGCTGGTTTCAAGCTGCGTGAAGGCATGGCAGTTGGCGCAAAAGTTACCTTGCGCGCCGAACGCATGTACGAATTCCTCGACCGCCTGATCACCATCGCGCTGCCGCGCGTGAAGGATTTCCGCGGTCTCAACGGCAAGTCGTTTGACGGTCGTGGGAATTACGCCATGGGCCTCAAGGAGCACCTCGTGTTCCCTGAAATCAACTATGATCAGGTCGACCAGATCTGGGGCATGGACATCATCGTCTGTACGACGGCTCGCACGAATGAAGAAGCGAAAGCCCTTCTTTCTGAGTTTAACTTCCCATTCCGGAACTGATATCATGGCGAAGAAAAGTGCTATCAACCGCAATGACCACCGTAAGGCTCTGGTGAAGAAATTCTCGGCTAAGCGCGCGCGCCTGAAGGCAATCGCGACCGATGAAAATCTGCCACTGGAAGATCGCTTTGCGGCTCGTTTGAAGCTGGCGGAGCTTCCGCGCAACTCGGCCGAAAACCGTGTTCGCAATCGCTGCGAGGTGACAGGTCGTCCCCGCGCATTCTATCGTAAGCTCCGCATGTCGCGGATTGCGCTGCGTGACCTCGCGTCCGCTGGCATGATCCCCGGCATGACAAAAGCTAGCTGGTAAGGGAGGGTTGTCATGCAAGTGAACGATCCCGTCGGCGACATGCTCACTCGGATCCGCAATGCTCAAATGCGGAACCGTTCGACTGTCACCACCCCAAAATCCACATTGCGTGCCCGCGTCCTCGATGTTCTCGTTGGCGAAGGTTACATCCGTGGTTATGGGGATATCGAAATCAACGGCAAGATTGAGTTGGAAATCCAACTTAAATATTTCGACGGTGCGCCCGTGATCGATACGATCAAACGCATTTCGAAGCCTGGCCGTCGTGTTTATTCCTCTGTGAAGGACCTTCCGCTCGTGCGTAACGGTCTGGGTATCGCCATTCTCTCCACGCCTAAGGGCGTGATGTCGGATGCGGCTGCTCGGGCTAATAACGTCGGCGGCGAGATCCTCGCGCACGTCTACTAAGGGAGCCGAGAATGTCACGTATCGGCAAACAACCTGTCGCTCTGGGTGGTGCCACCGTCACGATTGACGGCGACATCATCAAAGCAAAAGGCCCACAAGGCGAATTATCCTTCAAGGTACATGAGCAAGTCTCTGTTACTATTGAAGGCGGCGTCATTGTGGTAACCCCTAAGAATGACTCGAAACTGGCTCGCTCCTTGTGGGGCATGTCGCGCTCGATGATCGCAAACATGGTTGAAGGCGTCACCAAGGGCTTTGAGCGTACGCTCGAACTCGTCGGCGTCGGCTATCGTGCAGCGTTGGCGGGCAAAGATCTTGAATTGTCGCTCGGCTATTCACACCCAATCGTCTACAAAGCACCAACTGGTGTGACGTTTGCGGTGCCAAAGCCAACCGAAATCAAAATCACCGGCAAAGACAAGCAAGAGCTGGGTCAAATTTGCTCGGAAATTCGCAAGTATCGTCCACCCGAGCCCTATAAGGGCAAAGGCGTTCGTTATGCTGGCGAAACCGTCCGTCGCAAGGAAGGCAAGAAGAAATAATGCCATCTTCATTAGCATTAAAGACCAAGCGCACCATTCGTACGCGCTCCCGTCTTCGGGCTTTGGCCAACGGCCGTTTGCGGCTTTCGGTTCATCGCTCTTCCAAAAACATTTCCGCACAAATCATCGACGACGCCAAGGGTGTTACGCTGGTTTCGGCTTCGTCTTTGGAGGCCGCTTTGCGTGCCGCTGAAGGTCAAAAGCTGGACGATGCAGTCGCCGTTGGTAAATTGCTGGCTGAGCGCGCCATTGAAAAGGGCGTGAAGCAAGTGGTTTTCGACCGGGGTGGTTATTTGTATCATGGGCGCGTCAAAGCGCTCGCCGACGCCGCGCGTGAAGCCGGCCTTGAGTTCTAAGGAGTAGATCTGATGGCTCGCAGGCCGGAACGTGAACAAAAGAACGAAGAGCGCGATAGCGAATTCGTAGACCGTCTCGTCGCGATTAACCGCGTCGCGAAGGTTGTGAAGGGTGGTAAGAACTTTGGTTTTGCTGCTCTGGTCGTCGTCGGTGACGAAAAGGGTCGTGCAGGGTTCGGCAAGGGCAAAGCCCGCGAAGTTCCTGAAGCAATCCGTAAGGCAACCGAAGAAGCTAAGCGCCGCATGCAGCGTATCCCGCTGCGTGAAGGCCGCACCTTGCATCACAATGCCGCTGGGCGTTGGGGTGCTGGTAAAGTGATCGTCCGCTCGGCCCCTCCAGGGACCGGCTTGATCGCTGGTGGTCCAATGCGGGCTGTGTTTGAAGTGTTGGGCATTAAGGACGTGGTTTCCAAGTCCTTGGGTTCGTCCAATCCTTACAACATGGTGCGCGCAACATTTGACGCTTTGGGCGAGCAAATTTCGCCCCGTCAGGTCGCAAACAAGCGCAACTTGAAGGTCGCTGACGTTCTGGTTCGTCGTAAAGACGGTGCCAGCGGCGTCGAAGGCTCGGAGGGCTAATCGTGGCTGTTGTTGTTGTTAAACAAACGGGTTCGCCCATTCGTCGTCGCTTCGACCAGCGGGAAACTCTGGTTGGGCTTGGCCTGAACAAAATGAACAAGGTTCGTGAACTTGAAGATACGCCTGCTGTCCGCGGGATGATCGCCAAGGTTGCGCATTTGGTTCAAGTCGTGGAGGAGCGCGCGTAAGCGTGCTTTAGGAACACCATGAAACTGAATGAATTGTCCGATAACGAAGGCGCAACCAAGGCCCGCATGCGGGTTGGTCGCGGTGTTGGTTCGGGTAAAGGCAAGACTTCCGGTCGCGGTGTCAAAGGTCAGAAGTCGCGTCGCGGCGTTTCGATCAATGGCTTCGAAGGCGGTCAAATGCCAATCCACATGCGCGTGCCAAAGCGTGGCTTTAACGCCCGCTGCACGAAGGACCATGCTTGGGTGAACTTGGGCCTTCTGGCCAAGGCGATCGCAGCAGGGCGCTTGGACGCTGGCAAGCCAATCGATGAGGCAGCTTTGGTTGCTTCTGGTTTGGTGCGTCGCGTTCGCGATGGCGTGCGGATCCTGAACAAGGGTGAGATCGGCGGTAAAGTTGAACTCATCGTGACTGGCGCTTCAGCGGCTGCAATCGCAGCAATTGAAGCAGCTGGTGGCACAATCACCCTAACCGGCAAGGTCAAAGCTGAGAAGCAAGCAGCCTGAGCCCTTGAGGTCTGATGCGCAATCCCCGATATGGGGATTGCGTACCTCTTTTTGGCGCGCCAGGCGGATGTCCGCTTAGGCGCGCTTTTCATTTTTGGAAGGCACCACGTTCCATGGCTTCAGCAGCCGAGCAACTTGCCCGTAATTTGAACTTCGCTTCGTTTGCGAAGGCCAAAGATCTGCATGCGCGGATCATTTTCACCGTTGTCGCTTTGATCTGTTACCGCCTCGGGACCTTTATCCCCATCCCTGGCATTGACATAGAAGCCTTTGGCCGCGCGTTTTCGCAGGCGCAGCAAGGCATTTTGGGCATGGCCAACATGTTCTCCGGTGGTGCGGTGGAACGCTTGGCGGTGTTTGCCCTTAACGTGATGCCCTATATTTCGGCCTCCATCATCATCCAATTGCTCTCGTCCTTCCCGGGGCGATTGGAGCAGATGAAAAAGGAAGGTGAAGCTGGGCGCGCGCAACTCAACCAGTACACGCGTTATTTGACCGTTGGGTTGGCCATCGCGCAATCGGCGACGATTGCTAATGGTTTGGCGAGCTCGCCCGGCGTTGTGATTGATCCGGGCCCCATGTTTATCGCTTCAACCATCATCACCTTGACGGGTGGAACCATGTTGTTGATGTGGATTGGTGAGCAAATTACCGCTCGTGGTATCGGTAATGGCGTCTCTTTGATCATTTTTGCAGGTATTGTCGCCGAAGTGCCCAGGGCCATTTTCAACACTTTGACCTTGGCGCAAGAAGGCTCGATCTCCGGTTTTGCCATTTTGGCCCTCGTGGTGATTTTGACCGCTGCCATCGTGTTGATCGTGTTTGTTGAGCGCTCACAGCGCCGCATTGTTGTGCAATATCCTAAGCGCCAGGTCGGCAACAAAATGACCACCGGTGAGCAGTCCTTCTTGCCTCTCAAGATCAACACGGCCGGCGTGATCCCACCGATCTTCGCTTCATCTTTGTTGTTGTTGCCCGCGACCGCTGCTGGCTTCTTAGCAAGCGGTCAATTGCCGGAAAATGCGCCCGACTGGCAGGTCGTTTTGCAAGAGGGAATTCGCACCACCGCCGGGCTGCTCTCGCATGGGCAACCGATGTTCATTGCGTTGTTTGGCTTGCTGATCTTGTTCTTCTGCTTTTTCTACACATCGGTTGTGTTCAATACCGAGGAGACGGCAGACAATTTGCGCAAGCAAGGTGGCTTCTTGCCGGGTATTCGTCCTGGCGCAAAAACCGCCGATTACTTAGATATGGTAATGAGCCGCTTGACCTTGATCGGTGCTATTTATCTGGTGGTCGTCTGTCTTGTTCCTGAGATTGTCAGTTCGCAATTCGGCATGCAATTTTATTTGGGTGGGACATCTTTGCTCATTGTCGTCTCGGTGACAATTGATACGGTGGCGCAAATCCAATCTCACATGCTGGCGCACCAGTATGAGGGCATGATCAAAAGGTCGAAGCTAAAAGGGCGTGGACGGTAAGTCCTAAAGCCTAAGCTCGATCCTGAAGGGGGAAACTAGGATGATAAATTTGATCATGTTCGGCCCGCCCGGGGCGGGGAAGGGCACGCAAGCAAAGCGCTTAGTCGAGGGGCGTGGCTTTGTTCAGCTTTCGACCGGTGACATGCTTCGCGCCGCCCGTGCGTCGGGCTCTGAATTGGGTCAACGTGTTGCCGCCGTGATGGATTCAGGCGCGCTCGTTTCTGATGAAATCGTCATTGAACTGATTGATGATCAGATCACCAACAACCCCGGTGTCGCAGGCTTTATCTATGACGGTTTCCCACGCACCACCGCGCAGGCCGTAGCCCTTGATGGCCTGTTAGCATCGCGTGATCAGCGGATTGATTTGGTCATTCGTTTGGTGGTCGATGATGAAGAGCTGTTGGCGCGCATTACTAAGCGCTTTGAGGATCAGGGCCGCTCAGACGATAATCCGGAGACCTTCGTCAAGCGCTTGGCCGCCTACAATACCCAGACCGCACCGCTTCTGCCTTTTTATGGCGACCGGGGCGTGTTGCGTGAAGTCGATGGCATGGCCAGCATGGATGCTGTTGCTTCCGCCATTGATACGGCGCTGGCGGGGCTGTAAGTCTCATTGAGCAGGCTGGCGGGCCGTCTCTTCGCCACCAGAGGATTCGACCGACAACTGCAATCCCAAAGATTTCAAGACGGCTAATGTTGATTTCAGAGTCGGGTTTCCCTGCTTGCTGTAGGATCGGTAGAGCTGTTCGCGTGAAAGGCCGGTTTCCTGCGCTAGATTAGACATGCCCTGAGCACGTGCGATTACGCCAATGGCATGCGCGATATAGGCCGCATCTTGGGTCTTTAGGGCCTCGGTTAGGAAGATCGCGATTGCCTCAGGATTGTTGAGATCTTCAGCGGGATCGTAGGTAATAAGGGTTTCTGTCACTTTACGCACTCCAATGTGCAGCCATCTCTGGAATGTCGCGTTGAGCTTTACGTGATGCCCCATTTTGTGTCGTTTAATGACGACAGTCAATAAGTCAAGTTTTGGCCTAGAAAGAAGTTGGAAATCGAGCTGGAACAGAGGTATGATCGTTTTGACGTTCAAGCGAAGGTTTGGACCAGCCGAAGGCTGAGGTTTCCCAAGCGCAAGGTAGCGTATTGGCACCCAGAAATGCACGCTAGACAATGCTAATGTTTTCAGCGCGAAGCGTTGACTTACGTGCGGCATCGCATTAACAAGCGCTCTTCCGTTAAAGGACGCATGCCAACCGACCGGGGCGACCGGCTGGTTGGTTATGCGTCGTTTTGCGCACTTCTTGGTTTGTTTCTTAAAAACAGGCCTTAAAACAATAGATTGACCGCACGGCGCAGATCCTCCGCAAGGGGGTGGGGCTGTGAATGGAGAGACAAAGTGGCCCGGATAGCTGGCGTCAACATACCGACGAACAAGCGCGTATTGATCGCGCTTCAATATATTCATGGCGTTGGCGCTGCCAAAGCCCTAGAGATCTGTGAAAAAGTGGGAATCGCGGCAGAGCGTCGTGTGAACCAATTGACGGACGCCGAAGTCCTCCAGATCCGCGAAACCATTGACCGGGAATATGTTGTCGAAGGCGACCTGCGTCGCGAAGTTTCGATGAACGTGAAGCGCTTGATGGATCTTGGTTGCTATCGTGGCCTTCGCCATCGTCGCGGCCTTCCTGTTCGTGGCCAACGTACTCACACCAACGCTCGCACCCGCAAGGGCCCTGCTAAGCCGATCGCCGGCAAGAAGCAGGTCAAGCGCTAATTTATTTTTCCCCAACGGGCGTGAGCCCGCTGGCTTTCGTCTGGAACCGACACAATGGCAAAAGATACCACCCGCGTCCGTCGTAAAGAGCGCAAGAACATCGCAAATGCGGTGGCTCATGTGAACTCGAGCTTCAACAACACGATGATCACCATCGCTGACCCTCAGGGGAATGCGATTTCGTGGTCTTCCTCTGGCATGATGGGCTTTAAGGGCTCACGTAAATCCACCCCTTATGCGGCTCAGGTAGCTGCAGAAGATGCAGGCCGCAAAGCGGCTGAGCACGGTGTCCGTAACCTCGAAGTTAATGTGTCCGGCCCAGGTTCTGGTCGCGAGAGCGCCCTGCGCGCCTTGCAGTCGGTTGGTTTCATCATCAGCTCGATCCGTGATGTAACCCCGATTCCGCACAACGGCTGCCGTCCACCGAAGCGCCGTCGCGTTTAATCGCGCGGTATTGGCGGGCCCACACGGGCCCGCATTCGGTTGACTATTGACTTGGCGAACAAAGTTTCGCCCCCGACTATATAGAGGATTACATGGTGCTCGAAAAAAATTGGAAGCTGTTGATCCGCCCAGATAAGACGGTCATTGAACATGGTTTCGATCCAGCGCGTAAAGCAAAGCTGATTGCAGAACCATTAGAGCGCGGATTTGGGATGACTTTGGGCAACGCGCTGCGTCGCGTGCTTTTGTCGTCTCTGCGAGGCTCGGCCATTACCTCGGTGCAGATCGACGGTGTTGTCCATGAGTTTTCCTCGATTGCTGGTGTGCGTGAAGACGTGACCGACATCGTGTTGAACATCAAAGGCGTGGCTTTGGTCATGCATGCAGACGGCCCAAAGCGCATGACCTTGCGCGCGCAAGGTCCAGGTGAAGTGACTGCTGGCGAAATCCAAGCCGGTAGCGACATCGAAATCTTGAACCCAGAGCAAGTTCTTTGCACCTTGGACGATGGCGCTGAAATCCGCATGGAATTCACCGTTGAAAACGGCAAAGGCTATGTGACTGCGGACGCAAACCGTCCTGAAGATGCGCCAATTGGCTTGATCGCGGTTGACGCGCTCTATAGCCCGGTGAAGCGCGTTGCCTATAAGGTGGAAAACACCCGCGAAGGCCAAGTTCTCGACTATGATCGTCTGGTCATGGAAGTTGAAACCAATGGTGCCATGACGCCTGAAGATGCGATTGCCTATGCAGCGCGCATCATTCAGGACCAATTGGATGTCTTCATCAACTTCGAAGAAGCTAAGACCAAAAAGGTTGAAGAAACCCGCCCAGAATTGCCATTCAACCCAGCTTTGTTGAAGCGTGTGGAAGAATTGGAATTGTCGGTGCGTTCGGCAAACTGCTTGAAGAACGACAACATTATCTATATCGGCGATCTGATCCAGAAGACCGAAGCAGAAATGTTGCGCACGCCAAACTTCGGCCGCAAGTCCTTGAACGAAATCAAGGAAGTCCTCGCGCAAATGGGTCTCCATTTGGGCATGGAAGCGCCAAACTGGCCCCCTGAAAACATCGACGAACTCGCTAAGAAGTTCGAAGACCAAATGTAATCAAGACGCAACGTCGCGAGACGTCGCCAGATGGAGAAATAGAAATGCGCCACGGTCACGGACACCGGAAACTGAACCGGACACATGAACACCGCACTGCCATGTTCGCCAACATGGCTGCCAGCTTGGTGAAGCACGAGCAAATCGTGACCACCTTGCCAAAGGCAAAGGAATTGCGCCCTGTTTTGGAGCGTTTGGTCACTTTGGCTAAAAAGGGTGACTTGGCTTCGCGTCGTTTGGTTGCTTCGCGCATGCGCGATGAGACCCAAACCAAGAAGCTGTTTGACGTCATCGGCCCACGCTATGCCGATCGCGCTGGTGGCTATCTGCGCATCATGAAAGCGGGCTTCCGCCATGGTGACAATGCAGCCGTCGCCGTGATCGAATTCGTCGACCGCGATGTCAGCGCCAAGGGCAAAGACTCCGGTCCAGTTGCTGGCGACGAATAAGCTTTAGTGCTCTAATCGAATTAAAAGGCCGCCCTGTCTGGGGCGGCTTTTTTGTTTTTGGGGTTGGGGGCTTTAAGGACCGCGCAGCACTAGCTGCGCACTTTTGCGAAAGCTTTGACAAGCGCAGCCCTTGCTGCGCGCTCCATTTCTTGGCGCTTACGATCGTGCAGCACGAGCTACGCCGTTCCTTTACCCATCCCGCAAACCCACCCTATAAGCCCTCCATGCCCCGCCTCATCCTGTTCAACAAACCCTATGACGTCCTCTGCCAGTTTTCGGGCGGGGAGGGGCGGCAGACTTTGGCGGATTTTGTGGAGGTGCCGCGCGTCTATCCCGCTGGCCGCCTTGACCGCGATAGTGAAGGCCTGTTGCTCTTGACCGATGATGGCAAGCTGCAAGCAAGGATCGCTGACCCTCAGTTCAAACTACCCAAAACCTATTTCGTGCAGGTGGAGGGCATCCCGACAGATGAGGCGCTCGAAGGCCTTGCCAAAGGGGTGATGTTGAATGATGGGCCGACGCGACCTGCGGAAGTCGCCCGCTTGGATGATCCGGGCCTATGGCCGCGCAATCCGCCAATTCGCGTGCGCAAGAGCATTCCTGATAGCTGGATCAGCCTGACGATCCGCGAAGGGCGCAACCGCCAAGTGCGACGCATGACCGCCGCCATTGGCCACCCGACGCTCCGGCTCGTGCGGGTTCAGATTGGCGATTGGGCTTTAGGCGATCTTGCACCGGGTCAATGGCGCGATGCGCCACTGTAACATCTACGTGGCCCTTGCCTTGTCTGACTGATTTGTCACAATTGAGCCACTTGCGGTTCATAGGAAGGGTGCCTTCATAGAAGCCATGAACAAACAGACATCCAATGGAGGCCGGGTCGGCATGTTGAAATTGATCGCCGCTTCTGCGTTGGGCGCGGGCCTCGTCACCGGTGTGCCCTTGATCGCCCAAGTCGCCACGGGCCAAAAACCGGACGCCGTAGCCCCTAGCACCCTAACCAGCACGCCAGCCCAGCCGCGAGTGGTGCCTGCTACCAAGTCTGATGCCATTTCCTCCTACGCGCCTATCGTGCGGCGTTCGTCTGCAGCGGTGGTCAATGTCTACGCCCGCTCGATCCAGCGCGGCCGCGTGGCAGTTGACTTCTTTGGCGGCGCTTTCCGCATGCCAGACCGGGCTAGCCAAAGCCAAGGCTCTGGCGTCGTGGTGCGCGATGATGGGATTATCGTCACCAATAATCACGTGGTCGATGGCGCGACAGAATTGGTCGTTGTGCTGGGGGACAGGCGAGAGTTTCCGGCCAAGATCGTCCTGACCGACCCGCGCACGGACCTTGCCGTGCTGCGCATCGATACCAAGGGGGAGCGCTTGACCGCGCTTCGCTTCGCGGACACCTCAAACGCCCAAGTGGGCGATCAAGTGCTGGCGATTGGCAATCCGTTTGGCGTAGGTCAAACCGTCACCGGCGGGATCATCTCCGCCCTTGCCCGCACAGACGTGGGCATTACCGATTATAGCTTCTTCATCCAGACCGACGCCTCCATCAATCCCGGCAATTCCGGCGGAGCCTTGGTGGATATGAATGGCGATCTGGTCGGCGTGAATACGGCGATCTTTTCTCGCTCTGGAACGTCGGCTGGCGTTGGCTTTGCCATTCCCGCTGAGATGGTCAAACGCGTGGTCGATGGCGCGATCACCGACGGTAAAGTCATCCGCGCTTGGACTGGCATCAAAGGCCAAAACGTCGACGCAGAAGTTGCCCGCTCGCTGGGCCTCAGCCGTCCGGGCGGTATCTTGGTGACAGACGTCTATCCAGGCTCTGCCGGGGCCGAAGCAGGCTTGCGCAGGGGCGATGTGATCACCGCTTTTGCTGGCGCGCCTGTGGCCGACGATTCTGGCCTCAAATATCAAGCCGCAACCCGCAAGCCCGGCGAAGCGGTTGAGTTTACCTATCAACGCCAAGGCCAAGTTCGCACGAGTCGCGGCAAGCTCTCCGCCCCGCCGGGAGAGACCCAAACCCCGCGCGTGCTGGCTGGTCGGCACAGCTTTGATGGCGTGAGTGTCGCGACGATCAATCCAGCCATTGCAGAAGAGCAGGGGGTAGACCCGTTCACGCGTGGTGCCATCGTCACCGCGGTTGATGGCGCACGCGAAGGCGCCCGCGCTGGCCTTCGCCCGGGCGATATCATCTTGCAAGTCAATGATGAGCCGATCCAATCCTCGCAAGATCTCTCCGACCGTCTCAGCGGTGGCCAGCGGGCCAAGGTCACGATCCAACGTGGGGATCAGCAAATCACGGCGGTTCTGTTCTTGTGAGCGATCTGTTTGCGGCCTCGGGACTGGAAGCAGACCTAAACCGACCCTTGGCCGATGTCTTGCGCCCAACCAGCCTTGCCGACATTGTCGGCCAAGATCATCTCTTGGCCCCAGACGGGGCCATTGGCCGCATGGTCGCGCAAAAGCGGCTGTCCAGCATGATCTTATGGGGGCCGCCGGGCGTGGGCAAAACGAGCTTGGCGCGTTTGCTGGCCGATGCGTCTGATCTGGCTTTCACGTCGATCTCGGCGGTGTTCTCGGGCGTTGCCGATCTGCGCAAAGCGTTCGAGGCCGCCGCGCAATTGCGCGCCACGGGGCGCGGGACCCTCTTGTTCGTCGATGAAATCCACCGCTTTAACCGCGCCCAGCAAGATGGCTTCCTGCCTTATGTTGAGGCCGGCACTGTCACTTTGGTGGGTGCGACGACTGAGAACCCCAGCTTTGAGATCAATGGCGCGCTTTTGTCGCGCGCGCGGGTCTTTGTCCTAAAGCGCCTCGAAGACGAAGGCCTTGAGACGCTACTAACCCGTGCTGAGGCCCATTATGGCCGCCCTGCGCCCTTAGACGCACAGGCCCGCCAGACGCTGATGGACTTTGCAGACGGGGATGGCCGCCATTTCCTCACCCTGTTGGAAGAGGTGTTTCAAGCCGCTTTTGACCAGCCTTTTGACCGGGCAGGCCTCAGCCAATTCTTGCAACGCCGAGCACCCGCCTATGACAAGAATAAGGACGAGCATTATAATCTGATCTCGGCCCTGCATAAGTCAGTCCGCGCCAGTGACCCCGACGCGGCGCTCTATTGGTTGGCGCGCATGCTGCACGGGGGCGAGAACCCGCTCTTCATTGCGCGCCGCCTGGTACGTATGGCGAGCGAGGATATTGGCTTGGCGGACCCGACGGCGCTGCGCGTCACCATCGCTGCCCGCGACGCGTTTGAGTTTTTGGGCTCGCCTGAGGGGGAGTTGGCATTGGCGCAAGCGACCTTGCATCTGGCGTGCGCGCCTAAATCCAATGCTGCTTATGTCGCCTTTAAGAAGGCACAGGTCTTGGCCGCCCAAACAGGCTCCGAACCCCCACCCGCGCGGTTTCTTAATGCTCCCACCTCGCTAATGAAGGAACAGGGCTATGGGGCGGGCTATGTCTATGATCCAGACGCCCCGGGCGGCATTTCGGGCCTATCCGGCTTCCCAGACCGCATGGGACCGCAAGACCTCTATCAGCCAACCGAGAATGGTGCCGAGGCGCGGATTGTGGAGAAGCTAGAGGCCTGGCGCGCGCTGCGGCAGGAGAAGTTGTAGGGGGGTGAAGGACCGCGCAGCACGAGCTGCGCATCTATAGGCGTTGGCACGCGCAGCTCGTGCTGCGCGCTCCCTTGGTAACGCTAACGCTCCATCTTGATGTTGCAGATCGAGAGATGGTGCAGTCCCCTGGACTGCACCCTACCGCGCTGGACCTTCTTTTCCTGCACCTGCGAACTTCCCCCAAGGGCGCAATTGTCCTAACTGAACAGCATGACTGAGCAACATCCCTCCCCCGACGAATTGATCCATGGCTTAACCACTTTGTTGGATGTCGAGACGCTCGACACCGACCTGTATCGCGGTGCACGCAAAGACGGCGGCCGCGGGCGGGTGTTTGGCGGGCAAGTTATCGCCCAAGCTTTGATGGCCGCGTCTAAGTCGACCGATGCTGATCGTTTGCCCCATTCGCTGCACGCTTATTTCATGCGCCCCGGTAATGAGGATTTCCCCGTCGTTTACCGCGTCGTGCGCGACTATGATGGTGGCAGTTTCTCGACCCGCCGCGTCATCGCCCAGCAGCAAGGCGTGCCGATCTTGAATATGGCTGCCTCCTTCCACAAGCTGGAACAAGGTCTGAGCCATCAAGACAAGATGCCGGACATGCCAGACCCTGAGTCTTTGCCGTCAGAGCTCGAATGGCGGCAGAAGTCGATTGATTTGGTGCCTGAGCGTTTTCGCCCCTTCTTTTTGACCCCACGCCCAATTGAGTTTCGCTCCCTCGACGCTGCGGCTTGGTTGAAAGCGGACAAATTGCCGCCGATGCAGAATTCGTGGTTCCGCGCCGTGGCACCGATGGGCGATGACCCGCAGATTCACCGCGCGGTGCTGGCCTATGCTACCGACATGCAGCTTCTGGGAACGTGTGCACGCCCGCATGGCCTCAGCTGGATGCGGGGAGAGCTGATGACGGCAAGCCTTGATCACGCCGTTTGGATTCACGATGACTTCCGCGCCGACGAGTGGTTGCTCTATTGCACCGACAGCCCATGGGCAGGGCGTGGGCGCGGCATGAACAGGGGCAAAATCTTCACCCGTGACGGGCGCTTGGTGGCCAGCGTTGCGCAAGAAGGCTTGATCCGGGTGATGAAAGCTAAAGGTGGCGCGTGACGCGGCGGGCCAAGCTCGGCTAAACATAGGGCATCATGCGTCCTGAAAGCCTGTTTGCCCTGTTTGCGCCTTTAACGACCCTACCCGGGGTCGGCCCTAAGATTGCGCCTTTGGCGGCTAAAGCAGCTGGCGGTGAGACGGTACGCGATCTGGCTTTTCATTTGCCGACAGGCCTAGTCGACCGACGCTATCGCCCAAAAATCCATGAAGCAGAGCTTGGGCGTTTATGTACCCTTGAAGTGACCGTGGAACGCCATCAGCCCGGTGGCATGGGCCGGCCCTATAAAATCCAAGTGTCAGACGATACGGGCTTCTTGTCGCTTCTCTTCTTCAAGCCCAATCCACGCTATTTGACCGAACGCTTGCCCGAAGGGGCAGTCCGCATCGTGTCAGGCGAAATCAGCGAACGCTATGGCGAGCGGCAGATGATCCATCCCTCGCGGATCCTCAATCTGGACGATCCCGACTTGGGCGTGGTGTTTGAGCCGATTTATCGCAGTGTGGCAGGCCTGTCGCATCGCACGCTGGCGAAGATCTGTGGCGCAGCGGCGCATAAGGCCGAGGGGCTTGCCGAATGGGCCGATCCAGCCCTTGTGGCACGCGAAGGGTGGGAAAGCTTTGGCGCGGCCCTTGTTCGCGCCCATGCCCCTGATGGGGAGGATGAGATCCTGCCCAGCACGCCAGCGCGGTGCAGGTTGGCCTATGATGAGCTGTTCGCCCGCCAAATTGCCCTGCAACTGTCGGGTGCCGCACGGCGGCGCACACCGGGGCGCGCCATCCACGGCACGGGTGTCTATACCGACGCTCTATTAGCCGCGCTCCCCTATCAGCCGACGGGGGCCCAAACCCGCGCTTTTGCCGAAATCGGGGCAGACATGGCGGCATCGACGCCGATGTTGCGCCTGCTGCAAGGCGATGTCGGCGCGGGCAAGACTTTGGTTGCGGCGTGGTCGATGGCACGGGCTGCAGAGGCCCACATGCAATCAGCCTTGATGGCACCTACCGAAATCCTAGCGCGGCAGCATTATGCAGGCCTTGCCCCCTTGATGGCCAAGATCGGCCTTCGCCTCGAAGTCCTGACTGGCAAGGATAAGGCAAGTCATAAGCGCATGGTGCTAGAAGGCCTCGCCAATGGCGACATTCATGCGGTGTGCGGCACCCATGCATTGTTTCAGCAAGGCGTCGTGTTTCAGCAATTGGGCCTCGTCGTCGTGGATGAGCAGCACCGCTTTGGCGTCGCTGACCGCCGGCGGCTAATCGACAAGGGCTTTGCGCCTCATGTGCTGGCTATGAGCGCGACGCCCATTCCCCGCACACTTGCCATGGCCGTTTATGGTGACCTTGATGTCAGCCGCTTGGACGAAAAGCCACCGGGGCGCGCGCCGATTAAGACCATTGCCATGTCGCTCGAGCGTTTGGATGAAGTGGCCGAAGCTGCCCGCCGCGCCATTGAGAAAGACGACCGCGTGTTTTGGGTCTGCCCGCTGGTGGAAGAAAGCGACAAAGTGGATGTGTCGGCGGCCAGCGACCGCTTTCAGGATTTGCAAGCCATGTTTGGCGACAGTGTGCGCTTGATCCATGGCCGGATGTCATCCAAGGATAAGGATGAGGCGATGGAGGATTTTCGCAGCGGGGTTGCAAAGATTTTGGTCGCGACCACCGTAATCGAGGTCGGCGTCGATGTGCCAGAAGCCAGCGTGATGGTGATCGAACATGCGGAACGGTTTGGCCTTGCCCAATTGCACCAACTCCGGGGACGGGTAGGGCGGGGCGGCAAACCCGGCCATTGCCTCTTGCTTTATGCCAATCCGTTGAGCGAGATGGGCGCACGCCGGATCGCGAAATTGCGCGAGACCGAAGATGGCTTTGCGATTGCCGAAGAAGATTTCAAGCTGCGCGGCGGGGGAGATCTTCTGGGCCTACGCCAATCGGGCATCCCGGCCTTTAAGCTGGCCGACGCGGCCCTCCACGCAGACCTGTTGGCCATCGCCCAACGCGACGCGCGTGTGTTGGTCGACGCCGATCCCACGCTCTCTAGTCAACGCGGTCTCGCGGCCCGCTTGGCGTTGCATTTGTTTGATCAGGTTGATCCGGAAGTGTTCTTGGGGACGGGGTGAGGGTTAGTCGAGCGCCGAAACCAATTGCTCCGCCGCGATCAGGTCGACGCGCCTTGCATTGGCGATTTTTTCTTCGTCTGGGTCGCGGCCCCAGCGTTCGGCTTGCCAGTCTTCTTCTACGCGTATGGCGCGAAAGGCTGTTTCGCCATCTATATGACGGTGAATGAGGGCAAGTGCCACGATAGCGGAGCCTGCGAGCCCATTGGCGAAGGCCAACGCCGTGAGGCGCAAATCGTCGAGTGCTTGGGCCGCGGCTTCTATGCGGGCGAGCGACTCTACGGGCTGTTCAATCGCCAATGCCTGCATGGTGGTGACAAGTTGGACACCCAAATGCGTCTCTGCCCACGCAAGTAACGGGTCCCATGCTGCGGCTTGAGCGGCAACTAGGCTAGCAGGCGTTGTGGCGCGATAACACACAAGGTCTGTCGCCGCATATTTGACGATTTCGCCGACCATGGCAGGGCGGGTCTCTGCCGCCCGGTCCAAGGTGACATTGACCAATCGGGTAATCGGCATGGCGAAAGGGTCAATGGTTTCGATTTGCGCATCCCATTCCGCGGCAACTAGCTTGGCAGCAGCTTCTGTCGGCAGGATGAGGGGCCTTTTTGCCGGCGTCTTCGGTGTGGCGCGATCAAGGCGCACCGCAAAACCGGTTTCGACCGGGGCAATATCAACTGTCTTGTAAAAGCGGCGGCTGGATGTTTGCTTTGTCATGGCAGGCAAATAGGATGTTTAGCCCCCACTGGCCAGCCGAGTCAGGGGACTAAGCTGCAACGCCCGGCGATCCTATGCCTGTTTGCGGTCTGTTTCCGCAGAGCATTCTTGGGAGCCTTCTTGTGCTCGAGCGATCGTCGCTTCAATGCCGTCTATCAAACTTTTTGGGGTAATCGGTTTGGCTATATAGTAATCACAACCAGCTGCCTGACCTTGATTGACATGCTCCTGCAGCGCATTGGCGCTTAGCATTGCGATTGGCGTTCTTTGTGGGCCCTTTGCCTGTTCTAACCGTCGGATTTCACGCGTCGCGGTTAGCCCATCCATTTCTGGCATTTGCATATCCATGAGAATGAGGTCAAACGTGCCTTGGTGAAATGCCTCCAAAGCTTCAAGGCCATTATTGGCAATGGTGAGGTCAATACCAAGTGGTTCTAAAATCAACGCCACAACACGTTGATTAATCACATGATCTTCAACCAAGAGAATTTTAAGGCCACTCTGTTCTGGATCATCCGGCGCGGACCTAGCTGACTCAGAAGCGACGGTTACTGGACCGCCTAAATCACTGCGAGGTGCGGTGCGGCGCAAAGGCAAGATCAACCGAAATACGCTGCCGACACCGGGCGTAGAGTCAGCCAGAATTTTTCCGCCTAAGGCGCTGGCTAAGGCGAGACAAATGGACAAGCCAAGGCCAGACCCACCGAATGCACGGGTAATCGATGCGTCGGCTTGCTCGAAGCGATTAAACAGGCGCTTTTTGGTCGTGTCATCAAAGCCGATGCCCGTATCAGAAACCTGAACCATGAGCTGGTCGACACCGTCGCCACCAGCGCGCTCAGACAAAATGACTTCAATACCGACTGAACCAGATTGAGTGAACTTGACGGCATTCGAAACCAAATTCGAGACAATCTGGCGCAACCGCAAAGGATCGCCTCGGAAATGGCCGTGCGCGCTTGGGGCAATACTTACGGTGAACTCGAGGCCTTTTGTTTCCGCAGTCGGGCGCAGTATCTGTGTCGTTTGTTGGATGAGCTTGAAGAGGTCGAAGTCCTCTTCAGTGATCTCAAGCTTGCCGGCTTCGATTTTAGAAAGGTCTAGAATATCTCCAAGTAGGCCCTCTAATGCGCTTCCTGACGACAATATCAGGTTGACCATTTCTTCCTGACGCGGATCAAGGTTTGTGGTGGCTAAGGCACCGGCCATGCCAATGACACCATTTAGAGGCGTCCGAATTTCATGGCTCATATTGGCAAGAAAGCTGGATTTAGCTTGATTGGCGGCTTCTGCCTTGGTCGCCAAATCAGCGATCTCCCGGGCTTGTAGAAACTGACCGACCCGCTCGGCTAATGAGACAACGAAGGCACATTCATCGTCATTCCATTGGCGGGTTCTGCCTTGAGATTCACAGCACAGCACACCCTTTAATTCGCCATCAAAGAGTATCTGGGCGTCCAAAAGTGATTTAATCCCCAATGGTTGACAATAATCGCTGTTCAGCCCCACTGCGCGTGGATCTGTCACGACATCATGAATAGCTGCTACCCGCTCATGTTCAATCGCCTTGAAATAAAGAGGATAGTCACCGCGACTGATCGAATGCCCGTCGCTAAAATAATCTAGAGAATCTTCGCGCCGTTGCACGCAGCTGAGTGTTTCGCGATGATCATCAAATACCCAAAGGCTTGCGCGCTCTACTTCCAGTGCCGAAGTAGCCGATTGTGTGATGGCGGAAGCGAATTTAGCCAGATCTACCTCGCCGCTTAGTTGCAAGCGGAGCAGTTGGTCGAGTTCTTGGCTAAAGCAGGCGAGTTTCTTGGACCTTTGTAACTGGTCCTCTACGCTCGCTCTCAACAGCGCCGCCGCATCGCACAAGCCTGCAAACTTGCCTTGATCCGTTACAATAAATCCATCCAAGAAAGTTTCGTTTGTGTATTCTGCAAACGAAGCAGAAACCTGAAGGATTGACTGATGTTTATCGAAAATAGGCGGTGTTTTGTTCATCAGCATCGCAATTGGGCGCTTCTCCCACAGTGCGCGCCCAAAAGTATCCGCATATTTTAGCAAAAAGGCTTGCCGAGAAACCAAGCCAACTGGCTTTTTGTCGGTGTCAATGATCGCAATTGCCATGCAGTTGGGGTCCGCACTGAAAATCTCGAACGCATCTTGCCCTGTCGCGGACGACAGGAGATGGGGAGAATTCGGACTTAACAACTGAATGATCATTTTGGCCTCTTGTTCGAGATACTAGTCGCGCAAGCCTAAAAATTCGTTGTTTCAATATGACATTTCTGTGAATCTCTGCATGAATTGAAGGCCTTCAACTTGGTTTTCTTCAACTTTACCCGTTCCATACCAGTCAGATCCTTGACCTGATCAAACCGCCGCTCCACTGGGAAGTGCTGAGGAACCAACCATGTTAGACAAAGTTCAGAAAATCCTTGAATCGCGCCCGTTCGAGTGGGCGATCACCGCTCTGATTTTGATCAATGCAGTGATATTAGGCCTGGAATCTTCGCCGGGCATTATGGCGACTTGGGCTCCGCTCCTGACCGGACTGGACCAAGCCTTGCTCGCTGTTTTCGTGGCAGAGCTCGGGTTGAAGCTTTTGGTTTATCGGCAAAAATTCTTCCAGTCGGGTTGGAATTTGTTCGATTTCACCATCATTGCGATTGCACTTGTGCCTGCATCTGGTCCGTTAAGTGTATTGCGGGCGCTGCGGGTCCTTCGGGTCCTGCGCTTGATTACAATCATCCCTAGTTTGCGTCGGGTCGTGGGGGCGATGCTTTCGGCATTGCCTGGCATGGGGTCCATCATCGTTCTCTTAGCGTTAGTTTTCTATGTCAGTGCCGTGATGGCGACAAAATTGTTTGCGGCAACCGAGCCCGAAGCTTTTGGTGATCTTGGCCGCAGCCTTTACACGCTGTTTCAGTTGATGACTTTGGACGGCTGGTCCGGCGAAATCGTCAAGCCAGTCCTAAAAAACCACCCCTTTGCGATGTTCTTCTTCCTGCCATTCATCCTGTTCAGCGCGTTTGTGGTTTTGAATCTTTTTATCGGGGTCGTCGTTGGGGCGATGCAGGATGAGGCCCAAGATATGGTTGCGTCCGCTGCGCTGACCACACAAGCTCGCGAAGAAGATTTATTGAAAGAAATGAGAGCTCTACGCGATGAAGTTGAGGGCCTGCGCCGACAACTGAATCGACCTTGAATGCCGCCAGCAGGTAAATTGAGGGCAGACGGCATACCGCAAAACAAAGACTGCAGATTGATCGTTCAGGCGTCCACCCGGAAATGTTCAAACGGATCGCGGCCTTCAAATTGCTGGAAGCCCAATGCATCAAACGCCTTCAGCATGTGGGGTGGCAGGTCGGCGGTAACGCTCAAAATCCCGCCCTTTGGGTGGGGGATGCGGATGGCACGTGCATGCAGATGCAATTGCTCACTCAAGCCACCAATAGGCTCGCGGTCACACACATATTTCGGATCACCGGCGATGGCATAGCCCATTTCTGCCATGTGGAAGCGCAACTGGTGCGTGCGTCCGGTTATGGGCTTTAGCGCAACCCAGGACGCTTTGGTTCCAGCGTTCGAGATGACATGATAATCGGTGATGGCAAATACCGCGTTGGGTTCGCCGTGCGCGGCGCGCCGCATCAGCTCATTATCCGGGTTCTTGGCGCTGCCTGCCTTAATCATCCAGCCGCGCACCTCGCCCGACAGCGGGTGGGGCGTGCCCAAGCAAATGGCCCAATAGACCTTGGTGGTTTTGCGACCAGCAAAGGCTTTAGACAATTTCGCCGTGGCGGCTGGGTTTCGACCAAAGATCAAGACGCCCGAGGTATCCTTGTCCAAGCGGTGGCAGAGCTTTGGTTTGCCATGCTCATCCATGGCGAAAATCTCCATCATCTTATCAAGATGCTTGGTCATGCCCGTACCACCTTGCACGGCAATGCCAGGCGGCTTGTTGAGGACAATGACATCTTCATCCTCATGGATGACCATATCGCGCAGCCAACGCTCATCCTCCGGGCTCAGGCGCACACGGACAACGCCGTCATCCTTTTTCTCTGGGATGACGATTTCCTGTGGCGCACTCACTTCGGCACCGGGGCTAAGACGATCGCCTGCCTTTTTGGCGCGCACGCCATCAATCCGGATCTGACCCTTGCGGATCATCTGCTCGATCCGCCCTTGCGTAAGAGTGGTGAACTTGCGGCGCAGGAACCGATCGAGGCGAACTTCGCCGTCGGTCTCGCGAACGGGGAGGGTGATGGGAGATGACATGGCGCTCTCTTACCCGTTAAGCCGCCCAAGTGCCATGCCTGCAAACAGGGCAGCAATCGAGACCACCACAGAGGCTAGGCCGTATAGGCCAGCCTGGCCCCATTGGCCCGCCTCAATCATGCGTGCGCTTTCGAGAGAGAAGGCAGAAAAGGTGGTAAATCCGCCCAGAATTCCGGTGGCGAGGAAAAGTCGCCAATTCTCGGCCTCAACGCTCATCGTGCCACCTCGCATGAGAGCCGCCATCACTAGGCCCATGGCAAAACTGCCCAAGATGTTGACGCCAAGGGTGCCCCAAGGCCAAACAGCACCGAGCCAGCGCGCCGCAGCCAAGCCAAAAGCCCAGCGCGCCACAGCGCCCAGACCACCACCTAGAAAAACCAGAAAAGCTTGCATCATGCCGCACTATGACGGTGGTACGGAGTAAAAAACAAGCGCTGGACTATTGCTTGGGGATGCCCGGTCCATCATCGCGTGGCAGGCAGGACAGCCCGAATTGAGCTTGTGGTGTGCCGGGCTTGCACAAGGGCAAAGGATTGCTGCCTAGGGGATAACGACCGGGCGCCGCATCCTTTGGCACGGCAACCGGCATAGGCTTGGCTAAACGGGGTGATCTGCCATCAATCGGATCCCAATCCGGGCACTTGCCATCTCGGTCGCGATTGATCTGCGCGCATTCACCAGTGCGGGCCATCTTGGAAAGAAGTGAACCACCGACACCGGTTGGGAATTCTGTTTTAACGCCTGCGCCTCCGGGTCTGCGTGGCAGGGCACTATTAGAGCCAGCAATTGTCTGCGAACCGGCCTGACCAGCACCGCTTGGCGACGGAGCTGCCCCACCCCCAGCAAAGGATCCACCAAGCGACGTAACTCCGCCTGATGTGCCGGCACCCGCCTGAGCGCTGGCTTGAGAGGACGCGCCACCGCCGCTCGTGCCGCCTGCTGCCGCGGCATTACCCCCACTGGCGCTCGCAACCGCTTGTTCTTCAGGAACACGTAAGTCAGCCGCCTTAATCTGAGGCACTTGGACCTTAGGCAGCGCGACTTGCGATTTCGGTAAAGCCAGCGGGGCAGCTTGCGTTGGCGTCGCGGTGATCGGACGGTTTGGCAAAGTGCGCAGATTTGGCGTAGCCGCGGGCGCTAATGTCGGTAAGGGATTTGGCTGATAAGGTGGGGGCTCGTCGTCTTCGACCGCCTCGGGCACTTGCAGGTCAGGTGTCGCCTGCACCGAGGGCGCAGTGGCGGCCTTTAGTCTTTGCCCCTTAACTTGCAGCGCATCTGGTGTCGGTTGTGTCAGTATTGGCGAAGCAGGTCGCAGGGTAACTGGCTTGGGTAAGGGGGCAGCAATTGGCTTAAAGGGAATAGGTGCGACTTCCTCGACGGGGGATGGGGCAACATCTGTTTTTGGATTATTGGCTTGAGACAGCACGGGCGGGGCCTTGGGCACTTCCGGCGCGACTTGCTTTGTCGGGGCCGGCGGTGAGGGGATTGGCGGTGCCACGGTCGGCGGTGGAGTCGGTGCTTCCACCGGTATCGGTGGTGCCTGAATTGCCGCCGCAGGCGGTTCGACAAATTGTTGAGGTGGCTCTGCAATCGGCACCACTGGCGCTGGGTTGAGCTCTGCCGGCACTGGCGCGTCTGTCTGTGGATTGGCTGTTTGAGGCAGCGTTACAATCTCAACGTTGTCGAGAAAATCGGGTTCAAGGAGCGGGCCAGTTGAAGTCAGCAACACGGCGGACAGGATCAAATGAACGGTACCAACGGTCGCAATGGTCCAGAATTGGGGACGCGAATGCCCCAAGTCTGAAATCACAATTGGCCCGAGATCCTTGGTACGCAAGCTGTTCCCTCGTTTCGGTTTCCCATCGATCCAGTGCGTTGGACGCTTTGGTGGGTGGTTCTGCCTAGCTGGTGTTTAGGGTCAAAACGTTCACGTTTCATGAGCGAATTCGCGCCGCTCATGCCTCTTCGTGCCCCATACGAATAAAACAGGACCGATTAAAGGCAAGAGCCGCAGTAAATTGTTCCCAAAGCTGCAAACGCGCCGTATCGAAACGGGCTGTGATCTTGACCTCATCGACCTTACTGCCTAGCCCAGTCTAGCAGCAGGCAGGGGGAAAAGATGCGTGTATTGCTGGTTGGCTCTGGTGGACGGGAACATGCGCTCGCCCTTGCCTTGAATAACAGCCCGTCGGTGACGTATCTGTTGGTCGCCCCCGGCAATCCGGGCATTGCCGCGATTGCCCCAGTTTCGCCTGTCAGCGCTGAAGACGTTGCAGCGCTGGTGCAATTAGCTGTGGCGCAGCGGATTGATTTGGTCGTTGTCGGACCTGAAGTAGCCCTTGCTGCGGGTCTCGCCGATGCCTTGGCGCAAAAGAATATTGCCTGCTTTGGCCCGACAAAAGCGGCGGCGCAGTTGGAGAGTTCCAAAGCCTTTACCAAAACAATTTGCGAGGCCAAAAATATCCCGACGGCCCGTTTTGCCACGTTCAACTCTGCGGATGAGGCAATTGCTTATTTGGGGACGGTGAGGGCACCCTATGTTATCAAAGCGGACGGCTTGGCAGCCGGTAAAGGCGTGGTGATTGCGCCAGATTTTCAATCCGCGAAAGTAGCGATCCATGAGATGGTCGAAGGTCGTTTCGGCGGTGCTGGGGCCCGCTTGGTCATCGAAGAATTCATGACAGGCGAGGAAGTGTCGTTTTTTGCCCTGTGTGATGGGAAGCAGGCAGTCTATCTGGGCTCTGCTCAAGACCATAAGCGCGCCTTTGATGGCGAGCGTGGCCCAAATACAGGCGGCATGGGAGCCTATTCGCCAACTAGCCACGCAACGCCAGAATTCGTGCAGGATATCATGGCGCGCTTTATTGAGCCGACCATGGCCGCGATGGAGAAATTAGGCATGCCGTTCTGCGGTGTGCTTTATGCTGGCCTGATGTTGACCCCGTCGGGGCCTAAGTTGGTCGAGTATAATGCCCGATTTGGAGACCCTGAGTGCCAAGTTTTGATGGCACGCTTTGAAGGCGATTTGGCCCACCTCTTGATGGCGTGCGCGCAGGGCAGGCTGGATGCGGCGCCCCCATTCCGTCTGTCTGATCAGACCGCTGCCTTAGTAGTGATGGCGGCTCAAGGCTATCCTGAAGACCCGATCACCGGTTCTGAGATCCGCGGTGAAGTTGGCGCATCGGCCATCCCACGCGGGGTTTTGCTGCATGCGGGCACCCGGCGCGATGAGAATGGCAAGTTGCGGGCGGCGGGCGGCCGCGTCCTCAACGCCATTGGCCTTGGCCGTAACTTGCAAGCGGCAGTAGATACTGCCTATCAAGTTGTCGATGCGCTTGACTGGCCGATGGGATTCCATCGCCGCGACATCGGCTGGCGCGAACTAAACCGCGGTGGATGAAGCCCTTAAGTTGGGCTAGGTGTGGTCGGGATGGAAAAAAGCCTTCCCCTGCGCAGTAAGCAGGTTAAAGTTCACAAGAACAACAATAATGATCATTTAGGGAGCCATCACCATGAGCGATACTGACGCGGATATTTTCAGTGGCACCAAGCCCGTGGACCCGCGCTATCAGCTGGACGAGCCTGCGTTGCATGCTTGGATGGACGCCAATGTCGAAGGCTTTGCGGGGCCGATGGAAATCCGCCAGTTCAAGGGCGGTCAGTCGAACCCAACTTATCAGATCATTACGCCGACCCAGAATTACGTGCTTCGTCGCAAGCCACCGGGCAAGCTTCTTCCGTCTGCCCATGCTGTTGACCGCGAGTTCGCGGTGATTTCAGCCCTGTATCCAACTGGCTTTCCCGTCGCCAAACCCTTTGGGCTGTGTATGGACGAAAGTGTGATTGGCACCATCTTTTACATCATGGACTCCGTGGACGGTCGGATTTTGTGGGATGGCTCTTTACCTGACAGCACGCCGGCCCAGCGTACGGCCATTTATGAGGCTAAAATCGCGACCTTAGCAGCCCTGCATGCCACCGATTATAAGGCGGTTGGGCTGGAAGATTTTGGGAAAGCAGGTTCATACTTTGCGCGCCAGATTAGCCGCTGGACTAAGCAATATCAGCTTTCTGAAACCATCAATATCCCTGAAATGGATCGCTTGATTGAATGGCTTCCGACCAGTGTGCCCGAAGGTGAGACCACCAGTATTGTGCATGGCGATTTCCGTCTCGACAATATGATCCTGCACCCGACAGAGCCGCGCGTTTTGGCAGTGCTGGATTGGGAGCTTTCCACGCTTGGTGATCCATTGGGCGACTTTACCTATCATTTGATGAATTGGGTCATGCCTTCTGGCCAGCGCTCAGGCCTTGCCGGGCTTGACTTAGAAGCCTTGGGTATTCCATCGATGGAGCGCTATATTGAGCTTTATTGCCAAGGAACTGGCCGCAAGAGCATCGAGAATATCGATTGGTACTTTGCCTATAATATGTTCCGTTTAGCTGGGATTATTCAAGGGATTGTTGGTCGTGTTCGCGATGGCACGGCCGCAAGCGCCCACGCACAAGATAATGCCGATCGCGTGAAGCCACTGGCATTGGCAGCCTATGGGTTTGCCTTGAAGGCGGGTATGACCCCTTAATAGAATTGGGTTTCAGTGAAGAATTTCGCACCTAAATGACGAGAACCCTACGTTTTCGTCAAATGGTTAAACCTTAATTCACGGAATAGGCTCTAATCCTCAACCAAAGTTATTTGGGTGTGTGATGTCGTCTGTCAGAAAAATGACTGAAACAAAAGTGCAGGATTTTGCGAACAAGCGAATCCTGCTCGTGGACGACCACACGCACATTCGTACCATTTTCACAAGTATTCTTAATGGCTTAGGCATGTTTCGCCTGTCGACTGCGGATCGCTCCGATCGCGCTTTAACGACCCTGCAAGCTGAGCCTGTTGATTTGGTAATCACCGACTTCAATATGCCGGGCCTTTCGGGGATCGGTCTGGCGCAACGCATTCGCCAAGAAATTCGGTCAAAAAATCCGCGCTTCAATCCTTCTATGCCGATCATTATGGTTACCAGTTTTGGCACAAAGAAATGCCTAATGGCGGCGCGTGATGCAGGCGTGGACGAGTTTTTGGCCAAGCCCTTCACCACGTTAGCAGTCGCAGAACGTATTGATTCTGCTGTCAATATGCAGCGCCCTTTCATTGTATCGGACAATTATATTGGTCCTTGCCGCCGCCGTAAGGTCGACCCTATTCTTTCTGGCCTAAAGCGGCGCGAGGCCGATCGGATGGCCGTCATGAACGAGTTCGACGTCGAGCGTAACTTGATGCAGGGCGATGCACAGATCTTGATCGATATTGCTGGCTATGATGAGATTGAAGAAACCTCGACCGCAGCCATCACCCGGATTGGTGAAATCACCGCCGCCCGAGCCCAGAAAATCCGCGATGGACTGCTAGAGCGCGCAGCCATGTCACTGCTGAAATATGCCGCTCTCGCGACCGCGCAAGGCAAGCTTGAGGCCGATATGGTAGAGATGCATGGCTATGCAGTGAAGCAATTGCTGGATTTGGCAGGCAAAGACCTCAATCTATCGAACCAAGTGGTGGATTCCTTAGAGCGAGCCGTGGCAAAGCGCACACGCCTGCGCGACGTTGCCTAATTTGCAGGGCCTATTGGGCTGCCTTTGACGTTTGGTCAGTCCTAGAATTTGGTATTGTCGCAAATTGGTCTAGAACATGTTGCCATGACACTCAGCATTTTATCCCGGCAGGCCAAGGGGCCCATTGTCCTTAACGAACCCACAGCTGCAGACCTTGTCGCAACGGACGTCATTTGGATCGATCTGTTGGATCCATCGCGTGGCGAAGAGCAATTGGTCGAAGAAGCTTTCGGAATTGATGCCCCTTCTGAGGCAGAGCGTGCGGCTTTAGAGGAGTCAGCTAGGTTCTACCTCGAAAATGACGTGATGGTCTTACATGGGACCGTCGTGGCGCGCGCGAAACCTGAAGCAGAAGCGCAAACGCCCACTAAACTTCCCTCTATTGCCCATAAGCGTGAAATCGTCAGCTTCTTTTTGACCAAAACCGCTTTGATCACTGTCCGCACCTGCCCGCTGCGCGCCTTTGAGGCCAATGAAGGGCGCGCTTCGGCTGATCTGGCTGAGGTTGAGACGGGGCCAGACGTGCTGTTGGCTCTGATTGAGAGCTTGGTTGAGCGGGTCGCCGATTTTCTGAGCGCTAGCGCGCAAGAATTGGAAGATTTGAACCTGCGAGTCTTGGTTAGCCGTCGTACAATCCGCTTGGAAACGATTTTGAAGCGCTTGGGTCAATTGGGGGCGGGGGCCAGCCAGTCGCGGGATTCCCTGTCAAGTTTGTCACGCTTGTCGCGCTTTGTGTTGGCCCATGGTTCGGCTTGGTCCTTTTCCAAAGACCGCTTGAACCTGTTAATGACCGACATTGAAACCCTACAGCGTCAGGCCGAAGCGCTGACCAACGATCTCACCTTCTTTTTAGACGCTACCTTGGGCCTCGTTGGTGCGCGCCAGAATGAGACCTTGAAGGCGATGGCGGTTGTGACCTTGCTTTTTGCACCGCCGACATTATTGGCGTCGGCCTTTGGTATGAATTTTCAGCACATGACCATCTTCGAGGACCCCTTGGGGCCATACTGGGCCGCAGGCCTGATGGTTGCGTCTTCGGCCTTTATTTTCTCAATCGCGCGCCTTGGTAAGTGGATTTAATCGGGGATTTCGGTCGAACTTAAAGCCAGCTGGGCACTTCAGATTCAAGGCCGGCCAATTCATAAAGGTCAGACCACGTGTATCCAACAACGGGGATTTGCCAGCCCTGCATGGAATCGCGCTTGTCGCCCGCCATTTCCCCACCGATTGATTCATAGAAAGCACGGGCCTTTTCATTGCCCTTCACGACCCAAAGGCCACCGCTAAATAGACCGCGCATCAATAGCCAGCGCGAACAAGCTAACATAAGAGCCCGACCCAGTCCGCGACCTTGGTGGGAGGCTTTCACATAAAGCTGGTGGATTTCACCATCGCCGAGAATATCCGTGGCCCGACCAGTTGCAGCGCCACAAGTTGCATAGCCCAAAGCCTTGCCGTCTTCGGTTTCAGCTAAGAAAATTCCGTGATCTAAATCCCCATCTTGGCGGATTAGTTCCGCCCGCCACGTCCGATAAAGCCGTGGCAGCGCCAAACCGTCTAAAACGGGGGTTGGCAACAGCCCGGTATAGGTCTCACGCCATGTCGTTTGCTGCAGTTCAGCAATCGAAGGGGCATCACTTTGTTCGGCGCGGCGGATCATTAAGCTCATCGGAATAAGGTGGCCGAAATCTGAAAAAGCGCAAGCCTCGCTTCTGCAATCGTGCAATGCTCCGCGCTGCCTTGGGTGTAACCATTCTATCGGTGGCCGCGTAGTGCTTTCTGGAGGAGCCATTTTGACACCAGACGAAACCCAATTGCACGCGTGGATGCTTGGCGCGCAAACTGGCGACCCAGTTGCAACGCGCCGCTTACTTGATGGATTGGCACCCCGCCTGCGGGCCTTTTTCCGGAGTAAAGGGGCAAGACCTGAAGATGCTGAAGACTTGGTGCAGGAGACTTTGATCGCCATCTACACCAAGCGGGCAATGTTTGATCCAGAGCAGAAACTTCTGGCTTGGACCTATGCCATCGCGCGCTATCGGATGATTGATCGGTGGCGGCGGACCGGCAAGCGCGGACTCGATCTTCCAATTGAAGATTTTGAACATGCCTTATCGGCGGAAGAAACCGAGGCGGGCGACCCCAGTCGCGATATTGCCCGCCTATTAGGGGACCTCCCACCTAAGCAGCGAACGTCGATTGAGTTGGTGAAACTGAAGGAATTGAGCATCGCTGAAGCCTCTGCCCAGACCGGGTGGAGTGCCTCTGACATAAAAATATCTATCCATCGCGGCCTCAAGACCCTCATGCGTCTGGTCGGCTCGTCGGCGACAGGAGACATTTCATGAAGACCGAAGAATTGATCGAAGCGCTCGCTCGAACCCCTGAGACGGCAACTCCCGACCGTCTCTATCGACGCTTGGCGTTAGCCCTGATTGTTGGCCTTGTTTTAGGTCTGGTGCTGACCCGCTTATTCATGGGTTTTCGCCCGGATATTGGCGTAGCTGCGCCAATGGTGGCCATGAAGGCTGGCTTCTCAGCCCTGATTGCAACCTTTGCCGGGGGGCTAGCTTTGCGCCTAGCCAAGCCGATTGCTGGGGCCACGGGGACCATGCGCCGGCTCGCGACGCCACTGGGTTTGGTGATCCTGTCTGCGATTGCAATTGGCCTGATTACCTTGATGGCCACAGAGCCAGGGCACCGGTTTGCAGCATTTACGGGTGGCAGCTTTCCTTGGTGCATCATCTTAATCCCCTTTTGCGGCCTGCCAACAGCCTTGCTGCTGGTATGGGCAATGAGAGAAGCTGCGCCAACCCGATTGGCCTTAGCGGGCGCGGCCATTGGCGCATTGTCGGGCGGGGTAGGGGCCATGGTCTATGCCATGTTCTGCTCGGTCGACTCCGTCTCTTTTGTCACGGTCTGGTATGTTGTGGGCATTGGCCTTGCCGCTGCCATTGGGGCGATGGTCGGGATACGGTTGTTGCGCTGGTAAGCCTGTGCAGTTTTTAGCGTGTGAAAATGTTGAGGTGGGCTTGGATGGCTTCAGCGATCGCCATGGCATCGCGGATGGGCTCGTAAGTCCACTGGGTCAGGCTGCCGTTAAACCAGCGCGCCGCGCCGCGTTCGATAAAAGCTGTGTGTAGGCGGTCAAATTTAGCATCCCCGCCTTCCAATCTAATAAGATGCATTGGGATGCCAAAAAACGCGACATCGGTCATCATATTGGTGGAATCTTCCGTCACCAATGCCGCATCGGCTTGCGCCAACCAAGAGAGATAAGGGTTTGGGCCATCTCGCTTCTCATTGGCAAAGAAGTCTGCGCCGGACGTAAAGGCAAAGGCGCGAAACAAGTCCTCAGCAGACTTCGGTGTCCGCCGCGACGTCGTGATCATCAGATGAACATCTTGATGCGCCAGCCTTTGCAGTTCTGCGACGATGGCATGGGCGCGCGCGAGGCTAAGTTGGTGGCGCTTAGAGGTGCCGCCCAATATCACCATCACCTTCTTCCTGCCGGGATGACGACATGCTGGAACCTGGGCGAGGTTGGTTTCGATTTGCTTCTCTGTGTACCACACCGGAGCGCCCAAAGTGGTGATGACATTTGGGCCATGCACCCCGTCATGCTGGGGCGGGGCAACCAGATCAAAATGCTTTGGGTTCAAGCGTGGGTTTTGCACTTGCACCACAAGGGTTTGCCCTAAACTCCAATGCCTCATCCGCAAAGAATAGGGAATCGAACGCCGACCATTGGCAATCCACACGTCCGGCCAGGGCGCCTGTAAGCGTTGGGCCTGTTCGAGAGGAAGGGCGGATTTGGGCATCAGCCATAGGCTGGGTGGCAGATATACTTGAAACCCAGTGGGCTGCAGCCGGAGCACTTTAATCCGGGTTGGAACGCGCTCACTCAAAGCATGGGCAATGGCCAAGGTCTGGCGCTCAATTCCGGCCCGGCCATCTGACACGCACCAGACCGAGACTTCATGACCTTCCATGCGTTCTCTCTCCGAAAGGGCACCATGCACATAAGTGGCCTAAAGGCTACTCAAGCGCACTAAAGCCGATTCGTCAGCTTAAGTTCCATATGATTGCCAGCATAAAGCGAAAACAGTCGAAAGATGTGGTTTCTTGGGGCCTCTTCAAAGATACGAAAGCTCGGATTTTGGGCAGCGGCCAGCATCTCCTTATCGCCGCGCGAGTCACCATAAGCGGCAACCAGCGGGGTGGCACCGAAATTTGCTTGAATGGCGGCAAGTTTGCCGGGCCCCCAGCAATTGTCGCCTGACAAGCGTCCGGTCAGGTGGCCATTGACGATTTCAACTTCGCTCGCCAACACATGATCAACGCCAAGCTCTTCTGCCCAGGCAATTAAATAATCGCGCAACGAAGCGGAAACCAAAGCCACCTGATCGTGCACCCCCAAATGGGCGCGCAATCGTGCCACGGCGTCTGGCCGCGAGATGATGGGATAAATCATCTGCGCAAAGGCCCGGCACCGCGCCAGATAGGCCTCCGCGCTCATCCCTGCGAGAAAGACGTGAAGCGTCTTTTCTTTTACCGCACTGCGAGGCACCCCACCCAGTCGATAGGCCAAAAAGATCGGCATTAGCTGCACCATCTTAACGACAAAGCCGAAGCGGCCGGCAACAAAGCGCAAAAACAACACAAAGGAATCGGCCCACGTCAGCGTGCCGTCCACATCAAACGCCGCAACGGGGCGGCATTCCGTCTTGTCTACAGGGGTGGCATCAGGCTCACGCATGGGCTGTCGTTTACACAGATTTGTGACCTTCGTGCCAGTCAACTCACGCATCTCACGCCGGAAGGACATAAGGCCAGCAGGGCCGCCTGCAAACCACGTCTTGCCAGAGCGACGTTTGGTGCTTAAACACCGCGCCCTTGACCAACTTGCAGCACGGTTTGCAAGGCGCACCGGAGGGGTGGCAGAGTGGTCGAATGCGGCGGTCTCGAAAACCGTTATAGGTGCAAGCCTATCGAGGGTTCGAATCCCTCCTCCTCCGCCAGTTGCCTGTTGCCTGTTGCCAATGGTTTCCCAACAGTTCACTTGCGTCAATAGCCCCCACAATCGAGTTGCTCATTCTCACGGCGTCCCGCCCACAAGAAATTCACCTCTCTGATTGCTCTGACGATTTGCAGATCGGGACGTTGCTCGGCTTGAAAGCCGATTTTACGATAGTGAAAGGCAGCGTTCTAGCAATCGGGCGCAGCTCACAAAGGATCATGGTGACCAAACTAAAGACTTGTAGCAACCAAAGAAAATGATATTCAATGGCCTGATTGAGCCTTTGCGTATTTGTTGGCTTTAATAATTGTTTCGTGCTTGGGTAGGAAGCCACATGTCTGAGTTTAAGGTCAAACTGAAACTTGTGATAGGCCAATCTATTTCCCAATTGATCCACAAATTACTGTCGTCACCCTTGCTAGGTTTGTATAGGTTTATCCCGTTTGGGCATTTTGTTTATTATGATTTGCAGCGCGTCCAAGGTCGAAGATCTGCAGACTTTATTTTTGATGTCGGCGGGAATGTTGGTCAAACTGTCCGCGGATTACTTCCCTATTTCAAAGACGCAAAAATTCTCAGTTTTGAGCCTAGCTCGTGGGCTTATGAGTTGCTCCGCAACTATGCCGCTAGCAAGCCAAACGTAGAAACGCACAAGATTGCATTTGGTGCACAAACCGGTCAGCTAGCGCTTCATGTTGGAACCGGGGACAATTCAGAGCTCTCAACACTTGTTGATGGCTCTGGAAGGGACGATGTTCTTGACACCCAAGAGCTTGTTGATGTCGAAACAATTGATGCGTTCTCAAAGAAAAATGGGATCGAGCGTATAACCCTCTTGAAAATGGATGTTCAGGGCTGGGAGCTTGAAGTACTTGCTGGCGCAAGCGAAATGTTACGTACTGGAAAAATAGATTTTGTTTTGTCTGAAGTCGATTTTTCAGAATCGAGCGGCGATATGGTGCCGTTCGGGAAGATACATCAGCTTATGATTCTCAATGGCTATAAGTTAGTTGGAATCTATGACCAATTTCGATGGGGAAACAAACATGAGTTGTATTTTGCAAATGCATTATACGCTAAATCTGATCTGATAGGTCGGTGAGCATTTTTAAAAATTCATTGCTTCCTTGACGTGATTTTAGGATAAAAGTGCGCGCGTTTAGATATCAAGGGATTTCGAGTTCGGGGGCGGTTGGTTCCAATGACTTAAACGCTGACCCAGTTTTTTCGTGCGCACGATCGACGGAAAATGCCCGACCAAAGGAGGCGTGAGGAAAAATTGCGGGAACATAACGTTTAGTTCTAGATTTTAGTTTTTAAAATCATATCACTATAGAATTAGTTATGCGGACTCCTCCTCCTGCGCCAGTTGCCTGTTTCTAGGCGTTTCTTCAGCTAGGATCAGCCTGTTCCAATAATCGATAATGCTCAATGAGTTGGCTGTCACAGCTGAGTTTTTTCGCGATCTTGCTATCAGGCTCTATCACCCGCCAGAACGGCACAACCTCGGTGGACGCCTTGCCTTCGGACAAATCGGCGAGCGCAACTTCAGCAACCACTTTGAGATAAATTGCGGTTGTGACGGGACAGGTGGCTTGCGCGTCATTCTTGCGGGCTAACTCATTCCGCATCCGCTCGATGCTACGAACCTCGCCTGCCGGGATGCGCGAGATATAGTTTGCGATGGTGCCTGGCGAGCCGATATGCATAGTCGTTCCAGTTTTGATGCCCGCGAAATCAGTGTGTAGCACAATTGTTTTGGGTGGCTTGGCTGCATCAAATCGCTTTCGCCAGTCGGTTGGTCTTTTGGGCTTTGGCGTCATGTTTAACCTCCTTGAACTCCATTCGTTGGGGGGGTGATTGTCCATCGGGATAGGCCTTGCACCTGGCGGGAAACAATTTAGCGCAATGGAAAACAAGCGCAATTATCTGGCTTTTTTATTATTTTAAACAGTTGTTTAAGCCGATTCATTGCGTTTCAAAATGGTTCGCGGCTGCAAAAACTGGGCGTAAGAACAAACATATTCTGGCGCGCACCCTGTCAGAATATTCTTGACACCACTAACCGGCCGGTTAGCTTTCCGAGTAGCAAGATTGTGTGTGGAGGAAGAAACAAGATGGTTCGTGATGTGGTTTGGCGTCTGATGCCGCACCCGGTTTCAGCTGGTTTGGCCGTTGTTTTGGCAACCGCAAGCGCTGGCGCGGCTTTAGCGCAATCATCGTCAAGGCCACCAGCGGAACAGCCTGCTTCGGCTGCTCCCGCTGCTCCTCCTGCCGGAGTCGCTACAGCCCCATCAGGAAGGACGCCTTCTCGGCCCCCAATTTCAACTGGCAGCAGCGGCGGTGGTTATAACCCGGGCGGCAATAGCGGCAGCGGCGGCTACAACCCAGGCGGCAATAGCGGCAGCGGCAGCGGTGGCTACAACCCCGGCGGCAATAGCGGCGGCGGTGGCTATAACCCGGGCAATAACAGCGGCGGCAGCGGCTACAATCCCGGCGCCAGCAGTTCTCGTCCCGATTATAACCCAGGTGGTGCTTGGAACGGAGCGACCGGGGAAGGCTGGAACCCTGGCAATTATTATCAGCGATCCGTCATCCAGGGTTGGGTCCGGCTTGGCTTCGCTGAAGCGGGCAAGGGCGCTGATAAGGATATTATTCAGGCCTATGGGCGTTACCGTTACTCCCGCATCAAGCTATGTGTCCGAGTGGCGGATGTGGCATTCTATGATGCACAGGTTCAGTTTGAGCACGGCGGAAAGCAAGACATAAGAGTTCAGTCACGGGTGAAAAGGGGTCAGTGTACGCGGGAGTATTATTTGCGAGGCGGCAAAAGACTCGACATCCGATATGTGTATTTGTTCTTCCGGCAGGCGGATAACATAACAAATTGGCGAACGGCTCGCGTCGATTTATATGCCCGTTGAGGTCCAGCTGACCCGCCCGTAAAACCGATTTCACCAAACATCTGAAGAGAGTCGTTGTAAAACTTCACGGGTCGCTTGTGATCTTTAAGAATAGCCAAGAAACGAGGTTCCTATGTGCAATGCGTGCGATGAAAAATTCATGTCGGTCATGCGGACGTTACATGGACGACGCGATTTCTTACGCGGCATGGGCGGCGGGTTTGTAGCCACGGCCGTTGCCACGCCCGGCGCGGCTTTCGCTGCAGCCACTGGGAATAGCTACGCCGACAAGATTTTTCTTGCCAAGCGCATTCACACGATGGACGCTCGCAACTCCATCGTCGAAGCTGTCGCCGTGCGCGACGGCTTGATTTTAGCGCGGGGTCGGCGCGACGGAATTTTGGGGCTGAAGGGGCCCCGCACGCAGGTGGTCGATTTTGGCGATTATACCGTGCTGCCGGGCTTTGTTGATCCGCACATGCACTCCAATTTCGCAGGTCTCCGCCCTTGGTTGGACATCGGACCCTTTACAACAGCGACGATGGATGACGCGCGTCAAAAAATTCGCGATGCCGCTGCTAGGACATCTCCGGGGGGATGGGTTCAAGGAAAAATGCTAGACCCGTCGATTATGCCGGGTCCACCATTGACGCAGCAGGACCTCGACACGCTTTCCCCGAATGTGCCGGTCTTTATCTTGGAGTCCAATGGACACAATGCCTATGCCAATACCCGCGCCTTTGCTCTGGCGGGAGTAACAAAAGACACCCCCGATCCGCCGCAAGGGCGCTTTGTTCGGGGGCCGGATGGCAACTTAACTGGTCGCTTGGAGGAACCCCCAGCATTCCAACCCTTTATCCGTGTCATGTCCTCGCCAACTGGCCCAGAATTGGTCGGTTTCTTGCGCGCAGATCTTAATGACGCAGCAGCTAAAGGCTGCACGGCGCTGCATGATTGCGGAATTGGTGGATTGTTTGCCGAAGCCGACATCGCCCTGATTCAAGCAGCGCTGAAGGATGAAGCACCCGTGCGTTATGCTGGGCTTCTTGTTTCCACCCATTATGAAAAATGGAAGGAAATGGGATTGAAGCCCGGTCTGCATTCACCCAATTTTTCCTTTAGCGGCATCAAGGCTTGGTCGGATGGTTCCAATCAAGGCCTGACAGGTTATCAGCGCGCTCCCTATTTGAATTCCACCAATCGCGGCGCGTTGAATTATGCGCCCAAGGAGATCGAGGCACTGGTGCGAACCCTCCATTCTGATGGCTGGCCAATTGGCATTCACGCCAATGGAGATGCCGCGATTGATGTGGTGCTTGATGCTTTTGAGCGGGGAACCGGCGGCGAAGGTGGCCATAAGCTTCGCCATCGGATTGAGCATTGCAGCATTCTTCATGACGATCAGATCGCCCGAATGAAGGCCTTGGGCATCTCGCCGTCATTTCTGATCGGCCATGTGCATTATTGGGGCCGGGCTTTCCAAGACCGCTTGTTAGGGCCAGATCGCGCCAACAGGCTGGACCCCTGCCGATCGGCCCTTGCCGGTGGTCTGCGGATTTCGTTGCATTCAGACTATAATGTCACGCCAATCGATCCGCTGCGATGCGCTGAAAATGCAGTCTTAAGGGATATGAATGAAGGCGGCGGCGTCTTGAATCCGGCTGAATGCATTACGCCGCTCCAAGCGATCCGCGCCGTGACCATTGATGCCGCTTGGCAGTGCCACCTTGATCAAACCTGCGGGAGCCTAGAAGTTGGTAAGGCTGCTGATCTCGTCGTACTTGAACGCGATCCGTTGAAGGTAGCGCCCGAAACGTTGCGAAAGATAGGCGTTCATTCAACTTGGCTAAATGGCGAAAGCCGCTTTAATCCTGCCGGGTGACACGTCGCCTTCACTCCGCCCCGACGACCCCGCGGGAGTCAAACACAAAGCAGCCGCCTTCAAACAGGCTCTCGTCCTTGGGCACTTGCTCCATATAGGCCAAGATGCCCCCTTTGAGGTGATAGACGCTCTCGAAACCCTCTGCGAGTAGGTAGGCGGAAGCCTTCTCGCAGCGGATGCCGCCTGTGCAATACATGGCGACCTTTTTGTCGCGCGCGGGGTCGAGATTGTCCTCGGCCCATTTTTTGAAGGCGGTGAAGGTGCGAATTTTGGGGTCGATGGCGCCTTTGAAGATGCCTTCCTCGGTCTCATAGGCATTGCGCGTATCGACGAGAACAATCTCAGGGTCCGCGATTAAGGCATTCCAGTCTGAAGGCGCGACATAGGTGCCCACAACTTGGCGGGGGTCTGCCTTTGGCGCGCGCAAGGTGACGATTTCGCGCTTCAATCGCACTTTCATGCGCACAAATGGATTTTTGTCCTCTTGCGCATATTTGATTTCAGCACCCTTGAAGCGACCTGAAAAGATCGGGTCATTCTCCAAATAAGTCACGAATTGATCGATCCTCTCGGGCGGGCCCGCAATCGTGCCATTGATGCCTTCCGGCGCAATCAAAAGCGTGCCCAAAATCCCCAATTGCTTGGTCGTCGCCAACAAATCCACGCGCAGGACTTCAAAGTCCGGGCAATAAGCAAACTTATACAGGGCGCAAATCTTGGCAGTCATGGCAGGGCCATAGCAAAACAGCGCCACCATGGGCACCCCCCGCGTGCAGATGGGGGGCGGGAGCGCTTGGATGCTTCTTTAGCTAGAGGCTTGTTGGGGGGACTATGGCTGCTTTGCGCCAAACTAGGTCAATGAAGCGCAAATCTCTCAAGCCCGAGAGCGGACATTGGACGCAACATTGGGAAAGCGGACCTAGTCTACTTCCCAAACGTCGACAGGTGGGGGCCTTCTACCTTCAAGAGGCAAGTCGATGCAGCCCTCTTGACTGATACTGAGAGGTCCGCTTCCTATGTTAGCCAGCCGTTCATTGACACGCGCCAGCACGCGCTTTTCCCTTGGTGTCTGAGCTCGATCAAGAGCTTCCTGCCCAACAATGCGTAAAGCAGCCAGTTGTTCGGGGGAAAGCTCATGGCCGCAGGGCCGAACTACTTTTAGATCATTTTCACTATCAGCGATAACTTGATCGAAATAACTGTCAACTGACCAAGGCCAATAGCCTCGAAAGATGAGGTAATCAGAAGGGGTGAAGTAAGAAACACCACGGCCTTTCGGGGCTCGTGCTTCCACCGTCTCAATACATTCGCCTTCTACAAGCAACTCTACATCTGCCCAATTTTCTTTAGCCATCCAAGACGTGCAACCATGCTTCAACTCTTGGGTCCAAGTCCAAGTAAAACCTCCTTTTATGGACCAATGGATCGATGCACCCGGTGGGATGCCGGGCGGCGCGCAGCCAGTAAGCCCGACCAATGATGCAAACAGAATCGTCCAAGCTAGGGCTTTGCGCATAACTATAGCTCCCTCCAAGCATCCGAATACCATTTCAGGTTAAATCTCACAATTAGCTGGCATTCCTAGAGCTTTCAAAATCGAGGTCTCTGGCGAACTTTATCAATCGCGTACAACCCATTTAACGTCCGCTTTCGCCGCCCACACACGCCAAAGCCGCCAGTCCGCAATCGGCCAATTGTCACCAAAAGGACTGAATCCAGACAGACAGGACTCCGCGCTCCCTGACCCGCGCCCGACCTAAATCCCGCGCCACGCACATTCACCTCCCGGTTTTTTTGTAGCTTTGCCTTGACGCCCATCAAGGTTAATGGAATGCGGGACTAGCGTTGCGAAACAAAGTTCAAATTGAGGTGTCAGATTTGATTTGGGTGAAGGTTTGACTGTTAGAATTAGAGCTGGGTGGAGCTTGAGGTGAACAAAGTGAAGCGGATCATTGGTATTTCGGCGCTGGTTATTTCTGTATTTGTGCCCGTTTTAGCCGTGCAAGCGTCTGGAATTGCGTCCCAAGACGCCAGCGCAACCCAAGTGCCGACGCCTGCGGCCAGTGAGCCGCCATCCAGTGCGCCAGCGCCAGAGGCCGCACCTGCGCCCGCTGCTTCGGAACTTCCGCAGACGACCTTACCGGTCGAAGCCATTGCCGCGCCACCGCCACCCGCTGAGCTACCGGCATTTGATATGGCCGCAACGGCTGCGCGCTTCAATGCGTTGGTGGGGGAGGCAGATCGGCTAACGACGTTGCGGACCCTGACGCCAGAAGCCGTTCAAGGCGCGCTTTTGTCGACTGCGCGCTTGTCATCAGCGGGCATTTCTGAAGGCGCGGCTTCCTATGCGGTGCTGTCTGCTGCCGCGCATGCGCCATTTGCGTCAAGTTTGCAGACAGCCGTCAATCTGTTGGGACGCGATGCGGTGATGGAGCGTCTGAAAACCGACCCTGAGGCTTTCTTAGGGCTCGTCGCTTCCTCGCAAGAGGCAGCCACCATTGCCAGCGGCGTCATGGCCGATAGCTTGGTAAAAATGGATAAGGCCAGCGCCTTACTGGGCGAAGCTGCCTATAGTGTGCAAAAGGAAGCTTGGGCGCAACGTGAAGTGGACCCACAATTGGTCTTGACCGCGCATCGTGCGGCTTCAACAAGCGCGGTTGAGCTGAGCCCGCTTGCCGCGTCAGATATGCGCAATACGCGCGCAGAAATACCATTGGACAAAAGGTTTTTAGTTGCAGCGGCCTATCATGTGCTGGGTGATGACGTAGCCTCGACGAAGCTTATCTCCCGCACCGGCGGCAAGATGTGTATGAACCGGGTGCAGTTGAATGTGCGCCAATGTTTGGCGGCTAGTCGCTATCCTTATGAGCATTTATTCTGCTTGGCACGCCACAGCTTCCAAGAATCCTCTGGCTGCGTGCGCGACGCGATCAAATAGGACGACATGGCCTGCTTGCGCCTTTCTTCTTGCTCTGACCCAACAAGACGCTAAGTCTGATGTCAGATTAAAAAGTCAGGGGAGTGGCCACTATGAGCAGTCTGAAAGATAAGACCCTTTTTATCACGGGGGCGTCGCGCGGCATTGGCCTTGCGATTGGCCTCAGGGCTGCACGCGACGGGGCTAATGTCGTCATCGCAGCCAAAACGTCAGAGCCGCACAAGCATTTGCCGGGTACTATTCATTCCGCCGCCGCAGAAATTGAAGCCGCTGGCGGGCAAGCCTTGCCCTTGATGGTCGATGTGCGGGAGGAGGCAAGCGTTCAAGCTGCTGTGGAACAGGCCGTGGCCCGGTTTGGCGGCATTGATATCTGCATCAATAACGCCAGCGCGATCCAATTGACCGGCACCTTGCAGACCGAGATGAAGCGCTATGACCTCATGCATCAGGTCAATGGACGAGGGACTTATATGGTCAGCCGCGCTTGCATCCCTTTCCTTAAAAAGGCGGCAAATCCTCATGTGCTAAACCTGTCTCCACCGCTGGATATGAGTCCGAATTGGTTTGGTAATCACGTCGCCTATACGATGGCGAAATATACCATGAGCATGTGCGCGCTGGGTATGGCTGAAGAGTTCAAGCACGACGGCATTGGCTTTAATTGCCTCTGGCCGCGCACGGGTATCGCAACCGCTGCAATCCAGTTTGCCCTAGCTGGCGATGAGGGGCTGCGCCACTGCCGCACGGTCGACATTATGGCCGATGCTGCCCATGTGATCCTGACCCGCGACGCCAAAACCTGCACCGGCAATTTTTTCATCGATGACGTGGTTTTGGCAGAATCCGGGGTGACTTCGTTTGATCACTACCGGGTTGATCCCAGCAAAGATCTGATGCCAGACTTCTTTGTGCCAGCCGATACGCCTTTCCCGCCAGGCGTATCTATGCACGCGATTGGTTAGGTGGTTCGCCTGTTGCGCGAAGCTTGCGCGGCCGGGTACAGACTGGATCGCATTCAGTTTGTTTGTGCCAATCTGCTAATCAATCGGGGCCACAGGTTTGTGTGGCCCCTAACTGCTCAGAACTGCCGGGAATCGACAAAATTCGCAGGAGTTCGGGGCTTAACGGCCTTGATTTGGCCGTCATGAAGCGGCACGACCCAGATTCAAGAATTGCGAATCATCGCATTGAACAGACTTAGAATCGCGAGAGAAAAATGTTCGGACGCCTCTTCAACTGGTTTTCCAGCGACATGGCAATCGACCTTGGTACAGCCAACACCCTTGTCTATGTAAAAGGTCAAGGTGTGGTCCTCAATGAACCTTCCGTGGTGGCCTATCGCCAGCGCGGTGGTCGCAAGGAAGTCCAAGCGGTTGGCCATCAAGCTAAGTTGATGTTGGGGCGCACACCGGGCGAAATTCAGGCTGTTCGGCCCATGCGCGATGGCGTGATTGCAGACTTTGAAGTCGCTGAGGAAATGATCAAGCACTTCATTCGTCGGGTGAATTCTAACAAGGGGTTTTTGCGGGGCAGACCCCGGATTATCATCTGCGTGCCTTCGGGGGCCACCCCAGTTGAACGCCGCGCCATCCAAGACGCTGCCTTAAACGCCGGTGCCTCAGACGCCTATTTGATTGAAGAGCCTATGGCCGCCGCAATTGGCGCGGGCTTGGCCATTGATCAACCCTCTGGCTCGATGGTGGTCGATATTGGTGGCGGCACGACCGAAGTGGCGGTTTTGTCGCTGGAAGGTATTGTCTACGCACGCTCTGTCCGCGTTGGCGGAGATAAGATGGATGAGAGCATCATCAATTTCTTGCGCCGCACAGAAAACATGCTGATTGGTGAAACCACAGCAGAGCGTATCAAGAAGGAAATTGGTACCGCATTGCCGCCGGCTGATGGGTATGGCTTGTCGTTATCGGTAAAGGGGCGCGATTTGCTCAATGGGGTCCCGCGGGAAATCCAAGTTTCTGAGCAATTGATTGCAGAAGCTTTGTCTGATCCTGTCGATGAAATCATCGAAGCGGTCCGGGTGGCGTTGGAAACAACCCCACCTGAACTTGCCGCCGATATCGTCGAAAAAGGGATTATGCTAACAGGCGGCGGCGCGCTTCTTCGGAACTTGGACGTGGTCCTGCGTGAGCGCACGGGCCTGCCGGTCTCCGTGGCCGATGATGCCTTGTCGTGTGTGGTGTTAGGGACTGGCAAATGCGTCGATAATTTCGAGCAATGGAAGGGTGTTTTGTCCAAGGTCTAGACTGGATAAAGCCCCCATTTGGTACGGGTTATGCGGTGAAGGAGCAGGGATATGGCGCGCAGAGGCAATCGGCGAACTGGGGGGGCAGGGCCACTCATTGGTGTCGCGGTTCTGTCGGCGCTGATCACGGCTGGGGTCACCATTTTAGTGACAGACCAACGTAGTGGCTCTCTCGCTGGAATTGCTTCTGATGTTTCTGGCGCAATTGGTGGCGTGTTGATGACACCCGTGCGCTGGGGCGAAGGCATTGTTTCTTCTGCCAGTTCCTTCTTTGGCGGTGCCAGCCTTAATCAGAAACTGAAAGAAGAAAATCGCGCCCTCCTGCAATGGCGCGATCAAGCCAAAGCGATGGCCGAACGCTTGGACGCCTATGAAAAGCTACATGGCGTCAAAGCTGAACAATTGCCCAAAGGCCTAACCGGGCGGCTGATCAGCGAAAGTAGTGGGCCTTTTGCGAAGTCTGGCATCGTCAATTTAGGAACGAAAGCAGGCGTAAAGGTGAATTGGATCGTGCTAAACCAGAATGGTCTGGTTGGTCGTGTGATCGCTGTTGGCAGTGATACGGCGCGCGTATTGTTCTTGGCCGACGGGGATAGTCGAGTCCCAGTCATGGGCGAAACAACCCGGGCCCGTGCCATTGCGATTGGCGATAAGACCTCGGCACCAAGGCTTGCCCATTTGAATACACCGACCTTGATGCGCGATGGCGAGCGGGTGATGACCTCGGGCGATGATGGCATCTTTCCGCGTGGCATCGCCGTTGGGCAAGCTGGCTTAGCGCCGGACAGGCAATGGCGCGTTCGTTTGGCTTCCGCCGCCTCGCCCATTGATTTCGTAAGGCTCGTGCCACCGTCTAACTTCCCACCCCCCCTAGACCCGGTGACAGCCCCCTCACTTGCTCCGCCTCCAAGCGAAGGCGCAACGACCGCGCCAGTCCAAGGCGGTGTTTTGCCGCTAGCGGCAGACGCGGCAGGTGTGCCAACCGCGGCAACACCTGAAGCCATTCGCGCTGCGCAAGCGTTGCGCAGCAGTGAGATCGAAGCCGCACGGGCTACGGCTGCCCGCCTTGCGAAAGAGCGCGACATAGCCCGCGAACAGGCCCGACAGGCGGAAGCAGCGCGTCTTGCTGCGGAAAGTCGCTCGGTTCCCATTGCCGGGGCAGCGACTTCATCGGCTTCCAGCCCCAGCGAGCCAGCCCCTCAGGCCACCCCCGCCGCCCTGCCAGCTGCCTCCAACCCACCAAGCGGGGCACCCAAGCAGTGAGCACGCTTCTACCTGGGCGCCCCTCGACCAGGTCACGTCTTTTTTCTGGCTTGGCCATCGTGGCAGGGACAAGCTTGCTTAATCTTGTCTCGCTTACGCTTGGGCCATTTGGCAGTATTTGGCCAGCAAGCCTGATTTGGGCAGCCTGTGGCTGGGCCAATCAGGGTCCAAATGCGGTCATTGCTTTAATGTTGTTCGGATTGGGCCTTTGGGTTGATCTTTTGACAGGCGGACCTTTAGGCGCTTGGGCTGTTGTGGCATTGATCGCGTACGCGCTGACTATGCTGACCGCCCGTTTCAGTGTGGCCATGGTCTCCACCCCGCGGGGGGCCGCAGCCATAACCGGGCTTTTTTTCCTGCTTTCCGCCTTCATCCTGTCGATTTCAAGTGGGAAAGGGTTTAACGTGCTGTCCATCTTGGTCCCAATTGTAAGCGCGGTTCTAACTTACTCATGGGTGGCACCTTGGTTTGATCTGTCTGAGGATGAAGCATGAGCCAAAGTGGTGGGTCAGATCTGTTTAGCCGACGGGCCTTGGTGCTGTCCTCGCTTGGGGGGCTGTATTTTGCCGTACTTGGCTTGCGCATGGCGCAGCTTCAGATTTTTGAGAATGACGAGTTCCGGCTGGAAGCTGCCGAAAATCAGTTCAACCTTTTGGTCAATCCGGCTTCACGCGGGCCGGTCTATGATCGCTTTGGTGTGCCGCTGGCGGTAAATCGGCGAGACTTCCGCGTGTCCATAATGCGCGAAGATGTCGATGATCTGCCCAAGACGATCGCAGCTTTGGCTTCAATTCTCCGGATGTCGCCAGACAAAGCCAAACAATCCTTAAGCGAAGCGAAAATTGCGCCCCGCTTCATGCCCTCTATGGTGGCCGAGAATCTGTCTTGGGAAGATTATTCGAAGGTAAGCGTCTATGCAGCCTCCTATCCAGGCGTCCGCTGCGAGATGGGGGAGGCGCGCAATTACCCACTGGCACAGAGTATGGCCCATGTTTTGGGCTATGTTGCTAAGGCCAATGACAAGGATGTTGCGGTGGACCCGCAAGCCCGTCATCCTGGTATCAGGGTCGGTAAAGAGGGTATTGAAAAGGCACAAGAAAAAGGCCTCAAAGGCGTGCATGGCGCAACCAAGCTAGAGGTCAATGCCCATGGCCGCGTAATCCGCGAAGTGGTCGACCCACGGCTCAATCCTAAAAGTGGGATACCAATCGTCCTCACCATTGACGCAGAAATTCAACAAGTCGCCTATGACCAGTTCCAAGCCAAAGACGAACGTCCTGCCGAGGCAGGTTCGGCCGTGGTGATGGATATCCGTACGGGCGAGCTTTTGGCATTGGTTTCAGCCCCAAGCTTTGACCCCAATAAGTTTGTTGATGGCATCAATCGCACCGACTTCAATGAGTACAACACGGCGGAGATGCGCCCGCTGTATCACAAAGCGGTGCGCGGCATTTATCCACCGGGCTCCACCTATAAAATGGTGACCGCTGTGGCAGCCCTTGAGGCTGGGATTACCGACCCCGATGAAACCATCAATTGCCCAGGCTTTTACATGCTCGGCAACCATCGTTTCCATTGCCACTCGCGGCGCGGCCATGGCAGCGTAAACTTGCATACCGCAATCAAAGTCTCGTGCGACGTCTATTTCTATGAAATGGGTCGCAGGATCGGTGGCGACAAGATGGCCGAGGTTGCGCGTGGCTTTGGTTTTGGTCAGCGCTTTGACCTTGGGATCCCTGGGATTTCCTCATCGCACGTTCCTGATAATGCGTGGAAGATGAAAAATCGTGGCCAGCCTTGGGCGGTTTATGACTCACTTAACGTGGCAATTGGTCAGGGCTTGATTGCAGCGACGCCCTTGCAAATGGCCGTTATGGCGGCGCGCATTGCCTCGCAAGGCAAAGCAGTTGAACCGCGTCTGATCCGTGAAGGGCCGGGTGCAGTGCCCATTACGCCGTTCAAGCCTTTGCCCTTTAGCTTCGAGAACATGCACCTTGTCCATGAAGGCATGATCGCGGTGTCCAACGAAGCAGGCGGTACCGGCCGGGGCGACCTTGGCATTGAGGGTGTGCGCATGGCGGGTAAAACTGGCACAGCGCAGGTGCGACGGATCACGATGGCAGAGCGGCGCTCCGGCGTTCGATCCAACGCGTCGCTACCTTGGAAGCAGCGCGATCACGCATTGTTTGTGTGTTATGCCCCAGCCGAGGACCCCAAATATTGCTGCGCGCTGGTGGTTGATCATGGTGGCGGTGGCGGCGCATCTGCCGCACCGCGCGCCCGGGAAATTATGAAGGCGACGCTGTTAAAGGACCCCTCAGCCCGTCCAGCTTTTACCACCAAGACCAAGACCGCTGATTTAGCACCAGCATCAACTGGCACCCCACCGGGGGATGGCAAAGCATGACCTTTTTACCGGATATGGAAAGCGGTCGCGACAGCTTCTTTGGCAAGCTGCGCCGGATCGAATGGGGCCTCGTCTTTGTGATGGCAATGATCAGCGTCGTTGGGACCATCCTGTTGTTTGGAGCTGCAGGTGCCAGTTGGGAGCCTTGGGCCGGGGATCACATTATCCGCTTTTGTATCGTGACTTGCTTGATGCTGGTCGTGGCGACTGTCGATGTGCGCATTTGGTATCATTTGGCCTATCCGGCCTATTTTGGCGTCTTCATCTTATTGATTGCGGTGGAATTATTCGGGAAGATCGCCCTTGGGGCGCAGCGTTGGCTGGAAGTGGGGCCGATCCGCCTGCAACCGTCGGAATTCATGAAAATCGCTCTGATTTTGGCGCTCGCCCGCTATTATCAAGATGCGGAGTCCGACCGGATGTGGACAATCCGCGCGCATGTGATTCCGCTGGTGATGCTGGCAGCACCTGCTGCGCTGATTACGTTGCAGCCTGATTTGGGCACCGCGATCATGGTTGCAGGGGTTGGTGCCACGATGGTGATTTTAGCTGGCCTTTCGTGGTGGTACGTGATCGCAGCAGGCACCTCGGTCGCCACGTTTGCCTTGGTCGCCTTCTTCTTCTTCATGGCAGAGTTTCAGAAGAATCGCATTTTGACCTTCCTGGATCCGTCCCGCGACCCGCTTGGCACCGGCTATCACATCACCCAGTCCAAGATTGCCATTGGCTCTGGCGGCTTGTTTGGCGTGGGCTATATGCAAGGCACGCAAAGCCAGCTCGACTTCTTGCCAGAGCGCCACACAGACTTTGTGTTCGCCATGCTGTTGGAAGAGTTTGGTATGGTGGGCGGCTTGTTTGTCCTCGCCCTTTACCTCGCCGCTATGGCCTTTGGCATTTATATTTCTATCGGTTGTCGCCATATTTTTGGAAAGTTTCTGGCCGCAGGCGTCACGATGCTGTTGTTCATTTATGTGGGCATCAATGCCGGCATGATTATGGGTCTGATGCCAGTGGTGGGCGAACCTTTGCCTTTCCTCAGCTATGGCGGCAGTGTGATGCTCTCGCTGATGTTTGGCTTTGGCTTGGTACAGAACGCCAAAGTGTTCCGCGACAAGACATTGGGATCAGGCTTTAAGTCGTCAAAGCGGGTGTGGTAGCCTCGCGCAAATCTTCCCCCGCCCTATCCCTCAGGGCTTGTCAGATAAACCTGTTTGAGGAAAATGGTGCCGGTTGCAGGAATCGAACCCGCGACCGTCCGATTACAAATCGGGCGCTCTACCTGCTGAGCTAAACCGGCATCGGGGGTGTCTCTAAACGTTTTGGGCGATGTTTTGCAAGGGAGAAGCGCAATGAATGATCCGGCAAAACACAGCGTAAGCCGCAGGGCAGCCCTAACACAGCTGGCGGCACCCACCGCCTTACTCGCCTTGCCAAGCCTTGCAAGTGCCGCTGTTCCAGCCATTCAGACGGCCAAAAAGAAGACCTTTGTTCTGGTGCACGGCACGTGGCACGGCGGTTGGGTTTGGCGGCGGGTGGCAGAGCTTTTGCAGGCAGAAGGCCACAGGGTTTTGACGCCGACTGCAACGGGTTGCGGCGAGCGTGCGCATTTGATCCGCCCAGACACAAATCTGTCGACCCATGTTCAAGACATATGCGCCGTGATTGAGGCCGAAGACGCTGAAGATGTGATCCTGATCGGGCATTCGTTTGGCGGCCTTACCATTACTGGCGTGGCTGACCGACTGGGGGAGCGGATTGCTCATATCGTTTTCTATGATGCCTTCATCCCCACCCGCACCCGCCCAGCGTGGGTGATGCCGGAAGCCGATGGTTC
>VYKU01000005.1_pt1 | contig 170232 bp, 160 predicted proteins | sample 5114491 | NCBI WGS metagenome assembly VYKU01 (sample SAMN12291796, study PRJNA351875) | freshwater metagenome | isolation source: freshwater lake | place: USA: Michigan, Gull Lake | collected 2011-07-05 | reverse complement strand
CCCGCCACGCGCACCGGCCCTGCATGCGTCGCAAAGAAGCGCACCGCACCGTCGGCCGATATGTCGGCGAACGGCAGGCCCGATGCGGGCACCGTCTCGTCGAGATCCCCGCCTACGGCCGCCGCACCCGCCCGCAAGATGCGCCCGACGCACGCGGCTGCGGCTAGCCTATCGAAATCGCCCGCCTGCCAGCGATGCGCATGGCGCGCGAATGCGATCGCGACGGCAGATGCGGCAACCACGCCCGTCACCAGAATTTCGGAGCCTTTGGCGATGAGCCCCAACAGCGGCTCGCTGCCAAGCTCCGCTTCGGCAATCGCCAACGCAAATCCCGGCGGGGGCGGCGGATCGCAGGGCAATGCCGCGAGGACCGCCGGCAATTGCGTTGCCAACAGATTGTGCCCCTCGAGCACGCCCACGCGCGGCCGCCTTTTGCCGAGCCGGGCGGCAAGCCTCGTCAGCGCGTTGGCGACGGCCAGCGGATCGCCGTCCGGCACTTCGACCACAAGCCGCACGCGTTTGGAGAGGCACGGCACCAAGAGCTCGCCGAGAGCGCGCTCGACGTCGCTTGCATCGAGCTGCAGCACGAGCACGGCAGTGCCCTCGGCCTCGGCCAAGCGATCGAGCAAGGAAGCGGTCTCAAGCGGCCGCTCGCCGTGCCCGGCATGTCCGATGCGCAGCATGGAACCCTACAGCGACGGAACGTCGTCGAGACCGACGAGGCGCCCGAGTTCCGCGTACAAGCCGGGGCCCGCCGCGAGCACGGGCGCCCCCTCGATCAGCCCGCCCATGCCGAGAAAATCGTTCGTGCGCCCGCCCGCCTCGCGCACCATCAACAGGCCCGCCAGGCAATCCCACGAATTGATGTGGCGTTCCGCATAGCCGTCGCTGCGCCCGTCGGCCACGTAAGCGAGCCCCAAAGCGCCCGAGCCTGCGCGGCGAAACGAGGCACCGGCCGCCACAAGCTTTTCGAGTGCCGCCGTATAGGCCGTCATCGGCCGCCGGTTCGACCAGCCAAGCTCGATTTGCGCGCGCGCCGGATCGTCGATCTTCGTGGTCGCCATCGGTCGGCCGTTGCAGGTCGCCCCGCCCCCGCGACGCGCCAAAAACATGTCGCCGCGGATCGGATCGTAGATCGCCCCCAACGCCTCGCGCCCCTCGGCCACGAACGCGATCGAAATGCAGAAATGCGCGATCCCGTTGGCGAAATTGGCCGTCCCGTCGATGGGATCGATGACCCACAAGGCCGAAGGATCGTGGCTGCCGCCGCCCTCTTCGCCGAGCACGCCGTCGCCGGGGAAAGCCGCCTGCAAAGACGCCACGACCAACCGCTCGACCGCCCCGTCGGCGACGGTCAGATAGTCTTGCGGGCCTTTGAAGCTGGTGGCGAGCGTCGCCCGGTCGGCGAAATAGCGGCGCTGCAAATCGCCCGCGGCAAGGGCGATGCCGACCATTGCGTGGTAGCGGGCGGCGAGCCCCGCCTCGTCGATTTTTTGCGTCATGGCACGCGACGTTACGCGCCCGATCTGCTAGAGGGAAGCCCCATGATCGCGATCGAAAACCTCACGCTGCGCATCGGCGGCCTCACCCTTCTCGAAGACGCCAGCGCCCTTGTGCCCGAAGGCCGCCGTGTGGGCCTCATCGGCCGCAACGGGGCCGGCAAATCCACGCTGCTCGACGCGATTCTGGGCCGCATCGCGCCCGATCGCGGCAGCATCCAAATGCCCAAGCGCGCGCGCGTGGGCTTCGTCGCACAAGAAGCGCCCGGCGGCACGACGACACCGCTCGAAGCCGTGCTCGCGGCCGACGAAGAGCGCGCCTCGCTGCTCGCCGAAGAAGAGACGACCGAAGACGGCGAGCGCATCGCAGACATCCATATGCGGCTGGCCGAGATCGACGCGTATACGGCCGTACCCCGTGCCGCCTCGATCCTCGCCGGCCTCGGCTTCGATGCGGCGATGCAGGACCGCGCTTTGTCCGAATTTTCGGGCGGCTGGCGCATGCGCGTGGCGCTTGCGGCCGTGCTGTTCGCGCGCCCCGACATTCTGCTGCTCGACGAGCCCACGAACCATCTCGATCTCGAGAGCGCCTTGTGGCTCGAAGACTATCTGCAGCGCTGGCCCGGCACGCTGATGGTCGTGAGCCACGACCGCAAGCTGCTCAACGCCGTGTGCACGCATATCCTGCATCTCGACAGCCGCAAGATGACGCTCTACACCGGCGACTACGACCGTTTCGAAGTGCTGCGCCAGGAGCGCCTCGCTTTGCAAGCCGCCATGGCGTCCAAGGTCGACGCCCAGCGCAAGCACATGCAGGCTTTCGTCGATCGCTTCCGCGCCAAAGCGTCCAAAGCGCGCCAAGCGCAGTCGCGCATCAAGGCGTTGGCGAAACTCACGCCGATCTTCGTCGAGAAAGACGAAGACGCCGTGCGCTTCGAATTCCCCGAAGTCGAATTGCCGAAACCGCCGCTGGTCACGTTCGACCGCGCCTCGGTCGGCTACACGCCGGGCAAGCCCGTGCTCACCAATGTCGATCTGCGGCTCGATCCCGAAGACCGCATCGGCCTGCTCGGCGCCAACGGCAACGGCAAATCCACGCTCGCAAAACTCTTCGCGGGCCGCCTGCAGCCGATGACCGGCGGCACCACGCGCGCCAGCAAACTCCAGACCGGCTTTTTCGCGCAGCACCAAATCGAAGACATCGACCCGAACCGCTCGCCCTTCCAATTGCTCGGCGACGAAATGCCGACGGCCAAGCCCGAAGCGATCCGCGCACGTCTGGGCCGCTTCGGCTTTTCGGGCAACAAGGCCGACGTGAAGGCCGACGTTTTGTCGGGTGGGGAAAAAGCGCGCTTGGCGTTCGCGCTTGCGACAGCACACGCCCCGCAATTGCTGATCCTCGACGAGCCCACGAACCATCTCGACATGGCAAGCCGCGAGCGACTTGTGACGGCGATCAACGAATTCGCGGGCACGGTCATTCTCGTCACGCACGATTGGAGCTTGCTCGAACTCACCTGCGACCGGCTGTGGCTCGTCGCCAACGGCAAGGTGACGCCCTTCGAAGGCGATCTCGACGAATACCGCTCGCTCGCTCTGGCCGAGCGGCGTGCGCAGCGCCAATCGGCCGAAAAGCCGAAGGCCGCCGCCCCCGTCGCCAAAGCGTCGCCGCAAAATCTTGCAGCGCTCAAAAAAGAGCTGAAGGCGGCCGAAGAAGCGCTCGCGCGCGCGACCGAGGAAAGCAAAAAGCTCGAGCGCGAAGCGGCGATGCCCGCCACCTACAACGATCCGCGCAAAGCCGCCGACTTGGCCAAACGCCAGAAGGCGCATGCTTCGGTACTCGAAGCCGCCGAAGCGCGCTGGATGGCGGCAGCCGAAGCGTTGGAACAGGCGGATGCGGCGTAGTCTCCGCATCGCCGCATTTCTGGCGGCCCTCGCCTGGGCGACACCGCTCGCCGCCAAAGAATGGCACGAACCCAAATTGCCGACGCGCGGGCCCACCGAGATTTTCGGCGGCCCCGCCAATGGCTGCATTGCGGGTGCCCAAGCCCTGCCGCCGGACGGGCCGGGTTATCAAGCCGTGCGCCTGTCGCGCAACCGCAATTGGAGCCACCCGCAGACTGTCTCCTACGTGCGCGACCTCGGCGAGCGCGCACGCGCAGCGGGTTTCGCCCCGCTTTATGTCGGCGACATGTCGCAGCCGCGCGGCGGCCCGATGCGCGACGGCCACGCCTCGCACCAGAACGGCACCGACGTCGATATCTGGTTCAACCTGAACCCGAAGCCCGCCCTCCCCGCCAGCCAACGCGAGACGATCGAGATCGTGCGCCTCGTGACTTCCGACGAAAAACGCATCGAGCCCGCCACGTTCCGCCCCGAGCATGTGCGCCTGCTGCAGATGGCGGCAGCACCTGCGAATGTCGATCGCGTGCTCGTGCATTACGCGATCAAAAAACATTTGTGCGAAACCCTGCCGCCGACCGAACGCAGCTGGCTGCGCAAACTGCGCCCGTGGGTCGGCCACAACGAACATTTCCACGTGCGCCTCGCCTGCCCCGTCGGCAGCCCGAATTGCCAAAGCCAAGCGGCCATCCCGTCCGGCGACGGCTGCGACTCAACGCTCGACTGGTGGTTCGCGGATGCCGAAGAACGCCGCAAGGCCGCAGCTTCGGCGGCGCCAGCCACCCGCCCGCGCCAAACCGCCCCGCCGCGCCCGAAACTCCCGGCACAATGTGCGGCGGTGCTGGCAGCACCGTGAGGGCGGCTAACGCTAGATAGGGCTGACACTATACAATCAAGTATAGTGTCCCCAGAACCGTGCCATCGAGAGATGATTCGAAAATCATACAAGGTTGTAATCGAGTCTAGAGCGCCGCTGCGTGCGGTTCGAGATTTCGTGGCAGAAAATCGACTCCGAAAATACGAGATTTTGCTTTTACCACTTTCGAAAAATGGTGATGCTGTTGACTTGATTTTTTCACTCCCGGAATTTGGGCGATAACGTGGGTTCTAGGGACACTATACACATCTCCTTGCACAGTTCCGGGGACCACAGTTCCGGGGACCACAGTTCCGGGGACACTATACTTATCTTGACGTAGCAACACCGCACTTCGGCTTCGACTTTTTGCGCACGGCTTAGGGCCAATGCCTCGCCGGGCAGCGGCGTACCTTGCCACTGACCGGTGCTTGCGCTACCTTATTTCGAACAAAGCGGGCAGCCGGAAAACCGGCGCCCCCAAACATCGGCGAAACCGACAGGGAGAACGTCCATGCGTAGTCGCACGCGCACCGCGATGGCTGCAGCCGCTCTGGTCGCGCTCTCGACGCAGATCGCCCCCGCTCAAGCGCCTGCCCCTGCCCCCGCAGCAGTCGAACGCGGCCGCGCGCTGTTCGCCGACACGAGCCTGTCGGGCAACGGGCAGCTCTCCTGCGCCTCCTGCCATCCGGCCAACGGCCATACCGACAACAAGACCTATATCGGCGTGGACATCGTCGCCGACGGCAATCCGCAGGGTCGCAGCACGCCCACTTTGTGGGGGGCGGGCCTGCGCTCGGCCTATTCCTGGGCCGGAACGGCACCCAGCCTCGAGGCCAATATCCGCGGCATCATCGTCAACCGCATGAAGGGGGCCGAGCCCGCCCCCGAAACGCTGGCGGCGCTTGCCGCCTATGTGCGCGCGTTGCCCGTCCCCCGCGGGCCCGGCGTCGGCGACGACGGAGCGCCCATTGCGGCGGCGGCGGCAGGCGTCAAACGCGGCTTCGATCTGTTCGTTGGGGCCGGCGGCTGTGCCACGTGCCACCAGTTGCCGAGCTTCGACAAAAAGGAGTCCGAAGATGTCGGCTCCGGCGGCGCGTTCAAAGTTCCGTCGCTGTGGGCCGTGTCGAAGACCGCCCCCTATTTCCACGACGGCCGCTACGCGTCGCTGGCCGAGGCGGTCAAATACATGTGGGAATTCCACAACGCCAAACTCGGCACGCCGTCGAGCCCGTCGGCAGCCGAATTGGCCGATCTGGTCGCCTATCTCGAAGCGCTTTAAGCACGCAGCGCGGCGGCGAGGCGCAAAATTGTTCCAATTAAGTTCTGTATAGGCTATAATGGCTTCATAAGACCTTTCGCGAGAAGGGGCTTGGCGCTGTTTGACATGGTGAAGAGAGAAGCGACCGCCCGGGCGGTCCCGGCGCATCCGGAATTTTCGGCGCGATTCGGTTGCGTACGAAAATTACCTACTTTTACTTTCAATGGCTTGCGCTTGGAAGCTCAAGTCGAATAGCCGGAAAATGTCGCGTCTATGTCGCGCAGACGTCGCATGAATGGCGCATGCATGTCGCGTCGATGTCGCGCAGATGTTGCGGCTGGAAGCTGGGAAAACTCAGCCCCAGCTGCGCACCGGCCCGGTGTCGATATGGACAAAATCGCTGCGCGGATACTGCCCCACCCCACCCGCCTGCAGGCTGACGGCGGCCTCGCGGATGGCGCGCACCGAGCGGTCGGTGAGGTCCACGTCCAGCGCCTTGGCTTGGATGTGGAACGAGTTGCGCGCCACCCCGCGATGGGATTTGCGCACGGTGGCGTTTGTCTGCGGCGACCGGTAGGCCGAGATCACGCGCCATGGCTCGCTCGAGCCGAGCCGCGTGTGCAGCTCCCACAATTGGTCGTAGAGCTTGGGGTCCATCTGGGCGACTTTGCCGGCACGATGGTCGCGCAGCAGCGCATCGAGGCGGCGGGTCGCTTCGGGCACGTAGGCGCCGTCGCGCCAGTAAACGCCTTCCCAGCGTTCGCCGGTGTTGACGACTTGGATGCGCAGGCTGCGCGTACCGGCAGCCCGTGTGCCGACGGCGGGGCCGACGGCCGAGGTGGCCGGACGCGGGGCCGGGCGCGGCGGCGGCGGAACGACAGCCGCCTTGGTGTTGGCAAAGCTTGGGGCGGTCGGCAGAAGCGTGGCAGCGGCGGCAACGCCGGCAAAAAGCAAAAAGCCCCGGCGCGTCGGAACGGTCTTGGGATCGGTCATAAGAAGGCTTCGCATCCCTGGTAATTGAGTTCGTTACATGGCTGTTATGCGCAGAATGCACAGCCAAGCTGCCGAAGGCAAGCCAAAAGAAACAATCTGAAACAAATGCTTAAGGGGCTGACAAAAAGCCCGTTTTAGGGGCCCGGCTTCAAGGCGCCAAGCTGGCGGGGGCAGCAGCCCCCTCGCGCGGCAGGCGCAGATCGGCGATCGGGCGTTTTTCGATGCCGGCCACAAAGCGCGCATCCACGCCGTAGATGTCTTCGCGCAGATGCAGTTCGCCGTCCTGCACGAAGGCGGTGAAGTACACAAAATGGAGCGGAATCGGGCGGCGCACTTGGACGTTTTTGGTGACCGCGTCGGCATCCGCCGCCTCGATCGCCTCGCGCGTCCAGCCGGGCGTGTTGCGCAAAACCCATTCGGCGAGGTCGATGGGCCGCTCGAGCCGCACGCAGCCCGACGACAAAGCCCGCTCGGCACGGGCAAAATAATGGCGATCGGGCGTGTCGTGCAAAAACACGTCGTAGATATTGGGCAGCGTCAGGCGGACTTGGCCCAGCGCGTTTTTGGGCCCCGGATCCTGGCGCACCCAATAGGGCATGGCGCGCGGGCTCACTTTGCGCCAATCGACCTTGCGCGGATCGACCTCGACGCGCTCGTCGCCCGAACCGCGATAGAAGCGGAAACCCAAATCGACCAGCGCTTGCGGATTGGCGCGCAAACGCGGCAGCAGGTCTTCGCGCACGAGCTTGGCGGGCACGGTCCAGGTCGGGTTGAAGATCACTTCGGTGACCCGGCTCGAGAAGATCGGCGTCGCGCGGCTCTCGCGGCCCACAACGACCGGCATCTCGATGCGGGTCTCGCCCGCTTCGACGGCGCGCAAATGGAAGCCCGGCACGTTGACCTCGATGAAGGTCGCCTCGGCGGCGGGCCTGGCGCGCAGCCGGTCGAGATTGGCGACGATCTGCACGATGCGCGCATCGACCGAGCGGTTGAGGGCGGCAAGCGTGCGGCGGCCCAGGCGCCCGTCGGTCGCCAGCCCGTGGCGGGCTTGGAAGCGCATCAGGGCAGCAACCAATTCGATGTCGAAAATCTCTGCAGCGTCGGCATCGACGGGCTCTGCGGGCGCTGCGTCGGTGATCGCGAGGCGGCGGCGCAAGGCCGGCACGCGCGGGTCGCTCGCACCGGGGTCGAGCGTGGGGCCGCTGGCGATGTTGCGCCAACCGCCTCTTGCTTTGATGGCGCGGTATTCGGCCAGCCAGTCGCGCAATTGGGCATAGGCCGGATCGGCGGGGGCGAGTGCCTCGAGCGGGCCTGCCGGATCGTCGCTGCGGGCAAGTTCGCGCAGGATGCGTTCGGCATCGAGCGGGCGCGGCACGATCTTGACGTCGGCCGGAAGTTCGACCGAAGCCACCCGCGCGCCCAACAGGTCGGCCGCGTAGCGCAAGGCCGCCTGGCTCAGCGCGAATTCGAGCCGGGCCAGCGTTTGCGCGTCGGCCGCGTTCAGCAGCCGCTCGAGTTCGGCGACGTTGTAGTCGATCGCCGACAGGCCGTGGCGGTCGGCGCTTTTGAGAAGTTCGATCAGGCGGCCCACACGGGCGGCGGGCGCATTGTCGGCCAGCCAAATGGGGGCGAAGCCGCGCGCATCGTAGAACCCCAGCAGGCTTTGGCGCCGACGCTCGGCACTCGAGGCGGCGATCGACGTGGCGCCGTCGGCTTGGGTGTCGGCCGGCGCATAGGCGGCAAGGGTCGCGCGCAGCACGGGCCGCAGATCGCCTTGGACGGCTGCCGAACCGGGCAGCGCCCACAGCACACATGCCGCAGCGCCGATGAAACCGCGTCGAAAAATCCCCATGCCGTCAATCTAGCATGGTCGGGTTAAAGAAAAAGTCAGGCCCGCGCGATTTTCGGGAAGGCTAGCGCTTCGGCAACAGGGGGAATCAACGCCCCTGGAGAAGGTCGGCCGTGCCGATCGAAACGGCCGGGCGCATCTGGCGATCGAAGAACGCGATCGACCGTTCGATGGCGGTGCGGCTCGCCGCCCCTTGGAAGAAATGCTGCTGGTCGGCGAACAGCGCCATCTCGTGCGGCACCGAGAGGCGCTTCAGCATGTCGCGGGTCTGAAGGGCGCGGGCAACCGGGACCGTGCGGTCGCGCTGGCCGTGGATCACGAGGGTGGGTGCAAGGCGCGTGGTGGTGCCCGCGACGTTGCCGGGCATGCCGCCGCCCATGTTGACGACGGCGGCCACGCGCGCATCGCGGCTCGACAGGCCCAAAGCCTGGAACCCGCCCAGCGAGAAGCCGAACGCGGCCAAGCGCGCATCGTCGACGCGCGGATCCTTGGCCATCGCATCGAGGGTCGCGCGCACGGCCTCGTGCTGCTGTTCGAACTCGGCGATCAGGGCGCGGCCGCGCGGCCGGTTGCGGTTGCGGTCGCCCAGATAGTGCGGCAGGTAAACGACGTAGCCCGCTTCGGCGAAGGCTTCGGCAGCCCCGCGATAGAAAGCGCCGTTGCCCATGCCCGAGGCGCCGTGCAGCAGCAGCACCGCCGGTCGCGGCCCGGCCGTATCGGGGCGGTAGATTTCGAGATTGATCTGGCGCTGGCCGATCTTGAGCCGCGTATTGGCACGCGCGATGTTGACGGCCACATTGCGCAGATTGGCCCCTGCCCCGAAGCTGGTGCCGGCCTTGGGCCGGCTCTGCCATTGCGGCGCTTGGTTCGCACTGTCCGCCTCGCGGGCAGCCAGCAATTCGAGATCGTCTTCGGGGCCGGTCGTGGTACCGGCGGACGATGTGGGGGCAGCCGTCGGCGGGCTCGGCAGGAACACAAACGGCAACGACGGATCGAGCAGGAAATTGTTGTCGAGAACGACGGTGGTTTCGGGAACGGTCTCGGCGGACACCGCAAACGAGGTCGTTTGCGAGTCTGTGCGCTGGCCCATATCGGGGCTTTGCGAGGCCACTGCCACGGCAACAAGAAGTTCGATCATCCTTTGCCAACCCGCCGATGTTATTGTTTCGGTTTATTGCAGTGGGTTTGGGGATAACATAGGCCGTCGGCGGGTGGGAGTCGTTTTTGCCGAGACTCCGCGAAAAAGTTTGGGAATTTTTAACGATCGTTTTGAATCAATAGGTTATGTCGATTATCGATTCTGATACTTCGCCCTGTTTTGCGGCAGTTTCCGACATTGCCCGAAAAAACGGCGGCTTTTGGGGACTCGTGGCAAGCGCGCATCAGCGTTTTTGGCAATCCGTTAGGGGGCCAAAGCCGCCAATGAATCGACGTCGCCTTTGACGAGAATGGGCACGGCGGCGGCGATTTTGGCTGCCGGCCAATCCCACCAGGCGAGTGCGAGGAGTTTCGCGATCGTGGCATCGTCGAAACGCATTTTGACGATTCGGGCCGGGTTGCCGGCCACCATCGCGTAAGCCGGCACGTCGCGGCTGACGACGGCGTTGGCGGCCACGATCGCCCCGCTGCCGACCGTCACGCCCGGCATGATGGTGCTCTTGTAGCCGCACCACACGTCGTGGCCGATCTTGGTGTTGCCTTTGTTGGCCCACGGCGTTTCGTCCGGCGACAGGGCTTTGGCCCAGGCCCCGCCGAAAATCGGGAACGGGAAGGTCGACGGCCCCACGATCGCGTGGTTGGCATCGGACATGACGAAGGTCGTGTCGTGGGCGAACGCGCAGAATTTGCCGATGTCGAGGCGCGCTTTGCTGCGCGCGAAATCGTAGCGCACGTTGCGCAGGAAAAACCGCGTCGCGTCGTCGAAATCCGAATAGTAGCTGTAGTCGCCGACCGAGATGTTGGCGCGCGGCGGATCGATCTCCTCGAGCAGCGGCTTCAAGAACACCGTGTGGCGCTGCGAATGGCCGAACGGGAAAAGCTGCTTGGGATCGACCGTCGCGGGATGGTCCATGGCCTAGATCTCCACTTGCGTGCCCAACTCGACGACGCGGTTGGACGGGATGCGGAAGAACGCCGTGGCACTGTAGGCATTCTTGGACAGCGCGATAAACAGCTTTTCGCGCCAGCGCGGCATCAAAGGCTTGTTTTTGGACACGAGGTTTTCGCGCCCGAAGAAGAACGAGGTTTCCATCATCTCGATCTTGAGGCCCGTGGTGCCTGCCTGGCGCAGCACGCGCGGAATGTTCGGCACTTCCATGAAGCCGTAGCGCAGCACGAGGCGCCAGAAATTCTTCTCGAGCGGCTCGAGTTTCATGCGGTCCTTGTCGGCGACGCGCGGGATGGGCTCGGTGACCACGGTCAGCAGCACCACGCGGTCGTGCAGCACTTTGTTGTGTTTGAGATTGTGCAAGAGCGCGTAGGGCACCCCGTCGCGCGTCCCGGTCATGAACACGGCCGTACCGGCTACGCGCGGCGGATTGCCGTCCTTGAGGCGCGCGATGAACGGCTCGAGCGGCACCGTGCTTTCGTGCAGGCGCTCGACCAGGATCTGGCGGCCGCGCTTCCACGTGGTGAAGATCGCGTAGAGGCACGCTCCCACCACGAGCGGCATCCAGCCGCCGTCGGCGATCTTGACGACGTTGGCGAGGAAGAACGACAGGTCGATCGTGATCAGCACGGCCGTGACGGCCCCTGCCCGCAGCCGCGACCAGCCCCACACATGGCGGGCGACGACATAGGCGATCAGCGTGGCGACGCACATCTCGCCCGACACCGACACGCCGTAGGCGGCGGCCAAATTGCTCGACGATTGGAACGTGACCACAAGGGCGAGCACGAAGAGGCACAATATCCAATTGATCTGCGGAATGTAGATCTGGCCGATTTCGGTTTCGGAGGTGTGGCGGATCTCCATGCGCGGCAGATAGCCGAGTTGCACCGCCTGCCGGGCGAGCGAGAAGGCGCCCGTGATCACGGCCTGCGAGGCGATGACGGTCGCCGCCGTCGCCAGCAGCACGGTCGGCAGCAGCATCCATTCCGGCACCATCAGATAGAACGGATTCTCGGCCGCCTCGGGACTGCGCATCAGCAATGCGCCCTGCCCGAAATAGTTCAGCACCAACGCCGGCTGCACGAAGCCGACCCAGGCAAGGCGGATCGGCCGTTTGCCGAAATGGCCGATGTCGGCATAAAGCGCCTCGGCCCCGGTCAGCGCCAGGAACACGGCCCCCAGCACCAGAAAACCGCGCCAGCCGTCGCTCCACAAAAAGGCGAGGCCGTAATATGGATTGAGGGCCGCGAGCACGGCGGGCGTCTGCACCAGCGACACGACGCCGAGGATGGCCAGCACCGTGAACCAAACGATCGTTATGGGCCCGAAAAAAGCGCCGATGCGCGCGGTGCCGCTGCGCTGCGCCAAAAACAGCACGAACAGAATCACGCAGGCGATCGGCACCACGTATTTGCCGAACTCGGGAGCAGCGATCTTGAGGCCCTCGACCGCCGACAGGACCGAGATCGCCGGCGTGATGATCGCATCGCCGAAAAACAAGGCCGCCCCGAACAGGCCTGCCGCCACGATCGGCACCCCGCGATGCACGCCGAGCGGGGCAGCTTTCGTGGCAAGCGCCATCAGCGCAAACATGCCGCCCTCGCCGCGATTGTCGGCGCGCAGGATGTAGAGCACGTATTTTATCGTGACGACGATGACCTGCGCCCAGAAGATAAGCGACAGCACGCCCAGCACGTGCGGCAAGGTCGGCTCCATCGGATGGGGGCCGGTGAACGCCTCGCGCATCGTGTAGAGGGGCGAGGTGCCGATATCGCCGAACACGACCCCGATGGCGCCGACGGCCAAAGCCAGAATGCGCTTGTCGGGTGAGTCGGCGCCGTTTGAAGTGCTGCTCATAACCTTGTGCTGTGCCCCCTTGCCCGGCGCGACATTGCCCTATTTCGACGTCGCCGCGCTAGGCCCCGTCGCACGAGGCGCAAGACCGGGCGCACGGAACCCTCTATATAACGTGGCTTGCGATTCCCGAATCCGATCAGCATCGAATGCCAAGCAACGCACGCGAACCAGCCATTAATCTGCCGCCGCTCACGCTTGCATTGATCGTGGTCAATGTCGGCATCTTCGGCGCCTTGCGCCTGTTCGAATCGCGCATCGTGTGGCTGGCGAACGACGCGTTCGGCTTCACGCCCGCGCGCTTCTCGGGCGACGCGGCCCTTGGCCTGTCGGGAATCGTCTCGCCGCTCAGCTACATGTTCTTGCACGGCGACTGGGTGCATCTGGCGATCAACATGGTGATGCTGGCGGCCTTTGGGTCGGGCGTGGAGCGCCGCTTTGGCGCGGCCTCGATGCTGTCGCTCTATCTGCTGAGCGGAGCGATCGCGGCGGGGGCGCATTTTGCAATCTACGCCGACAGCATCGAGCCGATGATCGGGGCGTCGGGCGGCATTTCGGGACTTGTGGGCTGTGTGCTCGTGGCGATGCGCCAGGGCAATGGCGGCAGTCCCGGCTGGCTGTTGGGGGCCGCCGCCATGTGGGCGATCCCGACCGTGCTGTTCGGCATCCTCGGCTTTCCCGGAACCGACGGCAGCTCCATCGCCTGGATTGCGCATCTGGGCGGCTTTTTCGGCGGCATTGCCCTTGCCGCCATTCTCCTTGCAGGGTCGCAACGCCACTCATGAACGCCAAAACGCTCGCCATCCTGCGCCGCGCCATGCTGCCGCTCGACGGCACCATCGCCGATTGGGTGCCCGAAATCGTCGATGCCTATGCCTGCATCTTACCGCCCGAGCGGTGGAAAGACCTCGCCATGGTCGATTTCACGGCCGGCTCGTGTCTGATGCCGACCGTGTTCGCCGCACGCGGCGTGCGCCGCCTGGCCGTCAACGATTTTGCCCCGCGCTCGCATCTGGCGGCCCAATTCCTGTTCGGCGGGCGCAAGATCGATCCGGCCCACGTGGCCGCCCTCCTTGCGGGCGCGCGCCCCGCCCTGCACCCGCACGTGCCGACCTTCCATTTTGCTTGCGACTATCTGATCGAGCCGGTCTGCGGCGTGTTCGACCGGCTCTACCACGCGCGCGTACCGGCGGCGGAACGCGCTGGGCTGCAATATCTCGCCGTGCGCTGGGCGCTCGGGTTTGCGCGCTCGGTCGAGGACGGGTTCGATATCCTCTACAGCCACGATCCGGCCCAGCTCAAAAAGCTGCGCGATCCCGATTGGCGGTCTTATCTGGCGCGCGCGCGCCGCCCGGCCACGGTTATCGGCCAGCTTGTGCGCGACCTTAATGCCGCAGTCGACGCGGTCGGTCCGGCAAAGGCCAAACTGTTCTGCGCCGACATGAAAGACGTCGCCCCGCGGATCAAGTTCAAAGCCCCGCTTTTTGCCGCCGTCAATCCGCCGACGCGCGGCCTCGACGAATACACGATCGACGACCAGCTCGTGCATTCGCTGATGGCCAATCGCTGGCTGCCGCTGTCGCAAACCCCGGAGACGCCGCTCGCATTCTGGACGCGGCGCGTCGATGCCGCGTTGCGCCATCTGCCGTCGGGAAGCCATTACATGGTTTGGGGCGGCGACGGCTCGATGAGCTTCGAGGCGTGCCAAGCCGTTTGGGACCTCTACGGCGTTGCCCGCCACCTCAAACGCCTGTCGAGCGACGCGGCCGCTCCCGGTTGGGCCATCTACGAATCACACTAACTCAATGTAAATTAGACGCATTTTTTGAAAATTTCTTGCCTCCCCCTCTTGCGGTTTTGAGGACCATCCCCATTTGCTAGATCATGGTTGAGCACCCCCCCCGCTCGCCATCGTTATCCGACCCTCCCCCCCCTGGGTCGGATAGCCTTCGGCCCCGACGCATCCCCCCTGCGTCGGGGCCTTTTCATTTTCGGTTCCTGAACTGCCGCAGAAGGCTTGGCGGCTGACCGCCGCTTTGCCTATTGTGCGGCCTATGAAACTCGCAACACACGGGCGCTACGACTACCACCCAATCGTCGGCCGCCCGGTCTACGATTGGCCCAACGGCACGCGCCTTGCCGTCTATCTGGGTCTCAATCTCGAGCATTTTGCGTTTGGCGAGGGGCTCGGGGCCGAGCTTGCCCCCGGCGGCCCGCAGCCGGATATTCTGAACTTCGCCTGGCGCGACTACGGCAACCGGGTCGGGGCTTGGCGCATGCGCGAACTTTTCGAGGAATTGTCGCTGCCCTGCTCGGTGCTCGCCAACAGCACCATGTACGACTACGCGCCCGACTTGATGCGCGCCTTTGCCGCACGCGGCGACGAGATTGTCGGCCATGGGCGCAGCAATGCCGAGCGCCAAGGCACGCTTGCCCCCGAAGCCGAGGCCGCCCTGATCGACGAGGCGACCGCGATCCTCGCCCGCCAGACAGGCAAAGCGCCCGCCGGGTGGCTCGGGCCCTGGATCAGCGAAAGCACGCACACGCCCGATTTGCTGCAGGAGGCCGGCTACCGCTATCTGCTCGATTGGTGCATGGACGACCAGCCGGTTTGGATGCGCACGCGCAAAGGCCGCATCCTCGCCCTGCCCTATCCGCAAGAGCTCAACGACATCCCGATGATCGTCGGGCGCAAGATCGGCGGCGACGCATTTGCCGACATGATTGTGGACAATTTCGACGAAATGCTGGCCCAGGCCAAAGCGATGCCGCTCGTGATGGGAATCGCCTTGCACCCGTATCTGGTGGGCCAGCCCTACCGCCTACGACACCTGCGCCGGGCCCTTGCCCATATTGCCAAACACCGCGCCGACATCTGGATCGCGACGGCCGGCGCCATCGCCGACCACGCGGCTTCTTTGCCGCCCGGCATCGTGCCCGGCAGCAATCCCTAAAAAGATCACACGCGCGGGTGCATCAGTTCGATTCCCATTTCGCGAATATTGCAGCGAAAAGCACACTTATTTGCAAAAAAGCGACATACACAGGTGTGCGGTACGGGGATCACTTGCAAGTCGCGCTTGATGGTGCGAGCAAGGAGGGTAGTATCCAGATTGGCGACTCCCTGACCAGAGGGTTTCCGTTTAAGTGACCGACGTTTTTGCCAATACGCCGCGCGCGACGCTGAATATGTTGCTGCCCTTCGGCAGCGACTACCAAATCCGGCTCGACCAGCCGCTGCTCGACTATTCGCGCGCTTGGGCGCCGTGCTTCGATGCGCGCCATGTCGACCATCCCGACATGCCGCTGATGGCCTATATTTGCGCGCCCACGCCCGGCGTGCGCATCGAAATGGCGCGCCGCTCGCAACCCATCGACCGGGCGGGGCTGCTCAAGCTGCTCCACCACGACGCCTTGCCGCTGCCGGGCAAGCCCGACCATTACGGCTTCGTCTACGAACAGCCGATCGCCCCTGCACCGCCCCGCCGCATGTGGGGTGCGTACAACGCCAAACTCCTCACTACGAATCTGATCCGGCCGGCGATCGCGGCTTTGGGCGCGTTGTTCGACGTCGGCCAAGCGCACGGCAGCATCCGCCCCGACAACATCTTCTCGATGGACACCAAGCAGTCCCTGTTCACGCTCGGGCCTGCGACCTTGTGCCCGCCCGGCTTCGACCAGCCGGCCGTGTTCGAAACGATCGAGCGGGCACTTGCCAAGCGCGAGTCCAAGGGTTCGCCCGGCCCCGCCGACGATATGTTTGCGCTGGGCCTCACGATCTACGCGCTCGCATCGGGCAAGATGCCGGGCGAAGGTGCCGAAGACGCCGAAATCATCCAGCGGCGGCTGCGCTACAGCTCGCAAGCTGCCCTCCTCGATACGGCCTCGATCCCGCGCGACATGATCGACATGATTGTCGGGCTCACCGAAGACGACGTGCGCCTGCGCTGGGACCTGCAGAAGCTCAGCCTCTGGGCAAGCGGACGGCGCCCCGACCAGGCCCAGCGCCCCAATCTCGGCCGCCGCCGCATGACCTTCATGGTCGGCGGGGTCGAATGCGACACGGCGCGCGAAATCGCCCAGGCGCTGTTCAGCAACCAGACCGAAGGCATGCGGCTGGTGCGCGATGGTGCTATCGACAAATGGATCGCCGACAATGCGGCGCCCGGGGCGGCACCGACCGCCGCGCCAACCACGGCCACAAACATGCGCCGGTCGAGCAGCGACGATGCGCCCGATGCGGCCGTCGAGCTGTCGCGCGCGATCATGCGCCTCGATCCGTCCGGGCCCATCCGCTACAAGTCGCTTTCCTTCTTTCCCGCCGGTGCGGGCCATCTGCTGCAGCAGATCATCAACGACCCTCCGCGGCGCCAGGAATTCTGCGAATTGCTGGGGGCGAAGCTCGTGACGCTGTGGATGCGCACGGCCGCCGCCTTCGGCCTCGTCGACATCGAAACCAAGCGCCTGCAGGACATCGAAAAGAGCTACGAGCGCTTCGGCGACACGCTGGAAGCGGCCCTCTACAAGCTCAATCCCGATGCGCCCTGCCTGTCGCCGGCCGTGGCCGGAAAATGGGCGCGCAGCCATATCGATCTTGCCGAGCCCATCGAAAAAGCCTGCAGCGATCCCGAAGCGCCGAAGCTCGACCGCCACATGGTCGGGTTCTTCGGCGCGCGCGCCGCGATCTCGGACCGCGCGATCCAGCATTGGCACAAGCTCAACCAGCCGACCAAGATGGCGGCGCCGTCGGTCTTGCGCGTCGCCGGCCGCTTCCAGCAGGATTGCGACGGCAAAGCGTTCCCCAATCTTGCCAAGGTATGTCTGCGCATGGCCGATACGGTCATCGAAGACATCCACCATCCCGAGACGCGCGAAAAGCTGCGTGCCCAGATCGTGCAAAAAGCGAGCAGCGGCGACGTGTCGGAGATGTTCGATCTCGTGATGGACGAGGACATCCGTGCTGCCGACGCGCGCGCGTTTGCCGAAGCCAAGCAGGAGTTCGACGCGCTCGACGCCGCCTTGTCCGACCGCGAAGGGCTGCTCGCGCGCGCCAAGCGCATGGGCCGCGACCGCGGCCTCGAAGCGGCCTACGGGCTCCTGTCGATCGCGTGCATGGGCGGGCTCATCGTCATGATGTTCGTCGAATTGAGTGCGCGATGAACGAGCCCAAAACGCCGCTGTCCCGCCGTCTGCTGCTGTGGGCGCTGATCGCCGCGATCGCGGGCATCGTCGGCATGATCTTGCTCGCGATCGTGCTCGTACATCCGGCCCTTCTGATTTTCATCGGCGGCGCTTTGCTGCCCGCCGCAATCCCGTTTGCGATCCGCCATCCCGAGCGGCTGTTTTTGAGCTGGGCGGCCGCAACCGTGACCGTCGCGGCGATCGCCCCCATCGTGACGGGCGGTCTGTTCGACCCGCAGCGCCCGGTGCACACCGAGCTCCGGTCGTGGGCCATTGCATTGGGGGCGTGCTTCGGCGGCTACGCGATCGCGTTCATGTGCCCGTGGCTTGGCGAGCGCATTGCCGTCGCGCGCCAGAAGCTGGCGGCGATCCAGTTCGACCGTCGGCGCGCCGAACTGGTCGAAATCTGGACCGAAACGCGCCTGCGCAATGCGCCCACCGAGCGGGCCACGATCGGCAAAGACTTCATATCGGAAGAAGAAGCCCCGCCACCGGCGATGCCGACCGACGAAGAAGCCAATCGGCCGCCCGCGCGCGCCGAAGCGGGCAGCCAAAGCGTCGCCTGAGGGCGGCACTGGCGCAGGCGCGCGCAACGCCCTATAAGGGCGCCGCCATGGCCCCCACCTCCGCTCCCGCCCGCCCCGCCGCCAAAAAGGCCCCTGCCGCCTCGAAGGCGCCCCCGCGCATCGGTATCGTCAGCCTCGGCTGCCCGAAAGCGCTGGTCGATTCCGAACGGATTTTGACCAAGCTGCGCGCCGAGGGCTACGAAATCGCCCCGACCTACGACGGGGCCGATGCGGTCATCGTCAATACCTGCGGCTTCCTCGATTCAGCCCGCCAGGAATCGCTCGACGCGATCGGCGAAGCCTTGGCCGAAAACGGCCGCGTGATCGTGACCGGGTGCTTGGGTGCCGAAAGCGACCTCATCCGCAAGACGCACCCGAAGGTGCTGTCGGTCAGCGGCCCGCACCAATACGAAGCGGTCGTGAACGCCGTGCACGAAGCGGTCCCGCCGCGTCACGATCCGTTCGTCGATCTGGTACCTGCACACGGCATCAAACTCACGCCGCGCCATTTCGCCTATCTCAAAATCTCGGAAGGCTGCAACCACAGCTGCAGCTTCTGCATTATCCCGTCGATGCGCGGCAAACTCGCGAGCCGGCCTGCAGGCGACGTGATGATCGAAGCCGAGCGCCTCGCACTTGCGGGCGTGCGCGAGCTCCTCGTGATCAGCCAAGACACCTCGGCCTACGGCGTGGACATCAAGCACGCGACGAGCCCGTGGCGAAAACGCCCGGTGCGCGCGCACATGACCGATCTGTGCGAGGCCTTGGGCGAACTCGGCGTGTGGGTGCGCCTGCACTACGTCTATCCCTATCCGCATGTGGACGACGTGATCCCGCTGATGGCGGCGGGCAAAATCCTGCCCTATCTCGACATTCCGTTCCAGCACGCGGCACCGAACGTGCTCAAAGCAATGCGGCGGCCTGCCAACCAGGAACGCGTACTCGAACGCATCCAGGATTGGCGCCGCCAAGTGCCGGACATGACCGTGCGCTCGACCTTCATCGTGGGTTTCCCCGGCGAAACCGACGCGGATTTCGAGTTTCTGCTCGATTGGCTCGAAGAAGCCGAGCTCGACCGCGTGGGCTGCTTCAAATACGAGCCGGTCGCCGGTGCCGCCGCCAACGCGCTTGCGAACCCGGTGCCCGAGGCAGTCAAAGAAGATCGCTGGCATCGCCTGATGGCCGCCCAGCAGAAGATCAGCGCCAAGCGCCTGCAACGCTATGTCGGGCGCACGATCGACGTGCTGGTCGACAGCATCGACGGCAAAAACGCGATCGGCCGCTCGAAGGCCGACGCGCCCGAGATCGACGGCAAGGTCACGATCCGCGGCGCCAAAGATTTGCGCGTGGGCGAGATCGTCAAAGTCGCGATCGCCTCGGCCGACGCCTACGATTTGACCGGCAAACGCGCAGTCTAGCAGCCCGCTAGCGCCCGACGATTTTGGCCAGCAATTGCTGCAGCTGGCCCAAATCCATCGTCGCCTCGCCGGTCGCACGCTGTTCGAGATAGCGCGCGGCCACCGTCGCGGCGAACAGAGCCGCCTGCTCGGGATGCAGCGTGGACCAATGGTAGGCGTCGTCGAGGGCGGGGCGGAACGGGGCGCGCGCGGCACCGTCCTGGGTGTGGAACACTTCGACCGCGTAGATGCCGCTGTCGGTGACCGTGACTTCGACCTCGAGACGGCCCCACGGCGTGTCCGCCCCGTAGACGAAACAGCCTGCGTCGGGCGGGCGATAGTCGTAGGCGACCTCGCTCAGCATCGGTACGTACGCCATATTGAAGCCCTGATAGCCCATCTTCGTGTGCCCAAATCCGTGTTGCGTGCCGCAGCGCCAAGCGCGCCTTCCCGCGAATCCGATTTGCAACGCTAGCACAGGCGCCAGATTCGCGAAGAATGTCGGCGCGCCGCAAAAAGCTGGTCCCGGCTACCGGACTTGAACCGGTACGATCGAAAGATCCACGGATTTTAAGTCCGTTGCGTCTACCAATTCCGCCAAGCCGGGGCGGCGCGACAGCGTCATAACAGCGGCGGCTCGTCGCTGGCCGTACCGCCAAGGCCTTCGATGAGGGAAACGACTTCGCGCGCGACCGCCGCCAATCTTGCACGGTCGGGGCCGCGCAGCACGACGGCGTTGCGGAACGTACCGTCGGGCCGAATGTTGGGATAGGAGCCGATGTCGAGATCGGGGTGGCGGGCCTGCAAGCCCGCAAGCCCGTCGGCGATGCGCCCTTCGGCGACGTTGCCGACCACGCTGTGCGCGAGCAGCACAGGCCCGCCGACGAGTTCGCCCGCAATGCCGTCGAACATCGCCTGCAGCACGCGCGGCACGCCCGCCATCGTGTAGACGTTTTCCATGCGGAAACCCGGCGCCTTGCTGACCGGGTTGGCGATCAGAGCCGCCCCGCGCGGCAAGGTTGCCATGCGCAAACGGGCGGGCGTGAGATCGTCGTCCGAGGCGTAGTTGCTGCGCAGGATCGCGCGCGCCTCGAGGTTAAGCTCCCACGGCACGCCGAAGGCTTTGGCGATGCACTCGGCCGTGATGTCGTCGTGCGTCGGGCCGATGCCGCCGCTTGTGAACACGTAGGTGTATTTGGCGCGCACCTCGTTGACGACGGCGACGATCGTTTCGGCCACGTCCGGGATCGTGCGGATCTCGCGCAGGCGAATGCCGAGCTTGGTCAGCCGCTCGGCGAGCCAGCCCGAATTGGTGTCTTTCGTGCGGCCCGAGAGGATCTCGTTGCCGACGACGAGGATGCAGGCGGTGGGGCTTAGGTGGTCCATATCGGGGCTGCTTTCACGAATCCTGCTTGCCAAAAGGCTGCGAGCAGACAATAGAACGAGGACCGCCATGGCACAAAGCACGATGCAAGCAGCCCTCCTCGCCGCCCGGTTCCGCGCGGAAGACGCATTGGCGGGCAATCATACGCAAGCCGCTGCGGCTGCGGCCGCACGTGCGGCACACACGATGTTCGACCGCGCGTGGGCCAACGAACGCGCCGACGTCGAGGCCGAAGGGGCCATCGCCTGCAAGGCCGGCTGCAACTGGTGCTGCCACCAGCATGTGGCGATCCTCGGGGCCGAAGCGCTCGCGATCCAGGAACATATCGTCGGCACCGCCCTCGAAGAAAAGCTGCGCGCGCATCTGCCGGCACTGCTGGGGCTCGATGCCGAGGCGCGGCGCGCGGCACGCACGCCCTGCCCGTTTCTGGAAGCTTCGGGCTGCGCCATCTACGAAGTGCGCCCCAATCGCTGCCGCGCCGTCTATTCGCGCGACGCCGCCTATTGCCAGCGCCGCTACGAGGGCGTGCGCGACGAGCCCGTCGATCCGACCCGGCCGATCCCGATCGAGCCCGTGTCGCTCGGCGATGCGACCTTGGCGGGGCTGGGCCAGGCGCTCAACGCGCACGGCATGAGTGCCGACACGCTCGAATTGCTGCTGGCGCTGGCAATTCTGCAGGAAAACCCCGACGCCGCTGCCGACTACGCCGCCGGCGGCGACCCGTTCGCGGCGGCCCGGCTTGTGCAGCCTGGGGCGAAAGTCTAAATTGCCGCCGATGGACGATATTTCAGAAGCTGCAGCGCTGATCGATTCCGAGGGCCGGGCTGTCAAACGCCACACGGCCGCCGATTTCGCGGGAATGCGCAAGGCTGGCCGCTTGGCCGCCGAAACGCTCGACTACATCGCGCCCTTCGTGAAGCCGGGCATCACCACGGGCGAACTCGACCGTCTGTGCCACGAATTCATCGTCGGCCACGGTGCGATCTGCGCCCCGCTCGGCTACAAAGGTTTCCCGAAATCGATCTGCACCTCGGTCAACCACGTGGTCTGCCACGGCATTCCGGGCGACAAGCAGCTCGAAGACGGCGACATCGTCAATCTCGACGTGACGACCATCCTCGACGGCTGGTACGGCGACACGAGCCGCATGTTTCTGGTGGGCGAGGTCGGCATCAAGGCGCGCAAGCTCGTCGATACGACCTACGAGGCAATGATGGCGGGCATTGCCGCCGTGCGCCCCGGGGCCACGCTCGGCGACATCGGGGCTGCGATCCAGCGCCATGCCGAAGCCCAGCGCTTCTCGGTCGTGCGCGATTTCTGCGGCCACGGTCTCGGGCGCGTGTTCCACGACGCGCCCTCGGTCTTGCATTACGGCAAGGCCGGGACCGGGCTCAAACTGGTCGAAGGCATGTTCTTCACGATCGAGCCGATGATCAATGCCGGCGACTGGCGCGTGAAGGTGCTGTCGGACGGCTGGACGGCCGTGACCAAAGACCGCTCGCTGTCGGCCCAGTTCGAGCATTCGATCGGCGTCACGCAGAGCGGCTACGAGATTTTCACCACCTCGCCGCGCGGCCTCGACAAGCCGCCCTACGCGCTCTGAGCGTGTCGGCGGAGCAGGCCGAGCCGGGCGACGACGGCCAAGCGCCGCACTATCACGGCCATCGCCAGCGCCTGCGCGAACGCTTCCGGCGGGCGGGTGCCGCAGCTCTCAACGACTACGAACTCCTCGAACTGCTGCTGTTCGCCGCCATCCCGCGCCGCGACGTGAAGCCGCTCGCCAAAACGCTGATCGACCGCTTCGGCGGCTATGCCGATGTGCTGGCGGCCGAGCGCGAGGCGTTGGCGCGCATCGACGGGCTCGGCGAAGTGGCGATCGACACGCTTTTGGCGGTGCGCGAAGCGGCCGTGCGCTTGGCGCGCCAGGAGGCGATGGAGAAGCCCGTTCTGTCGAGCTGGAACAAGCTCATCGACTATTGCCGCGCCGACATGGCGCGCGCCAAGAAAGAGCATTTCCGGCTGCTGTTTCTCGACCGCAAGAACCAGCTCGTGCACGACGAAGTGCACCAGGTCGGCACGGTCGACCACGCACCCGTCTATCCGCGCGAGGTCGCCAAGCGCTGCCTCGAGCTTTCGGCAAGTGCGGTCATCCTGGTGCACAATCACCCGTCGGGCGATCCCAAGCCGAGCCCGGCCGACATCGCCATTACCAAAGACATCGCCAAGGCGCTCGCCGCCATCGGCGTGGCCGTGCACGACCATCTCGTGATCGGCCGCAACGGCCACAGCAGTTTCAAAAGCCTGGGCTTGATCTAATCCATCGCACGTCTGCACCCGTGATTTGGGCGGACGGAAAAACTTGCGTCTGCAGTGAATGTGAATTATAATTCACATTATGAAAGAAACAGCCCGCACCTACAGATCCACCGCCGAAAGGCAGGAAGAGCTTGTCCTCGTCGCTGCACGCCTGATTGCGGAAAAAGGAATCGTCGCGACGACGATCCCCGACATCGCGGCCAGCGCCGGATTGAGCGTCGGCGCCGTCTATCGCCATTTCGAAAGCAAAGCGGCACTGCTCGCGGCCCTCGTCGAGGCCGATGCGGCGCGATTGCTGGCGAAGACCAAAAAGGCGGTCGCGAATTGCGCGCAACCGGCCGATGCATTGCGCGCATGGTCGCAGGCGCAACTGGACGATTTGGCAGAGCCGATCGAACTCGGCTTGCGTGCGGAGATCGTCGCATTGGCCGCGCACGATCCGGCAATCCGGGAAAGCGTATGCCGCCATGGCGACGCGGTCGAAGGTCAGCTGCGCGACCTGCTCGCCGCTGCGGCAAAGCCCGGCAGCTTGTTCGAAAGCGATCCCGATGCCGCCGTCGAACTCGTTGCAACCGTCATCGACGGCATCCAAGTGCGCGGCGCCACTGTCGGCCGAATCGCCCCGCGTGCCGCGAGGCTCGTCGAAATCGCCCTCGAAGCCGCAATCGCGACACCGGCGAAAAAATGAACAAGTCCCGCGACGATTTTGCCGACGAACTGCGCGGCTTCGCCCTGCTCGGCATCATACTTGTCAACGTCCCGTTTCTGGGAATCTCCTTGAATGGGTTTGTGCGCGGCGACGAAACATCTTTGGCGGATCGCATTGCCGAGTTTGCCGTTTTCGCGTTTTTCCAGGCCAAATTCTATCTTCTGTTCGCCTTTCTGTTCGGCTACAGCGCGCATCTGATGCTGTCGAAACCCGGCAGCCGAGGCGCTTTCGCAAGGCGTCTGCTGGGGCTTGGGGCGCTCGGTATCCTGCACGCGGCGCTGCTCTTCGTCGGCGATATTCTTTTGAGCTACGCGATACTCGGACTGTTCATGCTTCGCGCCGCGAACTGGACCGACCGCCGCGTGATCGTCGCAATGTGTCTGGCCCTGCTATTCGCCGGTGCGATGCTCGGCTTGCTGGCGATCGCCGCGGCCCAGCCGGGGTTCGACGACGCCGCCACCCTCGAAGCGGTTGCGGCTTACGACCAGCGCATGCGCGACGGTTCGTTCCTTCAAACCGTACAAGCGCGCCTGCAGGTGTGGCCGATCCTCTTGCTCGTTTTGGCCGTTCTGAATTGGGGCCTTGCTCTCGCCTGCTTTTTCGCAGGTTTGCTCGCCGCACGGCGTCGACTTTTCGCAGATCCGGAACGTTTTGCCGCACTGTGGATCTTGTGCAGCAGGCTCGGGGCAGCGGTCGGACTGCCACTCAGCCTTGTCTCTGCATGGCTGATGGCTGGCCCGGGCTCGCTGGCCGGCGTCGGGGCCGATGCTCGCACCATCTATGGCACCGTTCTCGGCTTTGCAGCCGCGCCCTTTCTGTCGGCGGGCTACGTCGCTTGGATGGTGCTGCTGCGTCGGCGTTTCGTCGATGCCTTTTCCTTTTTTCGGCTGCCCGGCCGCATGTCGTTGACGCTCTATATCGGCGAATCCGCCGTCCTTGCCGTAATATTCTGCGGCTGGGGCGGCGGTCTGTTCGGTACGCTGGGCGCGGCTTGGACATTGGCCGTCGCTCTTGCCGTCTGGCTCGCCCTCGAGTTCTTTGCGCGGATCTGGTTGTCGCATTTCAGCCAAGGTCCGCTCGAATACCTGCTAAAGCGCTTCGCCCGTCCGACGACATGAGAACACCCGGCACAGGCTTGGCTTCGCGAACGCGCGGCGCTAAGCTCGTGTCTATGAGCCATCCTTCGCGATCGCATCACGACATGGGCGGCGTCGCACCGTTTGCGACGCAAGAAATCGACCGCACCGACCACGAATTGTCGCAGTTCGACAAGCAGGTCGATGCCATCGTCAATCTTTTGAACCATCCGAGCCGCCGCTTGATGCGCACCGACGAACTGCGCAATGCGATCGAATCGCTGCCCGCCGACATCTACGACGATCTTGCCTACTACGAAAAATGGATCCAGGCGGTCGCCAACGTGATGGTCGACAAGGACGTGATCGGCGAAGAGGAACTGGTGCTGAAGCTCGCCGAACTCAAGCAGGCGGACGAAGAAGCGTGAGCTTCGCGCCGGGCAGCCGCGTGCGCGTGCGCAACGACTGGCCGGAGGCGGCCGGGCACAAGGTGCATGTGCGCACGCCGCATTTCGTGCGCGGTGCCGTGGGCATTGTCGAGCGCGCGCTCGGCAGCTTCGGCAATCCCGAAAATCTTGCGACCGGCGGCGACGGGCTGCCGAAATTGGCGCTCTATATGGTGCGGTTCGAGCGCGCGGATTTGTTCCCGGGCACCGTTCAGGGCCGCGAGACGCTGACGGCCGACATCTACGAATCCTGGCTCGAGGGGGCACCATGAGCGGCGACCATCACGACCATATCCATGTCGGGCACGATCACGACCATGCGCACGATGCCGTGCATGCGCACGAGCCTCGCCCCGAATATCGGCGCCTCGAGCGTGCGGTGCGCGAATTGCTGATCGCCAAGGGGGTGCTGACGGCCGACGAGATCCGCGCACAGATCGAACTGATGGACAGCCGCACGCCGGCCATCGGCGCCAAGATTGTCGCGCGCGCCTGGACCGATCCTGCTTTCAAAGCGCGCCTGCTTGCCGATGCGCGCAAAGCGGCCGAAGAGTTCGGCGTCGATACCTCGAACACCGCCGTCGTTGTGGCCCTCGAGAATACCGACGATCTCCATCACGTGGTCGTGTGCACTTTGTGCAGCTGCTACCCCAAAGCGATCATCGGCGTGCCGCCGGCCTGGTACAAATCGAGCGCCTACCGCGCGCGCGCCGTCGTCGAGCCGCGCAAAGTGCTGGCCGAATTCGGCACGCATCTGCCGGACAATGTCGAAATCCGCGTCGTCGATTCGACGGCCGACATGCGCTATCTCGTTCTGCCCAAGCGCCCGGCCGGCACCGAGGGCTGGAGCGAAGAACAGCTTGCCGCGATCGTGGGCCGCGACAGCCTGATCGGCACGACGACACCCTCCGTCTGAGACCGCACCTCGCGAGGCTCGCCATGGCACGACTTTGCGCCCTGCTGATTTGCGCCCTGTTTGCCGCCGCGCCCGCCTTTGCCCAATCGGCGCTGCCGAAGGTCGCCGACATACCGACGCGCCCGGGCGTGCATGTGCGCGTCGAAATCACGCCGCCGCCGGGCGAAGCACGCGGCATTCTCGTGCTGTTCGCCGGCGGCAACGGCATTCTGGCGATCGCACCGGACGGCACTTTGGCGAGCGGCAAAGGCAATTTCCTGATCCGCACGCGCGCGGAATTCGCGAAGGCCGGCTTCTGGACCGTCGCGTTCGACGCGCCCTCGGATCGCCAGACGGCACCCTATCTCGGCGGCGTGCGGCAGACGGATGCGCATGTCGCCGACATCAAAGCGACGATGGCTTGGCTGCGCGCACGCGTACCCAATCTGCCGGTCTGGCTTGTTGGCACGAGCCGCGGCACGCAGTCGGTCGCCTATGCCGCCACGCAAGTGCGGCGCGGCGACGGCGGGGCCGACGGCATCGTGCTGACCGCGACGATCTTCAGCGACGACCGCTCGCGTGCCGTACCTGCGATGGCGCTCGACCGGATCGACGTGCCGACCTTGTTCGTGCACCATCGCCGCGACGCCTGCCGCCTGTGCGATTTCAGCTATGCCGAAAACACGCTGGCGCGTGTCGCGTCTGCCCCGCGAAAAGCGCTGATCGCGATGGATGGCGGGATCACGCAAGGCGATCCGTGCGAGGCCTTTGCCTATCACGGCTTCAACGGCATCGAGGCCCAAGCGGTGGCCGCGATCGTCGACTGGATCGGCGGCTAACGGTCGCACATCTGCCCCTTGCCGCAGGCGCGCACCTCGCCTAAACCTCTGTCCTCTTCGCACCCGACCGGCACGAGGCCCCATGATTCCGCGCTATTCCCGCCCGCAAATGACCGCCATCTGGGAACCCGAAGCGCGCTTTCGCATCTGGTTCGAAATCGAAGCGCATGCGTGCGACGCGCAAGTCCAGCTCGGCGTCGTGCCCAAGAAGGCGGCCAAGGAAATCTGGAAGAAGGGCAAGTGGGAAATCGCGCGCATCGACGAGATCGAACGCGAAACCAAACACGACGTCATCGCGTTTTTGACCAATCTCGCCGAGCATGTCGGCCCTTCCGCGCGCTTCGTGCACCAGGGCATGACCTCGTCCGACGTGCTCGACACCACGCTTGCCGTCCAGCTCGCGCGCGCGAGCGATCTGCTGCTCGAGGGGCTCGACCGGCTGCTGGCGGCCCTCAAGAAGCGCGCGATCGAACACAAATACACGCCGACCATCGGCCGCAGCCACGCGATCCATGCCGAGCCCACCACGTTCGGGCTCAAGCTTGCGGGCTTCTACGCGGAGTTCGCGCGCGCGCGCAGCCGCCTCGTGCAGGCGCGTGCGGAAATCGCGACCTGCGCCATTTCGGGTGCGGTCGGCACCTACGCCAATATCGATCCGTTCGTCGAAGCCTATGTCGCGAAGAAAATGGGGCTGACGCCCGAGACCGTCTCGACGCAGGTGATCCCGCGCGACCGACATGCGATGTTCTTCGCCGTGCTCGGCGTCGTCGCCGCATCCATCGAGCGCTTGGCGATCGAAGTGCGCCATCTGCAGCGCACCGAAGTGCGCGAGGCCGAAGAGTTTTTCAGCCCCGGCCAAAAAGGCTCGTCGGCCATGCCGCACAAGCGCAATCCGGTGCTGTCGGAAAATCTCACGGGCCTGTCGCGCATCGTGCGCGCGGCCGTGGCCCCCGCCCTCGAAAACGTGGCGCTCTGGCACGAGCGCGACATTTCGCACTCGGCGGTCGAGCGCGTGTTCGGCCCCGACGCGACGATCGCACTGGATTTCGCGCTGCATCGTGCGGCGGGTCTCGTCGAGAAATGGACGATCTATCCCGAGCGTATGAAGGCCAATCTCGATGCGCTGGGCGGCCTCGTGCACTCGCAGCGCGTGATGCTGGCGCTCACGCAAGCCGGCGTGGCGCGCGAGGACGCGTACCAGATCGTGCAGGCAACGGCGATGGCGATCTGGCGCGCGGGCGGCGACTTTGCCGCATCGCTGAAAGCCGACTCGCGCGTGACCGCAAAACTGTCGCACAAGCAAATCGATGCGCTGTTCGACCTCGGTTACCACACCAAGCACGTCGATACCGTGTTCAAGCGCGTTTTCGGGGCAAATACCAAGCGCAAGCAGCGCTGATTTGTGCTACATTGTGTCTAGGGTCGATTGTCGGAAGGGGGGCTTTCCGGATCGACTTGGCCAAGGGGGGCCATTCCCATGCCCGAAGGCCACAAGGCAGCGCCGAGCGTCGGCGGCGCCAAAACTGCATCGACAACGCCGTGCGTCGTCCGGCGTCTGCTGGTGCGCTGGGGCATGCGCCCGCACGAAGACCAGCCGCCCGATTGGGACGAATGGGCCGCCAATGTGATCGTGGGCGATCTGCGCGCGCGCACGTTCGATGCGGCGATCGGCCCGACGGGCATGCCGATCATCGACCGTGCCGGATCCGAACAGCGCGACGTGCTCGACGACATCAAACCCGGCTGCCCGCTCGAGCAGGCGCTCGAGCCTGTCTTGGGCGCCGACGCCTCGGCCTTGACGCAAGGCGTGTGCGAACGCGCGCGCGTCGGGCGGCCGTTGTTTCTGGAAGTGCCGCCGCGCGACGATTTGGGCGGCTACGCACTCGCCTTCGTGCCGCTGCGCGCGAGTTTCGGCCTGCGCCTCACCGGGATCGTGGTCGCCGCAGGCCCCTGCTGAGCGCCGCGCGCTACGGCACGAACAGCGTCGCCAGACGCGACGGGACTTGCGCCGGCTGTTCGCCCAAAAACGCGGGCCGAACGAACGGCAGCCAGTCGCGTGTCCATTTTTCGATTTCGCCCATATAGTCGATCTTGCGCGCGTCGCGCGCGAGATAGGTTTTGTGCCAGTCGCTCTCGTTCCAGCTCGCCGTCTTGGCCGATTGGATCCCACGCATTTCGGGATTGAAGTAGTAGAAAACCCGAACGAGCGTTTCGGTGTTCGCAAAATGGTACCCGACCATGACCAGCGCGTTCGGGACAGCGACTTGGCGCGTTTGGAGATCGACGGCGAACGACCTGTAGAGCGAGCCCGCATCGGGCGCGCTCCAGGCCTGCGGCCAGATATGCGTCGCGTAGTGGCACTCCTGACGTCCGAACTCCTCGTTCGCGATCGTGTTGAGATAATGGAAATCGTTGCGGTTGCAGCTTGCAAAAGCGCGCGCGCCGGCCCCCGTCTTGACGTCGCGCGGCGTGGCGACGATGACGACGCCCGCGACCAGCTTGCCGTCGCGAATCTGCGCCAGTGCCACGTTCTGGGCGTTCGTCGCCCCTACCTGCGATTGGTTGCTGGCAACCAGGATGAATCTGCCGCTCGGCAGCGGAAACACACGGCCCGCAACCCGGACCGAGGCGGCCGCTCTTGGATCCGTCGGCGTCGTAATGTCGGCTGTTTGCGGGGACACGACGGTGACGACGCCGCTGTTCAATGCCGGATTCGGGGCCACCAGACCTGCACTCGGTGCGACCGCAGTCGGCGGTGCGGGCGGCGGGACCGGGCGTGCATTCTGAAGTGCTGCCTGCGACCGCGCGGCCGCCTCGGCCTGTGCGCGGGCTTGCGCTTCAGCACGCGCTTGCGCTTCAGCCTGCGCGCGCGCTTGCGCTTGGGCTTGGGCTTCGGCACGCGCTTGCGCATCGGCCTGCGCGCGGGCTTGCAACTGCGCTTGTGCCAGGGCCACGCGCGCGGCAAGCGACGCCTCTTCGGCCTTGCGCCTTTCCTCGGCGAGTTCCGCCTGCGCACGCGCGGCCGCTTCGCGCGCGGCGGCCGCCTCGGCCACACGCTCGTTCATCATCGCGCGAACGGCAGGCGACATCGGCGATGCGTAGCTCCCGGTCGCGGAATCGGCGCTGGGATAGCTCGCCGTCGCCACGGGTGCGTCGGGGCTCGGCACCAGCCACGCATAGCCGCCGGCCGACACGGCGCCGAGAATAAGGCTCCAGCGCCAAATCCAGGATCGCTTCCAAAGGTCGCGCGTGGCCGACCCGGAAGCGTCGAACGTTGCGGACGCCGTTCCCGTCACCGCGCAGCGCCGCCGGGCGGCGCCTCGAGCACGGCCTCGACATATGGCTCGCCGCCGTCGAACAGCAGACGCACGCGCTTGACGTTCTTGAGCTTGGCCGAGATCAGCGATTCGGACAGGCGCTCTTCGATCCCGCGCGCAAGGTCGCGCGCCGAACCGACGCTTTCGAGCTTGTCGAGGCGCTGGACCGATTCGAACAGGATTTCGGGGTCGATGCCGCCTTCGGCGATCTCAAGTTCGTAGCTCCGGACGATCGCCTCGATCTCGAGTGCGGCCACGCGGGCAACGTCGAGCCCCTTGAGCGGCTTGAACACGAAAATGCGGTCGATGCGGCTCAGCACTTCGGGCGCAAACCGCGCGTCGCGCAAGGCCCCGATCGACTCGCGCCGCACATGTTCGTCGTCGTCGGTGCGCCGCACGATGTCGGTCAGCGCGTCGGTCGCGGCATTGGTCGTGAGGATGAAGACGGCACGACTGGTCGCAACCGCTTTTCCGTCCGACGCCTCGGTGAGGAACCCGTCGTTCCAGGCCGTGAGGAAATTCTTGTGCAGATCGACATGCGCTTTCTCGAACTCGTCGAGCAGAACGACCGCGTCGGGCGTGTCGCGCAAAGCGCCGGTGAGAGAGCCGTAGCTTTCCGACCCGACATAGCCCTTGGTCGAGCCGAACAGCATCGTCGACGAGCCCATGCCGCGGCTGAATTGCGACATGTCGACATGGATGAGCTTGCGCCCGAGGATTTCGGCCAAACATTTGGCGAGATAGGTTTTGCCGGTGCCCGGCGCCCCGGCGAACAAAAACACGCCGAGCGGGCGCGACCGGCGCGCCATCGCCGAGCGCCAGCGGATCTGGGCGGCAACGTCGTCGCACACGGAATCCTGGCCCACGACTTTGCTTTTCATCGCGGCCGCCAGCGCCGTCGCATCGACGATCATCGGATCGGCGGCGTCGGCGAGTTTGCTTTCCAGCACCTTGCGATTGGTCAATCTGTCCAGGATATCCACCAGGAACCCCCTCTCGCGTTTCGCGTTGCGGGCCCACTGACGCTCGTTCAACAGCCCGGCAAAAACCAAAGCCCAACATAACCCGGAGAACCACAAAAACGCTACGGCATTGGCTTGCGACCATTGCACGACCGCGTCGGCGGCGCGCGCGAACAGGCGCCAGTCGAACCCCATGGAATTGACCAGCTGGATCAGCGCGATCAACACCGCGAGGGCGATCAGAACGGCCAGATTTCGATTCAACCAAGCGCGCATTTGAGCGACCCGCTAACGTGCAAGAACAGGAACGCCGACAACCTGGCCGACACTCAGCACAGGCAGCAGAACCGGCGTGGCGCCCGACTTGATCCCGACCGTGATTCCGCCGAAACCGTCATGCACGCCGACGATGTTTATCACGCCCGACGCCGGGACCGGCACCGCCAGCGTGACCGGCACATGCAAAATGGGAACGCTGCGCGCATAGCCTTCGCTAACCACGCGCACGATGTCGCCGTCTTCGTCGCGGTGATCCCAGAGGGTGAGCCAGGCGAGCGGCAGATCGACGTCGTCGTCGAGTGCGGGCTGCGGCAATGGCTGGGGGCTCGGCACTGCGGCGGCCGACACCGGCGCGGGTCGCGGGGGTGGGGCTGCCAAAGCCGGGGCGGCTGGCGCTGGGGCAACGGAAGCTGGGGCCGCCGGGGTTGGCTGCGGCGGGGCGGCAATCGCGCGTGCTGCATCCGAGACCGGGGGTGGGGTCAGCGCCAGGGCGGGCGCGGGGACGGCTGCGGACGTCGCTGTCGGTGCGCCGCCCGGAACGGGTGCGACAGCGCCCGATGCGGCCGCAGCAGGTGCTGCACGCGCCGCCGGCGTTGCGATGGTCTGGGCGATGCGTTCGGCGTTCGGCCTGCCGCTGGCGCGCATTGCCAAGGCCAAATCTTCGCGCAGCAACGTCTCCTGGGCCGGCGTCAACGCCATGCTGGCCAACGCCGCATTGAGCTCGCGCAGCTTGACGCGCGGCAATTCGACCGGCCCTTGCGCGAGATAAGCAGCGGCGAGCGAATTGCGCTCCTGCTCGTTCATTCGATCGGGCCGCTCGGTCGAAAAACCCAGAAGCTCTGCGAAGTTCAAGATGCTGCCCGGCGGTACCGCGCGCACGCCGACAATGCCCGCCAGGCCCAAAAAGACGACAGCCAAGGCAGCACCGGGCAGCTTCGTATGCAACTTCGATTTTGCAGGTTGGCGCACAATCACGGGGCGCATCACCTGCTGCGGACTATTCAAATGTTGCTGTTTCGGCTCGCGATCCATAGCCGAATGATAGAGAACTTCGCCACCGAAAGTCCAATATTGTCCGGATTGTCCGCCGTCATGCAAGTGTCGCGCGGCGGCCCTCGCCGCAGGCCCATGCTGAAGCCGAACCCTTGCCGAAACAGACTTACAGCTGCTCCATGATCTGCTGTTTGGCGATCGGCATGAAATGCTCGAGCTGCGCCTTGATATCTGCACTCGACAGCGCCACGCCGCGCAGGCCCGCATCTTTCTGGATCTTCTCGATCACGTCGTCGTCGCCCGGCTTGTCGAAGTCGGCCGCGACCACTTCCTTGGCGTAGGCGTCGGCTGCCTCGCCCGCTAGGCCGAATTTTGCCGCGACCCATTGGCCGACGAGCTTGTTGCGCCGCGCCGTCACCTTGAACTGAAGCTCCTGGTCGTGCTTGAACTTGTTCTCGAAACCCTTTTGACGATCGTCGAATCCGCTCATGGCACATCCTCTCGAACTGGCTCGGGCAACTGCAGCCCACCGGCTATATAGCGGGCTGACGCATCCGGTTCAATCTCGGGCACTTCGCTGATGTGCACGATCGTAATTCTGCGGCGCCCGGATGCGGAATGGCCCGTCCTGATCGCCGCCAATCGCGACGAAATGCGCGACCGCCCCTGGGAAAAGCCCGGCCGCCATTGGCCCGACCGGCCCGATATCGTGGCCGGGCAAGATCTGCTGGCGGGCGGCTCCTGGCTCGGCCTCAACGATACGGGCGTGGTCGCGAGCATCCTCAATCGCCACGGCACTTTGGGCCCGGCAGCCGGCAAGCGCAGCCGCGGCGAATTGGTGCTCGACGCGCTCGATTACCCGGACGCAAAAGAGGCTGCGACCGCCCTCGCCGCCCTCGACCCGGCCGCCTATCGGCCCTTCAACATGCTGCTGGCCGACGATCGCGACGCGTTCTGGCTCAAATCGACCGGGACGGCCCGCATTGCGGTCGAACCCCTGCCCGTTGGGCTCTCGATGATTACGGCCGACGACCGCAACGATCTTGCGAGCCCGCGCATTGCCTTCAACCTACCGCGCTTCGAGGCCGCAGCACCCCCCGACCCCGAACGCAGCCACTGGCACAGCTGGGAAACGCTGCTGGCGAGCCGCGCGGGCCCGGCGCCCGCCGCCTTCATGCGGGTCGATTTGCCGTCCGGCTTCGGCACCTCTTCGCACAGCCTGATCGCTCTGCCCACGACGCTGCGCGAACACAGACTGAAGCCGATTTGGCGATTTGCCGCCGCCGGCGCCGATTCGCCGTCCTTCGAGGCCGTTAAGCTGCGCTAAAGCAAGGCATTAGCGCCCGATTGCGGCGCGCCGGGCCAAGGGCTATACAGACCCTTCTTTCCCGTATCCCGCGATCCAGCGACGCCAGGGGGCGATCTGCCAGTGTCCCGCCGCAAACAGCTCTACGAAGGCAAGGCCAAGATCCTGTTCGAAGGCCCCGAGCCCGGCACGATCGTCCAGTATTTCAAGGACGACGCGACCGCGTTCAACAACAAGAAAAAAGGCATCATCACCGGCAAGGGCGTGCTCAACAACCGCATCTCGGAATTCCTGATGATGCGGCTCGAAGAAATGGGCATCCAGACGCATTTCATCCGCCGCCTCAACATGCGCGAACAGCTCGTGCGCGAGGTCGAAATCGTGCCGCTCGAAGTCGTGGTGCGCAACGTCGTCGCGGGCTCGCTTGCCACGCGCTTCGGCCTTGCCGAAGGCCAGGTGCTGCCGCGTTCGATCGTCGAGTACTACTACAAGAACGACGAGCTCGGCGATCCGATGGTCTCGGAAGAGCACATCACCGCCTTCGGCTGGGCCGACACGCGCGACCTCGACGACATCATGTCGATGGCGCTGCGCGTCAACGACTATCTGTCGGGCCTGTTCCTGGGCGTGGGCATCAAGCTCGTCGATTTCAAACTCGAATTCGGCCGCCATTGGAACGAACACGAAGAGATGCGCCTGATCCTCGCCGACGAAATCAGCCCCGATTGCTGCCGCCTGTGGGATCTCAAGACCAACGAGAAGATGGACAAAGACCGCTTCCGCCGCGATCTCGGCAATGTCGAGGAAGCGTACCAGGAAGTGGCGCGCCGCTTGGGCATTCTGCCCGAAGGCGGCCCGCGCGATCTCAAAGGTTCGGGAACGATCCAATGAAGGCCAAGATTCACGTCACATTGAAGAACGGCGTGCTCGACGTGCAGGGCAAAGCGGTTGCAGCAGGCCTCGCGGGCCTTGGCTTCGGCGGCATTGGCGACGTGCGCGTCGGCCGCTACGTGGAAGTCGAACTTGCGGCTTCGTCGCGTGCCGCTGCCGAGAAGACCGCCAAAGAAATGTGCGAGAAGCTGCTCGCCAACACGGTCATCGAAAACTACCGCATCGAAATCGTCGAGTAAGGGAGCCTTGCCGATGAAGGCGGCGGTCGTCGTATTTCCGGGCTCCAATCGCGAAGGCGACGTTGCCGACGCGTTGCAGCGCGCCTCGGGCAAGAAGCCCAAACTCGTCTGGCACAGCGAAGCAGCATTGCCCGACAAGCTCGATCTGATCGTGCTGCCGGGCGGGTTCTCGCACGGCGACTATCTGCGCTGCGGCGCCATGGCCGCGCGCAGCCCGATCATGCGCGAAGTGGTGCGCCACGCCGAGAAGGGTACCGCCGTGCTCGGCGTGTGCAACGGCTTCCAGATCCTGTGCGAAAGCGGCTTGCTGCCGGGCGTGCTGCTCTCGAACGTCGGCCTCAAATTCATATGCCGCGACGTGGCCCTCAAAGTGGCGACCAGCCAGAGCCTGTTCACGCATCGCTACGAAACCGGCGAAGACGTTGTCTTCCCCGTCGCCCACCACGACGGCAACTATTTTGCCGATGCCGACACGCTGAAGCGCATCGAAGATCGCGACCAGGTCGCGTTCCGCTACGCCCAAAATCCGAACGGCTCGGCCAACGACATTGCGGGCGTGTTCAACGCGACCAAAAACGTGCTGGGCATGATGCCGCATCCCGAGAACGCGACCGATCCGGCGACGGCGGGCGCACTCGGCGGCTCGACCGACGGCATCAAGCTTTTCGACGGCATTGTGGACGCACTCGCGAAATGAAAAAGACCTATCCGAAGCCCAAGGACCTCATGGGCCTGTCGCCGGCCGAATACGATCTCGCCTGCCGCATTCTGGGCCGCGCGCCGACGCATACCGAGCACGGCATTTTCTCGGTCATGTGGTCGGAGCATTGCAGCTACAAATCCTCGAAAAAGTGGCTGAAGACGCTGCCGACCAAAGCCAAATGGGTCATCTGCGGCCCCGGCGAAAATGCCGGCGTGATCGATATCGGCGACGGCGACGCCTGCATCTTCAAGATCGAAAGCCATAACCACCCGTCTTACATCGAACCCTATCAGGGTGCGGCGACGGGCGTGGGCGGCATCTTGCGCGACGTCTTCACGATGGGCGCGCGCCCCATCGCCAATCTCAATGCGCTTCGCTTCGGCGAGCCGTCGCACCCCAAAACGCGCCGCCTTGTGGCGGGCGTGGTTTCGGGGATCGGCGGCTACGGCAATTGCGTGGGCGTGCCGACTGTCGGCGGCGAGACCAATTTCCACAAAGCCTACAACGGCAACTGCCTCGTCAACGCGATGACGGTCGGCATCGCCAAGACCGACAAGATTTTCTATTCGGCTGCCGCAGGTGCTGGCAACCCGGTCGTCTATGTCGGTGCGAAGACCGGCCGCGACGGCATCCACGGGGCCACGATGGCGTCGGCCGAGTTCGACGACAAGTCCGACGAAAAGCGCCCGACCGTGCAGGTCGGCGACCCGTTCGTCGAAAAGCTGCTGATAGAAGCGTGCCTTGAGCTGATGGCAACGGATGCCATCGTCGCGATCCAGGATATGGGTGCAGCCGGCCTCACCTCGTCGTCGGTCGAGATGGCGGGCAAAGGCGGGCTCGGCATCGAACTCGATCTCGATGCGGTGCCCGCGCGCGAAACCGGCATGACGTCGTACGAGATGATGCTCTCCGAAAGCCAGGAGCGCATGCTGATCATCTTGAAGCCCAATCGCCAGAAGGTCGCGCAGAAGATCTTCGCCAAATACGGGCTCGATTGCGCCACCATCGGCACGCTCACGACCAACGGCCGGCTCGTCGTCAAAAAGAACGGCCATGTCGATGCCGACATGCCGATCGCACCCATGGTGCAGGCAAGCCCCGAATATGCGCGGCCGTGGAAGAAGACGCCCAAGCGCAAGAAGATCGACGCCAAAAAGATCGCGTCGCGCGATCCGGGCAAGGCTTTGCTGAAGCTGATGGGCTGCCCCGACCTCGCCTCGCGGCGCTGGATCTGGGAGCAGTACGACCATCTCGTGCGCGGCCACACGCTGCAGCGCCCCGGCGGCGACGCCGCCATCGTCGGCGTGCCGGATTCGAAGAAGGCGCTCGCGATGTGCGTCGATTCCACGCCGCGCTATGTCGAGGCCGATCCTGAAATCGGCGGGGCGCAAGCCGTCGTCGAGACTTGGCGCAATTTGACGGCCGTGGGTGCCACGCCGCTCGCCATCACCGACAACATGAATTTCGGCAATCCCGAACGGCCCGCAATCATGGGCCAGTTCGTGGGGGCCATCAAAGGCATGCGCAAAGCGTGCTTGGCGCTGGCCTATCCGGTCGTGTCGGGCAACGTGTCGCTCTACAACGAGACCAACGGCCAGGCGATCCTGCCCACGCCGACCATCGGCGGCGTTGGCATCCTCAAGGATGCAAGCAAGCGCACCGACCTTGCTTTCAAGAATGCGGGCGACACGCTGATCTTGATCGGCAAGACCGCCGGCTGGCTCGGGGCAACGCTTTACTTGCGCGAGATCGAAGGCCGCGAAGAGGGTGCTCCGCCGCCCATCGACCTCAAGGCCGAGAAGCGCAACGGCGATTTCGTGCGCAAGCTGATCCAGGCATCCCGCGTCAATGCGTGCCACGATCTCGCTGACGGCGGCTTGCTCGTTGCGATCGCCGAGATGGCGCTTGCGGGCAGACGCGGTGCGGCTCTGGCGCTCAAAAACCCCACGCCCGCTCTGCTGTTCGGCGAAGATCAGGCGCGCTATCTGGTGACGACGGCCAAACCCCAAACCCTGATGGCCGCCGCCAAGAAGGCCAAGGTGCCGGCCCTCGTGCTCGGGACGGTCGCCGAGGCCGCCACATTGACACTCAATGGCGCTGCTCTTATATCGATTGAGGCTCTGCGCACGGCGCACGAGGCTTGGCTGCCGGGTTATATGTCCGGAAAAAACTAGGGTTATTCGCGATGCCGATGGAAGCCGCCGATATCGAGACGCTGATCCGCACGGCCTTGCCGGACGCGTCCGTGCGCATCGACGACCTGCGCGGCGACGGCGACCACTATGCCTGCCACGTGGTCTCGGCCTTGTTCAAGGGCAAGAGCCGCGTGCAGCAGCACCAGATGGTCTATGCCGCCCTCAAAGGGCGCATGGGCAACGAACTTCACGCCATGGCGCTGCAGACCGAGATCCCGGCCAGCGCCTGATCCCTTTCCCCCAAGCGAGGAAATCGCCATGGACAGCGTCAAAGACCGCATTGAAACGGACATCAAGTCGAACGACGTCGTGCTCTACATGAAGGGCACGCCCGTGTTCCCGCAATGCGGCTTCTCCTCGGCCGTGGTGCAGGTGCTGACGCACATGGGCGTCAAGTTCAAGGGCATCAACGTGCTCGAAGACCCCGAGATCCGCAACGGCATCAAGGAATACGCCAATTGGCCGACGATCCCGCAACTCTATGTGAAGGGCGAATTCGTCGGCGGCTGCGACATCGTGCGCGAGATGTACCAGACGGGCGAGTTGGCTGAGATGCTGCAGACCAAGGGCGTGGACGTCAAACTCGCCTAAGTTTTCCGGCACTGGATTTGCGACGAACGGCGGCCCCGAAACGGCCGCCGTTTTCGTTTGGGACATGCGCATGCCGCAAAGCGAAATCGAACTGGAAAGTAAGCTGCGTTCGATCCTCGCGCGCGACGCGGCGCGCATGGCGCTGCTCGCACATGTCGAAGCGCTCGAATTGCCCGATTGCTGGATCGCGGCAGGCTTCGTCCGAGCGGCTGTGTGGGACGCGTTGCACGATCGCCCGGCCGCCGCACCCACAGGCGACATCGACGTGATCAGGTTCGACCCGGCGCGCACGACGGCGGACGAGGATCGCGCAATCGAGCAGCGGCTGCACGCAGCCGCGCCCGGCCATGCCTGGTCGGTCAAGAACCAAGCGCGCATGCATCTGCGCAACGGCGATGCGGCCTATGCGTCGTGCAAGGACGCGATGCGCTATTGGCCCGAAACGGCGACAAGCGTTGCCGTGCGCCTTTCGCAGGGCAAAATCGAAACGATGGCGCCGTTCGGGCTTGGCGATCTGTTCGGGCTTGTCGTGCGACCGACGCCAGGCTTTACGGGCGAAAAGCACGCCATCTTTCGCCAGCGTCTTGCGCAGAAGCGATGGCTCGAGATCTGGCCGCAACTGCGGGTCGGCGAAGAAACCTAGCCGAACGAATAGGCTGCCATCGACAGCGAGCCGTGCGTGAAGCTCGTATGGATGCGCGTTCCTCGTGCGCCTGCCCCGCCCGCACCGTAGGCGACGAAGACCGGCATCAGATGCTCGTCGCGCGGATGGGCTTGGGCGGCATTAGGGGCAAGGCGGCGATAGTCGCCAAGCGCTGCCGCATCGCCGGTTTCGAGATGTACGGCCAGCCAATCGTCGAAATGCCGGGCCCAGTCGGGGACGGCATCGTGGCGACCGTAGCTGATGGTACGAAGGTTGTGCACGGCCCCGCCCGAGCCGACGATCAGCACGTCTTCGCGCCGCAACGGGGCGAGCGCGCGGCCGAGTGCAATATGGTGGGCCGCCCCCAGATGCGGCTGGATCGAGATCTGTGCGACCGGAATGTCGGCGGCCGGATACATGAGCCGCAGCGGCACCCACGCCCCGTGGTCGAGCCCTTGCTGCGGATCCAAAACGGCACCGAGCCCGGCTTTGTCGATCAGAACCATCGCCTGTGCGGCCACATCGGGCGCACCGGGGGCCGCATAGTTCATTCGATAGAGTTCGGGCGGAAAGCCCGAAAAATCGTGGATGGTTTCGGGCTTTGTTGCGCTCGAAACTTCGGGCGATGCCGTTTCCCAATGCGCGGACGCCACCAGAATGGCGCGCGGGCGCGGCATCGTCTGTCCGAGTCCGGACAGAAACGCGCGCGCGGGCACGTCCTCGATGCTCAAGGTCGGGGCACCGTGCGACACGAACAGAGACGGCAGCTCGTTTGTCATCGCGGGGTGCCCCTTCCTTTGCGGGCCGAGATCAGCCCTTCAGCTTCTTGGCGAATGTCGCCACGCGCGCACCCAGCTTCGCACCCGTCGCCTGGTCGGCCTTGCTGGGATTGTCCGGCGTTGCTTCGGAATTGGCCGAAGTCGCCATCGTACCACCCCAAGACGACAGGCGGTTCAGCGTTTCGCCGTTTTCCTGCTCGCCCGCCATCACGCCTTGGCTCACCCAGATCATCGAGTGCTGCATGGCGAACACCCACATGGTCGTGAGGGTGTTGAGCTTGTCGCCCGACGGGTTGCCGCTGTTGGTGAAGCCGGCCGCGATCTTGTCTTTCCACTGCTGGCCGTACCAAAGCTTGCCGGTCGTATCCATCCAGCTTTTGAAGGGGCCCGAGACGTTGCCCATGTAGGTGGGCGAGCCCAGAATGATCGCGTCGGCCGCGTTCAGGGTTTCGACCTTCGCCTCGGCCTCGGCGACCGGAATGAGGTCGACATGCGTGCCGGCGACCGAAGCCGCCCCGCGCGCCACGGCTTCCGCCAGAATCTTCGTGTGTCCAAAACCGCTGTGGTAGACGATCGCGACCTTTGCCATTGCTCTCTCCGGAAGGGCGGGTTACATTTAGTTACCGATGTGATATCGACTATTCGATTACGAATGTAAAGTAGGTACGAACTCGTAACTACATGAAGATTTCGCGACAGGAGACCGCCATGGCCAAGCGCGAAAGCCCGACCGGATGCCCGATGGATGCGCTGCTGCGGCTGCTGATGGGCCCGTGGACGACCTATATCCTGTGGGTGCTGCGCACCGAGGGGCCGACGCGCTTCGGCGCCCTCAAGCGCGCGGTCGCAGGCGTCTCGGCCAAGATGCTGACCGAGCGGCTGCGCCTGCTGGAGGCCGCCGGGATCGTGTCGCGCGACTACGCGCCGACGATCCCGCCGCAAGTGACCTACGCGCTGACCGCGCGCGGGCGCGAATTGTCGGCGGTGTTCGCGAGCCTCGACCGCATCGCGCGCACGTGGCAGCAGGAAGACGAGCGCCTCGCCAAGGCCAAGCCGCCGCGCAAAAAGGCCGCATAAAAAGAAGCGCGAAACAAAAAAGGCCGGTCCCGCAGGACCGGCCTTCGTTCGTTGGGACGAACCAAAAACCTCAGCGCGAATAGAATTCGATCACGAGGTTGGGTTCCATCTGCACCGGATACGGCACGTCCGCGAGCTTCGGCGTACGCACGAACTTGCCCTTGAACGCCTTCTGGTCGACGACTTCGAGATAGTCGGGGACCTGGCGTTCCTGGCTCGACACGCCTTCGAGCACCTGGACGTTTTCGCGCATCTTCGGATTGAGGCTGATCTCGTCGCCTTCCTTGACGAACATCGACGAGATGTCGGCGCGCTTGCCGTTTAGCATCACGTGGCCGTGGCTGACGAGCTGGCGGGCGGCGAACACGGTCGGCGCGAATTTGAGGCGGTAAATGACCGCATCGAGACGGCGCTCGAGCAGGCCGATCAGATTCTCCGACGTGTCGCCCTTCTTGCGAATGGCTTCCGTGTAGATCTTGCGGAACTGGCGCTCGGTGATGTTGCCGTAATAGCCCTTGAGCTTCTGCTTGGCGCGCAGCTGGGTGCCGAAATCGGTCGGCTTCTTGCGGCGCTGCCCGTGCTGGCCGGGGCCGTATTCGCGCTTGTTGATCGGGCTCTTGTCGCGGCCCCAGAGGTTTTCCCCGAGACGGCGATTGATTTTGTACTTGGACTCTTGACGCTTCGACATGGTCTCATATTCTCCTCGGCGACCTCGTGGAGCCTGGCGCAACCCCGTAACGCGCCGCCGAAAAAAGGAGGACAAACGATCGCCCGGTAATGGCCCGTTCGCGTGAACGGGGCAAAGCCTTGCCAGGCAGGCGGCCTTTGTCCGAAGGCCGCGGAGTATAGTCATCCGAACGGTTCTGTCAAACGCGAGTTCTCCATGGAATTGCAAAGACTTGGCGGCAAAGGGCGGCGCTACGGGATTGCCCTTGTGCTGGGCTCGACCATGGTCGGGCTGGTCGGACTCGCCGTGGCCCTCGTTCTGGCGATCCAGTTTTTTGTCGCAGGCAAGGCCGCAACCGCCCTCTTCCGCGCCAACGGCAACCAACTTGTGGAGCGCATGGCCGACCGCGTGCACGCCGAACTCGACCCGGCGGCGGCACAGCTTGCCTTCGTGGCCGAGTTGTTGGCCCAGCCCGGTGCCGCCTACGACGAAGGCCGCATCGCCGATCTTCTGACGGGCGCTCTGTCGGGAACGGACAGCATCGAACGGCTGATCTTCATTTCGGCAGGCTATCGCGCCGTCGTGATCGATCGCGGCGACATGGCCCCCGAACGACGCTTCGTCGACGTGCGGGGCGATCCCGCCGCAATCGCCGGCATCGCCGAGGGCCAAGGCTTCAAAGGCGGGCGCTGGGGCGAGCTTCTGTTCTTGCCGCGCCAGGCGGGCCCCGCCGTCAATCGGCGCCAAACGGTGTGGGCGGGCGACCGCTTCATCGGCGTGCTGGCGGCGATCATACCGCTCGGCAACATGGCCGCGATCGTCGCACGCTCGGCGGCGGCCGAGTATTCCGGCACGCCGTTCATCCTCTACGGCAACGATGCGGTGCTGGCGCATGCGCGCATGCCGCAAGCCCTCGCGAGCCTGTCGCCCGCACATCCGTTGCCGAGCCTTGCCGAGATCGGCGATCCGGTGCTGGCGAACATGTGGACGGAGCGCAACGACGCGCCCTTGCTGCGCGACAGCGAAAACTCCCACATGATCGAGTACCAGAACGAGCGCTATCTGTTTTTGTTCCAACGGCTGAACGATTTCGGCGACGTGCCCTGGACCGTGGGCGCCCATTTTCCGGCGCGCGACATTGCGGGCAATCTGCGCTCGCTTGCTTTGGCCGCTTTCGCAGGCCTCGGCGTGCTGGGGCTTGCGGTCGTTGCGGCCTTCCTCCTCGCGCGGCGCCTCGCACTGCCCACACAGCGCTCGGCGGCAGCGGCCGCGCAACTGGCCGAACTCGATTTCGACCGCGCGCAGGCCCTGCCCGCCAGCCGAATCCGCGAACTCGACGAACAGGCCGCCGCTTTCAACCGTCTCATCGCCGCATTGCGGTGGTTCGAGGCCTATGTGCCGCGCAAGCTCGTGCGCGTGCTGGCGCGCGACCGCGACGGCACGGGCATTGCCTCGCAGACGCGCGAGGTGACCGTCATGTTCTCCGACATCGTCGGTTTCACCACGCGCTCGCAGAACATGACGCCGGCCGAAACGGCCACGCTGCTCAACAACCACTTCGCCCTCGCCATCGCCGCGATCGAAGCAAGCGGCGGGACGGTCGATAAATTCATGGGCGACGGCATCATGGCGTTCTGGGGGGCGCCCGAGCCCCTGCAGAACCACGCCAAGGCGGCCCTTGCAGCCGCACGCGCCATCGCGGCGTCGGCCGGCCAAGCCGATGTGCGGCTGCGCTTGGGCCTCCACACGGGCCTCGTCGTCGCCGGCAATGTCGGCAGTTCCTTGCGCCTCAACTACACGATCCTCGGCGACACGGTGAACGCCGCCCACCGCATCGAAGAGCTCGGCCATGCGCTGATGCAGGACACCGATGCGGCGCTCGTGCTGGCGAGCGACGCGACCTATGCGGCGGCAGGATCGCCCGCCGATTTCGATCTTGCCGGCGAATTCACGCTTCGCGGTCGGGCCGAGCGCGTTTCGATCTATCGCCTGCGGGCAGATGCGGACGCTCGACAAGACCTGTGAGCATCCCGTGCGCGGTGCGGATCTCCTGCGACGTCGGGCGCGCGCGCAGCAGAAAGGCGCGCAAGTTCCGCACCGTCGTCGGCCGCATTTTCTCGTTGCGCAGGAATCCGCACGCATCGAGCTCGGCTTCGAGGCGCGCGAGAAAGCCCGACACGTCGTCCTTGGTCGCAGGCTCGCTTTTGCCGGTGCGCACGCGGCCCGGATTGGCTGGCGCGTCGGCGCGCACCCATTCCCAGCCGACGAGCAGCACGGCCTGCGCGAGGTTCAGCGAGTCGAAGTCGGGATTGACCGGAAACGGCACCATCGCGTCGGCGAGCGTGACTTCGTCGTTCTCAAGCCCCGTGCGCTCGGCGCCGAACAGGAACCCTGCCCGCCCGCCGCCCGCGATCGCGTCGCGTGCGGCCGCGATCGCCGCTTGCGGCCCCAGGACGGGCTTCACCATGTCGCGGTCGCGCGGGCATGTAGCGTAGACGCGCGTGAGATCGGCGACAGCCGCTTCGACGCTGTCGAACAGGCGGGCGGCTTCGAGCACGCGGTCGGCCCCGGAAGACGCGCGCACCGCCCGCTCGTCCGGAAAGTCGCAGCGCGGGCGCACGAGGCGAAGGTCGGTAAGGCCGCAATTGAGCATGGCGCGCGCAGCCGTGCCGATATTCTCGGCGAGCTGCGGGCGCACCAGCACGATCGCCGGGCCCGGCTGCGCTTGCGGCGGCATCACTCGGCGGGCGCCGGCGCGCCGTCGCGATAGAGCTTCCAGGTGATCGAATCGTGCAAGGCGGCGTAGGACGCCTCGATCACGTTCTCCGAAACGCCGACAGTGCCCCAGGTGCGCACGTCGCCATGCGCATGGCCGTCGGCGCTTTCGATCATCACGCGCGTGACGGCGGCCGTGGCACGCTCGGGCGCCAAGATGCGTACTTTGTAGTCGATGAGTTTGAGCTCGGCCAAGGCGGGATACGACGGCAGCAACGCCGCGCGCAAGGCGCGATCGAGCGCTTCGACCGGGCCCTTGCCCTCGCCCACGGTCAAGCGCCGGTCGCTTGCGACGTCGAGCTTCACGGTCGCTTCCGACATCGTCACGAGCTCGCCGCGCGCGTTGAAGCGGCGCTCAGAGATCACGCGGAACGAGATCAGGCGGAAATAGTCGGGCACGCCGTGCAGTTCGCGGCGTGCCAAAAGCTCGAACGATCCGTCCGCCCCGTCGTAGGTGTAGCCCTCGTGCTCGCGCGCCTTGATCGCTTCGATGATGCGGCCGATCGCCGGGTTCTTGGGATCGATCTCGAGACCGATATCCTTGAAGCGCGCCAGAATGTTCGAGCGCCCAGCCTGGTCGGACACTACGACTTGACGGCGATTGCCGACGGCCTCGGGCGGCACATGTTCGTAGGTCTTGGGATCCTTCTCGACCGCCGACACATGCAGCCCGCCTTTGTGCGCAAACGCACTCTCGCCGACATAGGCGGCGTTGCGCTGCGGGCTGCGATTGAGGCGTTCGTCGAGCAGGCGGGAGACGGACGTAAGATGCGTGAGCCGTTCGGCATCGCAGCCCGTCTCGTAGCCCATCTTCAAAACGAGGCTCGGCAACAGGGCCACGAGATTGGCGTTGCCGCAGCGCTCGCCAAGACCATTGAGCGTACCCTGGATCTGGCGCGCACCCGCACGCACGGCGGCGAGCGAATTCGCCACCGCGTTTTCGGTGTCGTTGTGGCAATGGATGCCGAGCCGGTCGCCCGGGATCGTCTTGGCCACTTCGCCGACGATACGCTCGATCTCGTGCGGCAAGGTGCCGCCATTGGTGTCGCACAAAACGATCCAACGCGCGCCCGACGAAGCCGCCGCCTTCAGGCAATCGAGCGCGAAGCCCGGGTTCGCCTTGTAGCCGTCGAAAAAATGTTCGGCGTCGAACATCGTCTCTTTGCCGCGCTTGATCGCTTCGGCCAAGCTGTCGGCGATCATGTCGATGTTTTCGGTCTTCGACACGCCAAGGGCGAGCTCGACGTGGAAATCCCATGTCTTGCCGACGAGGCAAGCCGCCGGTGCGGCCGAGCCGAGCACGGCCGCCAGCCCCGGATCGTTGCCGGCCGAGCGGCCCGTACGCCGCGTCATGCCGAACGCGGTTACGCGCGCATGGCCGAGTTTCGGCAGGCCTGCAAAAAACGCGTCGTCGGTGGGGTTCGCCCCGGGCCAGCCGCCTTCGACATAGTCGATGCCGAGCCGATCGAGCGCTTTGGCGATCGCGATCTTGTCGGCGACGCCGAAATCGACGCCCTGCGTCTGCGCCCCGTCGCGCAAAGTCGAGTCGTAGAGATAGACGCGCTCGCCCATGTCACCCGTCCCGCTTCCAGCTCGTACCTTTGGGCCCGTCTTCGAGCACGATGCCCTTGGCTTTCAATTCGTCGCGAATGCGGTCGGCCTCGGCGAAGTTTTTCGCCTTGCGCGCCGCAAGCCGGGCCGCGATCGCGTCTTCGATCCAGGCCGTATCTGCACCTACAGGCCCTTTGAACCATTCCTCGGGTGTCGATTGCAACAAACCGAGCAACTGCGCCTCGATCTTCAGCGAGGCAAGCCATTTGCTGGCCTCTTCAAAGTCGGCAGACAGTATTCTGTCGCTCAACTCGTGAAGACGAGCAATTGCACGCGGCGTGTTCAGATCGTCCGCTAGTGCATTCACCACAGTGAACTCGTTCACTGTGCTCCACATTTCGTCACTTTCAAAGTGGCTAGCGTGAGCGAGAGCGCGATAAAAACGATCCAGCTCGGCCTTGGCTTCCGCCAATCCGGCATCCGTAAAATCGAGCGGGGCGCGATAATGGGTCTTCAGCAGCAGGAGGCGGATCGCCTCGCCGGGGGCGCGCGCGCGCAGATCGCGCACGGTGAAGAAATTGCCGAGGCTCTTCGACATCTTCTCGCCGTTCACGACGAGGAAGCCGTTGTGCATCCAGTATTTCGAAAACTGCACGCCGCCATGCGCGCATTGCGACTGCGCGATTTCGTTCTCGTGGTGCGGGAACGTGAGATCGAGACCGCCGCCATGGATGTCGATCGCGATGCCGAGCACGTCCTTGGCCATCGCCGAGCATTCGATGTGCCAGCCCGGCCGACCGCGGCCCCATTTGCTGTCCCAGCCCGGCTGTTCGGGTGTGGAAGGTTTCCACAGCACGAAATCCGCCGGATCGCGCTTGAAGGGGGCCACTTCGACGCGGGCCCCTGCGATCTGCTCGTCGCGCGAGCGGCCCGACAGCTTGCCGTAATCGGCATAGCTTGCGACCGCGAACAGCACATGGCCTTCGGCCGCGTAGGCATGGCCCTTGTCGACCAGCGTTTCGATCATTGCCAGCATGCCGGGGATCGAGCGCGTGCAGCGCGGCTCGACGTCCGGCGGCAGCGCGCCGAGGGCCGCCATGTCGGCATGGTAGTTGGCGATCGTGTCGGCGGTTATCGTGTCGATCGGCACGCCGCGTTCGGCCGCGCGCACGATGATCTTGTCGTCGATGTCGGTGATGTTGCGCGCGTACGTGACCTTCGGATAGAGGCGGCGCAGCAGGCGCGCCAGCACGTCGAACACCACGACGGGCCGCGCATTGCCGATATGCGCGTCGTCGTAGACCGTGGGGCCGCACACATACATCTTCACGTGGGCCGGATCGAGCGGCGAGAATTTTTCCTTCCGCCGCGTCAGCGTGTTGTGGACATAGAGCGCGTTCATGCGGTCTTGCCCTCGAGCCTTGCAAGCGTGCGCGCGCGGCCCAGCAGCGGCAGCATCGCCTTCATCTCGGGCCCATGCTCGCGCGCGGTGAGCGCCAGGCGCAGCGGCATGAACAAGGCCTTGCCTTTGCGCGCCGACGCCTCGCCCAACGCTTTGGTCCAGGCACTCCAGGTCGCGTCGTTCCACGGCTCGAGCGGCAGCAGCGACGCGGCTTGCGCAAGGAACGCCGCATCCTCGACGATTGGGGCGACCGGATTGCGCGCGAGCGCCCACCAATCGGCCGCCTCGGTCACCTTGGCAAGGTTCGGCCGCACGGTCTCCCAGAAGGCCGCATCCGCACCTGCAGGCAAGCGGTGTACAACGTCGGCGAAGTCGAGCTTGTGCACGATCTTGGCGTTGAGGCGCAGAATGTCTTCGGGATCGAGCTTCGGCGACGCGCGGCTGAATTTCTCGAACGCGAAACCGGGCACGAGTTCGGCAAGCGTGCTGCGCGGCTCGACCGGATCGGACGTGCCCAGGCGCGCGATCAGCGACGCGATCGCGACGGGCTCAAGACCCTCGGCGCGCAGGTCGGCAAGCGACAGCGAGCCAAGGCGCTTGGACAGCGAGTGCCCGCCGCCGTCCGAGATCAGCGAGAAATGCGCGAACGTGATGTCGGCGCCCGCACGGCCGAGCGCTTCGAAAATTTGGATCTGCACCGAGGTGTTCGTCACATGGTCTTCGCCGCGCACGACATGCGACACGCCGAGTTCGATGTCGTCCACGACCGAAGCGAGCGTGTAGGTCGGCGAACCGTCTTCGCGCACGAGCACGGGGTCGGAGACTTTCGAACCGTGATAGGTGCAGTGCCCGCGAATGAGGTCGTCCCACGCGGTCTCTTCCCAATTGAGCAGAAAGCGCCAATGCGGGCGGCGCCCTTCGGCTTCGTAGGCGGCCTTTTGGGCTGCCGACAGCCGCAAGGCCGCACGATCGTAGACCTGGATGCCGCCGTCCGACACTTGCCCGAAGCGGCGCAGTTTCAGCTCTTCGGGGGTCTCGTAGCAGGCATAGAGCCGCCCGCTTGCTTTGAGTTTTTCGGCAGCATCCGCGTAGTTCGAAAGCCTGTCGGACTGGCGCGCGAATTCGTCCCACTGCAGCCCAAGCCAGCGCAGATCTTCTTCGATGCCGGATGCGAACTCAGGCGTCGAACGTTCGCGGTCGGTGTCGTCGAGGCGCAGCAGGAACTTGCCGCCGGCTTGGCGCGCAAAGAGCCAGTTGAGCAAAGCGGCGCGCACATTGCCGAGATGCAGCCGCCCCGTGGGCGAGGGTGCGAAGCGCGTGCGAACCATAGAATTCAACCCCGGAAGCCGTTGGTGATCGGATAGCGCCGCTCGCGTCCGAAGGCACGGCTGGTGATCTTGACGCCGGGCGGTGCCTGGCGGCGTTTGTATTCCGAAAGATCGAGCATGCGCCAGATGCGCCGCACGTCGGCCTCTTTGTGGCCCTTGGCGACGATCGCCGCCACATCCGCCTCGCCTTCGACGAGCTCGGCCAAAATCGCGTCGAGCTCCGAATAGGGTCCGAGCGAGGCTTCGTCGGTCTGGCCGTCGCGCAGTTCGGCCGTCGGCGGCTTCTCGATCACGCGCGCGGGCATCACCGGGCCAGCGGGACCCAGCGCCCCCTCAAGCCGATGTTCGTTGCGCCAGCGGCACAGCGCGAACACGGTCGTCTTGTAGACGTCTTTCAGCACGGCGAAACCGCCGCACATGTCGCCGTAGAGCGTCGCGTAGCCAGCACTCATTTCGCTCTTGTTGCCGGTCGAAACGACCATGTGGCCGAACTTGTTCGACAAAGCCATCAGCGTGAGGCCGCGCACGCGCGACTGCACGTTCTCTTCCGTGATGTCGGGCTGCGTCCCGGCGAAATGGGGGCCGAGCATCGCACCGAACGCCGCCACGGCCGGTTCGATCGCGATCGTGTCGAGCTTGATGCCGAGCAGCGTGGCGCACGCCGCCGCATCCTCGAGCGAGTCCTTGCTCGTATAGCGCGAGGGCATCATCACCGCATGCACGCGCGACGGCCCCAACGCATCGACCGCGAGGGCCGCCGTCAACGCGGAATCGATGCCGCCCGAAAGCCCCAAGATCACGCCCTTGAAGCGGTTCTTCTCGACGTAGTCGCGCAAGCCCAAGGTCAACGCGCCGTAGATGGCGCCGAGCGGTGCCAGCGGTGCTGCCTGTGCGGCGGCGGCGCAGACGAGCTTGCCGGCCGCATCGCGCGCCCAGCGCGTGGCGACGACGGCTTCGGAAAACTGCGGCAGCTGCACGGGCAGCGAGCGGTCCGCGTTCAGCACGAACGAGGCGCCGTCGAACACGAGTTCGTCCTGGCCGCCGACTTGGTTCACGTAGACGAGCGGCAATTCGGTTTCGGCACTGCGCGCGAGGGCGAGTTGCAAACGCCGGTCGAGCTTGTCGGTTTCGAACGGCGAGCCGTTGGGGACGACGAGGATCTCGGCCCCGCTTTCGACGAGGCATTCGGCGACGTCTGCGAACCACATGTCTTCGCAGACCATGAGGCCCAGCCGCACGCCGCGGAAATTGACGGGGCCCGGCAGCGGGCCCGCATCGAACACGCGTTTTTCGTCGAACACGCCGTAGTTCGGCAGATGGTGCTTGAAGCGTTGCGTCGCGATCTTGCCGCCGTCGAGCACGCACACCGCGTTGTAGCGTTTGCCGTCTTCGAGCCACGGCGTGCCGACCACGAGCCCCGGCCCGCCGTCGCCCGTGTCGGCGGCAAGTGCCTCAAGCGCTTCGCGGCAGGCCGCCAGGAACGCCGGTTTCAGCACGAGGTCTTCGGGCGGATAGCCCGACAAGACGAGTTCGGGCAACAGCACCAGATCGGCACCGGCCGCCGCCGCTTGGCCGCGCGCTGCGCGCACAAGGGCGAGGTTGCCTGCGATATCGCCGACGCGCGGATTGACCTGCGCCAGCGCCAGGACGAAGTTTTCGGCCATCGCTCAGCTGCCGCCGGCGGATTTTTGGCCGAGCATCTTGTCGAGATAGGCCAGCATCAGCGCCGAGACGATGAAGGTCATGTGGATCACGACCAGCATCAAGAGCTTGTCGTTCGAGATTTCGGCGGCGTCGAGAAACGCCTTCAGAAGATGGATCGACGAAATCGCGACGATCGACGACGCAAGCTTGATCTTCAGCGAGCCCGCATCGAGCTTGCCGAACCAGGACAGCTTTTCGCCATGGCCCTCGATGTCGAGACGGCTCACGAAATTTTCGTAACCCGAAATCACGACCATCACGATGAGGTTGGCGACCATCACGACGTCGACGAGCTCGAGCACCATCAGCACGATCTTGGCTTCGTCCATCTCGCCCATGCCGAACACGAGCTTGACCAGCACCATGAAAAACTTCGCGCACAGCACGAGCAGCACGAGGATGAGGCCGAGATAGAGCGGCACCTGCAGCCAGCGGCTGCCGAAAATGGCGCCTTCGATCATTTTTTCGAGCTTCGGCATCAATTGCCCCTGAGTTTTTCGAGAATGTCGCGGGCGGCAGCAGCCGTCGCGCGCACAAAATCGCCCGCATCGCCGCTGCGCGCAAGGGCTGCCCCTTGGCCGGCCCACATCGACATGAGATCGGGCTTGCCTTGCTCGGCCGCCGCCGCGCGCAAAGGTCCCGTGAGCGCATTGGTGACGGGATATGCTGGCATCTCGGCGCCATGCGGCGCCATTTCTTCGATGTAGCGATTGCGCAGCCCGCGTGCCGGCCGGCCCGAAAAAGCGCGCGTGACGGACGTCTTCGTGTCGTCGGCAGCTTCGATCGCGGCACGATGCAGCTTGTGCGTTCCCGCCTGCTCGGCCAGCAGGAAGGCGGTACCCATCGCAGCGGCCGAAGCGCCCAAAGCGAGGCACGCCGCAAGCCCGCGCCCATCCATGATGCCGCCTGCCGCGATCACCGGCACCTTCACCGCATCGACGATCTGCGGCACCAGCACCAGCGTGCCGGTCAGCGAATCCTCGAAGCGGCCGAGGAACGTGCCGCGATGCCCGCCCGCTTCCCCGCCTTGCGCCAGGATCGCGTCCACACCCTGCTCTTCGAGCAGCTTGGCTTCGGCAACGTTGGTGGCAGTACCCACGACATAGACGCCGCGCGCCTTGAGGGCGGCGGTCTTGCGCGTACCGATGGCGCCGAAGGTGCTGCTGAACACCGGCGGCGCAAGATCGAGGACCGTTTCGAACTGCGCTTCGAAATCTTCGGCCCATTTGGCGGGCGGAGCGCCATTGTTTTCGATGCCGACTTCGAGCCGATACTTGGCAAGCAGCGCATTTGCAAACGCGACTTCGGAGTCTTTGGCTTGCGTCGGCGGCAGCACGAACAGATTGACCGCAAACGGCTTGTCGGTCGCCGTGCGGATTGCGGCCACTTGGGCGCGGATCGCCTCGGGTGCGACGGTCGCAGCCGCAAACGAGCCGAGCCCGCCTGCGTTCGACACGGCCGCCACCAACGCAGGCGTCGTCATGCCGCCCGCCATCGGCGCTTGCACGATCGGATGGAGAAGGCCCAAGGCCTTTGTGAGGCGTGTGGCGAGCGTCATTTGCGCAGCAGGAACTCGCGCCCGACTTTGACCGACGGCTGGCCGTCGTACTCGACGATGTCGGACGTCGCGTAGGTTTCGGTCCATACTTCGGGCAGATACGAGCCCGTCCCCACCGTGTCGATGGGCGCGTTGGCGACCGCCATGGTCTTGCACTTGGCCGGCGTGAAGCCGGACGAGGCGACGATGCGCACTTTTGAGAAGCCGGCGCGGTCGAGCTCTTCGCGCATGTGCCAGATCGCGGCGGCCGAAACGCCGGTACCGGTCAGATAGCGCAGCTCCTGTTCGGTACGGTAGCCGCGCAAGCTCAGCGGCGCATTGCGTTCGAGGACGGCGTAGGATTTGCCGAGATCGAGCCCTTCGACATAGCGCCCGCCATGCGTGTCGAGCCGCACCGACAGGCGGCCCGAGGCGGCCACGTCGGGAAAGCGGCGGCAGACCGCGAGCGCGTCGGTCACTTCCTGGCCGTAATAGTCGACGAGCACGGTCACGTTCTGCGTGCCCAGAAGATCGAGCAGCATTTCGGCCGCGCGCACGGTCGAGCCCGCGTAGCCGATCAGCGCATGCGGCATCGTGCCGAAGCCGCCGCTCTGGCCGAAATAATGCGCGGTCGCGTCCGTGGCATTGCCGACGAACCCTTTGGCGCCGACTTCCGCCTTGGCCGCAGCGGAGCCCACGGACGCGGCATAGGCCATCATCTCGGCCATCTCCGAGCCCGCACAATGGCGCGCGTCCATCGCGAGGAACGCAGTGCGCGGCAGATCCACGCACATCGTGTAGGCGTTGTAGGCCGCAACGCATGCGGGCCCGAGCTTCTGCAGATAGATCGTCTCGAGATCGACGAGTTCGTAGAGCGAGCCCGACACGTACATGATCGGATCGCCCGCGCCCGTCCACTCGCCTTCCTTGTGGCGCAGATCGATGTCGAACTTGGTCTTGCGCGCGGCCGCGATCGTCTCGAGCCATTCGATGGCAAGGCGCGGCGCGCACACGACCGGGCGGCGCATGAACACCGCATAGGTCACGCGCTTGTCGCCGAAGCGCGCCACCGCCGCTTTCGTGCGGTTGAAATAATGGTCGGTCAAAGCCGGCACTTCGTCGGCCGTCGGGCGGCGGATCAGCGACGAAGTGGGCGAAGCATCGGACGCGCGGCCATCGGCCATTGCGGTGCCTTTCGAAAGGTAGAGACGGGTCGAGACGGCTAGTCGTCCTCGCCGACGGCGCGCAGCCGCGTCTGGGCACTCGTCTGGGCGCGCAGCTTTTCGGCCAGCAGGAACGCCAGTTCGAGCGCTTGCGCACCGTTGAGGCGCGGGTCGCAATGCGTGTGGTAGCGGTCGCCGAGGGCGGCATCCTGGATGGCCTCGGCACCGCCCGTGCACTCGGTCACGTTCTGGCCGGTCATCTCGAAATGCACGCCGCCCGCAAACACGCTCTCGGCGCTGCACGCGTCGAAGAAGCCGCGCAGCTCGGCCAAAATGCGCTCGAAGGGGCGCGTCTTGTAGCCCGAGGCCGACTTGATCGTGTTGCCGTGCATCGGATCGCAGCTCCACACGACCTTGCGCCCTTCGCGCGCCACGCGGCGCAGCAAAGGCGGCAGTTTGGCCGCGACCTTGTCGTCGCCCATGCGCGCGATCAGCGTGAGGCGCCCTGCCTCGTTTTCGGGATTGAGCGCGTCGATGAGGCGGATGAGCTCGTCGGGATCGCTCGTCGGCCCGCATTTGAGGCCGATCGGGTTCTTGATGCCGCGGCAGAATTCCACGTGCGCCCCATCGAGCTGGCGCGTGCGGTCGCCGATCCACACCATATGGGCCGAGCAGTCGTACCAATCGCCCGTGGTGCTGTCGACGCGCGTCAGCGCTTCTTCGTAGGGCAGCAGCAGCGCTTCGTGGCTCGTGAAGAACGAGGCTTCGCGGATCTGCGGGGCGGCTTCGGCCGTGACGCCGACGGCCGACATGAATTGCAGCGAGTCCGAAATGCGGTCGGCGAGCTCGCGGAAGCGTTCGCCCGCCGGGCTGCGGTCGATGAAGCCTTGCGTCCAACCATGCACGCGATGGAGGTCCGCGTAGCCGCCGCGCGCAAACGCGCGCAGCAGATTGAGCGTGGCGGCCGACTGCGAATAGACCTGGATCATGCGCTCGGGGTCGGGCGTGCGCGCTTCCTTGGTGAATTCGATGCCGCTGATGATGTCGCCGCGATAGGCGGGCAAGGTCGTGTTGCCGACCGTCTCGACATCGGACGAGCGCGGTTTGGCGAACTGGCCCGCCATGCGGCCCACTTTCACGACCGGCAGGCCGCCCGCATACATCAGCACGACGGTCATCTGCAGGATGACCTTGAACGTGTCGCGGATATTGTTGGCCGAGAATTCGGCGAAGCTCTCCGCGCAGTCGCCGCCCTGCAGCAGCACGGCCTTGCCCTCGGCCGCCTTGGCGAGCTGGGCTTTGAGTTCGCGCGCTTCGCCTGCAAAAACCAGCGGCGGATATCCGGCCAAACGCTTTTCCACGCCCGCCAAAGCGGCGGCGTCGGGGTACACGGGCATTTGGCGTGCGGTGCGCGCACGCCAGCTATCTGGCGTCCATTTGGCAGGCATGGTCTATCCCCAAACTCGGTTGGGGATAAACTATAGGGCAGCCTTCGCAACCGCAACCAAACGATTTTCCTTTTTGTTTCAGACCTCTAGAGCGGCCTCGAGCGCGACAAGAGGTGCTGTCCAGCCGACAATGGCGCCTTGCGCGCGGATCATGGCGAGTGTTGCCTGCTTGAATTCCTCGAAATAGCTTTGCGTCGCGTCCTCGACCAGCAGGCATTCGAAGCCGCGATCGTTGGCCTCGCGCATCGAGGTTTGCACGCAGACTTCGGTCGTGACACCGGCAAAAACCAGCTGCGTGGTGCCCCATTTCGCGAGGATGTCGGCGACGTCGGTTGCGTAAAACATGCCCTTGCCGGGCTTGTCGACGACCGTCTCGCCCGCGATGGGGGCAACCGCCTCGAGGATCGCATTGCCGGGCTCGCCCTGCACGAGGATGCGCCCCATCGGGCCGGCATCGCCAATCCGAAGCGTGGCATTGCCGCGCAGGCGCTTGGCGGGCGGGCAGTCGGAGAGATCGGGGCGATGGCTCTCGCGCGTATGCAGCACGCGCCAGCCGCGCCGGCGCGCGAGGGCGAGCAGCCGTGCGACGGTCGGCACGATCGCCGCAAGGCGCGACACGTCGTTGCCAAGCGAAGCGCCGAAGCCGCCGGGCTCGACGAAGTCGCGCTGCATGTCGATGACGACGAGGGCGACCGCCGCTTCGTCGAGCGCAAACGCGAAAGGCTGTGCGGGAACCGCGACGGCCATGTCGGTCAATGCCCCGCCATGGCGCGGCCGATCGCATTGCGGTCGGTCTCGCCGATCGGGGCCGTCATCGCAATATGCCCCTGGCTCATCACCGCGACACGGTCGGCGAGTTCGAGGATCTCGTCGAGATCTTCCGAGACCAGCAGCACGGCCGTTCCGTTGTTGCGCGCTTCGAGGATCTGGTTGCGGATCTCGGCGGCGGAAGAAAAATCGAGCCCGAAGCACGGATTGACGACGATCAGCAGATCGACCGCCTCGGACAATTCGCGCGCCAGGATCGCGCGCTGCACGTTGCCGCCCGAAAGCGTCTCGATGGCCGCGTCGATCGACGTGGTCTTCACGCGGTAGCGCGCCACAAGATCGCGCGCGCGCGCGCGCATCGTCGCCGGCCGCAGCCAACCGAACACGCCCGCAATCGGGGCGCGGTCGAAGCTGCGCAGCGCCATGTTCTCGGCGACCGACATGCGCGGCACGGCGGCATTGCGCAAGGGCTCTTCGGGCAGGCCGAACACTTTGAAGCGCGCGAAATCGGCGCGCGTCGGCGAGAAAGGCTGGCCTGCCACAAACACGCGCCCGTCGTCGATCGGCCGCTGGCCGGTCAAGGCTTCGATGAATTCGCTCTGGCCGTTGCCCGACACGCCCGCAATGCCGAGAATTTCGCCGGGCTCGACATGCAGATCGAGTTCGCGCACGCGCGGCGTGCCGGCATCGTCCGACGCGTAGAGGGCAATCACTTCGAGTGCTCGTTTTGCCTCGGCCGCCGGTGCATGCGCCACGCGCGCCGCGCGCGGACGCGGCACGGCGTCGCCGACCATCATCTGCGTCATCTCGGCGGTCGAAACCTTCCCCACGACCCCGGCACCAACGAGGCGGCCGCGCCGCAGCACCGAAAGGTTCCGCGCAAACGCGTTCACCTCGCGGAATTTGTGCGTGATCATGAGCACGCTCACGAGCCCCGCATCGGTCATGCCGCGCAGCAGGCCCAGAATTTCGTCGGCCTCGCCGGGTGTGAGCACCGAGGTCGGCTCGTCGAGGATCAAGAAGCGCTGGTCGAGATAAAGCAGCTTCAGGATTTCGAGCTTCTGCTTCTCGCCGGCAGCCAGCTCGCGCACCGGCCGGTCGAGGGGGACGCGAAACGGCGTGGTCTCGAGGAACTTGTCGAGGCTTTTGCGCTCCTTGGCCCAATCGACAACAGCCGGCACATGACCGCGTGCAGCCACGAGATTTTCGGCGGCCGTGAACGAGGGTACGAGCGTGAAATGCTGGTAGACCATGCCGATCCCGAGATCGCGCGCCGCGCGCGGATCGGCAATCGAAACCGGTTTGCCGTCGAGCAGCACTTGGCCGCGCGTCGGCGGCTGGAAGCCCATCATGCATTTGACGAGCGTCGATTTGCCGGCCCCGTTCTCGCCGAGGAGCGCATGGAAATCGCCCGCGCGCACGTCGATCGAGACGTCTTCGAGGGCCGTGAAGTCGCCGAAGATTTTCGTCATGCCGACGGTGGCAAGGCCGATCGCTCCGCTCATGGCGGCAACCCCGCGATCAGCGCGTGGCTGTCGGCAACCGCCCCGAACACCCCGCCCTGCATTTCGACCATCTTGAGGGCGGCGGCATGGTTGCCGGCATCGGTCGCACCGCAGCAATCGGCGAGCAGCACGCATTCGTAGCCGCGGTCGTTGGCCTCGCGCATCGTCGTGTGCACGCACACGTCGGTGGTGATCCCTGCAAGCGCGATATTGCGAATGCCGCGCTGACGCAGGATGAGATCGAGGTCGGTCGCACAGAACGAACCCTTGCCGGGCTTGTCGATCACGGTTTCGCCGGGCAAGGGTGCCAACTCCGGGATGATCTCCCAGCCGGGTTCGCCGCGCACGAGTACGCGCCCGCACGGCCCCGGATCGCCGATCCCTGCCCCGATGCGCTGCGAGCGCCAGCGCTTGTTGGCGGGCAGATCGGCCAAATCGGGGCGATGGCCTTCGCGCGTATGCAAGACGGGCATCCCGCGTGCGCGAAACGCCGCAAGCACGCGCTGGATGGGTTCGATGGGTGCGCGCGTGAGCGAAATATCGTAGCCCATCGTATCGACATAGCCGCCGGGGCCGCAGAAATCGATCTGCATGTCGATCACGATCAGCGCCGTGTTGTCGCGTTCGAGCGCGCCGTCGAACGGCCACGGATAGGGGCGCGAGACGATATGGCGCGGCGCCGTCGGGCTCATCGCTGGACTCCCAATTCGCTCGGCATGGCGCGTGCGGCTTTGCCGTCGCGCCCGGCCCCGATCATGATCAGCAAGGTGAGAATGTAGGGGGCCGCGTTGAAGAAATAGTAGCCCTTCACGATGCCGACCGACTGCAACGCAGGCCCGAGCGCACCCGCAGCACCGAACAGCATCGCCGCATAGAAGCAGCGCTGCGGATCCCAGCGCGCGAATATCACGAGCGCCACCGCCATCAAGCCCTGGCCCGAGGAGAGTGCCTCGTTCCAGCTGCCCGGATAATAGAGCGACAGGAACGCGCCGCCGATGCCCGACAGAAAGCCGCCCGCCGCCGTCGCGGCCAATCGCACGCCATCGACCGAAACGCCCATCGCGCGCGAGGCCGCAACCGAATCGCCCGCCATGCGCAACAGCAAGCCGTAGCGCGTATTGTCGAACGCCCAACGCAGGAAAAACGCGAGTGCCACGCCGATGAAAAACAGCGGATTGATCGTCAGCGCTTCGGCCAATTGCGGATTGCCGATCCAGCCGCCGAGTTCGACCGACGGCAGACGCGGCGCTTGCGGCTGGATGTAGGGCTTGCCGAAGAAAAACGCGAGGCCGGTGCCGAAGCTCATCAGCGCAATGCCGATCGCGACGTCGTTGACGCGCGGCAGGCTGCACAAGGTCGCGTGCATGACGCCGAGGATCAGGCCCGCAACACCGGCCGCGAGCACGCCGAGCCACGGATCGCCGGTCTCGTAGGCGACCATGTAGGCCGCCATCGCCCCCAGCACGAGCGTGCCTTCGAGGCCAAGATTGATGCGGCCCGCCTTCTCGGTCACGCATTCGCCGAGCGACACGAACAAAAACGGCGTCGACACGCGGATCGCCCCGCCGATCATCGCGAACAAGACGGTCGCAAGGGTTGCCAGATCGCTCATGCGCGTGTTCCCGCTTTGAAGAAGCGCAAGCGCCCGTAGAGCGTTTCGCTCGCGAGCAGCACGACGAACACGGTCGCCTGCAGCAGCAGCACGGTTGCGTCCGGCAAACCCATGCGGCGCTGGATGAGGCCGCCCGCCGCCGCAATGCCGCCGAACAGAATTGCTACCGGCACCACCGCGATCGGATTGTGGCGTGCCAAGAACGCCACGAGGATGCCGGTATAGCCGTAGCCTGCCGCCAAGGCCGCGTTCGCGTTGCCGTGAATGCCCGCCACCTCGAAGAACCCGGCAAGGCCCGCACAAGCACCCGCGATCGCCGTGCACAGCACGATCAAGCGGCCGACGGGCAAGCCTTGCGCGCGGGCAGCACGCGGATTGCCGCCGGTCACGCGTGCGGCAAAGCCGAACGTGGTCCGCGACATCAACAGGTGAAGTGCAACCGCGATGACGATGCCGGCGACCAGCGCCCACGGCACTTCAAGGCCCGGGACGGGTGCGAGCATGTTTTCGCGCCCGATGGGCGGGGTCGAAGGTTTGTTGAGCGAACCTGGATCGCGCAACGGCCCTTCGACCGTGAAATTCAAAATCGCGATGGCGATATAGGCCAGCAAGAGGCTCGAGATCGTCTCATTGACGTTGCGCGCATGGCGCAAATAGCCCGCAAGCCCGATCCAGCCCGCCCCGACCGACGCCGCCAGAATCGCCATGCAGCCGAGCAGCACAAGCGTCGGCACGGTTCCGGCGAGCGGGATCGCAATCGCGGCCGCCGCAAGCCCGCCCAGCACCACGGCACCCTCGCCGCCGATGATCGTAAGGCCGATGCGCGCCGGGATCGCGACGGCCAGGGCCGTCAGCACCAAGGGTGCCGCGCGCTGCAGCGTGTTGCGCCACGAAAACGCCGTACCGAAACCGCCGCGCCACAGCAGCGAAAAGAACTCCTCCGGCGAATGGCCGAGGGCGAGCAGAAACAGCGAAAACAGAACCGCCGAAACCGCGAGCGCAAAAAGCGGGATCGCGATGTATTCGGCCGCTTGGCGAAGCCGCGCACCCGCACCGGCGGAAACGAGTCCCCCCGGTGCGGGCGCTGCGGCAGACTTGGCTTCCACGAAGGCTTCCGTCAGCTCGTCGAGCCGACCACGCCTTCGATCAGATAATTCATGCCCTCAAGCTCGGGCGCGTAATTGTCGTAGGTCTTTGTGCCGACGACTGCGCCCTTGTTGTCCTTGAAGGGGCCGACGAAAATCGGCTTGCCCGCCTTCATGTCGGCGATCGCGGCATCGGCCGCCTTGCGCGCGGGCTCGCTTGCCGCGGCCCCGTAGGCCGTGTTGCGCACGTAGTCGAGATCGTAGCCGCCGCGCACCCAGTTCGGCAGCTTCTCGCCCTTGGCAAGGTTGCCGGCGAAACCCTGGTAGATCGTCTCCCACTTGTACTCGGCACCCGTCACGAAGCCGCGCGGGGCAAGCGACGCCTGGCTCGCATTGTGGCCCAGCACCATGGCCCCGCGCCGCTCGGCCGTCTGCACCACGACCTTGGGGCTGTCCACGTGGCAGGTGATCACGTCGCAGCCCGCATCGATGAGCGCGTTGGTGGCCTCCGCTTCGCGCACCGGCAGCGACCAGTCGCCCGTGAAAATCACGGTCACGGTCGCGTCCGGCGCGTTCTTGCGCGCCCCAACCAGCACTGCGTTGATGTTGCGCAGCAGCGACGGGATGGGCTTGGCCGCGATGAAGCCGATTTTCTTGGTCTTGGTCACGAGACCGGCGGCGACGCCGTTCACATAGTGCGCCTGGTCGAGATAGCCGAAATAGGAGCCGGCATTCTTCGGATGCTTCTTCTCGTCCCACAACCCGACCGCGTGGCGGAACTCGACCTGCGGGAACTTGGCCGCCATCGCCAGCATGTGCGGATCGAAATAGCCGAACGACGTCGCGACGATGAGCTTGGCGCCGTCGAGCTGGATCATCGATTCCATGGTCTTCTGGACGGCGATCGTCTCGGGCACGTTTTCTTCTTCGACGACCTTGACGCCGCGCACCTTCTTGAGTTCGGCAATGCCGAGCGCATGCGCCTGGTTGTAGCCGAAATCGTCGCGCGGGCCGACATAGATGGCGCCGACCACAAGCGGGGCCTGGGCGCTTGCCGCGCGCGCGCCCAAAGCCGTTGCCAGCCCGGTCGCTGCTGCCGATTTGAGAACAGTCCGGCGCGAAAGTTTGTCGAAATCCATGCTCGCTCTCCCCTCGATTAAGGTTGTTTGTCCGGCGTTGCGTTTTGCATCGACCAACCTATGGGCCCACCGGAGCAACTGCCGTGCCATGGCCGCATGGCCCGATGCGCGACGCCAACGCGGCTTTGCCGCCCAAAATATAAGCAGATGTCTGCATGCGCAGCAGCGTCTTGACGGAATCGGGGGCGCAGGGCCACATGACGCCGCGATGGACACGCAAACAATCCTGTTCTGGCTGTCGAAACTCGTCGGTATGGCGATCGATCTGCGCCAGCCGCTTTATATCGGCCTCGTTGTCGGTATCGCCCTGCTCTGGACGCGGTGGCGGGGCACCGGGCGAATCCTTCTGACGGCCATTCTGGCACTCCAGTTTGCGACGGCTGTCGTCCCCGTCGGCGAAAGCCTCAATGTTTGGCTCGAGGACCGCATCCCGCCGCCGGCATCTCTGCCTGCACATATCGACGGCATTGTCGTGCTTGGCGGCGACGCCAACAACAAGCTGCTGCAGGTCCGCCCGCTGTCGCCGGGCGGCGCACCCATGCGCCAAGTGGCGGCGGCCGATCTTGCGCGTCGCTATCCGCTCGCACGCATTGTCTATTCGGGCGGCTCGGGCAATCCGCTCGATCCGACCACGACCGATGCCGCCGGTGCGCGCCTTCTGCTGCCGGCCTTGGGACTCGATCCGGCGCGCGTCGAATTCGAAGAGAGTTCGCGAAACACGTTCGAAAACGCGCGCAACAGTTTCGAACTTGCGAAGCCCAAACCGGGCGAAACCTGGCTGCTCGTGACCTCGGCCTTCCACATGCCGCGCGCGTTGGGTTGCTTTCGCAAAGCGGGCTGGACCGTGATCCCCTACCCGGTCGGCTACCGCACGATGGCCGAGGCCGAGGTCGATTGGTCTTTGCCGCGCAGCTTCGACGGCGCTTTCCCGAGCATCGCCAACGCGCTCTCGGAACTGGTCGGCCTCACGGCGTATTACTGGCTCGGCCGCACCGATGCGTGGCTGCCGAAGCTCTAGTCAGCGCTTTACCTTCTCGCGCATCAGCACGAATTCTTCGGCCGCCGTCGGGTGCACGGCGATCGTGCGGTCGAAATCCTTTTTCGTGAGCCCGGCTTTGACGGCAACGGCGAACGCCTGCGCGATCTCGGGCGCGTCCGCGCCCACCATGTGCAAGCCGCGCACGCGGCCCGTGGCCGCTTCGACGACGAGCTTCATCAGCGTCTTTTCCTGGCGGCCCGACAGCGTGTGCTTCATCGGCCGGAACACCGCGCGGTAGACGTCCACGCCGTCGATGCCGTGCAGCCGCTCGGCCTCGCTCTGGCTCAGGCCCACGGTGCCCACCGGCGGCTGGCTGAACACGGCAGACGCGATGTCGTTGTGATCGACGGTCGTCGGGTTCGCGTTGAACAAGGTTTCGGCCAGACCGCGGCCTTCGGCGATCGCGACGGGTGTCAAATTGATGCGGTTGGTGACGTCGCCCACCGCATAGATGCCGGGCACGCTCGTCTGCTGCCATTCGTCGACTGCGATCGCACCCGCCTTGTCGCGCACGACGCCGATCTCTTCGAGCCCGAGCCCGTCGGCATTGGGCACGCGGCCGGTTGCGTACATGATCTGCTCGGTGTCGAGCGAGCTGCCGTCTTCGAGCGCGGCGCGCAGGATCCAGCCGATCTTGTCGATATGCGCCACCTTCGAATTGGCGCGGATCTCGATGCCCTGGCGAACCAGTTCCGACGTCAGATGGTCGCGCACGTCTTCGTCGAAGCCGCGCAGGATCTTGGGGCCGCGCACGACGAGCGTCACTTCCGAGCCGGCCGCCCGGAAGATGCCCGCGAACTCGACCGCGATATAGCCGCCGCCGACGATCGTGATGCGTCGCGGCAGCGACGTGAGGTCGAGCGCTTCGTTCGAGGTGATGCTGTGCGCGATGCCCGGAATGGCAGGCCGCTCGGGCCGCCCGCCTGTCGCGATCAGAATGTATTTGGCCGTGATGCGCTTGTCGCCGACCGCGACCGTGTGCGCGTCGACAAGCTTGGCCGCCCCCAGAAACGTCGCGACCTTCGCGTTGTCGAGCATCGTCTGGTAGATGCCTTCGAGGCGCTTGGTCTCGACGTTTTTGGCGGCGACGAGCTTGCCCCAATCGAGCGTGCCCGACACGTCCCAGCCGAAGCCGCGCGCGTCTTCCATCTCGTGCGCGAAATGCGTGCCGTAGACGAGCAGCTTCTTGGGCACGCAGCCGCGCAGCACGCAAGTGCCGCCCACGCGCCAATTCTCGGCGATGCCCACGCGCGCGCCGTAGCTTGCCGCCCGCCGCGACGCGGCAACGCCGCCCGAGCCCGCGCCGATCGTGAAGAGATCGAAGTCGAAACTGTCCATAAAAGATTTTTCCTCAAACGGCGTCGAACAGCAGGACCATACCAGCGATCGACGCCACGGTCAGCCACGCGATCTGGCGGCGATAGACGCGCCGCACATCGGCGTAGACGGCAAGCGACGGCGCATAGTCGTAGCGGCCGAAACGCTTGTTCAACAGCACCGGCACCAGCGTCAGCCCCGCCACGAACGCTGCGGCGGACGGGGTCCACACGGATCCCGCGTCGAGCGTTGCGCGCCCGAAATAGACGAGCCACACGGCCGTGAAGACATAGGCAGGCCACCGGTCGAGATACAAGAGCCGCCAGCGCAATTCCGGCTCGCGCGCTTCGCCTGCGGGCAACGACGCCGCGACGATCGCGGTCGTCACAATGCGGATGGCGGCGAAATAGAACAGGGCTTTGACGGCGAAGAGCAGCGTCGCGGCGAGGGCGGGGCCGTCGGCGAACATGGCGGCCTCTCAGTCGGTATATTCGATTTTGATTTTGGGCGCGTCGTTTTCGTTGGTCAGCGTGATCATGAAGGTGATCTGGTTCTGGAGCGCTATCAGCGTTTTGGCCGATTTCATCGGCAGCGGGATCTTCTGCTTGCGGCACAAGGTCAGCAATGCCGTCTGCAGATGTTCGCTTTTGAGCTCGAGCGGCGGGATGGTCGGCTGCTCGGCACCCTTCACGTCGAAATGCACGCTGACGGCCAGAGCTTCGAGATCGACATGCAGGCGCGAAGGCTTCGCCTTGCCGATCTTCTTGCCGTTGGCGACGGCCCAATCGAGACTCGCGCGCAACAGCTCGCCAGTTTCGAAAAAGATGAACCGGGTCTCCGACGGCATGGGGCGACTCGCCTAAACGGCTTGATGGACCTCTAGTTTAGCGCGCCGCCCCCAAACAAGCCACTGCACCCAAGGGCAAAATCAGATTCCGCCCATACAGACGTATTTGACCTCCATGAACTCCTCGAGGCCGTATTTGGAGCCTTCGCGCCCGATCCCCGACTCCTTCATGCCGCCGAACGGCACTTCGGCCGTGGCGATCAGGCCGGCATTGACGCCGATGAGGCCGTATTCGAGCGCTTCGGACACGCGCCACACGCGGCCGATGTCGCGGCTGTAGAAATAGGCCGCGAGGCCGAACTCGGTGTCGTTGGCCATGCGGACGGCCTCGTCGTCGGTCTTGAAGCGGAACAAGGGGGCGACCGGTCCGAACGTCTCCTCGCGCGCCACGAGCATCTGCGCGGTGACGCCCGCCAGCACGGTCGGCTCGAAGAAACGCCCGCCGCGCGCATGGCGCTTGCCGCCGGTGAGCAATGTGGCGCCCTTGGCGAGCGCGTCGGCGATATGGCGCTCGACCTTATCCACGGCCGCATTCTCGATGAGCGGGCCTTGGCTTGCCCCCGCTTCCGTGCCGGGTGCCGGATTGAGTTTCTTGGCGGCGGCCGCGAATTTCGCGGCGAACGCGTCGTAAATTCCGTCCTGCACCAGGAAGCGGTTGGCGCACACGCAAGTCTGCCCCGTGTTGCGATATTTGGACGCAAGCGCGCCCTCGACGGCCGCGTCGAGATCGGCATCGTCGAACACGATGAAGGGCGCATTGCCGCCGAGCTCGAGCGAGACTTTTTTGACCGTGCCCGCACATTGGGCCATCAGCAGTTTGCCGATCTCGGTCGAGCCCGTGAATCCCAATTTGCGCACGACCGGGTTGCCGGTGAGCTCCTTGCCGATCGACGGTGCGTCGCCCGTCACGACGTTGAATACGCCCTTGGGCAGCCCCGCACGCTCGGCCAATTCTGCCAAGGCCAAGGCCGAAAACGGCGTGAGCTCGGAGGGTTTCAGCACGACCGTGCAGCCCGCCGCGATCGCGGGGCCGGCCTTGCGCGTGATCATCGCGGCCGGAAAGTTCCACGGCGTGATGGCTGCAACGACGCCGATCGGCTCCTTGGTGATCACGTAGCGCCGGTCGTTGGCGGTGGTCGGGATCACGTCGCCGTAAGCGCGCTTGGCTTCTTCGGCGAACCATTCGAGGAACGAGGCGGCATAGCCGACCTCGCCCTTGGATTCGGCGAGCGGCTTGCCCTGCTCCATCGTCATCAGCAAGGCGAGATCGTCGGCGTTCGCCATCATGAGGTCGTGCCATTTGCGCAAGACGGCAGCGCGCTGCTTGGCCGGCACTTTGCGCCACGAAGCGAACGCGCGCTCGGCGGCCGCAATGGCGCGGCGCGTTTCGGCCGCCCCCATGTCGGGGACATGGCCCAGCATCGTGCCTGTCGCGGGATCGTCGATGTCGAACGTCTTTTTCGAATCCGCGTCGCACCAAGCGCCGTCGATATAGCCTTGCTGGCGGAACAGCGACGGGTCGTTGAGGGCAACGCCGCTATAGCGGGCGGTGCGGGCAGGTTCGGCCATGTTTTTCTCTCCCGAAATCTCGGCTTGTTTGTACCGTACTATACGCGCTCGCTACTCCACCGTCACGCTCTTGGCGAGGTTTCGCGGCTTGTCGATGTCCGTCCCTTTGAGGAGCGCCACGTAGTAGGCGAGCAGCTGCACGGGTACGGAATAGAGGATCGGGGCCACGAACGGATCGCACGGCGGCAGTTCGATCGCCGCGACCGAGAGATTGCCGATCTTGGCGATGCCCGCCTTGTCCGAAAACAGCACGACCTGGCCGCCGCGCGCGCGCACTTCCTGCACGTTCGACGCGGTCTTCTCGAACCATTCGTCGTTGGGGGCGAGCACGATCACCGGCACGTCGGGCGCGATCAACGCAATGGGGCCGTGCTTCATCTCGCCGGCGGCGTAGCCCTCGGCGTGGATGTAGCTGATCTCCTTGAGCTTGAGCGCACCTTCCATCGCGATGGGAAACGCCGTGCCGCGCCCGAGATAGAGCACGTCGCGCGCGGGGGCCACGATCTTGGCGGCAGCACGGATATGTTCGTCGGCCGCCAGCACGGCCGAGACTTTCTCCGGGATGCCGGCAATGGCTTGGGCAAGGGCCGCAAGCCGATCGGGGCTTTGCGTGCCGCGCGCGCGCGCAGCGGCAAACGCAAACGCGGCGAGCACGGCAAGCTGCGTGGTGAAGGCCTTGGTCGAGGCCACGCCGATCTCGGGGCCGGCATGGGTTGCCAGCAGCGCATCGGATTCGCGCGCCATCGAGCTCTCGGGCACGTTGACGATGGAAGCGATCTTCTGGCCGCGCCCGCGCGCAAAGCGCAGGGCCGACAGCGTGTCGATCGTCTCGCCCGACTGCGAGACGAACATCGACAAGCCGCCTTCTTCGAGTACTGGATCGCGGTAGCGGAACTCCGACGCGATTTCGACGTCGCAGGGCAGTCGCGCCAACTGCTCGATCCAGTAGCGCGCGACGCTGGCCGCGTAGAACGACGTGCCGCACGCGACGAGTTGCACGCGCTTGAGTGCGGCAAGATCGACCGGCAGTTCCGGCAGCGTCACGCGATGCGTCGCCGGATTGACGTAGCTGCGCAACGTGTCGCCGATCACGGCGGGCTGCTCGAAAATTTCCTTCTGCATGAAATGCTGGAAATTGCCTTTGCCGACCAATGCGCCCGACAGCACCGTCTCGCGCACTTCGCGCGTCACCTTGTTGTCGTTGAGGTCGTAGACCTGCACGCCGTCGGTCGCGAGCACGGCCCAGTCGCCGTCGTCGAGATAGGAGATCATCTTGGTGAGCGGGGCCAAGGCAAGCGCGTCCGAGCCCACATACATCTCGCCTTCGCCGTAGCCGATCGCAAGCGGCGAGCCGCGGCGTGCAGCGAGCAGCAGATCGGGCCGCCCGGCCACGATCACGGCAAGGGCGAACGCGCCGTGCAGCCGATGCATGGCAGCCGCCATCGCCGCTTCCGGCGTAAGCCCCTCGAGGATCAGCACCGTCAGCAGGTGCGCCACCACTTCGGTGTCGGTCTCGGTCGCGAAGGTGCGGCCCTTGGCGACGAGTTCGGCCTTGAGCTCGGCGAAATTCTCGATGATGCCGTTGTGCACGACCGCGACTTTTTCGGTCGCGATCGGATGCGCGTTGTTGGCCGTGGGTGCGCCGTGCGTGGCCCAGCGCGTGTGGCCGATCCCGGTCGATCCGCTGAGCGGTTCCTTGACGAGCAGCGCCTCGAGATTGCGGATGCGCCCTTCCGCACGCCGCCGCTCGATATGGCCGTCGACCACGGTCGCGACCCCGGCCGAATCGTAGCCGCGATATTCGAGCCGCAACAGCCCGTCCACCAGCCGCGGCGTGGCTGGCCCCTTGCCGACGATTCCGACGATCCCGCACATGAACTGCTATTCCTTTTTCTTCGCCGCTTTTTCGGCCCCGCGACGCTCGCGAAACTTCTTGGCCCAACCGCTGCGCGTGTGCGCCGTCCCGCGCGCCACGACGAGCGCGTCGTCTTCCACGTCTTCCGTCACGACCGAACCCGCGCCCACGATCGCACCCGCCCCGATCCTGACCGGGGCCACCAACGCGCTGTTGGAGCCGACGAAGGCACCGGCCCCGATCTCGGTCGTGGATTTTTCGAAGCCGTCGTAGTTGCAGGTGATGGTGCCGGCACCGATATTCGCCCCCGCCCCCACTTTCGCGTCGCCCACGTAGCTCAGATGGTTGACCTTGGCGCCTGCCGCAACCGTCGCATTCTTGATCTCGACGAAATTGCCGATATGCGCCCCCGCCGCGATGTCGGCACCCGGGCGCAGGCGCGCAAACGGCCCCACGACTGCGCCGTCGGCAATCTGCGTGCCTTCGATATGGCAGAAGCCCTTGATCTCGACATTGGCGCCGATCTTCGCGCCGGGTCCGAAGAAGACCGACGGATAGACGATCGTGTCGGCCCCGATCTGCGTATCGTAGCTGAACCACACGCTCGCCGGATCGACGAGGGTGACACCCGCCAGCATCGCCGCACGGCGCTTTTTCTGCTGGAACGCAGCCTCGAGGCCCGCAAGTTCGACGCGGTCGTTGGCCGCGAGCCATTCGTCCGCACTGCCTGCGATCGCGCGCGCGGCACGGCCGGCCGCACGCGCGAGCCCGATCGCGTCGGTCAGATAGAATTCTTTCTGCGCGTTGTTGGGCTCAATGCGCGCCAGCAGATCGAAAAAGCCGCGGCCCGCAAACGCCATCACGCCCGTATTCACAAAATCGATGCGCCGCGTGGCCGCGTCGGCGTCTTTGGCTTCGACGATGCGTGCCAAGCTCCCGTCGGCGTCGCATACAAGGCGCCCGAACGCGCCCGGCTCCGCAAGCTGCACGCCAAGTACCGCAACGGCCGGGTTCGTGGCGTGGTCGAGTTCGCCTCGCAACCGTGCGAACGTCGCCGCACTGACGAACGGCGCGTCGCCCAGCGTCACCAGAATATCGCCGTCGAAATCCTGCAGCGCCGCCTTGGCCTGCAACGCGGCATGGCCCGTGCCCAATCTCTCGCGTTGCTCGACACTCGCGATCTCAAGCCCGGGGGCTGCAGCGCGTGCAGCCGCCAGCACGGCCGTGTCGCCGGGGGCGACCACGAGCACGATTTTGGCCGGCTGCAAGGCAACGAGTTCGGCCGCGATATGGCCGATCAGCGCCCGCCCGCCGACCGCGTGCAGCACTTTGGGCTTGGCACTTTTCATGCGGCTGCCGAGCCCGGCGGCCAGCACGATCACGGCAAGCTTCTTGTCGCGCGCGTTCATTGATGCGATACCCCTGGGCGATTCGGCGGAACAATTCCATACACCGAAGCGGCTGCGAAATCACAAAATGTTGCAAGGAATTGCACGTCGATGCCCAAGATTTTGGCCAAGATTTTCGATTGCAGCGCCGTCATCTTCGATCTCGACGGCACGCTCGTCGACACGGCCCAAGACATCGTCGCCGCCGTCGATGCGCTGCTGGCCGAATACGACCGCGCACCGATCGGCTTCGACGCCGGCCGCCGGCTGATCGGCGACGGGGCGCGCGTGCTCGTGCAGCGCGCGTTTCTGGCAAGCGGCGCTCCGGCCCCGGACGTCGATGCCGCAACCGCACGCTGGTTCGAGATCTACGGCGCCTCGCTCGCGAGCTTCTCGAAGCCGTACCCGCATGTTGCACCCACATTGGCGGCCTTGCGCAAGCACGGGCGCAAGCTCGCCGTGTGCACGAACAAGGCCGATGCCTTGGCCGTCCGCCTGCTCGAGATGCTGGATCTCGCCGGAAGTTTCGACGCGATCGTCGGCGGCGACGTGCCGCATCGCAAACCCGATCCGCGCCATCTGCTGGCGACGGCCGAGCGCATCGGCGTGCCCGCGCAAAAATGTCTAATGGTGGGCGACTCGCCCAACGATGCGGCGGCCGCCAAAGCCGCGCGCATGAAGCTCGTCGTGGTCGATTGGGGCTATTCGCCGATCGTGCCCGCTGCACTCGGCGGCGATGCGCTGATCAGCGATTTTGCCGAGCTTGCGGGCCTCGTCGCATGATCCCGGGCATTGCCGACAACGAAACCATCGCGCATCTGATCCAGATTGCGATCGCCCCGGTCTTTCTGCTGAACGGCCTCGGCATCCTGCTCAACGTGTTCACGGGCAGGCTCACGCGCGTGGTCGACCGCATGCGCAGGGTCGCCGTGGAGTTGCGCGCTGGCCCCGGCGATGCCGAGCGGCGCCAACTGCGCCACGAACTGGCGTTGCAGCGTCTGCGTTTGCGCGTCGTCAACGGGGCGATCGCACTTGCGGCCCTGTCGGCCTTCCTCACCTGCTGCGCCATTCTGGCGCTGTTCGTAGGCGGCCTGTCGCGCGACACGCAAAGCATGCTGCCGCTCGCCCTGTTCGCGGCGGCGGTCGCGGCCGTGATCGCGGCCCTTGCTTTGTTCATTTGGGAGGTGCACGTCTCGGGCCGCGCGCTTGCGGCCGAAACCGAAGACCTCGACTAGCTTTCCGCCGACCTATTCGGCGGACGCCTTCTGCGGCAGCCCGCGCACTTCGCGCAGATTGCCCACGACCGTGCCGAACCAGGTTTCGAATTCGATGCGTGCCGGCGCCAGCACGCCGCGCGCGCCGAGCGGGGCCATGAACACGCGTCCGGTGCGGTTTTCGGTTTCCGGATTGCGGTTGGCGGTCGCCTTGCGCGAGCGCCCGGCGATCGGGACCCAGGTGAATTCGCAAAGCTCGGCCGCACCTTCGAAGATCGAACCCGCCGTGCGCGGCAAATCGCGCCGGCCTTTGTCTTCGAACACGATGTCGAAGCGCATGCGCCCGTCGAACGCGGCATGGCGCGAGGTGCAGCCGCGCCCTTCATTGACCTGGCGGATCACTGCCATGACCGCCGAGATGGGATCGATGGCACCGGCAAGCTGCTCGGAGGTTACCTCGTCGCGCTCGTCGTCGCGGTTTTCGGGCACGGCTTCGTTGCGCACCAGCAAACCTTCGCGAAAATCCATCTCGACGCTGCGCGGTTTGCCGCGGAATTCGCCCTTGACGCGATAGGTCGAGGGCTGGGTCGAGGCGCCCAGGAAACGGCCTTCGACATCGGTGCGCGACTGCCAAGGAAACAGCCAGCGCACGACGCCGACGGAGGCCTGGCGGCTCGCAATCTGGTAATTTTCGCCCACGACCGCAAATTCGAGCGTGAGCTCGACGATGCGCGCGCCCGACATCACGTCGTAGACCATCTCCAGCCGCTCGCGCGGCGCCCAGGCGGTCTCGGCTGCCGCAGGACCGCATGAAGCAGCGACGGCAAACGCCGCTCCCAGAGCTGCGAGGCGCAGATTCGACATGGCGATCACCGAAAATCTGGGGGAAAAGCAATTATCGAACGATATAGCGGCGAATCCGCCTGCGGCAAGTGGCGCTTTCTTGACTTTGCCGGGGCGGACGCACTATACCCGCACCTTCTTTGGGTTCGCGTAACGGGTTCGGGCGCTTAGCTCAGCGGTAGAGCACGGCTTTCACACGGCCGGGGTCGTAGGTTCAATCCCTACAGCGCCCACCATCCCCCTCAAAAACCGCTTTCCTTGAAAAACACGCCGAGTGCGTGGCGCCAGGCGCGCGCGGCCCAGCTTTCGGCCGCAGCCTCGATATGGACCGTGCCGCGCTGGGTATGGGCGGGCGCTTGCGCATCTTCGGGCGTCAGCACCACGCGGAACGTCGCTTGGACCGGCACCAAACGTTGGCGCTCGTCGGCGCGCACCGCGATGGGCCCACCGAGCGTGGAGGCCAGCGCCAAACGGTCGAGATTGCGCACGCCTGTGGGATCGATCTCGCGCAGACGCAACGGGATCGCGCGCGCGACCGGATCGTCGGCCACAAAGCGCGCCTGCGCGTCGCGTTCGAGGCGCGGCAACGCCGCACCGTCCACAAACGCCAGCACGCGCGTTCCCTCGTCGGCGACGAGGCGCGCAAGCGGCATATCGGCAGCGATCCAGCGCCCGACATGCAGCTCGGGTGCGACGTCGCGCAAGATCCCGTCGAACGGGGCCACGAGCGTGAGGCGCTCTTGCTGGCGCTCGAGCGCGTCGCGCACCGCCAAGCGCTCGCCGAGCTTTTCCTGCATCACGCCGATCTCCTGCAGGCTCGCCCCGCCGCCCGACAGGCGCAAGAGCTGCAAGCGTAGCGCATCGATTTCGAAGGCCGAACCGCGCAATTGGAAGACAAGCTCCGGCGATTCGAGCGCCAGCAAGCGGTCGCCCGCTTTGACGGCCCGCCCGTCGGCGATGTCGAGGGCCGCGATGCGCCCGGCCTGGGCCGGGAAAATCTCGACCTGGCGCGCCGCCTCCAGCATTGCGGGCGCGGCCACATGCGTTTGCCACGGCACGAAGATCGCCGCCAACAGGCCTGCGGCAAGCGTCGCGGTCGCCGCCACGTTGCGCCCGAAGCGCAGGCGCTTGCGCTCGCCCCACCAATGCGCGAATTCCGCCGCGATCGGCTTGCCGATGAACCACCACAATTCGACGAGCATCAGAAAGATGCCGAGCAGCTTGAAGAACAGGTGGTAGACGAGCAACGCGATGCCGAGGAACAGGAAGAAGCGGTAGAGCCACGTGCCGTAGGCCCACAGCAGCATGAGCCGAAGCGTTGCGGGCGGCAGCAATTCGGGCGGGCGGTCGCCGAAGCCGAACAAAAGCTCGCGCAAGCGCCAACGCGCGAGGGCAAAGGCGCGCGGCTGCAGATTGTCGATGCCCCAGGCGTCCGAAAGGATGTAGTAGCCGTCGAAGCGCATGAACGGGTTGAGATTGACGAGCAGCGTCATCGCAACCGTTGCCGTCGCCATCAAAAAGGCGGCACTGCGCGCGGGCCCGTCGGGCAGGAAGGTCCAGGCGAGCAGCGCGCAAGCCCCCAGTGCAAGTTCGACCGACATGCCCGCGACCGCAATGATCGCGCGCTGGCGGCGCGACACGAGGCGCCACGCGTCCGACGTGTCGGTGTAGAGCGTGGGCCACAGCACCATGAAAGCGAGCCCCATCGCACCCACGCGGCAGCCATAGCGTTTGGCGGCAAACGCATGGCCAAGCTCGTGCAGGATCTTGGCCGCCCCCAACGCACCGCCGAACCAGATGGCACCCTCGAGCGAGAAATAGGTCGGGAAGGTCGCCCAAAATTGCTCCCATTGGCGCAGCACAAGGCCGAGCCCCGCAAGTGCAACCAGCGCCACGACGAGCCATGTCGCAGGCGAAAACGCGAACGCAACGTAAGGCGCCATGCGACCGAGCCACGCATCGGGCCGCACCAGCGGGATGCGGAAAAACAGATAATGGTGCAGAAGCCAGGTGAGGCCGCTTTGGCGCTGCGCGGTGCGCCGGCGCAGCAATCCCGCCAAGCCGCCCGCCCCTTCGACCGCGAGCAGATCGTTGGCGTCGAGAAAGCGGCGGAATTGCTCGAGATCGGTCTCGTCGAGCTTGGTTGGCACCGTGCGATTGGCGGCCTCCAGAATGCGCGCAGGCTCGCACAGCGGCCAGGCTTCGAGCAGGGCGAACGCATCGCTGCCGAGGCGGAAAAAGCGGCCGCGCGCGGCATCGTAGAGCGACCATTGCGGTGCCCCGCCCGGGGCTGCCGGGGCCGGCAGCAACTGCAGATCGTCGCGCAAAGGCGGCAGCGGCGGCGGCAGTTTGGGCGCCGATGCGCCCGCACCCGGTACGGCGAGTGCGCCGCTCACTGCCCCACCATTTGGCGCAAGCCCGCCAGCGGTCGGCGCAGCAGATAGAAGGCAAGCGGTACGGGCGGGCCTTCGATGCGCGCGGTTCCACGCAAACCGATGCGGGGTCCTGCACGCAAATCGGGCGTTTGCGTGAATTCGGCCGTCACGCGATAGGCCAGCGTGCCGTCGGGCAGGCGCTGGGCCTCGTAGGCCGAGGAAACGACGCGGGCCGCAAGCGGGCGCAGCGGATCGGCATCGAGGAACAGCATCACCGCCTCGCCCGCCGCCAGCATCGCCGCATCGCCGGGGGCAACGTCGATGCGCAGCTCGACCGAAGCGGGATCGGCGATGCGCAAGATGCGCTCGCCCGTGCGCACGGGCCGGCCCGTCCAATCGTCGACCTCGCCGATCACGGCAATGCCCGCACGCTCGGCGCGCAACTCCACGCGCGCCAGCATCTCCTCGGCGGCCGCGAGCTCGGTTTCGCGCAGCCGCGTCTGCGCTTCGAGCATCGCCACTTGCGCCCCGCTCTGGCGATCGGCGAACGCCGCTTGGGCCGCGCGCCGCAGATCGGCGCGCGCCACATCGAGGGCGCGCGAAGCCACGTCGCGCCGCGCGCGCAGCGCCGTGTCGTCGTAGCGCAGCAGCAAGGTGCCCGGCTCCACGCGCGCATTGGCCGCAACCTCGAGCTTGGCGACCACACCGTCCATCGGGGCCGCCACCACGAACGCGCCGCGCGCCGCGATTTCGGCCGGCGCCAACGCGGTCTGCGGCACGGGCACAAAACCGGCCGCGACGATCCCGGCGGCCAGAAACGGGATCGCGATGCGCGTCCAGCGCCACGCAACGCGGCGGCCGCGCACGAAAAACCGCCACGCATGCGCGTACGCATCGGCGAGCTGCTCGAGCAGCAGGATCTCGCCATCGGAAAAGGGCGCGTCGCGCGTGAGGCACAGTCCGGCGAGCCGCGTGCCGTCGGCATCGCACAACGGCAGCCACAGCGTGTATGCGGCCATGAAGCGGCGCCATTCGTCGTGCAGGTCGGCGGGCAAAACGCCGTCGAGGGCGCTTGCATCGATCGCGAGCGGCTTCGCATCCAAAGGCAGCGTGCCCAGCGCATGCGCCAAAAACCGCACGAGGGGGGCTTCGGCATCGGCCACGCTGACGGCCGAGATCGCCTCGACCCCGAGCCTCTTGCCGCGCGACGCCGCAAACAAAACGGCCTGGCGGTAGGGTACGAGGCGGCGCGTTTCGTTGGCGATCGCATAGCCGAGTTCGGCGCGCGTGGCGGCTTTGCGCGCCGCACGCTCGATCTGCAAAAACAGCGAGAAGGCATGGGCCGACGCCCCGCTCATCCGCCCGCCCCCCTCATCCGCCCGCCCCCCTCATCCGCCCACGTCGCCTAGCCGCCCGGCCGGGTGGGCAACGGGAGCGAGGGGGGCGGATCGAACTGCGCGGTCCCGCTCATGCCGGCAAGCAGCCCCTCGGCCGCCCGGTCGATGAGGGCGATGATCGGCACGGTCTGGCTCACAGGATCGATGCGGGCGCCCAGATCGCGCACGCGCGCTTGGCGCGCCTCGCCCGTCTCGTCGATCGCAAAACGGAACGTCTGGCCGGGTTTGAGCCACACGAGCCACGCCGCCGGCACGATCGCGCGGATGCGCAAGCTGCGGTCGTCGACCACGTCGAGCAGCGGCGCACCCGCATTCACGCTTTCGTGCGCATTGGCGCGCCGCTCGACCACGCGGCCCGCAAAAGGGGCGGCGACCGTGCAGCGCGCCACGTCCACACGGCGCAGCGCAACCTCGGCTTCGGCGGCGCGCAAATTGGCTTCCGATTTCAGCACGTCGAGCTGGCCGATCGAACGCAGCTGCGACAATTCGCGGTCGCTGTCGAGCTGCAGCTTGGCGACTTCGCGCGCCGCCGCCCCTTGCGCCAGTCTTGCTTCGTAGAAGCGGCAATCGATGCGCGCCAGGATTTCGCCTTCGCGGAACCGCTCGCCCGCCCCCAGTTTGAGCTCGACGATGCGCCCGGCGATTTCGGCCGACACGGTCGCCTCGCGGTCGGGCTGCAGCACGCCGCGCGCTTCGTGCCGTGCAGTTTGCGCGTGCGCCGGTGCCGCACAAACCAACAGCAGGCTCGCGGCAAACGCAAAAATCGGCAATCGCGGCATGGCGTTCCCACCTTTTTCGGCGATATGCAGAAAAACGTGGGTTCTATGTAGGGGTATTCGGCCCCGAAAGCAATCTTCGGCAGTCGGGTGCTAGCCGAAATGCGCCTTCAGGTCCGAAAGGCTCGCGACCTGCGGGACGGCGGCGACGCTGGCATATTCGCCGGGCAAGCCGGTGCGGTTGACCCACACGGCGCGGAACCCGAAATTGGCGGCCCCCGCCGCATCCCACGGGTTCGACGACACGAAGCCGATTTCGTTCGCATGCAAGCCGAAGCCGTCCGTCGCAAGGCTATAGACCCTTGCATCGGGCTTGTAGATGCCGACCGTTTCGACCGACCACACGGCCGCAAAGCGCCCGTCGAGCCCGGCCGCCGACACCGCGTCTTCAAGCCAGGCAGGCGTGCCGTTCGACAGAATCGCCAAACGCCGTCCGCCGCGCGCAAGCAGGTCGAGGCTTGCGCCGACTTCCGCATACGCCGCCAAGCGGCGATAGGCGGCCATCAGCGCGTCGCGCAGGTCCGCATCGGCAATCGCATGGCGGGCCAGCACATAGTCCAACGCCTCTCCGGTCACTTGCGCAAAATCCGCGTGGCGGCCCATGAGGCTGCGGACCCAGGTGTATTCGAGCTGTTTGGTTCGCCACAAGGTCGAAACCGCTTCGGCGGCTGCACCGATGCGCGCGGCGTGCGCGCGCACAGCGGCGTGCACGTCGAAGAGCGTGCCGTATGCGTCGAAAACGCAGGCTTTTACAGGCGCTTCCATTGTCGTTCCTCCGGCGGCAGGCACGCGCGCTTGATCGCCGCAAAATTTTCCGTTTCGAGTTAACCGATGATTCACCCCTATCGGCGAAGATCACGCCATCGAACAGCCAGCGAGTCGCCCCCGATGTCCGAAACACTGATCAACGACCGTATCTATATCGGCTCCAATTCCGTCGCCCAATGGTTTTTGACCTTGGGCCAGTCCGAGGGAAAACCGTGCTTGGTCGCGCATCAAGTGTTCGTCGATGCGCCCAAACAGATGAATCTCGTGGCCCGCAAACTCGCCGGCGGGCGCCTGTTTTTCTCGCTGAAGCAGCTCGAAACCATGATGCAAATCCGCCACGGGCTCGATGTCACGCTGACGCCGGGCGACCGCATGAGCATCGAACGCCATTTGCGGATCTCGCGACCTGCCGCTTGACGCGTAACCTCGATCGCCCCACCTTCGAAGTATTCGACACACGGTCGACCCGAGGGGGCAGTCCCATGTTTTTCACGCGCAAAAAAGTCGAAATGCCGTCGCCCGATGCAGCCCCCAAGGGCCGCGCCACGCGCATGAAACTGCCGGCAAAGCATTTCGTGAACGGCCAGTCGCTGGAGCCGCCTTATCCGGCGGGCAGTGTGGCGGCGATGTTCGGTCTCGGCTGTTTTTGGGGGGCCGAGCGCAAATTCTGGCAATTGCCGGGCGTGCATGTGACGGCCGTCGGCTATGCCGCAGGCTACACGCCGAACCCGACCTACGAGGAAGTGTGCAGCGGCGCCACGGGCCACAACGAGGTCGTGCATGTCGTCTTCGACCCCGCGCGCATCGCCTATGAGCGGCTGCTGCAGGTGTTTTTCGAAAGCCACGATCCCACGCAAGGCATGCGCCAGGGCAACGACGTCGGCACGCAATACCGCTCGGGCATCTACTGCTATTCGCCGACCCAGCAAGCGGCGGCCGAACGCGCCAAGACCGCGTTCGCGCCCGTTTTGGCCAAGGCCGGTTTCGGCCCGATCACGACCGAAATTCTGCCCGCCCCCGAATTTTATTATGCCGAAGCCTACCACCAGCAATATCTCGCCAAGAACCCGAACGGCTATTGCGGCCTCGGCGGGACGGGCGTTTCGTGCCCGATCGGCACGGGCGCGAGTGCGGCCTAAGGTTCTTGCGCGATCGCGGTCGATGGCGTGACCGAAATTCGGGCGGCTGAACCGCCCTGCATTGCTCATTGGGGAGGCGCACACATCGCCGCCCGATTTAGAACGATTCGCATTTTGCGAACGCAAACTGCGTGACAGCGCGGTGCGACGCGGGCAATCTACACATCTGCCCCGCAAGATTCGGAAGTTGAAGCGTCATGTCCTCCACGCCGATCTCGGAGACCGATCTCGAAGACGTTCGGAAGTATCTTGCGGCGACAAAGCAGGCATTGGTCGGCGCGCCCAACAAGCCGCACGACCTGTCGCACCGCAATCTTGCAAAAATGAATCTCGAAGGCCGCTCCATGGCGCGCGCGCGCCTGATGGGCTCGAATCTGTCGGATGCGCGAATGGCGCGTGCCGACCTGCTCGAAGCCGATCTGTTCGGCGCCAACCTCACCAACGCCGACATGAACGGCGCCAATCTGCAGAACGCAGTACTTCGCGGGGCGTCGCTGCGCGGGGCGAACATGAACGGCGCCAACCTGTCGGGGGCCGATTTTCGCGGCGGCGTGATGATGGGCCAGTCCGGCACCGGGCGCGTCGGGCTCGAGATCACAGACCTCACCGATTGCCTGGCCGACTACGCGACCGCCTCGCGCGCGCAAATGACGGGCGTGGATCTGTCGGGGGCGAGCTTCCAGGGTGCCAATCTCGAAGGGGCGATCCTGTTCGGCGCCAATCTCGCCAACACCAATCTCGCCTACGCCAATCTGCGCGGGGCGGACCTGTCGGACGCGCGGCTCGGCAAAGCCTCGCTGATCGGTGCCGATCTTACCAACGCCAAATTCGCGAACGCCAAAGCCGACGGCGCCAACTTCTCCGGCGCCGTCATGACGAATGTCGATACCAAGAGCTTCGACCTAGCGCGCTCGATCGTGTCGGCCAAGCCCCCGCTGCTGGGCCGTCACCAGCTGCCCGCAAATCTGAAGGCCGCCCTCGACGGCCACGCGGCCTGGCTTGCAAGCGTGGGGCGCAGCGGCAAACAGGCCTCTCTCGAAGGGGCCGATTTCAGCTATTTCGACCTCTCCGGCATCGATCTGTCGGGGGCGGTTTTGCGCAACGCCAAGCTCGTGGGCGCCAATCTTGCCGGGGCGGTGCTGTTGCTCGCCAATCTGCGCGGGTCCGATTTTTTCCATGCGGATTTGAGCGGCGCCAAGCTGCACGGCGCCATGTTCGACGGTGCCAAGCTGCGCGAGGTCGAATTCGCGGGCGCCAAAGCCCTGCCGCTGCCGATCGCGAATGCGGACGGCTCGAGCTCGACGCGCATGCAGCCCACGAGCTTCGTCGGCGCCGACATGACCGGCGCCAAAGTCGCAGGCTTCGATCTGTCGCAAGCCGCAACCGACGGCGCGCGGCTGCCGTAAGGGCGAGCCCGGTCAGCGCGCTTCGCTCCCGTCGAGCGCGGCAACCGGCACGATCGCGACGCTGCTGCCCGGCAAATGCACGATCTCGGCGCGCACGCGGTAGGTTCGGGCGATCAGTTCTGCCGTCAGCGTCGCCGCCGGCGGACCGTCGGCAACGAGGCGGCCGCGATCGAGCACCAGCACCCGGTCGGCAAATCGCGCCGCGGCATTGAGGTCGTGCAAAGCAGCGACGACGATGAGCCCGTTGGCATGCGCCAGCTGCGCCAACATGTCGAGCAGCAGCAGTTGGTTGCGCATGTCGAGCGCGCTTGTGGGTTCGTCCAGCAGCAGAACGGCCGGCTCGCTTGCCAGCAACTGCGCGAGAAACACGAGCTGCCGTTGCCCGCCCGACAGCTCGGTCAAGCGCCGAGCGGCAAGATGCGCGATCCCCAAACGGTCGAGCGAAGCGAGCGCGCGGTCGAGTTCGGCCGGCGGAACCGTGAGGCCGAGCGCGCGCATGCGGCCGAGCAACGCCGCCTCCAGCACGGTCAGCGCTGCGTACGCGCCGTTGTCCTGCGGCATGAATCCGATCGCCGCAGGCGGCGCACCGTCGAGCCGGACGCGGCCTTCGTGCCGCTGCAACCCGGCGACCGCGCGCAGCAGCGACGACTTTCCCGAGCCGTTGGGTCCGACCAGCACCACGAACTCGCCCGCGCGCACCGTGCAATCGATGCCGTCGAGCGCGCGCTCGGCCCCGTAGCGAACGCCGACAGCGTCGAGATGCAGGCGCGCGGCAAAGGCATCCGACATCACAGCCTCGCCCGTCGCGCGGTCAAAATCAGTGCTGCGAAAAACGGCACGCCGACCAAGGCGGTGACGATGCCGATGGGAAACAGCGCACCCGGCGACACCGTCTTGCTCGCGACAGAAGCGGCCGAAAGCAGGACCGCGCCGACCAGTGCGGCACCCGGCAGAAAGACGCGCTGATCCTCGCCCAGCAGAATGCGCGCCACATGCGGCGCCACGAGGCCGACGAAGCCGATCGTGCCGACGAACGCGACGGCAATGCCGGTCGCCACGGACACGAACAGGAAGCCACGAAGCCGCACGCCGCGCACATCGACGCCGAGTGCGGCCGCCCGCTCGTCGCCGAGGCGCAAAGCCGTCAGCGCCCACGCGTCGCGCATCAGCAGCGGCATCGCGACGGCGAGCGTCGTACCGACGATCGCGAGCTTCTGCCAGTTCGAGCGCTGCAGGCTGCCAAACAGCCAGAACACGATCTGCTGCAGCGCTTCGGGCGACGCGAGAAACTGCAGCAGCGACTGCAGCGCTTGGAACAGAAACATGAGCGCGATCCCGGCCAGCACGAGGGTTTCCGGCGTCGCGCCGCGAATGCCGCCGAGCAGCCATACGCACGCGCACGCGACGCCCGCAAACACGAAGGCCGAGACCGGCACGGCGTAGGATTCCGGCACCGGCAGAGCCGCCCCCAGCACGATCACGAGAGCCGCGCCGAAGCCCGCGCCTGCCGACACGCCGAGCGTGTAGCTCGACGCGAGCGGGTTGTTGAGGATGGTCTGCATGACCGCCCCCGTCATGCCGAGGGCAGCCCCCACCAGCAGCGCCATGACCGCGACCGGAAGCCGGATCGTCCAAACGATCGCGTTCGCGGTTGGATCGGCGCTGGCGCCCAGCAGCGATGCCGCCACGTCGCCGACGGGCAGCATCGCAGGACCGGTCGCGACGTCGAGCAGGAAACTCGCCGCCAGCGCGCCCGCACCGGCGACGAAGAACCCCGTGCGGCGCAGCGCCAGACCGCGCCATGCCGCACGCGCCGCGTTCGTCGCCTCTAGGCTCGCCAAGGCAGCATCCACGTGCCGGAGAACGCGACCGGCAGATACTTGGCGTGATACTCGGCAAAGGCGGCGATCGGATCCATGCCTTCGAACGCCCCGGGCCATATCCGCTTGGCGATATAGAGCGCGGCCGTGTCGTCGAAGAGCGTGCGGCACAGCCCGTGCTCGATCGCATGGATTTCGCCGCGACGGATCGCCGCCAGATTCTGCCACAGCGGCCGTGCTGCATAGGGTGCGAGGCTGCGGCGCGTCTCCTCGGGCGCTACGTCGTAGCCCGTCTTGACCGCATTCGGCCGGTTCACCCAGGACGAGCCGGCGATGAAGATGAAATCGGGATTGGCCGCGAGCGTCGTTTCGGCGGCGAGCGGCCCCCAGGGTCCGGGGAGTTTCCCTTCGGCGATGTTCTGGGCGCCGATGTCGGCCGCGAGCTTGCCCCACATCGTGCCGGCGTAGGAATTGCCGATGACCTCCGCCCCTCCCTGCCCGAGCTCGAAATGCACCTTCGGCTTGGCACCCGTGTTGACGCGCGCGACGCGGGTCTGGATGTCGCCCATGTTCCGACGGTAGCGCTCGGCCAAAGAAGCCGCCCGCTCGGGCGTTCCCATCGCAGCGCCGATCGCCAAGGTCGAGGCGACATGGCGCTCGACCATCTGGGCGTTGTAGTCGATGACGAGGGTCGCGATGCCGGCCGCCTCGATCTGGGCGCGCGCCGTTTCGATCGCCGCCCAGCTCCACTGCGGCACGATCAGCAGTTCGGGGCGAAGTGCGATCACTTTCTCGGCGCTGAACGTACCCTCGTCGGTGCTGCCGACGTCGGGCTGCGTGGCGAGATTGGGAATGACGGCGCTGTAGCGCGAAAAAATCGCAGGCCGCCATCCTTCCCACACAAAGCGGTTCATGCCGACCACGCGTTGCCAGCCCTCGACGCCGGCGATCGCGGTGAATTCTTCGTAGTTGAACATCGTCACGACGCGCCGCGGCGGTGCGGCGAGCCGCACCTCGCGGCCGAGCACATCGACGATGCGCGGCGACTGGGCGATTGCGGGAGCGGCGAAAGACGCGGCGGCGGCGGCGCCGAGCAAGCGGCGACGGGTCATGGACATGGAACGAGACTCCTGGCGAACGGCGCGCCGCACTTTTGGCGATGCGCGCGATTGAACGGGCAAAACGCGGGCGCACGAAGGGGCCCGCGAACACGAAATGCGTTCAGGCCAGGATGGGAGGGGCGCGCGAAGCGTATGCCGCCGGCGGTGCGGGCGGTGCGGGCAGCGAAGCGCCGACGGCCGCGACGCGTGCGCCGACGGCCACGCGCAGTTCGACCGTCGGCGGGACCGGAACGGGACCACCGGGCAGACTATGGCAGTCGAAGCAGTCGGCGACGTCGAGACGGCTGCCATGTGCCGGCTGGGTACCGTCGGCGACGAGCGGCGGTTGGTCGGGATCGGAAACGCAGACCGAATAGTCGAAAACCGGATGCTGCAACGGCGACGCAAGGACCGGGCAATTCAAGGTCAAAAGCGTGCCTTGAAGCGCCAGGAGAAGAGCCAGCAGAATCGGAATACGGCGTCGCAATCCGTGCATTGGCCATCGATACATCGCGCAGGGCGCGCAATCAAGGCCGAAGACCCGCTTGCGTCAGCCTGCGGGCTTGGGCGGCATCAGATCCATGTGCTGAAGCCCGCAATAATAGGGCTCGACGCCGTCGAGGAACGCATTGAGCTTCAGATTGAAGCAGAAATGCTCGAAGCCGTGCTTGTCGACGATGCGGATTTTCTGGCGCTGGAAGCGGCCCTCGGGCATGCGGCGGCCCGTCAAGTAAAGCGCCGTGCGCTCGATGCGCTTGCCCATGACCGGCAGGCCGATCAGTTTCTGCAAGCCCGTCGCCACGCGTTCGACGAACTGCTCCTCGTCGAGCCAGACATTGTTCTCGGCGTCCCAGCGATGGAAAGCACCCAGCAGGATCTGGTGCGTGCGGCACTGTGCGACGAGGCGGGCGACCTGGATCGTCACGTCGCCGACGATGAAGTCGTTGCGGCTGCCGCCGCTGCGGTCGGGCTGGCCGTAATTGTAGTGGCTGCCAATACCGATCGCGGCGCGCAGTTCGGGTACTGCCACGGGCGATGCGACCGTGCGCTTGAGGGCGGCGTGGAAAATCGCGAACAGCACGTAGCCCAGCACGAGATCGACATCCGCCTCGAGCCCTTTGCGGCTGTTCCACACATAGAAGCCGTCGCCGGTCGTCGAGCGGCGCATGTCGAATTTGATGCCGTGCGCGTTGGCGGTCTCGGCCGCGATGTTGAGCGCGAATTCGAGCGTGGCGAGCTGGCTCGCCTGCTGCTCGGGCAGCAGCTTCGAGAAACCGACAATATCGAGCAGCAGCACCGCGCGCTGGTCGGTCTTGGTGACCGCAAACGGGGCGAACAACGCCTCGACAAGCGCGATCGGCGTCATGCCCGGCCCGTCGCCGATGGGCTGCGACAGGCGCACGTCGAGCGGATGCGCTTGGAAGAGTTCGGCAAGCTCGTCGAATGTCTTGTCGCCCATGCGCCGGTCGCCGAAATAAAGCCGCCGCGGCGGCTCGGCGACCTCGAACAGGCGGATTTTGGGAACCGTCAGAATCTCGAAGCCGGTCGAGGTCGGGCGCCATGCGACCAGCGCGTTGGAGCCGAAGCGCCACACCGAATAGAGCGTGCGGTTGAGCTCGGCCAGAATTTCGGGCGCAACTTGCGCGTGGAGCGGCGTGTCGGCGGGCATGGTCGCTGGCGAGCATACACCCGAATGCGACGTGGTTAAACTTTCCCCAAGCCCAAATCGACGAAGAACCCGCCGCCGGCGGGATCGGCAAGCGGCGAAAAGGCGAAAATCCGGCCGGCACGTTTGGCCTCGAGCAGATAGCGGCCGACCGGCAAAAACAGCGTCTCGCCCGCCCCCGGAACCGGCGGGTCGATGCGCACGGCAAAGCGCGTGGGCCCCGGTGCGACCGGCTCTACGATGAGGCGCTGCAGCTTTTCGAGCGCTTGCGCCAGTTCAAGGCCGCGCAGATCGAGTAGCGCCTCCGCTTCAGGCGCTTTGCCCAAGAGATGCAAGGCTTGTTCGGGATCGAGATGCGGCATCAGAAATGTCCCGCCAGATGGCGCGCCATCGCCTTGTTGCCGTAGAGATAGGCCCCCTTCTTGTTGCCGTACCAAACGACCTCGCGGCACCAATCCTCGAAGTGCTTCCACGTCTCCTGCGACCGCGCGATGCGGTAGACGACCGCCTCGTCGGCAAGATCCTCGTGCCGCCCTTCCAGGATCGCCCGGTAATAGGGATAGAGGTCGCTCGACAGGCGCACATCGACATCGACCAGCGCGCCCGGCTCTTTGACCAGCGCCCGGTTGAGGCGCAGCGCATCGGCGACCGTCTCGCGCGGCACAAGGGCGCGGTTGCCCGCGATCGCGGCAAAGATCAGCCGCTCGGCCTCTTCGTAGAACGCGTCGAGCTTGCCGTTTTTGACGAGGTCGATGAACACGTATTCGTCGGCCGGCCAATGGATGCCGAGCCATTCGGCCGAATAGACGTATTCGACCTCGCCGTTCTGGATCTGCAGCGCGTAGTCGTCGAAGAAGGCGCGGATGGCGCCGAAGGTCGGGTAGAGATCGCGGTCGGCCTCGAAAAACGCATCGAGCAGACGCCGATAGGGCACGGCGCATTTTTCGTGCGCGACCAGGATCGGGATCTGCAAGAGCTTGTTGTAGTGCACGAGGGAGGTCATCCACGCATAGCTGCGCGCGCGCCGCCAATCGGCCGCGGGCATCGCACCGGTTTCGACGACGAGGTCCTGCACCTCGTAAATACCGTCGGGATCGACCTCGAGTGCGCCGTGGATGTTCACGATGCGCGTTTCGACCGTGCGCATGCCGAACTTGGCCTGGTAGGCGGGATCGCCCATTTCGGCATTGGGCAGGATCGAAAGATTGTTGAACTGGATGCGGTTGTGCTGGCCGTTGTCCATCAGCCACACAATGCCGTCGACCCAACTGTCGAACGTCTCGCCGGGCAGCCCCAGGATCAAGTCCGAATAGGTTTCGACGCGGTCGCGCGTGAAGCGGCGCTGCAGCTCTTCGTAAGTGTCGAGGGCGATGTTCTGGCGCTTGATGGCTTTGAGGGTACCCGGATCGAGCGACTGCATCGACAGCGTCACCCCCTTGTTCATGCCCGCATCCGACAGGATCTTCTGCGTGAGATACGCGCGGTCCGTGGCGTTCTTGGTGTTCTGCACGGAGACGGCTTTGGGATAGCCCAATGCGGCTTTCGAGCGCGCCAAGGCTTCGGCCAATTGGATGTCGCGCGCGAGGATGCCGAAATTGGCGTCGCAGCAGAAGATGAACTCGATCTTGGCAGCGGCGAACCACGCGATTTCGGCTTCGAGCCGCGCCAAATCGAACTGGAACACTTTGGCCTGCGTGGCCGAGCCCCAATCGCAGAAGGTGCATTGGAACGGGCAGCCGCGGTTGGTCTCCCACAGCACGATCCAATTCTCGTCGGTCTTGGCCTGCATCAGCGGCGCAAACGTGCCCTCGAGATAGGGCGAAGGGACATCCGCCAAATCGCGGATGCGCGGGCCTTTGGCTTGGGCCGTGAATTTGCCGTCGGCGATGTAGGAGAGATTTGCGATCCCCGCCCACGCGCGCGCGGGCCAGGCTTCGAGCAGCTTCAAGAAGGCAAGCTCGCCCTCGCCGTTCACCGCGACATCGACGTAAGGATGCGCGCGCAAGAAGGACTCGCTGCGGTCGGGCACGTGCGGGCCGCCGAACACGATGAGGATCGCGGGCTTGCGCTCCTTGAGGCGCTTGGCGATCGCCAGCGACAATTTGAAATTCCAGACATAGGTCGAGAAGCCGACGACGTCGGCCGCGATCAGCGCATCGACCGCCTCTTCCACACGCTGGCGCTTGTAGAGCGGCAGCATGAAGTCGAAACGTTCGGGTTCGCGCGCATATCTGCGCACATAGGCTTCGAGCAAACCTGCCGCATAGGGCAGATAATTCTGGCCCGAGAAGCTGTTGTTGATCTGGACGAGCCCAACCCGGCACGTCTCGAACGACGGCGGCATGCCCAAGTTTCCCTTTGCCTCTCCAAGAATCCAGACAGTGTAAACGTCAAATAGCGCAAAAAGTCTAAAATTAGATTAATTTGCCGTAAATCTTCTTTAGGGCTTGAAAGATTGTCCATTTTTTAGGCGTGCATCGCGATTGCAAGTCGCCCCTGCCATCTGATAACACGTTGAGACCGCGCGCGGGATAACAGGCAAGCGCGGACAAACAGCAGGGAAACGGACGCCCCCCACGTGGCAGACTTCATTCTTGAAACCGAAGCCTTGACCAAGGAATTCCGCGGCTTCGTCGCCGTGAACGGCGTCTCCTTGAAGGTGAAGCGCAATTCGATCCATGCGCTGATCGGCCCCAATGGGGCCGGCAAAACCACTTGCTTCAACCTGCTCACCAAATTCCTCGATCCCACGCGCGGCGCCATCCGCTACAACGGCCGCGACATCACGCGCCTCAAATCCGCCGACATCGCGCGCCAGGGCCTCGTGCGCTCGTTCCAGATTTCGGCCGTGTTCCCGCATCTGAGCGTGCTCGAAAACGTGCGCGTGGCGCTGCAGCGCCAGCGCGGCAGCTCGTTCGATTTCTGGCGCTCGGAGCGCGTGCTCGACCAGTACAACGACCGCGCGCGCGAACTGATCGACTGGGTCGGCCTCTCGGAATTCGCCGGCACGATCGCCGTCGAAATGCCGTACGGGCGCAAGCGCGCGCTCGAGATCGCAACCACGCTCGCCCTCGATCCCGAAATGATGCTGCTCGACGAGCCCACGGCCGGCATGGGCCACGAGGATGTCGGCCGCATCGCCGCCCTCATCAAGCGCGTGGCGCAAGGGCGCACCGTGCTGATGGTCGAGCACAATCTTTCGGTCGTGGCCGACCTTTCGGATACGATCACCGTCCTTGCGCGCGGCGAAGTGTTGGCCGAGGGCAATTACGAAACGGTCTCGAAGAACCCGGACGTGGTCCAGGCCTATATGGGGGCCGGCCATGGCTGAGAAGATGCTGGCCGTCGACGATCTGCATGCGTGGTACGGCGAGAGCCACATCCTGCACGGCGTGAAATTCAACATCGCCAAGGGCGAAGTGGTGACGCTGCTGGGCCGCAACGGGGCCGGCAAGACCACGACCATGAAATCGATCATGGGGATCGTCGGCAACCGCAAGGGCAGCATCGCGTTCGAAGGCACGGAGACGATCGGGCTGCCGTCGCACAAGATCGCGCGCCTCGGCCTTGCGTTTTGCCCCGAAGAGCGCGGCATTTTCGCCTCGCTCGACGTCAAAGAGAATCTGATGCTGCCGCCGCAGGTCGCACCCGGCGGACTTAGCGTCGACACGATCTTCGAACTGTTCCCGAATTTGCGCGAACGGCTGACGAGCCAAGGCACCAAGCTCTCGGGCGGCGAGCAGCAGATGCTCGCGATCGGGCGCATTCTGCGCACGGGTGCGAAACTCCTGCTGCTCGACGAGCCGACCGAAGGGCTTGCCCCCGTCATCGTGCAGCAGATCGGCGCCACCATTCGCCGCCTCAAGGAGGACGGCTTCACCATTCTGCTGGTCGAGCAGAATTTCCGCTTCGCGGCCACGGTTGCGGACCGGCACTACGTGATGGAACACGGCCATATCGTCGACGAGTTCGCCAACAGCGATCTCGCCGCGAACATGGACAAGCTGCACGAATATCTGGGCGTCTGAAAAACCCAAAAACCGGGAGGGACAAACGTGAGAAACCTTAAATCGATGCTGCTGGGTGCGGTCGCACTCGCAAGCCTGGCGCTGCCCGCGGCGGCACAGGTCAACGTCAAGATCGGCGTGCTGTCGGACATGTCCTCGCTCTACGCCGATTTGGGCGGTGCGGGCTCGGTCGCGGCCGCGCGCATGGCGGTCGAAGATTTCAACGCGGCTTCCAAGGGCATGCGCGTCGAAATCGTGTCGGCCGACCACCAGAACCGTGCGGACGTCGGCTCCAACATCGCGCGCCAATGGTTCGACCGCGACGGCGTGGACGTGATCGTGGACGTGCCGAACTCGGGCGTGGCTTTGGCCGTCAACGGCGTCGCGCGCGAAAAGAACAAGGTGTTCCTCGTGTCGGGTGCTGCCACCTCCGCACTCACGGGCGAACAATGCTCGCCCAACACCGTGCACTGGACCTACGACACGTGGGCGCTTGCCAACGGGACCGGCAAAGCCATCGTGCAGCAGGGCGGCGACACGTGGTTCTTCCTCACGGCCGACTACGCGTTCGGCCACCAGCTCGAAGCCGACACCTCGGCCGTCGTCACCAAGCTCGGCGGTCGCGTGGTGGGCAGCGTGCGCCATCCGCTCAACGGCAGCGACTTCTCCTCGTTCCTGCTGCAGGCGCAAGCAAGCCGCGCCAAGATCATCGGCGTTGCCAATGCCGGCGGCGACACGATCAACACGATCAAGCAGGCCGGCGAATTCGGCATCGTGCGTCGCGGCCAGAGCCTTGCGGGTCTGCTGATCTTCATCAGCGACGTGCACGGCCTCGGCCTCGAAGCGGCCCAGGGCCTCGTCTTCACCGACGCGTTCTACTGGGACGCCAACGACGGCACGCGCGCCTTCGCGCGCCGCATGGCGGCCGCCAATCGCGGCATCCATCCGACGATGGTGCATGCCGGCGTGTACGCCTCGGTCACGCACTATCTGAAGGCGGTCGAAGCCAACAAGTCGGCCGCCGACGGCAAAGCCACCGTCGACCGCATGAAGGCCATGCCGACCGACGATCCGCTGTTCGGCAAGGGTACGGTCCGCGTCGACGGCCGCAAGATCCACGACATGTATCTCTACGAAGTGAAGAAGCCGTCGGAATCGAAGGGAGCGTGGGACTACTACAAACTGCGCGCCACGATCCCGGCCGCCGAAGCCTTCCGTCCGCTGGCCGAAGGCAAGTGCCCGATCGCCGGCAGCTGATCGCCTGAAGGGGGGCGGCCGCCGGTCGCCCCCCGCTTCTTTCCAGACCCCTCCGGACCCAATTCATGCCCGACATTTTCGGTATCCCGCCGCAAGCTTTGTTCGGCCAGCTTCTGCTGGGCCTCATCAACGGCGCGTTCTACGCGCAGCTGAGCCTCGGGCTTGCGATCATTTTCGGGCTGCTGAACATCATCAATTTCACGCACGGTGCGCAGTACATGATGGGCGCCTTCGTCGCCTGGATGCTGCTGAACTGGCTCGGCCTCGGCTATTGGTGGGCGCTTCTGGCCGCCCCCGTGATCGTAGGCGCCTTCGGCATCTTCATCGAGCGCACGATGCTGCGCCATCTCTACAAGCTCGACCATCTCTACGGCCTGCTGCTGACATTCGGCATCGCCCTCATCGTGCAGGGCCTGTTCCGCGACCAGTTCGGCTCCACGGGCCTGCCCTACCGCATCCCGGCCGAACTGCGCGGCGGCACCGATCTCGGCTTCATGTTCATGCCGAACTATCGCGGCTGGGTCGTGATCGTGTCGCTCGTCGTGTGCTTCGGCACGTGGTTCGTGATCGAGAAGACGAAGCTTGGTTCGTATCTTCGCGCCGCGACCGAAAATCCTGCGCTCGTGCAGTCCTTCGGCATCAACGTGCCGCGCATGGTGATGCTCACCTACGGCTTCGGCGTGGGCCTCGCCGCCTTCACAGGCGTGCTTGCGGCACCCATCTATCAGGTGAGCCCCTTGATGGGGGCCGACATCATCATCGTCGTGTTCGCCGTCGTCGTGATCGGCGGCATGGGCTCGATCCTGGGTTCCATCCTCACGGGCTTCGGGCTCGGCATCGTCGAAGGGCTCACCAAAGTGTTCTATCCGGAAGCCTCTTCCACGGTGATCTTCGTCGTGATGGTGATCGTGCTCTTGATCAAACCCGCCGGTCTGTTCGGGAGGGCCCGCTAATGTCGGGATCCCCTGCCCCGCACGCCAAAGAAACCGGCATGCCCACGCATCAGCGCGCGATCGTGATCGCGATGGTGGCGGTGCTGCTCGTGCTGCCGCATCTGCTCTATCCCGTGTTCGTGATGAAGGTGCTGTGCTTCGCGTTGTTCGCCTGCGCCTTCAATCTGCTGATCGGCTATGTCGGCCTCTTGTCGTTCGGCCACGCATTGTTTTTCGGCTGGGCGGCTTACGTGTCGGCGCACGCGGCCAAAATCTGGGGCTTCCCGCCGGAGTTCGCGATCCTGTCGGGCATGGCGTGCGGTGCCGTCCTCGGCCTCGTGGTGGGTGCGCTCGCGATCCGCCGCCAGGGCATCTATTTCTCGATGATCACGCTGGCTCTGGCGCAGATGGCCTATTTCTTCGCCCTGCAAGCGCCCTTCACCGGCGGCGAAGACGGGCTGCAGCGGGTACCCCGCGGCACGATGTTCGGCCTGTTGGACCTGCGCAACGACCTCGTTCTCTACTACGTCGTCGCGGCGATTTTCCTGGGCGCCTTCCTGCTCATCTACCGCATCGTGCATTCGCCGTTCGGCCAGGTGCTCAAAGCCATTCGCGAGAACGAGCCGCGCGCCGTGTCGCTCGGCTACCGGGTCGACCAGTACAAACTCGCCGCCTTCGTGATGTCGGCGGCCCTTGCCGGCCTTGCGGGGGCCGTAAAGTCGCAAATCTTCCAGCTCGCCTCGTTGTCCGACGTGCACTGGACCATGTCGGGCGAAGTCGTTTTGATGACGCTCGTGGGCGGGCTCGGCACGGTGTTCGGCCCCATCGTCGGGGCTGCCGTCATCATCTCGATGCAGAACTATCTGGCCGAATTGGGTTCGTGGGTCACGGTCGTGCAGGGCGTGATCTTCGTCGTGTGCGTGCTTGCCTTCCGCCGCGGTATTGTGGGCGAGATCGCCGCCAAGCTCAAAAAGCCGCTGTAGCGCCAGCCCCGGCAGGGCTATCATCAGCCGCATGCGCATCTTGGCTCCCGGCGACGAAACGATCCTGTCGGCGTTTTTGGCCAAGACGCCGGAAACGGCGATGTTCTTGCGGTCCAATTTGGCGGCCGCCGGCCTTGCCGACAACGACCAGCCCTATGAAGCCACCTATGTCGGCGCCTTCGCCGGCGACGCGCTCGTCGGCGTGGCCGCCTTCTGCTGGAACGGCAATGTGATGCTGCAAGCGCCGACAGAGCGCGCCGCCGAATTGGCCGCCGCCGCCCTCGCCGCTCGGCCTACCCGTACCTGCCAGGGCGTGCTGGGGGCACCCGACGCAGTCGCCGAGGTTCTGCGCCTGCCGGCCTTCGCCGCCCGGCATCTGCGCGTCGCCGCCCGCCAAGTGCTGCTCGCCTGCGATTTGGCGGCACTGCCGCCGCCCACGGCACATACCGACCGCGTGCGGCCCGCCAATCTCAAAGACCGCGACGCGCTCGCCGATTGGCGCCACGCCTATCTTTGCGAAACGCTGGGGGCGCGGACAAGCCCCGCTTTGCGCGCCCAAGCACAGGACGAAATCGACCGCGCCATCGACGCGTCCCGCCTCTATCTCCTGTGCATGGGCGACAATGCGCTGGCGACGGCCGCCTTCAACGCGACCCTGCCCGAGATCGTGCAGGTGGGCGGCCTCTTTTGCCCGCCCGAGGAGCGCGGCCTCGGCTACGGGCGCATCGTGCTGCACGGCGCTTTGCTGGCCGCCCGCGAAAAGGGTGTGGCGCGCGCGGTGCTGTTCGCAGCCGAAGCCAATGTGCCTGCGTTGCGCAGCAGCCAAGCGCTCGGCTTCAAACCCGTCGCCGACTACGCGCTCGCGTTTTACTGATCCTTGCTTACCTTCGCGCCGTCGAGCGTGCGGGCAAGCTGCACGGCTTCGGCTTCGGCTTGCAGGCGCTGTTCCTTCGTCCGGCCGTGCTTGGCGCGGTTGGCCTCGGCCTGAGCCGCCGCCGCATCGCGCGCTTGCAATTTGCGAACGCGTTTGAGGTTGACGATGTCGCCCATTTTGCCTCCAGATATCGCCGCCATGGTAACAAAGCACGACGCCCCCGCCTATACGCCCGTCGCGCGCGGCCTGCATTGGCTGACGGCCGTGCTGGTCGCGTTGCTGTTCGGCGTCGGCCTCTACATGACGCGGATCGAATTTTCCGACTGGAAGGTCAAAGTCTATTCCTGGCACGAATGGACGGGCCTCGTCGTGTTCGTGGCCACCGGCTTGCGTTTGATCTGGCGCCGCTTGCGCCCGCCCCCGCCGCTGCCGCCCACACCCTGGATCGAGGAGATGGCCGCTGCATCCGTGCATGCCGCCCTCTATGTGTTGCTGTTCGCGATGCCGATCCTGGGCTATCTCGGCACCAACGCGTTCGGCTTCAAGGTCGTATGGTTCAACCTGATCGAACTGCCCGATCCCATCGGCAAAAACGACAAACTCGGCGGCTGGCTCTTGTGGGCGCACGCATGGTGCGCCTACACGATGGCGGCCTTGCTCGCCCTCCATATCGGTGCGGCGCTCTATCACCATTTCAAGCGCCGCGACCCGATCCTCACACGCATGCTGCCGAGCCTGCGCCGCCCCAGCGATCAATAGCCTGGCCGATCAATAGCCGACCAATTCCACCTTCGCTTCGGCGAGGCGGCGATAGAGGCGGCGGCGGCGCACGATGGGCCACCAATCGTATAGAAAAATCTCGAGCGGGCGCCAATTGGCGACCCAGCCCAAAATCAAAAAACTCTCCTGCACGAGGCTTGCAAGCGGGCCCGGCGCCACATACTCGGCCGACAGGCGGGCGAGCAGCAGGCACGCGACCAGGATCGCAATGCCGACGCCGAGCGCGATCCTTCCGACGCGGAACAATTCGGCCAAGTCGCGGCTTTGGCGGTCGGCGCGATAGCCGAAGAAGCGCGCCATCGCACCGCCGATTTCGGCCGCACGCGGCTGGGCGGCTTCGGCATGCGGCAGATGCACGACGATGCGCAAAGGCCCGTCGCGCGGCAATTCGCGCGCCCAGCCGACGATGTAGTCCTCGGCCGCCGCGTCGATATCCTTTTCGCGAAACGGAAACGGGTCGAGCGATTGGAACAGCTGGTCCGTCGTCGAAATGCGCAGTTCGATCGGATCGATCGCCACGGCGCCGTTGCGGCTCAAGAACCGGGCCGCAAGAGCCGGTCGAGCGAAGGGGCGGTCGCGAGTGCGGCGCGCTCTTCGGGCGTGAGGGCGCGAAACGCGACATCGAGCCCCTCGAGCGAAGCCCCCGCCTCGCGCGCGACCGACGCGATCAGATCGCCCAATGCCACGCGTGCCGCCGCCTCGATCGATGCGCGGTTGGCCTCGAAATGCGCCTGCGCTTGTGCTGCCGCCGGGCCCGCAACGGCCAAGCTCGCCTCGGCGAGCACGCGCCTCTCGTTCGAAAACAGCATCTGCCAGAAACTGCGCTGGACCGGAAAGGCGCGGGCGGCGTCGATCGCGACGGCCGTTTGCGCGGCATCGAGCTTCGGCAGCGGGGCGACGATCTCGAGCCGGTTGCCATTGCGCGTGGCAAGCAAGGGCTGCTCGGCAAAATCGAGGATAGCTTGCGCGGTCACGGGCACGGTCACGAAGCTGCGAAAGCCGAGCTTTTCGCCTGCCCGGTTCGTGTCGGTTTCGAACTTGGCGTCGAAGGCGAGTTTGGAAACGACAAGCGACGCTGCCGGCGCAAAGCTTGCCTGCAGCACCATTGGCGGCGGCGACGGGGCATTGGGAGCAGAGGGCCACGCAAGCCACGCCGCGAACGCCGCTGCCCCGAGCACCAATGCCGAAAAGGCTTTCCTCAAAACAGACTCCCCTGGCGGGTGTCGGGGCCGCGCTTGGGTTTCGGCAAAGCGGGCTCTTCGTCGGCCGCCGCCGGCTCCAAGCAGCCCGCATCGTCGTGGCGCACATTGTTCACATAGGAAGACACGCGCACATAACCAAGGGCTTCGTTGGCCGGGGCGCGCACAAGGGCGCGCGCATCGATCTTGGGATCGAGCCAGGCCGCATAGTCGAGCGGATCGAGGATCACGGGGATGCGGTCGTGGAACGGCGCCATTGTCGCGTTGGCCGCGATGTTGACGATCGTGAACGTCTCCAACACTTCGCCTTGCGGCGGCACCCACCGCTCCCACAGGCCCGCAAACGCAAACGGCACCTTGTCTTGGCGGCGGAACAGGAAGGGCTGTTTGCTTTTGGCGCCCACGGTCGGCCATTCGTAGAAGCCGTCGGCGGGCACCAGGCAGCGGCGCTGGCGGAAGGCTTGGCGGAAGGCGGGCTTCTCGGCCACGGTTTCGCCGCGCGCGTTGATCATGTGGCTTTGCATCGAGATGTCTTCGGCCCAATAGGGCACGAGGCCCCAGCTCAGCATCTGCATCTCGCGCCCGCCATCGGCCCCGAGGCGGATCACGGGCGCACGCTGGGTGGGGGCGATGTTGTAGCGCGGTTCGAGATTGGGGGCGGCCCCCGCAAAATCGAACAATTGGCGCAAGGCCTCGACGGCACTGGTGAGGGTGTAGCGTCCGCACATGGCGCTATTGTAAATCGCCCGGCTTGCGCTTACGAGAAAAAGGATGAACCTTTCCGATCTTGCCGCTTTGCGCCCGCATGTGTGTGCGATTGCCCGCGACGCTGCCGCCGCGGTCATGAACATCTACGCAAGTTCCTTCGACGTGCGCCGCAAGAAAGACGCTTCGCCGGTGACGCTCGCCGACGAGACGGCCGAAGCATTGATCGCGGCCGAACTCGCCAAGCGCACGCCCGGCGTGCCGATCGTCGCCGAAGAGGCGGTGGCGCAAGGGCACGTCGCGTTCCATGGTGCGCCGCCGCCGCTTTTCTGGCTCGTCGATCCGCTCGACGGCACGGCCGAGTTCGTGGCGCGCAACGGCCAGTTTTCCGTCTGCATCGGCCTTGTGTCGAAAGGCCGGCCGGTGCTGGGGGCGGTCCTCGCCCCGGCCGAGGCGATTTTATGGTCGGGTGTCGTCGGCGTCGGTGCCTACCGCCAAGTTCGCGAAGGCAGCGAAACCCCGATCCGCGCGCGACCGCAACCGCCGGGCGGAATTGTCGTCGTCTCGTCGCGCAGCAACGGCAGCACGGCCGAAGACGCGTTTCTCGACGGCTACCGCATCAAGGAACATCGCCGCCTGGGCTCGGCCCTCAAATTCGGCCTGCTGGCCGAGGGCACTGCCGATCTCTATCCGCGCTTCGGGCCGACGTCGGAATGGGACACATGTGCAGGCGAAGCCGTGCTCGTCGCCGCCGGCGGCCGCATGACCCGCCCCGACGGCCGCCTACTCGACTACGGCAAAAAGGGATTCAAAAACCCCGACTTCGTCGCGACGGGTGCCTGGGCTTGAATGCCACAAGCAAGACGCGCAGCGCGTTTTGCCTGTAGCCCGCGCCGAACGCAATCTCAGCCGGTTGTCGAATCAGGTCCAGAACGGTTCGGTCGGCCGTGCCGAGAATGGATATTAATTATTGGGAATTCTAATATATAGAAATTATGACACCCGGTACGGGGGTGGTATCTGCAGAATACTACTTGCGTGAATCTTTTTTTCGGCGATTATTGGCGCACGACAGTATTCACGAAGAAAATAGATGCGGCATTTGTCGGCCGCCCGAGGAGTGCCGCATGCATTGGCTGGAAGCAGCGCTGGCGTTCGCGCTCGTCATGGTGGCACTTTCCACTGTCGTTGCGACCATTACCGAAATGGTTTTGCGTGCGATGAACAGTCGCGAAAACGATCTTTCCTTCATGATCGAGCAGATGGGCCGACAAGTGATCTGGCCGCGGCTGAAGCAGTCGATGTCCGAAACGACCTTGGCTGCGCTCGAGAAGCGTTTTCTCGACGACATGACGCGCAACCCGGTCACGAGTTTCTTCGGCACCCCCGACAGTTCGCGATCGACGAACACGCAGAAAAAGAACTTTTTGCCCCTTTTTCTTTTGAAGCCGTGGGAATGGCTGATGGGACGCTTTGTCGCGCGCCAGGCGACCTCGATGACGATCCTCGAATTCATGGAAAGGCTCGGCACAACCGAAGTCGGGCGGGCGATCGCGGCGGAAAGTGCTGGTCGGCTCGACGACGTGGTCAACGACTTGGCGCAGAAATACGACCGCTTCTGCGCCGCGACGCGCGATGCTTTTGCCGCCCGCGCCCATGTGCTCGCAGCCGTCATCGCACTGCCGCTGGCTTTCCTGATGAACGTCGATGCGATTCGCGTGATCGATACGCTCCTCGCCGACAGCAAAGTGCGCGCAGCTGTAATTGCAACAGAGGGCAAGTTCCTTGCCGAGGCCGAAACCGCTCAGACCAAGCTCGATAATACGATTGCGGAATTGAAGAAACTGAAAGAATCCCAGAGCAATGCAACACCGACATCCGAGTCCGCCAGCCAGACTGCCGGAAAACTTCAGCAGGAAGCCGAAGCGGCGCTCGAAGTAATGCGTGACAGCGTCAAGAGCTTGTCCGGGATCGGCATCCCGATCGGTCAGTCGTACTACCCTTACTGCCGCGCGACAGACGGCAAATTGGCAAAGGATCAGTTGTGTGCTGGCCTTGATCTCAATGCATGCGAAAAGTGGGGAACTAAAGTTTGGATAATCGGACCTGTTCTGTCGGAAGTCACAGGCAGCCTGTTAAGAAACTTCCCCGGCGCATTTTGTAAAAAACAAGCGAAAGATGGCGACCAGCCGAAGTCCGATCAAGCCTCGGACGCGCCAAAAACGGCGGACCCATTCGCGGGCTGGTTCTTTTCGACGCTGCTTGCTTGGCTTTTGATCAGCTTGGGGACGCCGTTCTGGTCGGATGCGGCGCGCGGCCTGTCGCGCAGCGTGCATGTTTTGCGCGCACTCGGCCTCGGCAGCAAGAAAGACGAGGCGACGCAAGCGGCCGCTTCGGGCGCGCCAAGCGATCCCGCTGCCCCCTCGACCACGCCCGTCGAGGCTTTCCGCCGCGCGGTCGTGGCGGGAACGACCGCATCAACAAGCCGCCCGCTGCTGGCAGCCGACGGCACCGTTTTGGGAGCGCGCGCATGACCCCCGCAATGATCTTCTTTGCCATTCAAGCCGCGATCCGCCTCGGTCGTGCCGGCAACCAATCGCTTCTGCAATACGCACGCGATCGCGAAGTTTTGCTCCCGTCGGTGATTCAAGTGCCGGTAGGTCGAAAAGAGACAATCCGTGCCAGAATCATGAATTCGGGCAATGTCCCAGAAGCACTTCAGGAATCGTGGATCAGGTTTGTTAACACGCCCGAAAAAGATATCAAGCTGCGAGACTACGAAGCCATTGAGACCTATATGATCAGCCTCGATGGTGCTGATTCCCAAAACAAGCCCCGTCTCGACAGCGAGGCCAAGGATGCTGCTACCGCTTACTGGATGGTGAGGCAGTGGAGCGAAAACAAAGCGCCAATCGGTCCAGGCGGGCGATTCGCCTTGGCGATTGCCAATGTCGCGATCGATTACGTCGCCTTGGAACCTTCGCTTTTCGGCGCAAATGGTCGCGCCGAACCATTGATCAAGGCTTTGGCAGAGAATTTTAAAGACCTCATTCCTGATAATGTCGACGAGTTGGGATCGCGCAACCAAGCTGGCGAGCGGCTTGCACAGCTCTTTTTCCAAGGCGGACTCAAGGCCATCGCAGCCCATCCGGAAGCCATTTTCGAAGAAGCACATCTCAAGGATCTCGTTGCCGATGTACTCCCGGTGTTGGCGAACCGACTCCCGACGAAGTCCGAAGATATATTCAAGCGCGATGCATTGTTGGAACTGGCCGAGTCCGTTTCACAGGCGGCCGTCGGTTCGCTGGCAAAGAACCAGGAAGCTTTTTTGGGCCGCAAGTTCGCCGACGGCAAAGCGCTCGGCGCGCTGACCCGCGTTTTTCTGCTGCAAGTCGCACAAGACGGCATCGATAAGACCCTACAAAAGCAGGGCATGCTCTCGTTCTATCAAGCGAGCTTGGCGCTGATCGGCGAGCGGCCGGAACTCGTGGCCGGCAAAGAAGACCACGAGATCCAGGATTTTCTCCGGCCGATGGTCGCGGGCGTCGCGAAGCTACTCAGCAATCACAAGGGGGGCTTCGACGAAGCGGCCTTGCGCACGCTTGCCGGCGACGCGCTCCTGATCGCCGCCCACAACAGCACGGTCTTCCTGCGCGCGGACGACGACTGGTCCAAGGTTCTGGAAAACAGCCTCGACCCCATTCTGTCGGCGCTCAAGACGAGCCTCGACGCCGGCAATCCCGTCGCCTTGAAACGGCTGGTCAGCGGCGACGGCCTGCTCGTCTTTGCTCGGATCGTGCTGACCCAGGTCGCCAAAACGCCGGGCATGCTCACGGGAAGCAACGCGGAGAAGAAAAAGATCGACGACATGGTGAAGGCGCTCGCCGAAGCGATGACGCAAGACCAAGCGCTTTTGCTGACGAAAGAAGGCTGGTTCACGATCGTCGAAGTCGCCGCCACGACGTCGGGAGTTGCGCTGTTGCCGGAGATCGTCAAGCAGATGCGCACGCATCTGATCGATGCCGACGGCGCGCCGAAAAATCCGCTGGCAAATAACGACTTCCTCGTAGCGCTGATCCGGATTTTGCTCGAGCAGGTCGCGGCGCGGCCAGGCATCGTTCTGGACGCCGACAAGGCGGAACTGCAGCGCATCGTCGCGACGATCGCGCGCGCCATCGCCACCGACAAAGATCTGCTGCTGACGCGCGAAGATTGGCTGGCCGTTGCCTCCAGCGTGGCGACGGAGGCTGCAAGCAATCCAGGCCGTTTGTTCGGCTTCGATCCGAAGGCGCCGCAGACGGCGTTGGTCGAGCCGCTGATTCAAGGCCTGCTGAGGGTCGCAGCCGAGCAATGGCGCGGCGCGATCCAGGTCCCCGGCCCCAAGCCGGTTCTGTTCGGCGCAACGCTCCGCGAGGCCATCCTCACGGTTTGCACGGTCGCCGCGGGCAACGTCGCCGCGGCACTCGCCAACGCCGCCAAGATCGACGAACTCGCCAAAGGCCTCGCGCGGGTCGTCGCCGACGTCCCCCAGCGTTTCGGCAGCAAGGAATGGCTGCGGCTCTACCGGCTGCTGCTGCCGGATATCGTCGCCGGAAAGGCGCTGCCGGACTTCACGGCCGACAATTTCGAAAAGATTCTGATCGGCCGGGCATGACTTTCGGCTCGGTGTGAAAGAGGAGGACGCTATGGAATATTCATCGATGCTGCGGCGGGGCGCCTTGCTGCTCGGATTTGCGCTATCGCTCGGCGGCTGCACCGCCGTCAGTCTGATTGAAACCGAGAACGAGTGGCGCAGCGCGTATCGCGGCATGGTCGAGTCCGATGCGATGATGGCGAAAAACGATCTGTTGATTGGCGGTGATGACAGCCTTGAGGTATCTTCCGCCTATCAAGGAAAGTTGAAGGATTTGGCAACGCGTGCGAAAACCGCCGGCGACAAAATCGTTGCCGAGGATCCGGCAACGGCAGTGGGCTTCTTCCGTGTCGCCGCTCTCGCCGCTTGGAAGTCGGGCACGGACGATATCGGACAGATCGACAATGCCAAGGAAAGCGGCAACGCGGCTTGCAAAAGTCTCAAAGAGAAAAAGCCCCCGCGCGACTGCGCACTATTCGACTATGTGCGATGGTTCGCCGCTGCCGACGGCCAGTCTCTTTATCAAATTCAACTTCGGACTCGATATCCGGATCCCAATCGTTTACCGACGTCCGTGAATGAAGATATCGAAAAAAGGGTCGGCGTAGGTCGCGACATTGTGGTGGAGCTCTTCAAACTGCGGAACGCGACAAAGTTGGACAATTCGGTGCCGAAAACGTTTCTGGACACTTTCGTGGACAAGAACATCGAGCGGGTTCACTGCAATATCGTGAAATTGGCCGGATTCCTCGGGCAAGGCGATTTTACATACACCACCCCACAGTCAATCAAGGACATCGAGAAACAGATGGCCGACTTGCTGCCTGATTCTTTTGAGTGCAAAAAGAAAAGATGGCGCAACACCTAAAGAGACCCGATAGGAGCAGCATCTTGCGCGACTTGCCGAAATCCATTTGGCTATTGAAGACCGCTGCCCGGCCTCAATCGAGCCCCGCATACGCCGCCACTTCGTCGGCGAGACGGGAAAGTTCGAGGGCGGCCGTGGTCCCCGGTTCGGCTTCGGTCACGCCGAGGCCGTGGCCCAAGCTCGACGCGTAGCCGGTGCGGTTGCCGAGCACGATGTTGGCGACCTTCACGTCGATCTCGGCGAGTTTTTGCGCCATCTCGGCCGCCAGCAGCGAGCGCGGCGGCATGCGGTTGATGACCAGCATCGCGCGGCGCTTTTCCATGCGCGCCAATTCGAGCGTAGGCAGCGTCGCCCACAGATCCATGGGCGAAGGTTGCACGGGGATCAGCACCAAATGCGAATAGCGGATCGCGGTGCGCGAGTCGGCTTGCGCATGCGGGGCTGAATCGACGACCACCACATCGTGTTCGCGCGCGAGCCGGTCGAGCTCGTGCGGCAGACGCCAGCCCGACAGGCGCGCAAAGCCGAAGCCGAGCCCGTGGTTGGGGCGCGCTTGGAAGCGCAGTTCGGTCCAGTGCGTGAACGAGCCTTGCGGGTCGATGTCGACGGCCGCGACATTGCGCCCGCTTTGCGACCAATAGGCGGCCAGATGTGCGGCAAGCGTGGTCTTGCCCGCCCCGCCCTTCTGCTGCGCCACCGTTACGACTTTGCCGCCCATTTTTGCTTCACCTTTGCGCACTTCAATAGCACCGGCCCGCAGCCGCATGCTATAGCGCAGGCCGACGCTATGACGCTCTCCCGCCCCTCCTCCCGCACGCTTGCGCGCGCCGCTGCCCTGCTGGCGCGCGGGCGGCTCGTGGCGTTTCCGACCGAAACGGTCTACGGGCTCGGGGCCGCCGCCGACGATGCGCGCGCCGTCCTCGCCCTTTACGCCGCCAAAGGCCGGCCGCGTTTCAATCCGCTGATTGCGCACGTGGCCGACATTGCGGCCGCACGCCGCCTCGTGCATTTCGATGCGCGCGCCGAAATTCTCGCCAAAGCTTTCTGGCCCGGGCCGCTCACGCTCGTGCTGCCGCGCATGGCGGGCGGGGCAGCGTGTGCGCTTGCCCGCGCCAATCTCGACACGCTCGGCGTGCGCATCCCCGACCACGACGTGGCTTTGGCGCTGTTGCGCCGCTTCGGCCGTGCGATCGTCGCCCCCAGTGCCAACCGCTCGGGCCGCCTGTCGCCGACGACAGCGCAGGCCGTGCGGCTGGGCCTGGGGGCCCGCGTCGATCTCATCCTCGAAGGGGGCCCCTGCCGCGTCGGGCTTGAATCGACCATCGTCGATCTCAGCGGTCCCCACGCGACCTTGCTGCGCGAAGGCGGCATTGCGCGCGCGGCGATCGAAGCATCGATCGGGAGACTGGCAAAAAGCGGTTCGGCGATCAAAGCGCCGGGCATGCTCGCAAGCCACTATGCGCCGCGCGCACGTTTGCGCCTCGACGCAAAAGACGCGCGACCGGGCGAGGCCTATCTCGGGTTTGGACCGTTGCCGAAGCTGGCCGCCGACATTCCGGCTTTGAGCCTGTCGCCCGCGCGCGATTTTGCGCAGGCGGCACACAACCTGTTCGGCTATCTGCAAACGCTCGACCGCGCGCATGTGAAGACGATCGCGGTGGCCCCAATCCCCGCGACGGGCTTGGGGGCCGCAATCCGCGACCGCCTCGCGCGTGCGGCCGCCCCGCGCTAGGGATCCCGGCGCATATAAAGCGCATCGGCCCCGTAGCTGGCGGCAGCACCCTCGATCTCGAAAAAGCCGAAACGGCGCCACAGCGGGGCCGAACCGTTGACCGCGACCAATGTGAGCGGCAATGCGCCGGCAACACCGCGCAGATGCGCAACGGCTTGCGCGACAAGCCCTTGCCCGCGCGCGGCGGGGGCGAGGGCGAGATCGTGCAGATGCAGACACTCGCGCGCACGCGGCGCGTACGCCGCGTCGTCGAGCTTCGGCGGCCGACCAAGCTCGGCCCACAACGCCACGCAATAGCCCATGCGTGTTCCGTCTTCGCCGGATGCAACAAGGCACGCCTCGGGCGTTGCGACGAACTTGGCCGCAAAGGATGAAACGCTCTCGGGCAGATGCGGATAGATCGCAAGCCCCAGCTCGGCTGCAAACGCCGCGTCTTGGGCCGTCATCGCGCGCCAATTTGCCACAAATGAATCCTTCTGTTTGCCTGCCCGGCACTTTACAAGGCCGCTTATGTCCGCGCACCCCCCGCAAGCAATCTCGAAAGACATCTGGCGCATCGGTGCATCGGGCATCGCCTCGGTCGTGGGCTTCGCGTCGATGATCCCCTACACGGCGATCCGGCTCGAATCCCTCGGCTATTCGGCGACCGCGATCGGCGTGTTCTCGGCCCTGCCGTGGCTTGCCGTGTTGCTGACGGCACCGTTCGTCGAAACGTGCGTCAAGCGCTTCGGCGGCGACCGACTGTTTGTGGGCGGGGCCTTCGTCGCCTTCCCGATGCCGCTCGTGTTTGCGTTCAGCGACGACTATGCGCTGTGGTGTGTGGCCAACCTTGCGATGGGTTTTTCGGGCGCCTTCCGCTGGATCGTGTCGGAAGCCTGGGTTGCCGACATCGCCCCTTCCGACCGGCGCGGCCGCGTGGTCGGGCTCTACGAGACCTTCATGGGGGCGTCGTTTGCGACCGGCCCGCTGATCCTGCTGCTGCTCGATCCCGCGAGCGACCTGCCCGCCTTCGCGGGCTGCGGCTTGTGGTTTGCGGCATGGCTGTTTTCGATCGGCCTCAAGCCCACGCCGCGCGCGCATGACGGGCGGCGCAACGAGCCGGGCTTCGGCCCCGTGCTCGCGGTGGCGGCGGCGGCCCTCATCGCCGCCACGGTCGGCGGTGCGTTCGAAGTCGGGCTCTCGGGCATTGGCAGCTATTGGGGCGTCACACTCGGCCTCAGCACCAATGCAGCCGCGATGTTTTCGGCCGCGTTGGGCCTCGGCTCGTTTGCGGCCCAGTATCCGGCCGGCTGGCTCTCCGACCATATGAAGCTTGCGCATGTCGTGCGCGGCGGTTTGGGCATCTTGATCGTCGTGTCGTTTGCAGCCCCCGTGCTCGCGACCGATGCCGCCGGCGCTTTGGTCGTCGCAGTCATCTGGGGCGGGGTCGGCGGCATGCTCTACACGCTCGCGATGATCCAAATCGGCCACGGTTTTTCGGGGGCAGCCTTGATGCGCGCCACGTCTGCGATCGTGTTCGGCTACACGCTTGGCGGCACGCTGGGGCCGGTCTTGATCGGGGCCGCCCTCGAAATCGCCCCGCGCGACGGGCTGCCGCTCACCTTGGCGGCGCTTGCGAGCCTCACGCTTGTCGCGCACATCGTGGCGGGACGAAAAAAGCAGGGTTGAAAATCAAAGGGCCGTCGCACCCCCCGGAGCGACGGCCCAGATCGCGCGCCGTCGACTCGAAAGCCAACAAGCGCACGAAAGCAGTTCGGATCGGCAACGCAACAACACAGACTGGCCCGCCGATAAGAAACAGTATAATTTTTCGTACCGCGATACGCCAGTGTGAAATGCAATCGACCGCGAGAATTTTATGAGCCCCCCGCCCGACGATTCACGCCCCCCCGCAACCCCGCCCTCGCATGCGAGCCTCGCGCGCTTGCGCGCCATTGTCGGCCCCGCGGGGTTCATCGAAAATCGCGCCGACATGGTGCGTTTCGAGAAGGAAGAGCGCGGCCTCTATGTGGGCCGGGCGGCGGCTGTTTTGCGCCCGGCCGATGCGGCCCAAGTTTCTGAAATTCTTGCCGAATGCAATGCCTCGGGCATTGCGGTCGTCCCGCAAGGCGGCAATACGGGGCTCGTCGGCGGCGGCATTCCGCATGCGACCGGCACCGAGATCGTGCTGTCGCTGCAGCGCCTCAACAAGATCCGCAGCCTCGATGCCGCCAACGACACGATTACCGTCGAAGCGGGGTGTGTTTTGGCCGAGATCCAAAACGCCGCCGCCGCTGCCGACCGGCTGTTCCCGCTGTCGCTGGCAGCCGAGGGCACGTGCCAGATCGGCGGCAATCTTTCGACCAATGCCGGCGGAATCGGCGTGCTGCGCTACGGCATGGCGCGCGACCTCGTGCTGGGGCTCGAGGTGGTGCTGGCCGACGGGCGCATTTGGTCGTCGCTGAAGGGCTTGCGCAAAGACAATACGGGCTACGATCTCAAACAGCTCTTCTTGGGGGCCGAAGGCACGCTCGGCATCGTGACGGCTTCCGTGCTCAAACTTTTTCCGGCCCCGCGCGAAACGCAGACCTGTTTCGTCGCCGTGCCCTCGCCCGAAGCCGCCATCGAATTGCTGCAGCGCGCCAAGAGCCAAAGCGGCGGCAGTTGCGTTGCCTTCGAGCTCACGCAGCGCCGCCTCATCGATTTCGTGCTGGCACACATTCCGGGCACCGTCGATCCGCTCGCCGAAAAACACGCCTGGTACGTGCTGATCGAGTTCGCGTCGGGCGACATCGGCGGCGCACTCCGGAATATGGTCGAGCGCCTGCTCGAGCAGGCACTCGAAGACGGGCTCGTGCTCGACGCGGCCGTGGCAAGCTCGGATGCGCAGCGCAAAGCCTTGTGGAAACTTCGCGAGAGCATGACCGAGGCGCAGAAGCACGAGGGCGGCTCGATCAAACACGACGTGTCCGTGCCCGTCTCGTCCGTGCCGGTTTTCCTCGCGCGCGCGAGCGCCCTGTGCGAGGCGATGGTGCCGGGCGCCCGCGTGTGCGCGTTCGGCCATGCCGGCGACGGCAACATCCACTTCAACGTGAGCCAGCCGGAAGGCGGCGACCGCGACGCGTTCATGGCGCTGCGCCACACGATGAACGATGCCGTGCACGACCTGGTCGCCGAACTCGCGGGCTCGATCTCGGCCGAACACGGCATCGGCCAGCTCAAGCGCGAGGATCTCGTGCGCTACAAAGACCCCGTGGCGCTCGAAATGATGCGCACGCTCAAGCGCAGCTTCGATCCCAACAACATCCTGAATCCCGGCAAAGTGGTACCCGGGATCGACTGATCCGGAATTAGAAAAAGTGCTTGAAACGGTCTCCAGGATTTGTTAACGTAATTCTGCTGGGGGTCCGTTTGTTCGGCCGAACGTGCCTTCCGGTCTCGACAGAAGTCGAGGATGCGCTTGACCAGAAGGGACCGGTTCGATGGCGAACTCCGTCAATACGAATACTGCGGCTTATGTCGCCTTGGCGTCGCTGCGAACGACGCAGACCACGCTCGATACGGCCTCCAAACAGGTCCAGACCGGCTATCGCGTCGCCGATGCGTCCGACGACGCCTCGACCTTTTCGGTGGCCCAGGGTATTCGCGCCAATCTGCAGGCCTATACGGCCGTGCAAGGCTCGCTTGCCAACGGGGCGGGCTTGGGTGCGGTCACGCAAGCCGCCCTCACCAACGTCTCGGATCTCGTCGGCAACCTGCAGGCCAAGATCACGCAGCTCGCCGACGGCTCGATCAACGCGAACCAGCGCGCCATCTACACAAGCGACTTCAACGCGCTGACCTCCCAGGTCGCGAATTTCATCAGCCAGGCGAACTACAACGGCAGCAATCTCCTGTCGGCAGGCTCGGCCGCCAAAACCTTCCTCAGCGACACCAATGCGACGTCGCTGACCATCTCGGCGCAATCTTCGGTCGATGCGGCCTTCACGACCTTTACGGGTGCGGCGAGCGTGGCAAGCGCATCGGACGCGGCCGCCGCCCTCGGGGCGCTGTCCACCTTCCAGCAGGCCGTGTCGACCTCGCTCGGCGCAAACGCCTCGGAAGCGCGCGCTTTGACGCTGCAGTCGAACTTCATCAACGCGGTCGTCGATTCCGTCGCGACCGGCCTCGGCGCCAGCGTCGATGCCGATATCGGCCGGGCCGCGGCCGCCGTCCAGGCCCAGCAGGTGCGCCAGCAGCTCGGCGTGCAGTCGCTGTCGATCGCCAACCAGCAGCCAAGCGCTCTGCTCGGCTTGTTCCGCTGAGAGGAAACGCTATAATTTAAAATTGTTGTGAGTTTCGGCGTCCGCGATCGGGCGGCGGAATCGGCGTGCCTTTTTTCGGAGCGGATATCGCCGCAAACATCCCGATGCACGGCAAAATTTCGCGAGAAAACGCCGAAATTGCTTGATTATTGTCGAAGTGTGGCGCAAAGATGAACGATCTTGTTTCCTGCGGACTTGGCGAAGTCGGCGGACGATACAGGGCCTAGCTCTGGATTGTACGAAGCGCGGGAAACCGGAATCGGCAGAAGCCGAACTGCGACGACCAGAAAGGGACCAGAACAATGGCGAATTCCGTCAACACGAATGTTGGCGCGTATACAGCGCTTGCTTCGCTGCGCGTCACCCAGACCGCCCTCGACGTTGCCTCCAAACAGGTGCAGACCGGCTACCGTGTGGCCGATGCGGCGGACGATGCCTCGACCTTCTCGGTCGCCCAGGGCATTCGCGCCAATCTGCAGGCCTATACGGCCATCCAAGGTTCGCTTGCCAGCGGCGTGGGCCTCGGTTCGGTCACGCAGGCCGCACTCACGAACATTTCCGATCTGGTCGGCAATCTGCAGGCGAAAATCACGCAGCTTTCCGACGGTTCGATATCGGCCAACCAGCGCACGATCTACACGGCCGATTTCAACGCGCTGACCTCGCAGGTCAGCAACTTCATCGCCCAAGCCAACTACAACGGCGTCAATCTGCTGTCGACCGGTTCGACCAGCAAAACCTTTCTGTCCGACACCAACGCGACCACGCTCACCATCTCGACCCAAGAGGCCGTCGGCACGGCGTTCACGACCTTCACCACCGGTGCGGTCGTCACGTCCGCGTCGGCATCGGCGAACTCGCTGAACGATCTGTCGACCTTCCAGCAGGCGGTCGCCACGTCGCTCGGCGCAAACGCTGCGGAGACGCGCACGCTCGCCCTGCAGTCGAACTTCGTCAACGCGATCGTGGACGCGACCACCACCGGTCTCGGCGCCATCGTCGATGCCGATATCGGCAAAGCCTCGGCCCTCGTGCAGGCGCAGCAGGTGCGCCAGCAGCTCGGCATCCAGTCGCTGGCGATCGCCAATCAGCAACCGACCGTGCTGCTCGGTTTGTTCCGGTAAGGGTTGCGGGCGGAAAACGCGGGCGGTTTTCCGGAATCGCGCGCGTTTCCGCATCCCGATTTGCGAGTCGGCACGCACGCGTCGTTGCATTATGCGATTTTCAGTTGTTAACTATATTATGCGAATTTTTCTTCCGCAAATTTTGCGGTTTTGCTTGAACTGCATTTCAAAAGCATTTATTATGGTTGCAATCGGTCTTGCGCGGACTTGGCGAAGTCGGCGCGCCTGGCGAAACGAAGATCCCGCCTGACGCGAAACGCGCACGACCGGTGTCGGCAGAAGCCGACTTGTCGCCGGCCAGAAAGGGACCAACCAAATGGCAAATTCCATCAATACGAATGTGGGGGCCTACACAGCCCTCGCCTCGCTGCGCGTAACGCAAACCGCGCTCGATTCCGCCTCCAAACAGATGCAGACCGGCTACCGTGTGGCCGACGCGGCCGACGATGCCTCGACTTTTTCGGTGGCCCAGGGCATTCGCGCCAATCTGCAGGCCTATACGGCCATCCAAGGTTCGCTTGCGAGCGGTGCGGGGCTCGGCTCCGTCACGCAAGCTGCACTCACCAACATCTCCGATCTGATCGGCAACATGCAGGCCAAAATCACGCAACTTGCCGACGGCTCGATCTCGAACGACCAGCGCACGATCTACACCGGCGACTTCAACGCGCTCACCTCGCAGATCAACAACTTCATCTCCCAGGCCAACTACAACGGCGTCAATCTTCTGTCGGCGACTTCCGCCAGCAAGACGTTTCTCGCCGACACGAACGCGGCCACGCTCACCATCGCGAGCCAATCTTCGGTCGGTGCGGCCTTCACGACCTTTACGGGGGCCGCCGTCATCACGTCGGCCTCGGCATCGGCGAATGCCCTGAACGACCTTTCGACCTTCCAACAGGCGGTTGCCACGTCGCTCGGCGCGAGTGCCGCCGACACGCGCACGCTGTCGCTTCAGTCGAATTTCGTCAACGCGATCGTGGACGCGACGACGACGGGGCTTGGCGCCATCGTCGATGCCGATATCGGCAAGGCTGCTGCCCTTGTGCAGGCCCAGCAGGTGCGCCAACAGCTTGGCGTGCAGTCGCTGGCGATCGCCAACCAGCAACCGACCGTGCTGCTCGGCCTGTTCATCTAACGCTTGCGGCTTGAGCGACCAGCCGTGCGCCTTGGCGCGATCCGTCGGGTCGAACGCCGTGATATCGACAATCCGTGCCGCGTAGATGTTTTCGTCCTTTGGTTTGCGCGACGTCAGCATTCGCCTTAACGGCACGGATCGCTTCGTCCGCCATTTCGGGAAGCTTCTCGCGTATCGTCACTCGTGAATTGCGCGTTCGATTTCTCGATTTGGCCGCAACAGATTTACAATTTAAGACTAAATGACGTCGCGAATTGCTCGCACCTCGCAACGACGGCAGTTCTGCTGGAAATTCTTCGTCTGTTCTGCTATGCTTTTTGTCGGTTGGAAGACGGCAAAAAGGATCGGAAAACGTGGTTTTGGCGACATCGACGGTTAGGTTACCGAGCCTCCAAAATCGGGGGTTTTTCGTTCGCAATCAGCAACTTGAAAATAGGTTGCAGAGGTCGCCTATTGTCGCCTTCGGTCGCCTGATGTCGCCTATTTCGGCCACGTCCGTCGCAACGGGTGCGGCATGAGCTATCGCGCCCCCGTTGCCGAGATGCGTTTTGCCATGGAAGCCAGTGCCGGTTTGGAGGCACTCGGCGCCACGCCGGGCGGCATTCCGGACGGCGAAACGCTGACGCAGATTCTCGATGCGGCCGCCGATTTTGCGGGCCGCGAAATCGCCCCGCTCAATTGGCCGGCCGACCGTGCCGGGGCTTCGCTCGAAAACGGCGTGGTGCGCACGGCGCCCGGGTTCGTTGCCGCCTATCGCCGCTACGTCGACAATGGCTGGAACGCGCTGCCGTTCGACAGCGCTTACGGCGGCCAGGATCTGCCGTGGAGCGTGGCCGTCGCCGTGCAGGAAATGTGGCAGGCGGCGTCGCTGTCTTTCAGCCTGTGCCCGCTGCTCACGCAAGGGGCCGTCGAGCTTTTGGCGCATCACGGCAGCCAGGGCCAGAAGGATGCGTATCTGGCCAAGCTCGTGTCCGGGGAATGGACGGGGACGATGAATCTGACCGAGCCGCAGGCGGGCTCGGATGTGGGGGCGCTCAAATCCCGCGCGCGGCGCGATGCCGCGCACGACGGGGTACTCGGCGAGGCCTATCGCATCGTCGGCACCAAGATCTTCATCACCTACGGCGAGCACGACATGGCCGAGAACATCGTGCACATGGTGCTGGCCCGCGTGCCTGAAGCACCCCCCGGCCCCAAGGGCGTCTCGCTGTTTCTGGTGCCGAAATTCCTGCCGAACGGCCAGCGCAACGATCTGCGCTGCGTGTCGCTCGAGCACAAGCTCGGCATCAACGCTTCGCCCACATGCGTGATGGCCTTCGGCGACGACGGCGGGGCGCTGGGCTGGCGCATCGGCCAAGAGGGGCGCGGGCTCGAATGCATGTTCACGATGATGAACAATGCGCGCCTCACCGTGGGCCTGCAGGGCATTGCGATCGCCGAGCGCGCCTATCAGGCCGCGAGCGCTTATGCGCAGACGCGCGTGCAGGGGCGCGCGGCGGACAGTGCGTCGCACGAACCGGTCGCGATTCAGCGCCATGCCGACGTGCAGCGCATGCTGCTGGACATGAAAGCGAAGATCGAGGCCGCACGTGCGCTGGCCTACAGCGCCAATCTGTCGCTCGATCTGGCCGCGCGCGCGAACGACCCGGCGTTGCGGCACACCCACCAGTTGCGCGTCGATCTGCTCACCCCGGTCGTGAAGGCGTGGGCGACCGACATCGGCGTCGCGGCTGCATCGACCGGCGTGCAGATCCATGGCGGCGTGGGCTTCGTCGAGGAAACGGGCGCGGCCCAGCATTATCGCGATGCGCGCATCCTGCCGATCTACGAAGGGACCAACGGCATCCAGGCCAACGATCTTGCGTTCCGCAAGGTGGCGCGCGACGGCGGGGCGGCCGCACACGCCTTTGCAGGCGAAGTCGCCGCCATCGAAGCCTTGCTGGTCGCAAGCGGCGACGGCGATCTTGCCGCGATCGCCGCACTGCTGGGACCGGCGCGCGCCGCACTCGTCCGGGCAACCGACTTTGTCGTCGCGAACGCCAAGGGCGACGTGCAGGCCGTGGGGGCGGTCGCGGTTCCGTATCTCGAGCTGTTCGGTATCGTCGCCGGCGGGGCACTTCTCGCCAAGGGCGCTGTCGTGGCCTTTCGGCGCATGCAGAGCGGTGCGGACAATGCGCCGTTTTTCGCCGCACGCATCGCCGTCGCGCGGTTTTTCGCCGATGCGGAACTCGCGCGCGCGCCGAGTTTTGTCCACACGATCGAGGCCGGACGCGGAACGGCCGCGCGCATGGCGGCGGCGTTTGCATGAATTTTTTTGTAGAGGGGACAAAAACTTCTTGCGCCCAGGGCCGATTGGCCCCAAATAGGCCTCGAGAAATGGCGCGGGGCAGTCGATGGAGAGTCGGCCGCCCCTTTTTCCGTCTAGGGCTATAGGAAAGGTGTGGGCAAGGAATGGCGAACAAATCGGCGATGCGCAATCTGAAAGTGGTCGACGGCGAAAGCCGGATGCCGGTTAGCAAAGCTCTCAAGAGTGCGGCGCACGAACGTTCGTTCCAGGTCCAGAACAGCGATACCACGGTCGCCAAAGACCATTTCATCGAGCGCAACGGCATCAAATATGCCGGCACGCATCTGCTCGTCGAATTGTGGGGTGCCAAGAATCTCGGCGACAGCGCTTTGACCGAAGCCGCCTTGCGCGAAGGTGCGGTCACGGCCGGGGCCACGATCCTGCACTGCCATCTCCATCATTTCGGGCCCAATGCCGGGCTGTCGGGCGTGCTGGTGCTCGCCGAAAGCCACATCTCGATCCACACCTGGCCCGAGCGCGAATACGCGGCCATCGACATCTTCATGTGCGGCGTGTGCGATCCCTACCAGGCGATCCCGGCGATCAAGCGCGCGTTCGCGCCCACCTCGGTGCAGATCGTCGAGAGCCGCCGCGGCGTGATGGCCTGACGATGGCTTCAGGGGCTTTGGGCTGGTTCGAGGAGAAGCTCTATCGTGAAGTGCGGCAGAGCTTCGCGGTCTCGAAGATCCTGCATCGCGCGCAGAGCGAACACCAGGACGTGGTCGTGTTCGAGAACCCGGTCTATGGCCGGGTTCTGGCGCTCGACGGTGTGGTCCAGGTTACGCAGAAGGACGAATACGTCTACCACGAGATGATGAGCCACGTGCCGATCCTGGCGCACGGCAAGGCCAAGGACGTGCTCATCGTCGGCGGCGGCGACGGCGGTATTTTGCGCGAAACGCTGCGCCATCGCTCGGTCAAAACCGCCACGCTCGTCGAAATCGACCGCTCGGTCGTCGACATGTGCCGCAAATGGATGCCGTCGGTCAGTGCGGGCGCCTTCGACGACAAGCGCGCCGACATCGTGATCGCCGACGGGGCCGCGTTCGTCGCCAAGACCGACAAGCGCTTCGACGTCATCATCGTCGACAGCACCGATCCGGTCGGCCCCGGCGAAGTGCTGTTCGCCGAGCGCTTCTACAAAGCCTGCAAGCGCTGCCTCAAACCCGGCGGCATTTTGGTAAACCAGAACGGCGTGCCGTTCCTGCAGCCCGGCGAAATCCCGATGACCGTGCGCCGTCGGCGCAAGGCCTTCAAGGTCGCGAGCTTCTATATGGCGGCCGTACCCTCGTACTACGGCGGCCTCATGGCGCTCGGCTGGGCCACCGACGACGCCAAGGCGTCCGACGTGCCGCTGCCCACGCTCAAAAAGCGCTTCGCGGCCGCCCGCCTCAAAACGCACTACTACACGCCGGAATTGCATCGGGCGAGCTTCGCCCTGCCCGCCTTCGTGGCCAACCTGGTTCCCTAGCGGCGCAATGGCCGAGATCGCCTTCCTCGGGCTCGGCCGCATGGGAAGCGGCATGGCCTGCCGGTTGGTCGAGGCGGGCCACAGCGTCGCGGTCTGGAACCGCACTGAAAAACGCGCGGCCGAAGCCCTCGCATCCGGCGCGGTGTGGGCCGACGACCCGGCGGCCGCAGCGCGCGGCAAACAGGCGGTCTTCGCGATGCTGGCCGACGATGCGGCCGCAAGCGCCGTGTGGAACGCCGCGCTGCCCGCAATGGCCCGGGGAAGTTTCGCGGTCGAGTGTTCGACCGTGTCGGCGCCGCATGTGGCGCGCGTCGCCGCGCTCGCCGCGTCGCGCGGCGTTCGCTACGTCGATTGCCCCGTCACCGGCTGGCCGAACCAGGCGCGCGACGGCACGCTGACGCTGCTGGTCGGCGCGCAAGCGGCCGATCTCGAAGCGCTTGCCCCCGTTCTCGCGCCCCTCGCCGCGACGATACGGCATTTCGGGCCGGTCGGCGCGGGGACGGCCTACAAGCTCATGGTCAATCTTATGGGGGCCGTGCAGATCGCGGCGCTCGCCGAAGGGCTGGCTCTCGCGGCGCGATTGGGGCTCGATGCGAAAACCGTCGGCGAAGCGCTCGCCGCCGGCGCTGCGGCAAGTCCGCAGGTGGTCGCGAACATCGCGCGGATGCAGGCACCCGACAGCGCGCAGCCGCCGCAATTCACGACCGCCCTCCGCCACAAAGACGCGGCCTACGGCTTGGCGCTGGCGCAGCAAGCAGGCAGTGCGGCGCCGCTGGGCGCCGCAGCGGTCGCCTGGTTCGAAGCGGCGAAAAAGTCCGACCCGGCCGCGGACCAGTCGATCGTGATCAAGGCCGTGCTCGACAAGTCGCGCGCGTCCGGCACCTCGTAGGCGCTCAGCGCTTCGTATTGGCCCCGGCGAGATCGGCACCCTCGCTTTTGGCGAGCGTGAGGTCGACGTCGGCCAGATTCGCCTCGCGCAGATTCGCATCCGAAAAATCGGCGTCGAGCACGTTGGCGCGGTTCAAATTGGCGCCCGTAAGGTTGGCCTTGCGGAAATTCGCGTCCGCCAAGTTCGCGGGCCAGAACCGCCCCGACGGCTGGCCGTTGGGCAGCGGCATGTTCACAGGGGCAAGCGAAGCGCGCACGAACACGCCGGCCATCGCGTTGATGCGGCTCAAATTCGCGCCGTTGAAATTCGCTTCCGTGCAGTCGGCTTCGGCGAAATCGGCCCCCACCATCTCGCACATCACGAACTGCGTTTTGACGAGTTTGGCGCCGCGCAAAACCGCGCCGTTCATCGCCGCACCCGAAAGATTGGCGCCCGAAAAATCGAGGCCGGCCAAATCCGCCTTCGTGAAATCGGCGCGCCGTCCGAGCTTGCCCTCGGATTTGATCCAGAGCTGATGGTCGCGCAGCTGGATGCGCACGGCGTCGCTGAGCGCTTCGAGCTGCTCGGCCATCGCCGCACCTTCGGTGTTCGCGCGCGCCAGATCCACGCCGACGAGCACCGCCCCCACCATGTTCGCGTCGCGGAAATCGGCCCCGTCGATCAACGCGCCGGTCAGATCCACGCCCTTCAAATTGGCGCCGACGAGGCTCGCCCCCATGATGTTCGCACCCTTGAGATTGGCCGTCTCGAGATTGGCGCGCGCAAGCGTCGCCATTTCGAGATTGCAGCCGGTCAGGCGTGCGCCGAAGCAGTCGGCTTCGGTCAGATTCGCTTTGGAGAGATCGGCCCCCTGCGCGTTCGCGCGCGCAAGGATCGCCTGCTCGAGATCCGAGCCCTGAAGGTCGGCCGACACGAGCGCAATCCCGTCGCCGCGCCGCGACTGCATCAGCGTGCCGCCGCGCAAATCCGCCCCGCGCAGATTGGCCCCGCGCATGCGGCAGCCGCGCAAATAGGCACCCCGCAAGTCGGTCTTCGAAAGATTGGCCAAGCTCAGATCGGCGCGGTCGAGATTGGCCGCGAACAGATCGGCTTCCGAAAGATCGGCACCCGCCAAAACCGAGCGCGAAAGATTGGCACCCGGCATCTTCGCCTGGCGCAAATTGGCGCGCGTCAGCGAAATGCCGTGCATGTCCGCCAAAGTCAGGTTGGCGCGCACGCCGCCCGGCTTGCGATTCAAGAACTTCTCGTGATCCGAGAGTATTTTGACGATTTCCTGGGGAGTCAACGTAGCGGTCATCGCCCTGCTTTGTGGCTTGTTTCTTCGACGCTCAAGCAGCGAATCCTACGTTACTCCGGCACCTTGGGCAAGTCGCGCCGCCCCCGCCGGGCCGCACCGGCGCCGAGCCCCCGGCCTTTTGCGATCGCCGAGCGGCCGAATTTGCCGCGCACGGCATCCATCGCCTTTTCGACGGCCGCCGACTTTGGATCGTCGACCGCAGGTGCAGCCGCGGCAAACAGATCGCTTTGAGCCGCAGGCCCGCCGGGGGGCCCGAGCTCCGCCGCCCCGATGCCGATGAGCCGATAATGCTGGCGCGGATCGCGCTGGACCTCTGCCGCCAGCATCTTCTGGCCGGCCTTGAACAAAGTTTCGGCCAGCTGCGTGCTGCCCGACAACGTCGTGCGGCGCGTGAGCAGCTTGAAGCTGCGCGTCTTGAGTTTGAGATGCACCGTGCGCCCGGCAAGGTGATGGCGCTTGAGCCGCTCGGCCACCTCTTCGGCAAGCGGCCAAAGCTCGGCCTCGAGATCGGCGAGCACGGCGAGATCGCGCGCGAACGTCGTCTCCGCCGAAACGCCTTTGGCGTCGCGCTCGGGCTCGACGGTGCGCGCATCGTCGCCCACGGCAATGCGCGCAAGCCACGCCCCCGTCTCGCCGTAGCGCGCCGAAAGTTCGCGTCCACCCGCACGCTGCAAAGCGGCCACGTCGGCATAGCCGTCGCCTGCCAGTCGCTCGGCCAAGCGCGGCCCCACGCCCGGCAGCACACGCAACGGCCGCGAAGCCAGAAACGCGCGTGCCTCCGCGCGCCCGACGACGCCGAAGCCGTTCGGCTTGTCGAGCTCCGAGGCAAGTTTGGCCAAGAGTTTGTTGAACGAAAGTCCGATCGACACGGTGATGCCGATCGTGTCGGCGATGCGTTTGGCGATGCGCGCCAGCACGAAAGCGGGTGCCGCACGATGCAGGGTCTCGGTGCCGCTGAGATCGAGATAGGCTTCGTCCAACGACACCGCCTCGACGAGCGGGGTGGCTTCCGCGAATATCGCCTGCACTTGGCGCGAAACGCCGGCGTATTTGGCCATGTCGGGCCGGATCACGACGGCCTGCGGGCACAGCTGCAGCGCCTTGAACATCGGCATCGCCGAGCGCACGCCGTATTTGCGCGCGATGTAGCAGCAGGTGGAAACCACGCCGCGCGTGCCCCCGCCCACGATCGTCGGCTTGTCGGCGAGGGAGGGATTGTCGCGCTTCTCGACCGACGCGTAGAACGCGTCGCAATCGATATGCGCAAGGGTCAGGGCGCCAAGTTCCGGATGGCGAAGAATTCGCCCCCCGCCGCAATGGCCGCACACACGCGCGTCGCCCGCGTCGATGCGCACGAAACAGTCGCGGCACAGGCCCTCGGCCACGCCCGCCTCGGCCACAACCGCGCGACGCTAGCCCTTGAAGGGCTTGGTGGCGCGCCCGATCGCGGCCAGCTTGCGCTCGAGCCGCGCCATCAGCTCGTCGAGCTCCTTGTGCTCGGCCGCATCCATCGCATAGCCGGGTGCGCGCACATGCGCGGACTTGATCACGCCGCGCCGGCGCAGCACTTCCTTGCGCACGGCAAGGCCCAGCGCCGGCTGCTGCTCGTGGCGCACGATCGGCAGATAGACGTCGTAGAGATCTTCGGCCGCGTCGAACTTGCCTTCGAGGCACAGCTTCACGGCTTCGACGAGCATCTCGGGATAGGCGAAGCCGGTGTTCGCACCGTCGGCCCCGCGGCGCATTTCCTGCGGCAAATGCAGGGCCGAATTGCCGACCATGATCGAAATGCGGCGCTTGCGGCTGCCGTCGCTGTCGGCCGCGCGCACTTTGGAAAGCTTGCGCAAGCCCGGCACGTCTTCGTGCTTCAGCACCTTGATGCTGTCGTGCTTGGCGAGCATGCGGTTGATGAGGCTCACCGACATATGGACGTTCGTGAGCTGCGGATAATCCTGCAGCACGATCGGCGTGGTGCCGATCTCGCGCACGACGGCGTCGTAATAGCCTTCGATCTGCTCTTCGTTCTTGAGGCCGGCGATGGGCGCGACCATCACGCCCGCAGCCCCCATATCCATGACCTTCTTCACGAAGGTGCCGAGATTGCGATTGCCGGCCGACGACGCGCCGACGATCACCGGCACGCGGCCTTTGACGCGGGCCAGCACGCGCGCGACGAAATCGGCCGATTCCTGGGCGCTCAGCTTGGGCGCTTCGCCCATCACGCCGAGGATCGTCATGCCCGACACGCCGCATTCGAGATAGAAATCGGTCATGCGCTCCGCACTCTCGAGATCGAGTGCGCCGTCGTCGGCAAAAGGGGTCGCTGCGATGATGTAGACACCCTTGGCGGTTTCGTCGAGTAGCTGCGGCATTTGCTTGTCCTCCAGGCCCAAACCTTGCAATGCTTCTACCGCGAAGTACCGCCTCGGCGAAAGGGGCGCATAGGGGGGACGATGAAGACATACGATCGGGTGATCAGGGGCGGAACCGTCGCGACGGCGTCGGATACATATGTAGCCGACATCGGCATCAAAGACGGCAAAATCGCCGCCATCGGCCACGACCTCGCCAAGGGCGAGGAAGAGACCGACGCGAACAGGCGCATCGTCACGCCCGGCGGCATCGACAGCCACGTCCATATCGCGCAGATTTCCTCGATGGGCGTGTGGACGGCCGACGATTTCGAGAGCGGCACGCGCTCGGCGATGTGCGGCGGCACCACGACGACGATCTCGTTCGCCGCCCAGCACCGCGGCCAGTCGCTGCGCAAGGTCGTCGACGAGTATCATGCGCGCGCGGACGGCAAGACCTATATCGACTACGCGTTCCACCTGATCGTGACGGACCCGAACGAGCAGGTGCTGGGCCAGGAGCTGCCCGCCCTCATCGCCGACGGTCTCACGTCGTTCAAGATCTACACGACCTACGACGCGATGAAACTTTCCGACCGCCAGATCCTGGACATTTTCGCACTCGCGCGCCGCCACGGGGCCATGACCATGGTCCACTGCGAAAACCACGACGCGATGACGTGGCTTGCCGAAAAGCTCGTCGCCTCGGGCCGCACGCGGCCAAAATACCATTGTTTCAGCCACAACATGACCGTCGAGAGCGAGGCCACGCACCGTGTGATCGCGCTCGCCGAAATCGTCGACACGCCCGTCCTGATCGTGCACGTCTCGGGCCGCCAGGCGATGGACGAAATCCGGCGTGCCCGCGCGCGCGGCCTCAAAGTGTTCGCCGAGACATGCCCGCAATATCTGTTTTTGACGCAGGACGATCTCGACAAGTCGGGCTTCGACGGCGCCATGTGCATGTGCTCGCCGCCGCCGCGCGACAAGATCAATCAGGAGTATGTCTGGCAGGGTCTGCGCGACGGGCTGTTCGACGTCTATTCGTCCGATCACGCGCCCTACCGCTTCAACGACCCGAAAGGCAAAATGTTCGCGGGCAAAGACGCGAACTTCAAGAAGATCCCCAACGGCGTTCCGGGCCTTGAAGTTCGCATGCCGCTGCTGTTCGCCGAAGGCGTTCTGAAGGGCCGCTTGAGCCTCGAAAAATTCGTCGCACTGTCGGCCACCAACCCTGCCAAGCTCTACGGCCTCGCCCCGCAAAAAGGCTCGATCGCGGTGGGGGCGGATGCCGATCTGGTGATCTGGGATTCGACGCGCGAAGTGACCGTTTCGCAAAAGCTGCTCAACGACGCGATGGACTACACGCCCTACGAAGGCATGAAAGTCACGGGCTGGTGCGACGAGGTGTTTTCGCGCGGCGAGCTTGTGGCCAAAGGCGGCAAACCGGTCGCCAAAGCCGGGCGCGGCCGCTACCTTGCGCACGGCCCCAGCGACTGGTCGAAGCCGCTTGGCCGCTCGATCTTCCCCGAAGACATATCGGATATTTTCTGATGGCAAACAGCAAGCTCGTCCCCCGCATCATGACGGTCGGGGCCGCCCAAATGGGGCCGATCGCGCGCAGCGAAACGCGCGCCTCGTGCGTCGAGCGAATGCTCGTCATGCTGCGCGAGGCGGCCCGCAAGGGCTGCCAGCTCGTCGTGTTTCCGGAACTCGCACTCACGACCTTCTTCCCGCGCTGGTACATGACCGACTGGCGCGAGGTCGATGCGTTCTTCGAAACCGAAATGCCGAACGCCGCGACGGCCCCGCTCTTCGCCGAAGCCAAGCGCCTCAAGATCGGTTTTTATCTCGGCTACGCCGAAAAAACGCCGGACGGGCATCGCTACAACACGGCGATCCTCGTCGATACGCAAGGGGCGATCGTCGGCAAATATCGAAAAATCCATCTGCCGGGCCATGCGGAAAACGAGCCGCAGCGCCCGTTCCAGCATCTCGAAAAACGCTATTTCGAACCGGGCGATATCGGCTTTCCGGTGTGGCGCACGATGGGCGGCATTCTCGGCATGGCGATCTGCAACGACCGCCGCTGGCCCGAAACCTACCGCGTGATGGGCCTCAAGGGCGTGGAGATGCTGGTCCTTGGCTACAATACGCCCGCGATCAACGGCTCGGCTCTCGTGCATTCGGCACCCGAGCCTGAACATCTGCGCCAGTTCCACAACCATCTCGTGATGCAGGCCGGCGCCTATCAGAACTCGACCTGGGTCGTGGCGACGGCCAAGGCCGGCTTCGAAGAAGGTTGTTCCCTCATTGGCGGCAGCTGCATCGTGGCACCCACTGGCGAGATCGTCGCACTCGCACGCTCGGTCGCCGACGAGCTCATCGTGGCCGACTGCGATTTGAGCCTGTGCACCTACGGCAAGGAAACCGTGTTCGCGTTTTCCAAGCACCGGCGCATCGAGCATTACGGGCTCATTGCGAGCCAAACCGGCACGATCGAGCCCGCATGAAGGACTACGATTTCGCCGCGACCGCGCCTGCGGTGCGCTACAAGCTGCTGGTCGGCAGCGTGGTGCCGCGCCCCATCGCACTCGTCACCACGGTCGATGCGGCGGGCAACGTGAATGCCGCCCCCTACTCCTTCTTCAATGTTTTGAGCCACGATCCGGCGGTCGTCGCACTCGGCATCGAACGACGCCCCGACGGGCGACCCAAAGACACAGTCCGCAACATCGACCTCAATGGCGAATTCGTGGTCAATCTCGTGGACGAGGCAATGGGGCCCGGCATGAATATCTGCGGGGCCGATTTCGAACCCGGCATCGACGAGCTTGTCCAGGCGGGCTTCGATGCAGCGCCTTCGCTCAAAGTGCGCCCGCCGCGCATTGCGCAGGCGCCGGTCGCCCTCGAATGCCGCTTGCTGCAGGACGTGCGATTCGGGGCCGACAACAAGCGCGCCATTCTGCTGGGCGAAGTGCTGGCCTTGCGCATCCGCGAAGATCTCGTCGATCCGGCGAACGACCGCGTGGACACGGCGCGCATGGCGCTGATCGGCCGCCTTGCGGCCAGCGACTATATCCGCCTCACCGACCGCTATGCGATGCCGCGCGTGACGGCGGCCGATCTCGCCAAGAAGAAGTAGCCGCTACCAGCCGAGTTGCACGCGCGCCAGCGCCATGCCGACGGCGGCTTGCGTGGGCTCGACCACGGGGATGCCGACGGCATCCTGCAGCCGGTCGCGATAGCGCGCCATGCCCGCACAGCCCATCACGATGACGTCGGCCCCGTCGCGCTCTTTGAGTTCGCGGCCGACCTCGATCATGCGCGCGAGCGTGCGCGCATCGTCGGAGAGTTCGGCCACCGTGAGGCCGATGGCACGGTCGCCCGCAAAGCGCGCTTCGAGACCGCGCGCACCCACATAGCGCTGATGGCGCGGGATCGAGCGCGGCAGGATCGCCACGATGCCGAAACGCTCGCCCAGCGTGAGGGCCGTGAGCAGGCCGCATTCGGCGATGCCGAGCACGGGCTTTTTGGTGGCCTCGCGCGCCGCGTAAAGCCCCGGATCGCTGAAACACGCGACGACGAATGCGTCGCAATCGTTGTCGCGCTTGGCCACGAGCCGCGACAGCGGCAGCACCACGCTTTCGACATGCGCTTGGCTTTCGATGCCGGGCGGACCTTCGGCAAGCGTTTCGCATTCGATGGCCGGGCCGCCGGCGATGCGGAACGGTTCGACGGCCGCATCGATGCCGGCCGTGACGTTGCGGTTCGAATTGGGATTGACGACGAGGATGCGCTTGGACATCGCGGGGGTGCTCCGATTCAGCTTCAGCGGGCGACGAGATGGCGGTGTTCGAAGTGCCGCAAAAGTCGCACGGCCGGCCACAGAATTGCGAGATAGATCAACGCGGCCGCGACGATGGGCGTGGGATTGTAGACGAGCGACTGGGCAAGCCGTGCCGCGTGCAGGAGCTCGCCCAACGCCACGACCGAGGCGATGGTCGTGAGCTTCACGACCTCGAGCGTGTTGCCGATCAAGTCCGGCAAGACGTTGCGCGTGGCTTGCGGCAGCACCACGTAGAGCATCGTCTGGACGCGCGAGAGGCCGCTGGCGCGTGCGGCCTCCCACTGGCCGTACGGCACGCTTTCGATGCCGGCGCGGAATATCTCGCCGTAGTAGCTCGATGCGTTGAGCAGGAACGCGATCGCCACGGCCGCAAAGGGCGACAAATCCACGCCGACGAACGGCAGGCCGAAATAGACGAAGATCAGCAGCACCAAAGGCGGAAAGGCGCGGAAAAAATCGACATAGACCACGAGCGCCCAATTCACCCAACGCTTCTTGAGACTCCAGATCCACGCGACGGCAAGACCGCCCGCAAGGCCGATCGGAATGGTGATCGCGCACAAGAGCAGCGTCATGCCGAGCCCTTCGAGCATGAAGGGCAGCACCCGCAGCAGGATTTCGATATTGAAAAACGTGTCGAGAATTTCCGCCATTGCCGCTAGCGCTTCCACGCAAATCGCGTTTCAAGCCAGCGCCCGAACACGACCACGGGCACGAAGATCGCAAGATAGGCGGCCGCCCCCAGCGTGAGCGGCGTGGGGTTGCCGGCGAGGCTCGCGGCCGAACTTGCCTGGCTCACGATCTCGGACAGGGCCACGACTGAGCCCAGGGCCGTGCCCTTCGTGACCGCGATCACGCGATTGACGAGCGGCGGAACCGTCATGCGCACGGCCTGCGGCAACACGACGTAGCCAAGCGTTGCGCCGAAACCGAGGCCGGTCGAGCGCGCGGCTTCCCATTGGCCGCGCGGCACGGCACAAATGCCGGCCCACCAGATCTCCTCGGCGAAGGCCGCGAGCACCAGCGACAGCGACAGCCACGTCGCGGTGAAAGCGCTCATCGGCAGATCGAGATACGGAAACGCGAAGAACAGAATGATGATCACGACGAGCGGCGGCAAGGCGCGCAGGATATCGACGAAGGCGACGATCGCCACATTGACCGCGCGAAAACGGTAGGCGCGCAAGGCCGCAAGGGCGAGCCCCAACGCCAAGCCCGTCGCCACGACCGCCAGCGACACGAGGATCGTGACCCACACGCCTTCGAGGATCTTGGGCGCCCATTCGGCCGCGATCTCGGCATTGAAAAACGCGAAGACGAGGCGCTCGAGCCCGTTGTCCATTTTCTAGCCGTGGCCCTGGGCGAGACGCGACACGAAAGCCTGCGTGCGCGCCTCGCGCGGGTTGCCGAAAATGGCTTGCGGCGGCCCCTGCTCGACGATGCGCCCGCCTTCCATGAACACCACACGGTCGGCGGCCGCACGCGCGAAAGCAAGCTCGTGGCTGACCACGACCATCGTCATGCCTGCGGCCTTGAGTTCGCGCATCACGGCCAAGACCGAGCCGACAAGTTCGGGATCGAGGGCCGATGTCGGCTCGTCGAACAGCACGATCTTGGGGCCGAGTGCGAGGGCGCGCGCGATGCCCACGCGCTGCTGCTGGCCGCCCGAAAGCGCGTTGGGATACGAGGCTTCCTTGTCCGCGAGGCCCACTTGCGCCAAGGCCGCGCGCCCGCGGGCCTCGGCCGCATCGCGGGCGAGGCCCTGCACCTTGCGCAAGGCGAGCGTGACGTTGCCGAGTGCGGTCATGTGCGGATAGAGATTGAACGACTGGAAGACCATGCCGATCTTCTGGCGCACGGCATTGAGATCGGTGCCCGGGCGCATGATGTCGGCCCCGTCGACGATCACCGCACCTGAATCCGGCTCTTCGAGGCGGTTGCAGCAGCGCAGCAGCGTGCTTTTGCCCGAGCCCGACGGCCCGATCACGAACACGAGCTCGCGCGGTCGCACGGCAAGGTCGATGCCGTCGAGAACTTTGAGAGGTCCGAAATTCTTGTGCAGCGCCACCAGCTCCAGGATCGGAGCCGGTGGTACTGCTTCGGCGGAAATCACCCTTTTAGCGGCAGACGAGGGCGACCGGCGTGGGATCGTAGCCGGGCATGCTGGCGACGCCGTGGCCGGCCGCGATGTTGACCGTGACCGAATCCGGGGCCGGATCGTAGCCGAACCATTTTTTGTGGAGGCGCGAGAAGGTGCCGTCCTGCTTCATGCATTTGACGACCATCGAGATGCGGTCGCGCCCGGCCTTGTCGTCGGGGCGGAACGGAATGGCCCACACGAGGCCGGTCGAAATCTTCGTGCCCAGACGCAGCTGGCTGGCGTTCTGCTTGACCGCCCAAGCCGCGACCGTGTTGCCGGTCAGGTTCGCGTCCGCGCGGCCGGCGAGAACGGCCTGCACCGCCTCGGGGTTCGAGCCGTAGACGTCGTAGGTGAAGCCGTAGCGCTGGCTGTTGGCCGACGCCCAGCTCTCGTAGGCCGAGCCGCGATTGACCGACACTTTGAGGCCGCGCAGGCCCTCGAGCTCTTTGATCTCGGGCTTGTTGCGGCGGGCGACGAATTGGAAGTCGGTGTTGAGATAGCCTTCCGTAAACAGCAATGCGCGCGCGCGCTCCTCGGTCACGGTCGTGGGTGCCGCCAGAAAGTCGAAGCGCTTGGACAGGAGGCCGGGCACGAGACCCGAGAATTCCTGCGCCACGATTTCGATCGGCTGGCCCAAGCGACGGCCGATTTCGTTGGCCATATCGACATTGAAGCCTTCGATGCCGCCGCCCAGCTTCGGCATCGCGTGCGGGGCGAACGTGCCGTCGAGCCCCGTCACCAGTTTTTGTGCCATCGCCGGTGCAACGGCCGACATGCCGAGCGCGCAGGCCACGGCGATAAGACGCATGGTTTTCATTGGATACCCCCCCGTTTGACCAGCAAAGGCTAGTCGCTCGGGAAGGGATTAGCAATCGGCATGCCTATTTGGTGCCGAACAGCCGGTCGCCCGCATCGCCCAGGCCCGGAACGATGTAGCCATGGTCGTTGAGGTGGCTGTCCTGTGCGGCCGTGAAGATCGGCACGTCGGGATGGTTGGCGTGCATTTCCTTGACCCCCTCGGGGGCCGCAAGAATACAAACGTATTTGATCGACGACGCACCCGATTGCTTGACGCGGCTCACCGCCGCCACGGCCGAATGGCCGGTCGCGAGCATCGGATCGAGGATCAGCACGTCGCGCGAGGCGACGTCTTCGGGCAGCTTGCAGTAATACTCGACGGCCGCGAGCGTTTCGGGATCGCGATAGAGGCCGATATGGCCGACGGCTGCCGACGGCAGGATTTCGAGCATGCCGTCGAGAATGCCGTTGCCCGCGCGCAAGACCGACACGAGGCAGATCGGCTTGCCCGCGAGCGTGGGCGCGCGCATTTTCTGCACCGGCGTTTCGATCTCGACCATCGTCAAAGGCCGGTCGCGCGTGACCTCGTAGGCGAGCAGCATCGCGATCTCGCGCACGAGGCGGCGGAAATCGCGCGTCTCGGTTTCCTTGCGGCGCATATGCGTAAGCTTGTGCTGGATCAGCGGATGGCCGACGACGTGCAGACTGCCCGACATGAAAATGCTCCCGGTTGGATCAGAAAATCGTGCCGTCGCTGGCGACGGCAAGCGGCGGCGGTCCGCCTGCGCGCAGTTCGGCGGCAATGCGTCGCCCGGCGGTCCATGTGCCGCCTTGCAGAACCTTTGCCAACGGAAAATCGGCGGCTTCGAGCCCAAGCTTGGCGCGCACGAGATCGGCAATGCGGTCGAGCAGCACGACCGTAAGCGCGCGCCATTCGACGACGAGTTCGCTCGTGGCCTCGTGCGTGCGCGCAGCGGCCGTGGGGTCCTTCAACGCGAGCACGCCCGTATCCAAGAACAGCCCGCCATTGCGGTATTCGGGCAGACCCGTCAGCGCATCGAGATCGACGATGCGCAAGCCGAGCCCCTCGAACGGCTCGAGCAGCGAATAGCTCAGCCACTGGCTGAGCTTGTGGAACGGCACAAGCCCGTCGGTGGCGGCCGGATGTGCGCCGACGTCGCCGACATTCACGCCATCGACCACGCGCCGTGCCGGCCACGCATCGGCGAACCCGTCGAGCAAGACGCCCAGAATGCGCGCCGCCGGCAAGGTGCCGTCTTTGGCGTCGAACAGCAGCCGGTCGACGAGATTGCCGACGCGGGGGGCAGGCCCGAACATATCCGGGCGCGCGGCAATGGCCGTGCCCAGATTGCGCAAGAGCCCTGCCCGCCCCTCGAGCCCGACCAGCGGATTATCGGCCGACACTTGAAAACCTTGCGCAAGGGCTGCCGCATCGAAACGCTGCAAGGCGGCCGCATCGGCGCGCAACGGCGCTTTGGGGTCGGCCGAAAACACGCCGGCCGCAAAAAGATCCACGCTCGCAACGGCGAGCCCTTCCGAGCGCGCATAGACGCCGTCCGGCGTGCGATAGCGCCATTCGGGGCCGGCCCCCGCATCGAGCAATACGCTTGCGACGGCAAGATCCACGCCGACGCGCGCACGCTCGAGCTTGTCGTCCGGCAATTGTGCGGCCAAGCGCGCCCAGCGATCGACCCCGCCCGCATCGAAATGCCGCCAGCGCGAATGGTACGGAATCTCGAGCGTGGGATAGTCCGCGCGAATTGCCGCGACCGTGCGGTCGGCGGCATGTTCGAGCTTGCCGAGATCGACCGAGAAATGCGCGGTGCGCCCCGCGACGGCGGCTGCGAACACCTCGCCCGCGCGCGCGCGGATCGTCGCCGGATCGCGCAGCACGCGCACGGTTTTGGTGGGACCCGCAAAATGCGGGGCCGCCGACAGCGCATCAACCATCGAGACCGCGCCCCTTGGTGTCGGCGAGTTTCTGCGCGTCGGGCGCTTCGCCGCCCGTGAAATAGCCGGCCGCCTTCTTGGCTTCCATCTCGACGCTGGCGTCCGCGGGAATGAGATCGGGCGGGATCTCGACCTGCTCGACGATCGCAATGCCGCTGCGGATCAGCGCTTCGGATTTCATGTTGCTCATCGATGCGAAGCGGTCGATGCGCGAAATGCCGAGCCAATGCAGCACGTCGGGCATCAGCTCCTGGAAGCGCATGTCCTGCACGCCCGCAACGCATTCGGTGCGTTTGAAATAGGTGGATGCCTGGTCGCCGCCTTCCTGGCGCTTGCGCGCATTGTAGACCAGGAACTTGGTGACCTCGCCGAGCGCGCGGCCTTCCTTGCGGTTGTAGACGATGAAACCGACCCCGCCCTGCTGGGCGGTTTCGATCGCGACTTCGATGCCGTGGGCGAGATAAGGCCGGCAGGTGCAGATATCCGAGCCGAACACGTCCGAGCCGTTGCACTCGTCGTGCACGCGCCCGCCGATCTTGGTCGCAGGGTTGCCGAGCTTGGACACGTCGCCGAACAGATACACGGTCATGCCGCCGATCGGCGGCAGAAACACCTTCATGTCCGAGCGCGTCACGAGTTCCGGGAACATGCCGCCCGTGTATTCGAACAGGCCGCGGCGCAGATCGGTCTCGGAAATCTTGAAGCGCTTGGCAATGCCGGGCAGATACCAAACCGGCTCGAGGGCCACTTTCGTGGTGCGCACGTCGCCATTGGCATCGACAATGTGCCCGTCGGGCTTCAAGCGGCCGACGGCGAGCGCATCCTTGAGCTCGGGCATGTTGATATGCGCGCGCGTGACCGCGATCGTCGGGCGGATGTCGTAGCCCTGCGCGATCAAGCCGGCGAATACGTCGCCGACCATGTGGCCGTAGGGATCGATGCTGACGATCTTTTCGGGGTCCGACCATTGCGCAAACGGACCGATCGGCTCGGCTGGGGCCGTGTTCGTGAGGTCGGGCTTGTGCAAGGGCGAGAGAGCGCCCGCAGCCACGGCGAGTGCTCGGTAGAGCATGTAGCTGCCCGAATGCGTGCCGATCACGTTGCGCTGCTGGGGATTGGTGACGGTGCCGATCACCGGCCCGCGTGCTTGCGCACCGCCCGCACCCCAATCGATGCGCACCGGTTGCGGCCCGCTGCGCGTGGGGTGCGAGGTGAGGACGATATGGGACCGCTTGCCGGTCGCTGAGGGGGGTGCTTCGACGGGCGGGACCGCATCGGTCGAATCGGACGGGGGCATGGTCTGGCGTCTCCGACTAAAAAAGGAATATGCCGGAAACGGATGCGGAGCGGAAGAGGTCGGCGGGAGAACTTAGGGTGGGGGCAGAATATTGTTGGCACGCAAGGCCGAGGGGACGTTGGGCGTGGTGTCGGACATGCCGAGGATTTCACGCCGCAGCATGTAGCGCAATTTGGGATCGACCCAGGCTTGCATGCGGTAGTTCCACACCGGACGGGTCGACGAGACCGTCGCCTCGACCACCACGACATCGTAGGCAACGCCGCGCACGCTCATCGATTCGGCGCGCAGCACGCGCAGATCGACCGTGATGTAGCTCGGCGTGCGGTTGCCTTGGCGGCGCGCATATTCGAAATTCAACGTGTTGCCCACGCGAAATTCGAAATTGTCCAGATTGCCCTTGGTCAATTCGGCGTTCGACGGACGATCGACGAAGCCGAGCCACACGTCGCCGTTCGAGGTCTTGGTGAGGCCGCCCTCGTAGCCTTCGATCACGGTCGACGTGCCGGACTGGAAGGACACACGGGTTCCCGGCTTCGGCGTCTGCGCATAGAGCACGGTCGGCAGCAGCAACAGAATCGCGATCGCCAGGAAACGACGGGGAATCAAGGAGTGGCCTCTTGCAGGATTCGCAGAATGCTAAACGAACGGCCCCTGCAGCGCCATAGTCCCGCTCCGACCGTCGATGGACCCATTCAAAAACTGCGCGCGCGGCGGCATTTTGTCGGCAAATTTTGCGGCCTCGTCGGCGAGATTGACGAAGACCACACCGCGTTTTTCCGCCGCCGCCAAAAAAGCGGCAAACCAGTCGAGATAATGCATGCCCTCAAGCTCGGCGTGGCCCGTGAAGGCGTTGAGCGCACCCGGCACCAAGCTGTCGAGATAGAAATCGACGAGCCGGTCGACCGGATATTCGGGCCTGCCGATCAGCTCGTCGAGCGTGGGCAGGGTCGTCGGGATTTGCGGCGTGGCGAAGGTTCGACCGTCCGCGACCGGCACAAAGGCCGACGTGCCGCGCGCGTCCGAACCGTAATCGAGCCCGGCTTCGTCGTAGACGGACAGACTCTTTTCGTCGGCCTGCCAACCGGCGGCACCGGCTGTGCGCGCCGGCTTGCCGAACACGGTTTGGAACGCGTCTTGCGCCTTGGCGAACTCGGCACGCACTTGCGGCAGCGTCATGCGCGCAAGCCCGTCTTGCCAGCGCACATGGTCCCAGCAATGGATGCCGGCCTCGTGCCCGGCCGCGACTGCGCGCATGGTTGCCGCGTTGCGCTTGGCGATGTCGGGCCCCGGCAGCAGCACGCCGTTCATCAGCGTGCGCAGTCCGTAGATTTTGACGACCGAGGTGCGGCTGACCTTGCTGAAAAAGCCGGGCCGGAACACGCGACGAATGGCGCGCCCGGTATTGTCCGGGCCCATCGAATAGAGAAACGTGCCGCGGATGCGATGGCGGTCGAGGATGCGGGCGAGCGGGGCAATGCCTTCGCGGGTCCCGCGGTCGGTATCGACATCGATCTTGATCGCAAGCCGCGGAGCGTCCGCCATCGCGACCGTCACACCGGCGTGCCGGTGAGGTCGCCCGTGTCCTTGCGGCCCGCCAGCAGATAATAGTCGAGCGTGAGTTTGAGGGCCGTGCGCAGATCCGTGGTCGGCGTCCAGCCCAGATATTTGGCGGCGTTTTCGATCGACGGCACGCGCACCTGGATGTCTTCGTAGCCCTTGCCGTAATAGCCGTCGGGATCGACGTCGATGAGCTTGATGCGCGACTTCACGTCGGCATAGCCGTCGTACTGCTGGATCACGTCGAGCAGCTCTTCGGCGAGTGCGCGCATCGAATAGTCGTTGCGCGGATCGCCGATATTGAAGATGCGCCCGTCGGCACAGCCGTCTTTGTTGGCGATGATGCGCACCATCGCGTCCATCGCGTCGTCGATATAGAGGAAGCAGCGGCGCTGCGCGCCGCCGGCCACGAGGCTGATGTTTTCGCCGCGCACGATGTTGCCCACGAATTGCGTGAGCACGCGCGACGAGCCTTCCTTGGCGGCCCAGATATTGTCGAGCTTGGGGCCGATCCAGTTGAACGGGCGGAACAGCGTGTAGCGCAGTTCGCCCTTCGCACCGTAGGCGTAGATCACGCGGTCCAGGAGCTGCTTGGAGCACGAATAGATCCAGCGCTGCTTGTGGATGGGACCGAGCACGAAATTCGACGTCTCCTCGTCGAACGGCGTGTCGGTCGACATGCCGTAGACTTCCGAGGTGGACGGGAACAGCACGCGCTTGTCGTATTTCACGCAGTCGCGCACGATCGCGAGATTGGCTTCGAAATCGAGTTCGAAGACCTTGAGCGGATGCTGCACGTAGGTGGCCGGGGTCGCGATCGCGACGAGCGGGAGGATCACGTCGCACTTCTTGACGTGGTACTCGACCCATTCGCGGTTGATCGTGATGTCGCCTTCGACGAAGTGGAAGCGCGGGTTGCCGATCAGGTCTTCGATCTTGTCCTGGCGGATATCCATGCCGTAGACCGACCAGTCGGTGGTCTTCAGAATGCGCTCGGACAGGTTCGACCCGACGAATCCGTTGACGCCCAGAATGAGAATTTTAAGGCTCACGCCAATTTGCTCCCCGCGAAAAACGATGGCGCCTTCTAGCCGATCCGGGCGCCTGCGGCTAGCCCTAGTGCGGCCCCAGGGACCGTGGCCCCGGCACCCAGGCTCGCCTCGAGGATTTCGACCGCCCCGTCGCCGCAGGCGACAACGAGCGGGGCGGTCGCCAAAACCGTGCCCGGCACGCCCATTCCGTTCGCTTTGCGGGCCCGCCAGACGAACAGTCGCCCGCCAGCTCCGTCGCTGAAAGCGCCCGGGAACGGGGCTGCGACGGCGCGCACGAGGTTGACGATGCGCGCCGCAGGCCAAGTCCAATCGATGCGCCCATCCTCGGGCGTGCGGCCGCCGAAATACGTGGCTTGCGCCTCGTCCTGCGGCGTTTGCGGGGCGGTTCCGGCCAGCAATGCGTCGATCTGCCGCGCCAGTATGCGGCGGGCCGCCCCCACAACCTTCCCCATCGCCTCGAACGCGGTTTCCGCAGGGCCAACCGCCACCGCCTCGGCATCGACGATGTCGCCCGCATCCGCGCGCTTGACCATGCGATGCAGCGTGGCGCCGACCTGGGTCTCGCCGTGCAGGATCGCCCAGTTCACGGGTGCTCGACCGCGATATTTGGGCAGCAGCGAGCCGTGCATGTTGAAAGCGCCCAATCGCGCATGGTCCAAGATGCGCGCCGGGATCATGCGCCGGTAATAGCAGGACAGGATCAGATCCGGTGCCAGGGCCGCAATGCGCGCCTCGATGCCCGGATCGTCCTTGATTTCGGCGGTCGTGGTCTCGATGCCGGCAGCCCGCGCGCGTTCGCCGACCGAGCGGAACCATTTGGCCTCGCTTGGGGAGTCTTCGTGCGTGACGACAAGGCGCACATCGCAGCCCTTGCCCACGAGCAGATCGAGGCATTCGTAGCCGACGTCGGAATAGCCGAACAGGACGATGCCGGGCATGGCGTGCGCGTTTCAGTCGAGCGATTCGTGGACGGCGCGCACGCGAAAGCGCGGACGCTTGCGCACTTCCTGGTAGATGCGCCCGACATATTCGCCGACGAGCCCCAGCCCCGTGATCAGCACGCCCACGAGGAAATAGAGAATGCCGAACAGCGTGAAAAGCCCGTCCACTTCCGGGCCGATCACGATGCGGCGCAAGGCAAGATAGGCCACCAGCAGCAGCGAGAAGAAACTCACCAGCATGCCGACAATGGTGAAAATCTGCAGCGGCACGACCGAGAAGCCGGTCATCAAATCGAAATTGAGGCGCACGAGGCGGTAGAGATTGTATTTGCTTTCGCCGGCCGCGCGCGGCGCATGTGCGACCACGATCTCGGTCGGGTTGGCCGCGAAAAACTGCGCGAGTGCCGGGATGAACGTCGTCTGCTCGCCGGTCGCGACGATCTGCTGCACCACGTCGGCGCGGTAGGCGCGCAGCATGCAGCCCTGGTCGGTCATCTTGATGCCGGTGATGCGCTCGCGCACGATGTTCATGGCGCGCGACGCCCACACGCGCCAGCCCACATCCTGGCGGTCCTTGCGGATCGAGCCGACCACGTCGTGGCCTTGGTCGATCGCGGCGACGAGCTTGGCGATTTCCTCGGGCGGATTCTGCAGATCGGCATCGATCGTGACGACGATGCGCCCGCGCGCGCGCTCGAACGCCGCCATGATGGCCATGTGCTGGCCCGCATTGCGCTCGAATTCGATCACGCGCACTTCTTTGGGGCGCTCGGCGTGGAAGGATTTGAGGATCTCGACCGAACGGTCGCGGCTGCCGTCGTCGGTGAACAGGATTTCCCACGGCCGCCCGATCGCGTCGAGGGCCGCCGTCAGGCGGCGATACAGAAGCGGAAGGTTGTCTTCCTCGTTGTAGACGGGAACGACGACGGTGATCTCGGGCACGACGGACGCCATTGGTTCAAGCACGCGACAAAAGCCAAACGCCGAAACAGATCACGACGATGCCTGCGATGCGCGTCGCCGTCAAATCCTCGCCGAACAGCCACCACGCGGCGAGCGCGTTCACGACGTAGCCGATCGACAGCATCGGATAGGCGAGCCCGACCTCGACCCGGCTCAGCACGAGCAGCCACAGCCCGACGCTGACGACGTAGAGGAACAGACCCAGCGCCACGAACGGGTTGAGGCCGACCTGCAGGCCGATCGGCAGCAGATTGGCCCAGGCAAAGTCGAACCGGCCGATCTGGTTCATGCCTTGCTTGAGGGCAAGCTGTGCCGCCGCGTTCAGCAGCACGCCGGCCAGAATGAGGGGCATGTATTGCAGCATCGTCCCTTCCGATCAGGGGTTGCGGTTGACGACGAGAAGGTGGCGCCGCGTGCGCAAAAGTTCGACATAGCGCTCGCCCGCACTCGCGCGCACCGTCGCCTCGAACGGCAGCGGCACCACCATATAGACCGTGCGGTCGCCGTTCCAGCGACGCCACAATTCGGCTTCGTCGTCGAACATCCATTCTCGCGTCGCGGGCTCGGCCGCACGGCCGAAATCGAGTTCGCCCGACCAGCCCATCGACGTGATGCGGCGCCCGAGATAGACCGGCAGGTCCTGCGGATAGGTGCGGTAGGCGGCGATTTCGTCTTCGGGCTTGGCGACCTCGCGCAGGACTTCCGCGATCGGCTTGATCGAGCGCGGCTGGTGGTCGGCCATCGTCGTGTCGACGCCGAGATAAAGGACTGCCGCCGCCGCCACCGACAGGCTCAACGCGACCGCGCGCTTGCCGCGCAGCAGCGCATACGCCATTGCCGCGGCCGTTGCCCCCGCCCCTGCGCACAGCCAGCCCATATAGGGCCGCGCCGAGGCCAGGTCTTGCGAAAGATCGCCGCTCGCAAGCTGCGGACCCGCAACGCCGACGGCAAGGGCTGCCACCGCCACGAGGGCGGCAAAGCCGACGAGTATCCAAAGGCCCGCGCGCAAGCCGAGCTTGGGTGCGGGCTCAAGCAACGCCGGACCCACATAGCGCGCGATCAGGATCGCGAGCGGCACCATGATCGGCGTCACGTACGGGATCAGCTTCGAATCCGAAATCGAGAAGAACAGCAGGATCGCCCAGAACCAGAGTGCGAGATAAAGCTCGACCGCGCGATGCGGGCCGGCCACGGCAGCATCGCGCAGATTGCGCACGAGCGCTTGGCCGAGAAAGCCGAGCCACGGGAAGCTGCCGACGATCAGAATCGGCACGAAGAACCACCAAGGCTGATAGCGGCCATGCACGGTCGTGGTGAAACGCTCGAGATGCTCGCGGATGAAATAGAAATGCCAGAACTCCGGCGACTGCACGCCGACCGCGACATGCCACGGCACCGTCAGCGCCAAAAACAGCGCGAGGCCCGAGAGCAGCCGCACCTGGAGCAGCAAGCGCCAGTTCCACGTCAGCACGATCCACAGGCCGATCACCAAAGCCGGCAGCACGATGCCGATGAGACCCTTGGTCATCGTCGCGGCGGCGGCGGCGGCATACATCGTATAGAGCCACCATTTGCGCGCGCGGCTCTCCGGGGCCGCCTGCACGGCCAGCATGAAGGCAAGCAGGCTCAAGCTCAGGAAAACGCCGACCGGCACGTCGAGCAGGATGATGCGCCCGAGCGCGAACCACAGCAGCGTGGTTGCAAGCACGATCGCGGCAAGCAGGCCCGTCGGCCGGTCGAACAGCGCGCGTCCGCCGACATAGGCGAGCAGGCAGCCGCCCAACGCGAACAAAGCCGTCGCCAGACGCAACGCGAATTCCGACAGGCCGAGCGCATGGATCGACGCCGCCTGAATCCAGTAGAACAGCGGCGGCTTGAAGAAATATTTGACGCCGTTGATGCGCGGCGTGATCCAGTCGCCGGTCGCCGCGATCTCGCGGCCGAGTTCGGCATAGCGCGCTTCGCTGGGCACGCCGAGGGGCCGGGCACCCAAGAACGCGAGCAAAAACGCGCCGAGAACCACCGCCAGAACGACGAGATCGAAAAGCCACAGGCGGCGCGCTTGCGCAGGCTCGGTCGGATGGGCGAACATGGGGTTGGGCTTAAACGCCCGATCCCTTCGCAGCAACCTTTTTCTTGGCGGTTTCCGAACCCATGGCCCTTGCTCCGCGCGAAACGCTCCACTCCGCCGCCGAAATCGCCGACCGCGTCGAAGCGCTGGCCGGCGAGATCGCAGTTGCGATCCCGGCCGAGTTCACGATCATCTCGATCCTCAACGGCGCCTTCGTGTTCACGGCCGATCTCATGCGCGCCCTTGCCAAGCGCAACGTGCATCCGCGCGTCGAGTTCGTGAATCTCAAAAGCTACGGCGACGCCACCACAAGCTCGGGCCAGGTGCGCGTCCTCGGCACGCTGCCCGAAAATCTGCGCGGCCAACCCGTGCTGCTGATCGACGACATTCTCGATTCCGGCCGCACGCTGAGCTTCGCCAAATCGCTGCTCGAAGGGCTCGGCGGCAATCCGGTCAAGATCGCCGTGTTCGCCGACAAGCCCACGCGCCGCGTGATCCCGCTTGCGGCCGACTTCGTCGCCTTCACGATCCCGGACCGCTTCGTGGTCGGCTACGGCCTCGACCACGCACAGCAATGGCGCGGCCTGCCCGATCTCGCGGCCGTCGATTGAGGATGACTGATCTCGTCATCCGGGCCTTGCGCGCCGAAGACCGCGCGCAATGGGGCGTGCTGTGGGACGGCTACAACGCGTTCTACGAACGCGTCGGCCCGAGCGCGGTAGCACCCGAAATGACCGCGACCACTTTCGCGCGCTTTCTCGATCCGGCCGAGCCCATGCACGCGCTCGTGGCCGAAGACGGCGACAGACTCGTCGGCCTCGCGCACCTCATTTTCCATCGCAACACGACGATGCAGGGCATGATTTGCTATCTGCAGGATCTGTTCGCCGCCCCCGAGACGCGCGGGCGCGGCATCGGGCGTGCCTTGATCGAGGCCGCCTACAGGCACGCCAAAGCCGAAGGCAGCACGCGCGTCTATTGGCAGACGCAAGCCGGCAACACAACCGCGCGGCAGCTTTACGACCGCGTGGCCGCGCATTACGGCTTCATCGTCTACCGCAAAGATCTGTAGGGCCTCGCGCGTCGATCCCAACCGCAATCGCGATCAAACAATCTGTCCAGGAAAGATCGAACTTCAATTTTGATATTGACTCGCATTCTCATTCTAAATGAGAATGATTATCATTATCTATCTTGAGGGGGAAAAATGGCACGCACACAGGGGACGGCGACGATCGGCCGTCGGGGCTTTTTGGGTGGAATGGCGGCCGGTACCGCGCTGTTGGCGGCACCGGCAATCGCGTCCACGGGCATCGAAGTCGTGGATATCGCCGGACGCACAGTCAGCCTCAAGGCACCTGCGCGCCGCATCATCCTGGGCGAAGGGCGGTTGATGTACGGCTTTTCGGTGCTTCAGCCCGCGAAGCCTTTCGAACGCCTGGTCGGCTGGGGCGACGATATGGCCCTGTTCGATCCCGGCACCTACCGCCAGTATCGCGCCAAGCATCCGTCGGGCGAAAAGGTGCCGCGCTTCGGCTCGGCCGTGAACTCCGACTTCAGCGTCGAACGCGCGATCGCCGTGAATCCCGATCTCGTGCTGTTCCCGCTGTCCGCCTATCAGCGCCAAATCCAGGCCGGTACGTTCGACAAACTCCAGCGCGCGGGCATTCCGGCGGCGGTCGTCGATCTGCGCGAAGCGCTTGCCCAGAACACGCAGCCGAGCATCGAAATCATGGGATCGCTGCTGGGGCTCGACAGCGAAGCGGCCGCGTTCAACCGCTTCTACCTGCGCGAGACGAGGCGCGTTTCGTCGGCGGTTTGGAACATGCCGGCCAACAAGCGCACGACTGTGTTCATGGAGCGCGCTGCCGGCTTCGACCCGAACAATTGCTGCATGACGTTCGGCAACGCCAATCTGGGCGTCACGCTTCAGGATGCGGGCGGCATCAACTGGGGAGCAAGCCGGTTCCCCGGCATCGGCGGCACGGCAAGTCCCGAAGCGATCCTCACGCTCGATCCGGAAGCGATCATCGGCACGGGTGCCGACTGGAGCGAGAGCACCCCGGGCTCAAGCGGCGTGCCGTTCGGCTACGAAACCACGCAAGCACGGGTGCAGGCGGCCTTGAAAGCGCTTGCGGAACGGCCGGGCTGGTCGGCCCTGCGCGCGGTCAAATCGAAGCGCTTCTATTCGATCTACCACCAGTTCTACACGAGCCCGGCACATCTGGTGGCGATGCAGGTCTTCGCGAAGTGGCTCTATCCCGAACAGTTCGCAGGGCTCGATCCGGACGCGGTCTGGCAGGAATACCACGCGCGCTTCTCGCCGATCCCGCTGTCGGGCGTGTTCTGGGCGCAGCTCGCATGACCTTGGCCGCACAGCCACTTCTCGCCGAAACGCGCATCGCCGCCGCCGAACGCCGCAAAGGCCGCATTCTCTTCGGTGCGGCGGCCATTGCGGTCCTCCTCGTTCTCGTCGATCTCGGCACCGGGCCAGGGGATGTCGCCTTGCGCGACGTGCTGCGCGCTTTGGCGAATCCCGGCGAGGTGGATATTCGTCTCGGCGTGATCGTGTGGGACATCCGCCTGCCGGTTGCGCTGCAGGCGTCTCTGCTGGGCGCGATGCTGGGCCTCGCCGGCGCGCAGATGCAGACGATCCTCGACAATCCGCTGGCCGATCCGTTCACGCTGGGGGTGTCGTCCGCCGCCGGTGTGGGCGCCTCCATCGCGATCGTGACGGGACTTTCGCTGATCCCGGGCACGGGACCGTTTCTCGTCTCCGCGAATGCGTTCGTCTTCGCCTTCGGTGCCTCTCTGCTCGTCTTCTTCTTCAGCGTCGCGCGCGGGGCCACGTCCGAAACGATGATTCTCTTCGGCATCGCACTGATGTTCGCCTTCAACGCGCTGCTGGCGATGCTGCAGTACCGCGCTTCGGAAACGCAGCTCGTGCAGATCGTGTTCTGGATGATGGGCTCCCTGCAGCGCGCGACGCCCGAACGTCTGGCAGCGGGTTTCGCCATTCTCGCCGCGGTGGGCGGCGTGATGTGGCGGCGGCGCTGGGCACTCACCGCGATGCGTTTCGGCGACGACCGCGCCGCGAGTCTGGGGGTCGATCCGCGCCGCCTGCGCCTCGAGACGCTCCTGCTGGTCGCCCTGCTGGCGGCGACGTCGGTATCTTTTGCCGGCATTATCGGCTTCATCGGGCTGGTGGGGCCGCACATCGCGCGGCTTGCGGTGGGCGAAGACCAGCGCTGGTTCGCCCCGCTTTCGGCCATCTGCGGGGCGGCCCTCCTCTCGGCGGCGTCGATCGCGGCCAAGTCGATCACGCCCGGCGTCATCTATCCGATCGGCATCGTGACGGCTCTCGTCGGCGTGCCGGTTTTCCTGTCGATCATCGGCAGCAGACGGCGTGCCGGACGATGAAAGGGCTGCATTTCAGCGATCTCGCCGTCGACTACGGGACGCGCAGCGTGCTGCGCGGCGTCGGTGCGGCACCGCTGCTGCCCGGCACCGTCACGGCACTCGTCGGCCCCAACGCGGCCGGCAAGTCGACCTTGATGCGCGCCATCGCGGGCATCGTGCCGATCGCGCGCGGCGCCATCGCGGTCGACGGCAGGCGCATCGAAGCGCTCCGCCTGCGCGCACGCGCGCAATTCGTGCGCTACGTGCCGCAGACATACGCGACCAACGCGCGGCTTTCGGTCTACGACGCCGTGCATGTCGCAGCGCGCGCCGCAGCACCCGACGACGCCCCGCGCAAAATCCGTCTTGCCGTCGCCGAAACGCTGGCGCGCGCCGGAACGGCCGAACTTTCCGAACGCTTGGTCTGCGACCTCAGCGGCGGCCAACAGCAATTGGTGGCGCTGGCGCAAGGCCTGGTGCGCGCCGCCCCTGTCCTTCTGCTGGACGAGCCGACCAGCGCCCTCGATCTGCGCAACCAGTTGGAGGCGCTGCGCCTGCTGCGCGAGGCGGCGACGCGCGATGGAATAACGGTCGCGGTCGCCATGCACGATCTCGCACTGGCCGCACGCCATGCCGACCGGGTGATCCTGCTGTCGCGCGGCACGATCGTCGCCGACGGATCGCCCGACGAGGTGTTTTCCGATCCTGCCTGCGGGCTCGCCTACGGCGTCGCAATCGCCGCGACGCGGTCGCCATCGGGCTCCCTGCACATTGAGGCAAGCTTGCCGTGAACGCATCGAACTGGACGCTGAAAGAGGAAATCCGGGCCTACTGGTCCGGGCGCGCGGAAACGTTCGACGATTCGCGCGGCCATCGCATCGCGGACGGCGCCGAAGCCCGCGCATGGCGCCGCCTGATGTCCGACGGGCTGGGCGACGTCGCGGGCAGGAACGTGCTCGATCTTGCCTGCGGGACGGGCGAGATCAGCCGAATGCTGCTCGATTTGGGCGCGGCAGTGACGGGCGTGGATTTCGCCGAACCGATGCTGGCGCGTGCCGCGTCGAAACTGCGCGGGCGAAACTGGAGGGGCATGCTGGGCGATGCCGAACGTCTCGAGACGCTGACGCCGGCGTCTTTCGACGGCGTCATCACCCGCCACCTTGCCTGGACCCTCACAGATCCGCCCGCCGCCTATGCCGCGATCCGCCGCGTGCTGAAGCCGGGCGCACGCCTGCTCGTCATCGACGGCGATTGGGTGAGCGAAACGCCGCGCACGCGCTTGCTGCGCGGGCTCGCGAATATGATCGACGGCAAGCAAGGCCAAGTCGGCGCCGATCCCGATCTGCACAAACGCATCCTGTCGCAGGTCCCTTATGCGAGCGGGCTCACGGCCGAACGTCTGCGCGAGGATCTCGAGGCGGCTGGCTTCTCGCGTTTCGAGCGCCATTCGACACTGGCGGTGTATCTGTGGGGGATGCACGGCGCGAAACTCGGCGATCGGCTGCGGTTGCTCGCACCGCAGCGCTTCGCGGTTTCCGCGATGCGGCCGACCGCATTTTTCGACGACTGCCCCGACCGCCGCGAGGACGACACGAAGCGCTAAGGCGTTTGCGAGGTCCGGCGATATTCGGCGACGGCGTCTGCAAACCGACCAAAAAGAGTCGCAAGTTCGGCGGCCACCGCCGGATCGTGGCTGTATTGCCGCGTTTCCACGGCCGTTTCGAGCGCGTCGGCGCGTTTTGCAAGCGCTGCCGCGCCGAAACTCGCCGCCGCACTCTTGAGCGAATGCACTTCGCGATGCAAATCGCCGCCTTCGCCAAGCGGGCTATGGGATTGCGACAATGCAGCGAACCGCCCGATGCGCGCATTCGCTTCGCGCGCAAACGCATCGAGCAGCCGCGCCATGACGTCGGGGCCGACCTCCGCAAGCAATTGGGCAAAGGCGTCCAGATCGACGGCATCGTCGCCCATCGAACGGCGGCCCTATTGCGCTGCTTTGGCGGCGGGCTTCGCCGCACAATCGGCCAGATAGGCCATCGCCGCAGCAACGCCGCCCTTGCGATGGGGCACGCCTGCAATCTCGAGGCCCATCTCTACGCCCGCGAGCGTGCCCATCAGCGTGAGGTCGTTGAAGCTGCCGAGATGGCCGATGCGGAACACCTTGCCCGCAACCTTGGCAAGACCCGCCCCCAGCGACATGTCGAACGCTTCGAGCGTGAGCTTGCGGAAGCGGTCGGCATCGTGGCCTTCGGGCATCAAGAGTGCGGTGAGCGCACTCGAATATTCCTTGGGCTCGAGGCACAGGATCTCGAGGCCCCAGACGCGGGCGGCACGGCGCGTTGCTTCCGCATGGCGGTCGTGGCGCGCGAAGACGTTGTCGAGCCCCTCTTCGTTCAGCATGTCGATCGCTTCGGCGAGGCCGTAGAGCAGGTTCGTGGCCGGCGTATAGGGGAAATAGCCGGTGGCGTTGGACGCCAGCATCTCGTCCCAGCTCCAGAATGCGCGCGGCATTTTCGCCGTTTTGGACGCCGCGAGCGCCTTGAGCGACACGGCGTTGAAAGACAGGCCCGGCGGCAGCATCAGCCCCTTCTGCGAGCCCGCGACCGTCACGTCCACGCCCCATTCGTCGTGGCGATAGTCGATCGAGCCAAGCGACGAAATCGTGTCGACCAACAGCAGGGCCGGATGTTTGGCGCGGTCCATCGCCTTGCGCACCTCGCCCACGCGCGTCGTACAGCCGGTCGAGGTCTCGTTGTGCACGACCATGACGGCCTTGACCGCATGGCCCTTGTCGGCGGCGAGCTTCTCCTCGACGACGGCTGAATCAACGCCGTGGCGCCAATCGCCGGGCACGAACTCGACGACGAGCCCCATGCGCTCGGCGATCTTGCGCCACAGCGTGGCGAAATGGCCGGTCTCGAACATCAGCACCTTGTCGCCGGGCGACAGCGTGTTGACGATGGCCGCTTCCCACGCACCCGTGCCGGACGCCGGATAGACGATGACCGGATGCTGCGTCTTGAAAATGCCCTTGAGGCCCGAAAGCACCTTGCGGCCGAGCTCGCCGAATTCCGGCCCGCGATGGTCGATCGTAGGATTGTCGATCGCGCGCAGGATGCGATCGGGCACATTGGTCGGCCCCGGAATCTGCAGAAAATGACGGCCGCTCGGCGCGTTGCTCAGCTTGATCATAGGGGCATTCCTCCTGATTGGTTGACTTGGTATACAAATTTTTTCCGACTTCGTCAAGCTAGATGACAGGCGAAGTCGCTTTGGTATACAATCTTCCTATGCCTGACGATTCCCGCCCCTTCGAGCGCGCAACCTTGCCGCAAAATGCCGCCGGCCAGCTGCGGCAAATGATCTTCGACGGCGCCCTCGCCCCGGCCATGCGGCTCAATGAGCGCGTGCTGTGCGAACAGCTCGGCATTTCGCGTACACCGCTGCGCGAGGCGTTGCGCATGCTGGCCGCCGAAGGGCTCGTCCGCGTCGAGCCCAATCGCGGTGCGATCGTCGCGCCAATCGAACGTGCGGACATCGAGGCGACGTTCGAGGTGCTGGGCGCACTCGAAGGGCTTGCGGGCGAGCTTGCCTGTGCGCGCATCACGGATGCCGAGCTTGCCGAAATCAAAGCGCTGCATTTCGAGATGCGCGCCCATCATGCGCGCGGCGACCGAGCCGCCTATTTCGCCGCCAACCAGGCGATCCACGCGCGCATCGCCGCCGCGGGCGGCAATGCGGTGCTGGCCGAAACCTTCGAAAAACTCAACGCGCGCGTCAAGCGCGTGCGCTACGCCGCCAATCTCGGCCGCACGCGCTGGGACAAGGCGATCGCCGAACACGACGAGATGATCGCCGCTTTGAGTGCGCGCGACGGCCGTGCTTTGCGCGCCATCCTCGAAGCGCATCTGGCGGGCAAACGCGAAAGCGTGCTCGCCGCCTTTGCCGCCGAGCAATCGGCCGAAGCCTACGACTGAACCGGAGAATTGCAGCCATGCCGCGCGACGACGCCACACCTTCCCAGTCCGCCTTCGAAGCAAGACTGCGCAAAGAGATCAAAGGCGACGTGCTGTTCGGCAAGTTCGACCGCGGCCGCTATTCGACCGACGCCTCGATCTACCAGATCGAACCGGTCGGCGTGGTGGTGCCGCAGGACGGCGAAGATGCGCGCATTGCCATCCAGATCGCGGGCGAGGCCAAGGTACCGGTGCTGCCGCGCGGCGGCGGCACGTCGCAATGCGGCCAGACGGTGGGGGCCGCGCTCGTCATCGACAACGCCAAACATCTCAAGAAACTTTTGCATCTCGACGTCGCGGCGCGCACCGCGACCGTCGAGCCCGGCATGGTTCTCGACCATCTGAACGCCGCCTTGAAGCCGCACGGGCTGTGGTTCCCGGTCGATGTGTCGACGGCCGCACAGGCCACGATCGGCGGCATGACCGGCAACAATAGTTGCGGCTCGCGCTCGCTCTTCTACGGCAACATGGTCCACAACGTGCTGGGCGTGGACGCGTTGCTGGCCGACGGCACGCAGGCGCATTTCGGTCCCGTTGCAGCCGACCTGTCGGACCTTGCCGGGCCGCAGCGCTTCCAGGACATCGTGCGCCGCGTGCGCGCCGTTGCCGCGCGCGACGCCGACGAGATCGAAGCCCGCTATCCCAAATTGCTGCGCCGCGTGGGCGGCTACAATCTCGATACGGTGAAGCCCGACGAGGCGCACAATCTTGCCCATCTGCTCGTGGGCTCGGAGGGCACACTCGCCTATTCGCGCGCCGTGCATCTGAAGCTCGCCCCCTTGCCGCGCCACAAGACGCTCGGCGTCGTGCATTTCCCGACCTTCTACCAGGCCATGGAAATGACGCAGCACATCGTGGCGTTGGGGCCCGTCGCGGTCGAACTCGTCGATCGCACGATGATCGATCTCTCGCGCAGCATCCCGGCCTATGCCGGCATCGTGAAGCGCTTCTTGAAGGGCGAGCCCGATGCCGTGCTGCTCGTCGAGTTCGCGGGCGAAACGCTGGACGTGCAGCAGCGCAAGCTGCGCGATCTCGTGGCGCTGATGGGCGATTTGGGTTTGCCCGATTCCGTCGTCGAAATCGTCGAAGCCGATTTCCAGAAAGACGTGTGGGAAGTCCGCAAAGCGGGCCTCAACATCATGATGTCGATGAAGGGCGACGGCAAGCCCGTGTCGTTCATCGAGGATTGCGCCGTACCGCTCGAACACCTTGCCGAATACACGGCCCGCCTCACGCGCGTGTTCGAAGCGCACGGCACCAAGGGCACATGGTACGCGCACGCGTCGGTGGGCTGCCTGCATGTGCGCCCGATCCTCAACATGAAAGAGGACGGCGCCAAGAAGATGCGCGCCATCGCCGAAGAAGCCGCCGCCCTCGTGCGCGAATACAAAGGGGCCTATTCGGGCGAGCACGGCGACGGGCTCGTGCGCTCGGAATGGATTGCTCCTTTCTTCGGGCCGCGCCTGACGGGTGCGTTCGAAGAGATCAAAGACATGTTCGATCCGGCCGGGATCATGAATCCCGGCAAGATCGTGCGCCCGTCCAAACAGGACGACCGTTCGCTGTTCCGCTTCAAGCCCGGCTATGCGATCCAAAAAATCGACACGGGTCTCGATTGGTCGAACGGCGGCGGCTTCGCGGCCTCGGTCGAGATGTGCAACAACAACGGCCATTGCCGCAAATTCGACGCCGGCACGATGTGCCCCTCCTACCGCGTGACGGGCGAGGAGCAGCATCTCACGCGCGGCCGCGCCAACAGCTTGCGCCTGGCGATCTCGGGCCAGCTCGGCCCCGACGCACTCGCCAGCGACGCGATGTACGAAACCATGCGCCTGTGCGTGGGCTGCAAGGGCTGCAAGCGCGAATGCCCGACCGGCGTGGACATGGCCAAAATGAAGGTCGAGTTCCTGCACCAGTATCGCAAACGCCACGGCTTGCGTCTGTTCGACCGTCTCGTCGGCTATCTGCCGCGCTATGCGCCGTGGGCGGCAAAGGTCGCGGGCCTGCTCAATGCGCGCAACCGCTCGCCCGTCGCGGCCAAGCTTGGGCAATGGCTCACGGGCTTTGCCGCCGAACGCAGCCTGCCCGAATGGTCGCAAGCGCCGTTCCGCGCCGAAGAGGCCGAACACGCGAACCAAGGCCGGGAAGTGGCGCTGTTCGTCGATACTTTCAACACCTGGTTCGAGCCCGAGAATGCGCGTGCGGCAATGCGCGTGCTCGAAGCGGCCGGCTATCGCGTGATCGTGCCGACGGCCGGCGACGGCGAACGCCCGCTGTGCTGCGGGCGCACGTTCCTGTCGGCGGGACTGATCGAGGAAGGCCGCAATGAGGCCAAGCGCCTGATGGCCGCGATGCTGCCCTACGCCTTGCGCGGCGTGCCGATCGTGGGGCTCGAACCGTCGTGCCTGTTTGCGCTCAAAGACGAACTCGCCTCGTTGCTTCCCGGCGCCGACGCCGCCGCCATCGGCGAACGCGCGCAATTGTTCGAGCAATTTTTGGCGAGCGAACTTGCGGCCGGCAGGCTCGATCTCAAACTCAAAGCATTGCCGCAGACAAAAGCCCTGCTGCACGGCCATTGCCACCAGAAAGCTTTCGACGCGGTGAAGCCGACTTTGGCCGTGCTCGGCCTCGTGCCGGGCCTAACGGCCAAACTCGTCGAGAGCAGCTGCTGCGGCATGGCAGGGGCCTTCGGCTACGAGCCCGCCAATCTCGACGCGTCGCGCAAGATGGGCGAGGCCGCTTTGCTGCCGGCCGTACGTGCAGCCGACGCCGACACGCTGATCGTCGCCGACGGCACGAGCTGCCGCCACCAGATCGCCGACGGAGCCGGGCGCGAGGCCGTGCATGTCGCCCGGATTCTCGAAAGCGCGCTGGCCAAGTAGGCAGAAACGCACGCCGCAATTTCGCCACGCAGCCGCGCGACATTTGCGCGATTGCCCCTTATATTGGCCCGCGATTCCGAGCCAAAAGGTATCCTGGTGCGCAAAATTTCCGTCGTCATTGCTGCCTTCGTTTTCGCCGCGTCGAGCCTCGCGGCGCAAGCCGCGTCGTGGGAACCGGCCGGCGAAACGGCGGGCGACAACGACGTTTTCGTCGATATCGAGAGCATGCGCACGGCCGGCAATCTGCGCACGGCCTGGGTGCGTGTGGTCTATCGCCAGCCGATCCAAGCCGGCAATGTGCGCGTCTCGAGCATGCAGGCCCTAGCCCATTTCGACTGCGGCTCGGGCGAGAATGCGGGCCTGCGCGTGCTGCTCTACGAGGATGCCGAGGGCGAAAAACTCGCCCTGGCGCGCGAAGAGCGCGAAGTGCGCTTCGGCCAGGAGCCCGAGGGCTCGGTCGGGCGCGTCGCCCATATGCGCGTCTGCCGGGATTGAACCGGGCTTCTATTTCAGCAATGCCGCCAAGAGCGGGTTCGGGAATTTGCGCGCGAGCGTGATCGCGTAGAAACGCTCTTTGAGATCGGGCAAGCGGCGCAGCTCGACGAGCGTGCCCGCCTCAAGTTCGTCGCGCACGACGATGGGCGGAACCACCGCAAGCCCGATATCCTCGCGCGCCAGCAAGCGCAGCATCGCCATGTCGTCGACCTCGGCGGCAAATGTCGCGCGGATGTCGCGGCGGGCCAGAAACGCGTCGAGATCGCCGCGCACGCTGCTTTCGGCCGTCGGCACGACAAGCGGCTCGTGCGCCAAAAGATCGTCGAGGCGTCGGCGCTTGCGCGCATGGCGCGGATGGCCGACGAGGCTCACCGGCTGGTCGGCGATAAGCCGCGAAATCCACGGCGTTGCCGCATCGCGCGGCGGGGCGAGATTGGCGAGCAAAACGTCGATCCGGTGCGCCTCGAGCCCTTGCAGCAATTCGCGCAAGGTGCCGGAGCGCAGCACGATCTCGACGTCTTTGCGGCCCAGTAGCGGGCGCAGGAACTGCATTTGGAAATTGCGCGACAAGGTGGCGAGTGCGCCGACGCGCACAGCCCCGCGCGCCGAAGGGGCCGCCCCTTTGAGGCTCGCCACAAGCTCGTCGCCGGCCGCGAAAATCGCTGCGGCCCGCTCGCGCACCATGCGCCCGGCCTCGGTCAGCACGAGGCGCCGGCCGCGCCGCTCGAACAGCCTGTGGCCGAGCTGATGTTCGAGCTGCTGCAGCTGGATCGACAGGGCGGACGGCGACACGTTGAGCCGCTTGGCCGCGTGCGTGAGCCCGTCGGCCGCAGCGATCGCGTGGAAATACAGCAGATGGCGGAAATTCAGGGCGGCCATTCCTTATTCTATAAAACAGAACGATTTTTTTCAATCTTTGAACTGGAATGCATGGTTGCCTCCGCGCTACCTCCTCGTCCGACTTTCGAACGCCCCCCACGGAGTCGCCATGTTTACCGAGTTTTCCTGGATTTTCGCGCTTGGGCCAGCGGCCCTCGCCGGAATCGGCTTTGCGACTGCGGCCACGGTCTCCGGCCGCGCGCTTGCCGACCGCGCAACGCTGGCAGCCGCATTTGCGCTTGCCTGCGCCGTCGCCGCCGCCGCGACCGTTGCATTCGCGGGCGCGCGCCATGCGGACATTCTCACGCTCAAAGGGGCCGGCATCAGCTTCGCCTTCGATGCGCTGAGCACGACGATGTTCGTGCTGGTCGGCTTCGTCGGGCTCGTCGTCGTGCGCTTCAGCCGCAATTATCTCGACGGCGATCCGCAGCATGCGCGGTTCGTGCGCCGCCTGTGCCTGACGGTCGCCGCCGTGCAGCTCCTCGTCGTCTCCGGCAATCTCGTGCAGCTGCTCGCCGCCTGGATCGCCACGAGCCTGCTCCTCAACAAGCTGCTGCTGTTCTATGCCGAGCGCCCGGCCGCCCGCCTTGCCGCGCGCAAGAAATTCGTCGTGAGCCGCTTGAGCGATGCGGCTCTTGCCCTTGCCGCCCTGCTGCTGTTCGCGAATTTCGGCAGTTTCGACGTGCAGGCGATCGCCGCTGCCGCCAAGGCAACGGCGGCGGCCGATGCCGCGCTCTCGCTGCATCTGGCGGCTTTGCTCGTCGTCGTCGCGGCCCTGCTCAAATCAGCACAATTCCCGCTGCATGGCTGGATCCTCGAGGTCATGGAAACGCCCACACCCGTCTCGGCCTTGCTGCATGCCGGCATCGTCAATGCGGGCGGCTTCCTCGTGCTGCGCCTGTCGGACGCAATGGCGCTGTCGGACACAGCACTCGATGCGCTTGCCGTCGTGGGCGCGGTCACGGCCTTGTTCGGCTCGCTCGTGATGCTGACGCAGACTTCGGTCAAGGTCAGCCTCGCCTATTCGACCGTGGCGCAGATGGGCTTCATGCTGCTGCAATGCGGGCTCGGCGCCTTTTCGGCCGCGTTGCTGCATATCGTCGCGCACTCGCTCTACAAGGCGCATGCGTTCCTGTCGTCGGGCAGCGTGATCGATCTCTTGCGCGCCTCGTGGAGCCCGAGCCCCGGCGGCCAGCCGCATCCGGCGCGCAACGCGATCGCGCTTGCGTGCGTGCTCGGCGTGGCGTTTGCGATCGCGGCCCTGTTCGGGGCCAATCTCGGCGACAAGCCGGGCGTGTTCGCACTCGGCGCCATCATGCTGCTGGGCGTGGCCCTCTACGTGTCGAACGCGATCGACGAGCGGCCCAACATGTATGTGCTTGGGCTGGCCGCCGCCACCGCCGCCGCGGTTGCAGTGATTTACTTCGCGTTGCAGGTCGGCACCGAAGCCTTGCTGCAAGGTGCCGTCGCGCCGACGCAAGCGCTCGACGGGCCGTTCGATCTTGTGCTCGTGGGCTTCGTCATCCTCGCCTTTGCCGCCGTCACGCTGCTGCAGGGCGAACTCGGCCGCCGCACGAACGGGCCGTTCCGGCAATCTCTCTACGTCCATCTCTCGAACGGGCTTTACGTGAACAGCTGGGCCAACCGCTTGGCAATCCGCCTGTGGCCGCAAGGAGACTCGAAATGACGGCTTCCCCCGCCCTCGAAGCCGCGATCGGCGCTGCGTGCAACCGCATCGCCCCGCTCTGGCCGCTCAAACATTTCGTCGCGGTCAATCCGTTCCTGGGCTTCGCCGAGCGCAGCTTTGCCGCGACGTGCGCCACGCTGAAGCGCGTTGCGCGCACCGACATGCTGATGCCGCGCAGCTTCTACCAGGCGCGCATCGCCGACGGTTTCGTGACCGATGCGGACCTTGCCGCCGCCCTCGCTGCGGCCGACGCAAAGCTCGATCTGCCGCGCGAAATGCCTGCGTTCAAGCACGCCGCCCTCGCCGACCCAAACGATGCCAAAGCACCGCCGCGCGTGATTGCGACAGTCGCCGACGTGCTGGAGAAGCTCGCCCAAGGCGACCGTTTTGCCGCCGGCACGGCCTTCATGATCGACGAAATCTCCAAATTCTGCGCGGGCTACTACGACGAAGCCCAGGCCGCGTGGAGGATGCCGTGGCGCGATCTTGCGCCCTACGCGGCGTGGCGGGCCGCCATGCGCTTCGACCGCAATCCAGAGGCGATGGGTGTGGCGCATTTCCGGCAGAATGTCGCTTCCCTGCCCGAAGATGCGCGCGCAGCGATCGCTTCCATTGTCGCAGCACTCGGCATCCCTGAGCGTGCGGTCGCCGACTATCTGCACCGCGCCTTGTTCGACATCCAAGGCTGGGCCGCCTATGTGCGCTACCGCGTGTGGGACGATGCGCTCTACGGGCGGCGCAACGAACAGATGGTCGAACTTCTCGCGATCCGTCTGGCCTGGGGCTACGCGCTGTTCAAGGAGCGCAACGACGAGGCGTTTCTGGCCGCGTGGGCGGCCGAGATGCAAGCAGCCGCAGCCACGCCCGACGACGAACTCGCGACGGCCGAGCGCGACCTTGCCGTCGACATCGTGCTGCAGAACGCGTTCGAGATCGCCTATCAGCGCGGCCTGCTGCAGCGCTTGAAGGCCAATATCGCGGCGCGCCCGGCAGCGCCGCAGGCACGCAAGGCCGTGCAGGCCGCGTTCTGCATCGATGTGCGCTCCGAGATTTTCCGCCGCGCCCTCGAGACGGCAGCCCCCAGCGTCGAGACGATCGGCTTTGCGGGGTTCTTCGGCTTTCCGATCGAGTATGTGCCGATCGGCAACACGCGCGGTGGTGCCCAATGCCCGGTGCTGCTGACCCCCGGTATTGTCGTGTGCGAGCAAGTCGGCAATGCTTCGCCCGACGAAGAGACCGAGATCCTCGGCTTGCGTCTGCTGCGGCGGCGCGCGGCCAAGGCGTGGAAGTCGTTCAAATTGTCGGCCGTGTCGTCCTTCACCTACGTGGAAACGCTGGGCCTTGCCTTTGCCGCCAAACTTGCCGGCGACGGGCTCGGCCTCACGCGCCCGGTGCCCGATCCAGCGCGCGATGGGCTCGACCGCTTTGTGTCCGAACGGCTCGGACCGCGCATCGAACCCCGCATGGTCGCAGGCCGGGCAACCGGCTTCGAGCCCGACCGGCGCGTCGCCATGGCGGAGGCCGTGCTGCGCGCGATGTCGATGACCGGCAATTTCGCGCGCCTCGTGCTGCTCGCGGGCCACGGCAGCACCACGGTCAACAACCCGCACGCCTCGGGCCTCGATTGCGGGGCCTGCGGCGGGCATACGGGCGAAGCCAATGCGCGCGTTGCCGCCGCAATCCTCAACGACGCGCGCGTGCGCGAGGGGCTCCGCACGCGCGGGCTCGACATTCCGAACGACACTTGGTTCCTCGGCTGCCTGCACGACACGACGACCGACAAGGTCGCGATCTACAACGCGGGGGAAGTGCCGCAAAGCCATCGCGCGGAATTGGCGCAGCTTGAGACCGTGCTGGCCAAAGCCGGTGCGTTGGCGCGCGCCGAACGCGCGGGGCTGCTCGCCCTCGACGCGGGCGGCTCGACCGATGCGCAGATCGACGCGCGCAGCCGCGACTGGTCGCAAGTGCGCCCCGAATGGGGGCTTGCGGGCAATGCGGCGTTCATCGCGGCACCGCGCGAACGCACGCAAGGCCTCGATCTCGGCGGGCGCGCGTTCCTGCACAATTACGATTGGACGCAAGACAGTTCCTTCGGCGTTCTTGAACTTATCATGACAGCGCCGATGGTCGTCGCGAGCTGGATCAATCTGCAGTATTATGGCTCGACTGTGAATAACCGCAGCTTCGGCAGCGGCAACAAAGTGCTGCACAATGTTGTGGGCGCACTGGGCGTGCTCGAGGGCAATGCGGGCGACCTCAAGACGGGGTTGCCCCTGCAGTCCGTCCACGACGGCAATCGCTTCGTGCACGAGCCGCTGCGCCTCAACGTATTCATCGAAGCGCCGGAAGCCGAGATGAACCGCCTCATCGCCAAGCACGAAAGCGTGCGCCAGCTCGTCGACAATGGCTGGGTCCATCTCTACGCGCTGGCCGACGAAGGCCGCACGGTCCGCCGCTACGGGGGCGAATTGCAATGGACGGAGGTCTAGGCGAGCGCAAGCGCTGTTGGCGACTCGCCTGATCCTCGGTACAGTCGTGGACGCAAGCGCAAGAACGCGCTGCGGCTTCGGGGAGAACGAACAGTGCAGAATACGGCCAGAACCGAGTTTCCCGCCCTCACGCCGCTGCAATGGATCAAGCTTGCCGTTTCGCCGCGCTACATAACCTACAGCGTTGCGCTGCTCGCCACGCTCGGCTTCGGTGCCGCATTGTTCGCGAACAGCTGGTTCCTCGGCCCCTTCCTGGTCGCGGCCGCACTTGCGGGGCTGGGCACGCGCGACATTCTGCAAAAACACCACAGCATCCTGCGCAACTATCCGATCGCCGCACACATACGCTTTCTGCTCGAAGAAATGCGGCCCGAGATCCGCCAGTATTTCCTCGAGAGCGACACCGACGGCGTGCCGTTCAACCGCAGCAAACGCTCGATCGTCTACCAGCGCGCGAAAGCCGATCTCGACAAGCGCCCCTTCGGCACGCAGCTCGACGTCTACGAAACCGGCTTCGAATGGATCAACCATTCGATCGCGCCGGCGACGCATCACAGCGAGCCGCTGCGCATCACGATCGGCGGGCCGGACTGCAAGCACCCCTATTCGGCCTCGGTCTTCAACATCTCGGCGATGAGTTTCGGCGCCCTTTCGGCCAACGCGATCCGCGCGCTGAACAAGGGTGCCGCCATCGGCGGCTTCGCGCACGACACCGGCGAAGGCGGCTACAGCCAGTACCATCGCGAAAACGGCGGCGACATCATCTGGGAAATCGGCAGCGGCTATTTCGGCTGCCGCAATCCGGACGGCAGCTTCTCGGCCGAGCGCTTTGCCGCCCAAGCCGTCGATCCGCAGATCAAGATGATCGAGATCAAGCTGAGCCAGGGTGCGAAACCCGGCCATGGCGGCGTGCTGCCGGGTCCCAAAGTGTCGGCTGAAATCGCGGCCGCGCGCGGCGTGCCGCAGGGGGTCGATTGCGTGTCGCCCGCCTCCCACCCGGCCTTCTCGACGCCCATGGGGCTCGTGCAGTTCATTGCCCAGCTGCGCGATCTTTGCGGCGGCAAGCCGGTCGGCTTCAAGCTTTGCATCGGCCATCCGACCGAGTTCCTGGGCATCTGCAAAGCGATGCTCGAGGCCAATGTCTATCCCGACTTCATCGTGATCGACGGCTCGGAAGGCGGTACCGGTGCCGCCCCGCTCGAGTTCCTCGACCATGTCGGCACGCCGCTGCGCGACGGGCTTGTCTTCGCGCACAATGCACTCGTCGGCCTCGGCATCCGCGACCGCATCAAGATCGGTGCGAGCGGCAAGATCACATCGGCTTTCGACATGGCGCGCGTGATGGCGCTCGGCGCCGACTGGTGCAACTCGGCGCGCGGCTTCATGTTCGCGGTCGGCTGCATCCAGTCGCAAAGCTGCCACACCGACCGCTGCCCGGTCGGCGTGGCCACGCAAGACAAGGTGCGCCAGCTCGCCCTTGTGGTGCCCGACAAAGCCGCACGCGTCGCGCAATTCCACAAATCGACCGTCACGGCCCTTTCCGAACTCATCGCGGCGGCGGGCCTCCACCATCCGCGCGATTTGCGCCCGCACCACGTGTCGCGGCGCTTGGGCCCCAACGAGGTCGCGACGTTTGCGCAAGTCTACCGCTTCCTGAAGCCCGGCGAGATCCTGGGCGACACCGACCATCCGGGCTTCGCCGAAGCCTGGCAGCTTGCGCGCAGCGACCGCTTCTAGCGGCCCCGCGTCAGAACACCGACCAGCCGGTCCGGCGCGACAGGCGTTCGAGCGCGAGCGCGCCGACCAGCGAATTGCCCTGATCGTTTAGTCCGGGTGCCCAGGCGGCGATCGCGGCTTTGCCCGGTGCGATCGCGAGGATGCCGCCGCCAACGCCGCTCTTGCCGGGCAGGCCGACGCGGAACGCAAAATCGCCCGACGCGTCGTAGTGCCCGCACGTCATCATGATCGCGTTGATGCGGCGCGCACCCTGCGCATCGATCACGATCTCGCCGTCGCGCGGGTCGATGCCGTCGTTGGCAAGATAGAGCCCGGCTTGCGCCAACTGGCGGCAATCCATGCGGAGCGCGCATTGGCTGAAATAGGTCGCGAGCACGTCTTCGACCTTGTGTCCGATATTGCCGAAGGCGCGGATGAAATTGGCAAGGCTCGCGTTGCGGAAGCCGGTTTCGGCTTCCGAGGCCGCCACTTCGGCATCCACACAGACGGCCGCATCGTGCGCGCGCACGCGCATGAAGGCCAGAATGTCCGCGATCGCATCTTCGGGTGCGCGGCCCGCGAGCAGGCAGTCGGTTACGACCAAAGCGCCCGCATTGATCAGCGGATTGCGCGGAATGCCCTGCTCGCGCTCGAGCTGCACGATCGAATTGAACGGCGAGCCCGAAGGCTCGCGGCCCACGCGCTGCCACAGCGGATCGCCGATGCGGTCGAGTGCGAGGGTCAGCGCGAACACTTTCGAGATGCTCTGGATCGAAAACGGCATGTCGGCATCGCCGCCGGCCGCGTGCCGCCCGTCCACGCTTGCGATCGCAAGGCCGAAATGCCGCGGATCGACGCGCGCCAAAGCCGGTATATAGTCCGCCACCCGGCCGCGCCCGAGATGCCCGCCGACATCAGCGCAGACCGCATCGACCAATTCCTGCAGTTCCATGACGATTATACCTGCCCTGCGAAGGCGTTTGTCCGAAACGACAGACTTGCAGCTTCGCGCGGCAAAGTCGATGCTGCGTTCTCAATTGGGGTTGGGCTGGGGAGGGGTTGGGGATGACATACTGCCTTGGAATTATCCTGCCGGCCGGTTTGGTCATGGCCTCGGATTCGCGCTCGAATGCGGGCGTGGATCAGGTCGCTCTGGTCAAGAAACTTGCCGTGTTCGAAGTGCCGGGTCAGCGCATGATCGCGATCCTGTCGGCCGGCAATCTTGCGACGACGCAAGCGGTCGTCACGGGCCTGCGCGAGACCGCAGGCTCCGGCCAATGGGGTTTCGACATCTATGCCGCGCGCACGATGTTCGACGTGGCCCAGACCGTCGGCAACAAGCTGCGCGCGGTTCTGGCGCACGATTCGTCCTTCGTGCAGCCCTTCGGCGATCCCAACGGCACGTTTCTGGTGGGCGGACAGATTGCGGGCGAAGCGCCGCGCCTGTTCAACGTCTATTCGGCCGGCAATTTCGTCGAGGCATCCGACCGCTCGCGCTTCCTGCAGATCGGGGAAACGAAATACGGCAAGCCGATCCTCGACCGCGCCTTGACGAGCGCAAGCTCGCTCGAAGAAGCGGCCAAATTGTCGCTGCTGTCGTTCGATGCGACGATGCGCAGCAACCTTTCGGTCGATGCGCCCATCGATCTCTTGCGCTACCGCACCGACAGTTTCTCGGCGCAGAACCTGACCACATTCGAAAAGACCGATCCCTACTGGATCGAATTGCGGCGCGGCTACAGCGACGGGCTCTCGGCCCTGGTTGCGAGCCTGCCGCCCCCGCCCGCCCAAGGCTGACTTGCCTTGCGATCGTTTTGTCCGCCGGAGACTCCCTGAACATGCTCGATACGACCACCCAGATGGCCTTGGCCAAATTCGCCGTCGGCCAGCCCGTTTCCCGCACCGAAGATCCCACGCTGCTGCGCGGGCAAGGCAGCTACACCGACGATCTCAATTTCGACGGCCAAGCCTATGCCGTGATTGTGCGCAGCCGCTACGCGCACGGCATCCTGCGCGGCATCGGCACGGACGCGGCCAAAGCCATGCCGGGCGTGCTCGGCGTCTACACGGCTGACGATCTCGACCAAGCGGGCTACGGGCCTTTGCGCTGCATGATGCCGCTCAAAAGCCGCGACGGCTCGATGATGCTGCAGCCGCAGCGCCTGTCGCTGGCGCGCGGCAAGGTGCGCTTCGTGGGCGACCCCGTGGCGTTCGTGGTCGCGCGCAGCGTGGCCGAAGCCAAGGATGCCGCCGAAGCGGTCGACCTCGACATCGACCCGCTGCCGGCCGTCACCCAAGCAAGCCTCGCCGCCGCACCGGGCGCGCCGCTTCTCTACGACGACGTGCCCGGCAACGTGTCGCTCGACTACCATTACGGCGACAGCGAAAAGGTCGCGGCAGCGTTCGCGGCAGCCGCCCACACCGTCAAGCTTGCGATGGCGAATTCGCGCATCGTGGTCAATGCGATCGAACCGCGCGCAGCCGTCGGCCGGTACGATGCGGCAAGCGGACGCTTCACGCTCAATGTCGGCAGTCAGGGCGTGTTCGGCCTGCGCAACCAGCTTGCCGACGATATCCTCAAAGTGCCGCGGGAAAATCTGCGCGTTCTCACGGGCAATGTCGGCGGCTCGTTCGGCATGAAGGCGCAGCCCTATCCCGAATATACCTGCATCCTGCATGCCGCGCGCACGCTCGGCCTGCCGGTCAAATGGACCGACGAGCGCAGCGACAGTTTCGTGTCCGACAGCCACGGCCGCGACCACGAGATCACGGGCGAACTCGCCCTCGACGCGGACGGCAATTTCCTTGCCGTGCGCTTCGAAGGGTTCGGCAATCTCGGCGCCTATCTCACCAGCGTCGGCACGATCATGTCGACGCTGAACCTCGTCAAGAATTCGATCGGCGTCTACCGCACGCCGTTGATCGAGGTCGTCTCGCGCTCGGTTTTCACCAATACCTCGCCCGTCGGCCCCTATCGCGGTGCGGGGCGGCCCGAAGGCAACTACTATATGGAACGGCTGATCGACGAAGCGGCCGCAAAGATGGGCGTCGACCGGCTCGAGCTGCGCCGCCGCAACCATATCAAGCCCGCCGAGATGCCGTGGGCTGCGCCCTCGGGCATGAATTACGACAGCGGCGAGTTCACGACCCTGCTCGACAAGGCCGTGGACCTCGCCGATTGGAACGGCTTCGCCGCGCGCAAAGCCGACAGCGCCAAGCGCGGCCTGCTGCGCGGGCTGGGCCTCGGCTCGTTTCTCGAAGTGACGGCCCCGCCGATGAAGGAAATGGGCGGCATTCGCTTCGAAGCCGACGGGACGGTCACCATCGTGACCGGCACGCTCGACTACGGCCAAGGCCACGCAGCCCCGTTCGCGCAGGTGCTAACGTCGCATCTGGGCGTGCCGTTCGATAGAATCCGTCTCTTGCAAGGCGACAGCGACGAACTGATTGCGGGCGGCGGCACGGGCGGCTCGAAGTCGATGATGGCAAGCGGTGCCGCGATCGTGGAGGCCAGCGCCAAGGTCGTCGAGATCGGCCGCAAGATCGCATCGGTCGCCCTCGAAGCGGCCGAAGCGGACATCGAATTCGCGCAAGGCCGCTTCGCGATCGCGGGCACCGACCGCGGGATCGGCGTCATGGAGCTTGCGGCCAAACTGCGCGCAGGGCTCAAACTGCCCGACGGCATGCCGCATTCGCTCGACGTGAAGCACGTGCACGAGGCCGCCCCATCGGCCTTCCCGAACGGCTGCCACATCGCCGAAGTCGAGATCGATCCCGAAACCGGCGCGGTCGAGGTCGTGCGCTACACGGCCGTCAACGATTTCGGCACGGTCATCAATCCGATGCTGGTCGCAGGGCAGCTGCATGGCGGCGTGGCACAGGGTATCGGCCAAGCGCTGATGGAAAGCGTGCGCTACGACGAGCACGGCAGCCTGCTCACGGGCTCCTTCATGGACTACGCGATGCCGCGCGCGGCCGACATGCCGTTCTTCCAGTCCGCAACGCACGACGTGCCCGCGCGCACCAACATTCTGGGCGCCAAAGGCTGCGGCGAAGCGGGCTGTGCGGGCGCCTTGCCGAGCGTCATGAACGCGATCGTCGACGCGCTCAAAATCTACGGCATTCGCCATATCGACATGCCGGCCACACCCCAGCGCGTCTGGGAAACCGTCCGACGCGCTCGTTCCTGATCCGGAGAAACGACACATGAGCAAGACCTACAAAGTCCTCGGCATCGCGGGCAGCCTGCGCGCAAAATCCTTCAACCGCGCGCTTGTCGCGTACGCAGCCAAGACCGCGCCTGCGTCGCTCGCGATCACGCCCTACGATCTTGCGGGCCTGCCGATGTTCGACGAAGACGTCGAAGCCAAGGGCTACCCCGACGCGGTCGCCAAGCTGCAAGCCGCCGTCGGGGCCGCCGACGCGTTGCTGATCGCAACGCCGGAATACAATTACGGCACCTCGGGCGTGCTCAAAAACGCGCTCGATTGGATGTCGCGCCCGCCCGGCAAGGCGACGTGTGCGGGCAAGCCCACGGCACTCATCGGGGCTGCCGCCGGCGGCGGCGGTTCGGCGCGCGCCCAGCTCACCTTGCGCCCGACATTGGCGGCGATGGGCATGCTGCAGCTCGTGGGCGCCGACTGCACGGTGCCGGCCGCCTACGCCGCGTTCGATGCGAACGGCGATCTTGTGGCCGAAGCCTCGCAGAAGGCGCTCGCCAAGACGCTCGACTCGTTTGCGGCCTGGATCGAACGACTCGCGCCGAAGGCCTGACTGCGAGGGGCCTAGCGCCTTTCGAGCGTGCTCGGCATCGAACTGTCGAGCTTGGCGCGGATATAGTCGCGCGCCACGACCGGCGGATACTGCGCGGGCCGCTCCGGCCCTTGGCAAGTCGGCAGGCATTCGATGACCGCGTCGTCGTTGGGGCCGGAGAAAAACACCAGCGACAGCCGGCGCGTCGAAGCATGCGTGTCGCGCGGCGGATTGACCACACGGTGCAAGGTCGAACGCCAGCGTCCGTTGGTCCAGCGCGACACGAGATCGCCGATATTGATCGTGAAAGCGCCCGGCTGCGGCATCACGTCGATCCAAGTGCCGTCCAGATCGACCTGCAGCCCGCCGGGGGCATCGTCCTGACGCAGGATGGTGAAACCGCCATAGTCGGTGTGCGCACCGTAGCGAAGCTGGCCGGGTGCCGGCGGATCGCGCTGCTCGGGATAGAAGGCCGCGCGCAGCGTGCCGCGCCGCCGGTCCATAAAGGGCGCGAAATAGTCGGCCGGCAGATCGAGGGCGACGGCGGCAAGCCGCATCAGCGTGCCGGACAAATCGCGCATCGCCATAAAGTAGGTATGGAAGGCAGGCCCCAGTTCCGGCGGCTCGGCCGGAAACAGATTGCCCGTGGCAGCACTCGCACCGCCCAGCGGCAGCGGCAACGTCTCGTCCTGCATGGCGCCGAACACCAGCGCCTCCACGAGATCGGGCGGCCGGTCGCGCCCGAGCGTACGCGCCACGCTCTCCACGCCGGCCGGCACATAGCCGCGGCCTTTGACGCGGTCGGGCACCGTGCTGGCCAATTTATGTGCAAGCGGCAGGTCGAAAAACGCGTTGCCGGCTTTGTATGCCGCCGCGATGGCGGCGGGCGGCACGCCGTGCCCGACGATCGTGGCAAAGCCGAATTTTTCGAACGCGGCGCCGAATTCGCGCGCCGAATTCGCGAGCGCATCCGGCGCTTGGCTGTAGATCGCCCCGATATCGACGACGGGAATCGTTGGCGGAATCGCTGGCATGCGGCTTGCTACCTTTTTCCTCGATTTGAATTTCGACGCAAGCGGCGTGCCATTTCCACAGCACCTTATCCGGGGGGCGGCCTATGACCAAGAGATCCAAACTGGCAGCTTTGGCGTTGGGGCTTGCGCTGTTGGGTACAGCTGCGGGGAATGCCGATGCGCAGACGCGCGAGCGCGTCGTCTACGGCCTCAGCTGGCTGCCGCAAGCCGAACATTGCGGCTTTTTCCAAGCGCGCGAAACCGGCCTTTATGCGGCGGCCGGGCTCGAGGTCGAACTTATCCCGGGCGGCCCCGGCATCAACACGGCCCAGCTCGTGGCCGCCGGGCGCTACCATTATGCGATGGGCACCGCCCTCACCACGCTCAACATGCGCGCCAACAGCGTGCCGGGTGTGACCATCGCGGCCTTGTTCCAGAAGAGCCCGCAGACTTTGGTCGCGCATCCGGGCCAAGGCATCACCAAGCTCGAAGATCTGAAGAACCGTCGCATCTCGGTCGCGAATTTCTCGCGCACGCAGTTCTGGGCGTGGCTCAAAGCCAGCCACGGTTTCGACGACGCCAATCTCCGCCCCTATACCTACAATCCGTCGCTGTTCGTGGCCGATCCTTCGACCGTGCAGCAAGGTTTCATCACCGAAGACGCGTTTTTCCTCGGCAAGGCGCTGGGAGCCGAGCCCGTGTCGCTGCTGCTGGCCGACTACGGCTATCCCGACTACCAGACGACGATCTTCACGACCGACGCGGAGATCGCCGCACGCCCGACAGTGGCCCAGCGCTTCGTGGACGCAAGCATCCGCGGCTATGCGCAGTGCCTTGCGGGCGATCCCACGCCCGCCTTCCGCGCGATCCTTGCGGCGAGCGCCGAGCAATCGCCCGAGCTTTCGGCCTTCAAACTCGCGCAGATGAAGCGCTACGAACTCGTCGACGGCGGCGACGCCAAACGTCTCGGCATCGGCGCCATGACCGAGGCGCGCTGGAAGCAGATTTTCGACACGATGTCGCAGGCGGGCGTCTACCCGGCCGATCTCGACTGGAAAGCCGCCTTCAAGCTCGACTTCGTGAACCGCAACGTCGCGGCGGCGCGCTGATCGGCGCCGCCAAACCGGCGACGCGCTTTCGGACGATTCCCCGATTGCTCTACAAAATGCGCAACGGATGGCCTACAAACGGCCATACGCGACGCGTGCGCGCGCTATCCCGAGCCGGAGCCTGGAAGCAAAAATGGATGCAGCCCTGAAAGCGCGCGCCGCCGCGTCGGCCGACAAAGCGGTCGCCCTGCTGCAGGAGTTCATCGCCCTGCAGCGCCACGGCGAAGCTTCCGTGCAGGCGCGGTTTGCCGCCGCCTGCGAAGCCTGCGGGGCGAGCGTCGTGCGCCATCGCTATCTGCCTTCCGACGTGAAGCCGCGCGAGGAGTTCGCCGCCGGCATCGCGATCAATCCCGACATGCGCGAGGCGGTCGTGGCACGACTGCCGGGTACCGGCGGCGGGCGCAGCATGCTCGTGTTCGCGCATCCCGACGGCGAGCCCTTCCAGCCGCAACATGGCTGGCGCTACGATCCGTTCGGCGGCGCAATCGAAAACGGCCGCCTCTATGGCTGGGGTGTCGCCGACGATCTCGCCGGCGTCGCGACGATGGCGGGTGCGCTGCAGGTGCTGAGCGATCCTGCACTCCGCCCGGCGGGCGATCTCATTTTGTGCAGCACGCCTTCCAAGCGCCATGCGCGCGGCGTGCATGCGCTGCTGCAGGCGGGCTTTGTCGCCGATGCGGCGATCTATCTGCATCCGGCCGAGTCCGGGGCCGGCATGCGCGAGGTCAAAACCTTCGCCTCGGGCCAGCTTGTGTTCGACGTCACGGTCGAAGGCCGCCTGCCCGACACGCAAGAGCCCGATCATGCGGCCTTCGCGCACACGGCCGTGAACCCGATCGACAAGGCGGTGCTGATCCATGCTGCGTTGCGCGCTCTCGACGAACGGCGGGCTGCCCGCGTGTTGCATCCGGCTTTGCAGACCGCCATCGGCCGCTCGACCAATCTCTTGATCGGCGATTTTTCCACGCTCGGCGACGGGCGGGCCGCGCGCATCGCACCTTCCGTGCGGCTCTCCTGCGCGCTGTCGTTCCCGCCCGGCGAAAAACTCGCCGACGTGCAGGCGGAAGTCGCCGCCGCGATCGCCGCTGCCGTCGCGACGGACGAATATCTGCGTGCCAAGCCGCCGAAACTCGTATTCCTGTCGGGCGTCACGGGGGCCGAAGTGCCGGACGGGCATGCGTTGCGCAACGCCGTCGATGCGGCGGTGTTGGCGGCAACGGGGCAAGCGCCGCGCGCCAACGTCATGCACACCTCGTCCGACATCCGCAATCCGATCGTGCAGAACGGCATTCCGTGCGTGGGTTTGGGGCCGTTGTGCGGCGATCTCACGCAGAACGGCGGACGCGACGAATGGGTCGATGTCGCCGATTTCAAGCGCGGGATCGGCGTCATCGCCGGCGCGATCGCCCTGTGGAGCCGGAACGCTTAAGCGGCCTCAAGCCTTCAGGGCGGCCTCGAAACGCGCCACGAGCGCTTGCACGCGCGCCTCGTCGAGGCCGACAAGCGGCGGGCGCATGCGCCGCCATTCGGGATCGCCCTCGCGAGCGGCGATCAGCGCCTTGACTGCCTGCATGAAAGGATCGGCGACGATGGCGCCGACGCAATGCCCGATGCGCGCATCGTCCTTGCCCGCCCACGCGGCTTCGCGAAGCAGATCGGGCCGCAGATTGGCGAAGCCGCAGATCGACCCCGAACCGCCTTCCCGCACGGCGCGCGCGATCAAGCGCTCGTCGCCGACGAGGATCTGCAGATCCTTGTGCGCGTCGAGAAAGCCCTTGGCGGAATCCCAACTGCCCGTGCTGTCCTTGATGCCGATCACGACGGACCCGAACGCCGCGCGCAATCGCGCCAGCAACGCGGGCGTGAACGCCACGCGCGTCATGCTCGGGATATGGTAGATCAGCACGTCGCGCGCCTGCGCCCCCAGACCTTCGAGCACGGAAGCGAACCACGCGAACACGCCGTCTTCCGACGGCTCGGCGAAATAGAAGGGCGGTGCGAGCAGCACGGCCCGGCATTGCGCGGCGTAGGCCGCACGCGCCTGCGCGATCGCATCGCCCGCCGTTGCCGCGCTCACGCCCGCGATCACGCTTTTGCGCATGTCGAAGCCGGCCGCTGCAAACGCGCCCAGCAGCGCGTAGCGTTCGCCAAGGTCGATCGACGCCCCCTCGCCGGTCGTGCCGAACAAAGTCACGCTGTCGCCGCCATTGGCGAGCACGAAGCGCCCTTGCGCAAGCGTGCGCGGCAGATCGACCGAACCGTCGGCGGCAAAGGCGGTCGACAGCGCGCAGCTGAGGCCGATGCGTGCACCCGTTTTTTCCGCGACCATTTTCAAAGTCTCCTCACGCACGGACCATGCGCACCGCGCGTCCCGAAAGGCCGGCACCTTCGAGCGCGAATTCTTCCATGGCGGGAAGCGACCGCGTCCCGCCGGTTCGCGCAAGAACGATCTGCACCGCGTCGCGCGTCCATTCGAGACGAGCCGCCATGGCGAGATAGTCGCCGCTGCGCAGGCTCCAGCTTTCGCCGTCGTCTTCGAAATGCGGGGTTGGTGCGAGGCTCGCGCCGCTCGCCTCGCCTGCTGCAAAAAAGAGATGGCGCGCAGGCGCATCGTGCGGCCGCACGGCCGGGATCTCGGGGCCGGCAAGGGCGAGCACCGCACCCACGCGCACGAAGATCGGCGGGCGGCCCAAGGGGGCATCGACCGTAACCGTTTCGCCGGCCGGATAGAGACGGCCTGTGTGGAAATCGGCCCACCCTTCGGGGCCTTTGGGCAGATACACCGCACGCCGGCGCTGGCCCGGCTCGACGACCGGAGCGACCAACAGATCGGGCCCGATCAAAAACGCGTCGTGTTCGCCGCGGCACTGCGGATCGGCGTCGTAGTGGTAGAGCAGCGGCACCATCGACGGCACACCTTGCGCCGCACCCAGATAGCCGCGCGTATAGAGGATCGGCAGGAAGCGATAACGCAGGCGCAAGGCTGCGCGCACCGCATCGAGCACGCTTGGATGCGTCCACGGCTCGGTCGCTTCGCCCACGTCGGGTTTCCACGAATTCATCACCGCGCGCGGATGCAGCGCCATCATCTCGACCCAGCGGCACAGCAATTCGGGATCGGGCTGCGGCCCTGCAAAGCCGCCGACATCGTGGCCGATCTTGCCGAGGCCCGACAGCGCCATCGAAAGTCCGTTGCGCAGGTTCCATTTGAGCGTATGCCACGAGGTAAAATTGTCGCCGCTCCAGGTTTCGGCGTAGCGCTGGATGCCGGGCGGGCCTGCGCGCGTGATCGTGTAGGGGCGCTTGTCCGGATTGCGGCGGGCACTTGCCTCGAACGTCGCGCGCGACATCAGCAGCGCATGCAGCGGCCGCGACGCCGAGACCGCAATCTCCTTGCCGAAGCCGCGCCCGGAAGCGCCCTCGCGCCAGGCTTCGTATTCGTTGTTGTCGTTCCAACCGCAATCGAAGCCGACGTCGAGAACTTGACGCTCCAAGCCGTCTTGCCACCAGGCAATCGTCTTCGGATTGGTGAAATCGAGGAAGCTGCCGTGCCCGTCCCAGAATTGTTCGACGACGGGGGTGCCGTCCTTCGTTGCAAGGAACCCGCCTTCGGCCGCGAGCCCCGCATAGGAAGGATGGTCGTCGATCAAGACGGGCTTCAGATTGGCGACGGTCTTGAGTTCGGCTGCGCGCAGCTTCGCGAACAAGGCCGCCGGATCCGGAAATTTGTCGCGGTTCCAGGTGAAGACGTAGCGCCGCTTGCCGCGGCTCGAATAGCCCGAGCCGAAATGGATCGAGCTGATCGGAATGCCGTCGGCGCGGCAGCGATCGGCAAACGCGCCGATCTTGGCTTGCGCCTTCGCGTCGTCCGCATGATGCATCGAGGTGAAGGCAAAGCCGTAGGCCCAGCGCGGGGCCAGATGCGGCAAGCCCGTGAGATGCGCAAAATCCTCGGCGATGTCGCTCAAGCTCTGCCCGACCGACACGTAGAAATCGAGCGCAGGCTCCTCGGCTTCGACATAGCGGTAATAGCCGTGATAGTTCGAGCGCTCGCAGCCAAGATCGATCGTGAGCGGCGCAAGCGTGTCGTAGAAAAGCCCTGCCCAGTTCCCTCGTGCGGCTTCGACGGCGAAAAACGGCACGTGCTTGTAGAGCGGATCGCCCGCCTCCGCGTCGTAGCCGAGCGCGTCGAGCTGCAGGATGCGGAAGCGCCGGCCCGCCCGGTCGATCGGGCCGGTCTTGTCGCCGAGCCCGAAATAGCGTTCGCTGCCGACGCGGTTTTGATAGTGGCGCAAGCGCCGCCCCTCGTCGCAACGCAGATAGGCGCCGCTTTCGCGATCTTCGAGCACGGTTTCCCAAGTGCCGTCCGCGTTGCGCTTGTCGAAGGCGAGGCGCACAGGAGCCGCCGTCACGCGCACGCGCAGATCGCCTGCCGTCAACGCGTAGCCGCCCTCAGTCTTGTCGAGCGTCGCGGCCGGCGTCGGAAAACCCGCATCGCCGGTCCGCGAACGGCCTTCCCACGGCACGTCGCCGTCGGGGGCGACCATCCAGCTGCGGTCGACCGGGAAACCCGTTTGCGGCACGAGGCTCACGCGCACGCGCGACGCCGACAGCATGCCGATGCGCAGCATGTAGCCGTCTTCGAGTTCGAAGCTTGCTTGGTGTGCCGATGCGGTTGCCGCAACGACCCGTTGGAATGAAATCACGCCGTTCTCCGCGCCAATGCTTTGCCTTCGCCGTCGAACAAATGTAGCGACGACGAGCCGGCAAAATCCACACCGACCGATTGGCCGCGTTCGATGCGCGTCTGGCCTGCGAGCCGCACGACCAACGTTGCCCCCTCGGCGAGACTGCCATAGACATAGCTCTCGCCGCCCAATTGTTCCGTCAAATCGACTTTCATGTCGGCTTGGCCTGCACCGGGCTCGACCAGCCGCAGATGCTCGGGCCGCACGCCGAGGGTCACAGGCGCACCCGTTGTCGGTCTGGCCGCACCGGCTGCCGTGAGGCCCGTCGCGCGCACCTGCCCGCCCACGGCAAGCGCCACGGTCGCGTCGCCCGCCCCGGCCGCCGCCAGCGTGCCTTTGAGGAAATTCATGCGCGGGCTGCCGATGAAACCCGCCACGAATTCGTTGGCGGGCGCGTTGTAGAGCTCGAGCGGGGCGGCGAACTGCTCGCACCGCCCGTCGCGCAAGACCGCGATGCGGTCGGCCAAGGTCATCGCCTCGACCTGGTCGTGCGTGACGTAGATCATCGTGTTGCCGATGCGCTCGTGCAAAGCACCCAGTTCGGCACGCATGCGCACGCGCAGTTCGGCGTCGAGATTGGACAAGGGCTCGTCGAACAGGAAGATCTTGGGCTCGCGCACGACCGCACGGCCGATGGCAACGCGTTGGCGCTGGCCGCCGGACAAAGCGCCCGGCCGCCGCTCGAGATAGGGCTCGAGACGCAGCATGCGCGCGGCCTCGGCGACGCGCCGGTCGATCTCGGCCTGCGGCATGCGCACGTTTTCGAGGCCGAAGGACAGGTTCTTGCGCACGCTCATATGCGGATAGAGCGCGTAGGACTGGAACACCATCGCCAGCCCGCGCTCGGATGCGCCAAGTTCGTTCACGCGCTTGCCGTCGATGCGCACCTCGCCGTCGCTCACCGATTCGAGCCCGGCGATCATGCGCAGCAAGGTCGACTTGCCGCAGCCCGACGGGCCCACGAACACGCAGAACTCGCCGTGGGCGATGGCAAGGTCGATGCCGTGGATCACGTTCGTGGCGCCGAACGACTTGCGAACGGCGGAAAGTTCCAGCGTGGCCATTTCTATTTCATCCCGGTGTTGGCGATGCCGGTGGTGATGTATTTCTGCAGGAAGGCGAACACGAAGGTCACGGGCAGCAGCGTGAGCACCGTCATCGCCAGCAGATAATGGGTCGCATCGAGCATCTCGCCTTTGAAGGACGACAGGCCGAGCTGCAGCGTGAACGTTTCCGAGCGCGACAACACCACGAGCGGCCACAGAAAATCGTTCCAGCGCCAGATGATCGACAGGATCGCGAGCACGGCGATCGCGGGCAGCGCGAGCGGCAGCACAATCTTGTAGTAGATCTTCCATTCCGAGGCCGAGTCCATGCGCGCGGCTTCGATGAGTTCGTCCGGGATCGTCAGCATGTATTGGCGCAGCAAGAACACGCCCGTGGGCGTGGCCGCCCCCGGAATGATCACGCCCCACAGCGAATCGAGCATGCCGAAGTTTTTAACGACGATAAACAGCGGCACGAGAATGACCGTGGCCGGCATCAGCAATGTCGCCACGATCAGCAGCATGAACACGTCGCGCCCGGCGAACCGGTATTTGGCGAGCGCAAACGCCGCCATCGAACTGATCGCAAGCGTCATCAGCGTGGCGACGACCGTGACGAACACCGAATTGCCGAAATAGAGGCCGAAGCGGAACGTGCCGGCCGCCCCGCCGCCGAGCGTGGGCTCGCTGTAATTCTCGAAGCGCGCACGCACCGTTTCGTGCGGCCGCGTGTCGCGGCGCGGCACCTGGATCGTCTCGTCGGGTTTGGCGGGATCGGCGAGCACAACGTTGGCGCCCGACAGGCGCAGCTGGGCGAGAATGCGGGTCGTGCCGTCCGGCGCCGTCCATTCGACGAGATTGACGGGCCGCGTACTGCCCGGCAGCACGGCCGTGACTTGCTCGTAGGGCAAAAAGCGCGGGTCGCTCTCGATCAAAGCGCGCTGCGACTTGAAGGACGAGACGAACAGCCACACGACGGGGGCAAGGATCAGCAGCACGCCCAGCACGAGATAGGCATAGGCCAGAATGTCGGTCCAATCGACGCGGCCCGGCTTGCGCGTGCGCGTGAGGAAGGCGATTGCGCGTCCCATGTCAGGCTCCTGCCTTTCGCCGCGTGAGCGCAAGCTGCACCAAGGTCAGCACCAGGATGACGCCGGCCAGCAGCACCGAAGCTGCGGCCGCAACACCATAGAGCTTGGCGTCGCTGACGAACGCCGATTCGTAGATTTCCTGGATCACCATGCGCGTGGCTGTCCCGGGACCGCCGCCGGTCAGCACATAGACCTCGTCGAAAATCTGGAAGGCGCGGATCAGCGACAGCACGAGCACCACGAGCAGCGTCGGCATCAAGAGCGGCACCGTGATGCGCACGAACGCGCGCCATTTGGGCGTGCCGTCCATTTCGGCGGCTTCGTAGAGATCGCGCGGGATCGCCTGCAATCCGGCGAGCAGGATCAGCATGAAGAATCCCAGATGCGACCACGTATAGACGAACACGACCCAGAAGAACGGCCACGAGGAATTGGCGTCGGCCAGCCAATTGACCGGTCGCCAGGCTTGTGTGGCGACGCTTGCGCGCACATCCCACGCAAAGACGAGCCATGCAGCCGCGACTGCGCACGCAACGAGGGCGGCGATCGCCAACGCCCCCTTCGCGCGCTGCGCCCACAAGCGGCGCGCGATCGCGGCCACGACGAGGAGGGCCGCGATCTTGGCGACTGTTTCGAGCGGCCCCCAAGCTGCGAGCGCGTTGCGCATTTCGGCAAGTTCCGTCAACAACGCATTGAGAATTCCGCGCCGCTTCAAGACCCAGTCCCACACGACGGCGACCACGACCGGCGACAGCATGACCGGATAGAAGAACAAGGCGCGCCAGAAGCCGCGTGCGCGGATCTCGCGATTCAGCACGATCGCGGTCGCAAGGGCGACCGCCGTCATGATCGGCACCTGGATCACCGCGAACAAGAGCGTGTTCCACATGCCGGTCCAAAAGCCGAAGCCCGATACTGGGCAGCTCTTGGGCACGAAGATCGACTCGCACGCCAGCAGCGCTTCGTAGTTGCGCAAGCCCACGAAGGGCCGGTCGGCGAGGATCGTCGAAGCCCCGCCGGTGAAGGAAATGTAGATGTTCAGCAACGCGGGCAGAAAACTGAAGAGCCCGAAAATCGCCATCGTCGGCAGCAGAAACACGTAAGGCAGGCCGCGAAGCCCCAGCTTCGTCTGCAGCCAGCGCATCGGCGGTTCGAACGCCGCCAAGAGCGGCGTTACGACCCAACGCATGGCGGGCCCGCCGTCGGTCGTATCGACGACCGCAGACGGGCCCGGTTCGGCTTCAGCAGCCATCGGGACGGTTAGTTCCCGATCGCTTGGGCAACCTCTTCGTTGATCTTGCGGTACGCCTCGTCGAGCGTGAGCGTGCCGGTGATCGCCTGCGAGATCTGGTTCACGGTCGCGTTGAAGACCGCAACGTTGCGCTCGTAGCCCTGCAGCTGGTGCGCCTGAGGGGGCACCTTGTCGTAGTTGGCCGTGAAGGCCTTGAGTGCAGCAATGGCGGCGGGCGACACGTCCTTGCCGTAATCGAGGCCGCGCGCGGCGAGGCCCTTGTGCGCCGGGATCTGGAGCGTGCGCTCGTAGTATTCCTTGAGCACGGGCTCGGACGCCATGAACTCCATCACGCGCGCCACGGCCTGCGGATTGCGCGTGGCTTTGAAGCCCACCATCGCCGCACCGCCGGGCATCGCGCCGCAGCCGGCCGGACCGCAAGGCTGCGGGATCGCGACCCAATCGAACCGATCGCCGATCGTTTCCGAATAGCGCTGGATCATCCAGGAACCCGCGACATGCATGACCGTGTCGCGGTTGATGAACTGGTCGGCCCCGTTGCGCCACCGCGCACCCGAAGCGCCCGGCCAGATTTCCTTCATGATGCCTTCGCGATGCCAGCGCACCATGCGCTCGGAGAAGGCCTTGAAGCCGTCGTCGATGAGGGCCGGGCGGCCGTTGGCGTCGAAATACTTGGCGCCGTACGACATGGCCGGGCCCGCAAAGCGATGGCCCGAGCGGTCCATCTCGATGCCCGAATAGACGTTGAGCTTCTGCTGCACCTGCTTGACCGCCGCGGCCCAATCGTCCCACGTGGCACCGGCCGGGGGTACGGCCACGCCGGCTTCGGCGAACATCGTCTTGTTGACGAAGGGCCCCGTCACGGTGAGCTGCGTCAAGAAGCCGTAGATGCCCTTGTCGTTGTTGCCCACGCGCATCCAGTTCAGCGTCTGGGCGAAATTCTCTTCCCAATAGGCGGCGTTCACGAGCGGACGCAGATCGAGATAGTATTTGTTGAGGCCCGCGAGATTGGTCACGCGCGCCATGTCGGGGCCTTGGCCGGCCTGCAGGCGCGTCTCGAGCTGTTCGCGCACCACGTTGAAGCCGACCTTGTCGACGACGACTTTGATGGTCGGGTTGGCGCGCTCGAACTTGTCGAGCAATTCGCGCGACACTTCGCACTCGTTGGCGTCGGCGTAGCACATGTAGCGAAGTTCGACGGGCGCTTGGGCGAAGCCCGAAACGGCGGTCAGAGTCGAAGCGGCAAAAGCGGCCGCACCTGCCAGTTTACGCATGGTTTTCCTCCCCTATTGAATCCGGACCGGCGATTGGCGCCGGTTTTTGTTGGAAACAAGCTGACATCCGGGGAAGATCGCTGTCAATCGCAAAGGAATGACCGTTGGCCGCACACCCTGCCCTGCCCGATCCGCTGTGCGTTCCCGATCGCATGCGCGCGCGCGACGCGCAGACGTGGCGGACGGAGCTGCGCCCGCACTGGCTTGCGGCGTGTGCCCGCGAAATCTACGGACCAATGCCGCACGCACGCGAAGTGCGCGTCGCGATCGGCGCGCGTCACGGGCATCGCATTGCCCTTGCCGTCGCGTTCGATCCCGCCTTGCCGCCCGCGAATGTCGCACTCTATCTGCCCGAGCGACCGGCGCACGCCGTGTTCTTCGGCCCCAATTTCGCGGGCAATGCGTCGATCGATCCCGATCCTGCGATCCCGCTCGATCAAGGCTGGATGCGCCCCGAGCCCGCCTGGGGCATTGTCGGCAACCGCGCGACCGCGGCCACGCGCGGCGTGCACGCGGCCCGCTGGCCTCTTCCCGAGATACTCGCGCACGGCTACGCGGCCGCAACGTGGTACGACGGCGACATCTGCCCGGACGATCCCGATCTATGCGCCGACCATGGACGAAAACTCGCCACGAAAGCCTGCGCGATCGCTTTTTGGGCCTGGGGTTTTTCGCTTGTGCTGGACGCACTCGCGCAGAGCGGCCTCGTGCCGGCCGACAAGGCGATCGCGATCGGCCATTCGCGCCACGGAAAAGCGGCCTTGTGGGCGGCGGCGTGCGACACGCGCATCGCAGGCGTCATCGCCAACAATTCGGGTGCGGGCGGCGCCCGGCCCTTCCGTTTGAGGGAAGGCGAGACGATCGCAGACCTGTTCGCGCGCTTCCCGCATTGGTTTGCGCCCGCCTTGCGCGATTTCGCCGACCGCGAAACGTCCCTCGCGGCCGACCAGCATATCGTGCTGGCCCTCGCAGCCCCGCGCCCGCTTTACGTGGCGCGCGCGCGCGACGATGCGTGGGCAGTGCCTGCAGGCGAATTGGCGGGCCTCGAAGCGGCCCGGCCGGTCTACGATCTCTTTGGTGCGCGCGATGCGATGGGCACGCATCTGCGCCAAGGCGGCCACGCGCTGACGCCCGAAGATTGGCGCCATTTTCTCGCGTTCGCCGATCGCTGCCGCAGCAGCGGAAAACTCTGAATTCAAAGGAAGAAACTGGTAGCGGCGGAGGGATTTGAACCCCCGACCAAGGGATTATGATTCCCCTGCTCTACCACTGAGCTACGCCGCCGAAGAGCGGTCGGTTTAAGGCCAGTTGCAGGGCCTGTCAAGCAGGCCGGTTCAGAACTGCACGGGCAGCGAAAACACGCCGCGACCCCAGTTGCGCTCGGTCTCGCGCAAGCCCTCGGCCAGCGCCTTCAGATCGAGCGTGTCGAGATCGCGCGGCAGCGGATCGGCCCCCACGGCCACGAAAATCTGGCCGTAGGCGTTGTTGAGCTCGGCATAGGCCAAATCGCGCTGCAAAGCCGCGCGCACGGCGTTGAGCTCGCCCTGGATCACGGCAAGCTCGCCCACGCGCTGGGCCTGCGCTTCGGCGCCGAGCTGGCTCAGAATGCGCGTATCGAGATCTTCGAGCGTGCGCGCGGTCGCAAAACGGCGCCGCGCTTCCTCGAAATTGGCGCGCGACACGAAGAGCTGCGTGAGCACGGCCATCGACAGCGCCATGCGCCGCTGCTCGGCCACACTCTCGGCCGCCTGGCTGGCGCGCAGCTGGGCCGGCGCCGAGAACACGCGCAGCAAATTCCAGCTCACGCGGGTCCCCCAGCTCGACCAGGTGTTGTTCTCGAGGAAGCTGTTGGTGTCGTAGTTTCGGCCCACGTTGAATTCGAGGCCCGGCAGCAGGCGCAGCAGCGACTTGCGCGTTTCGTCGGCCGTGATGCGCGCGGTGTAGTGCTCCTCGCGCAGCTCGGGCCGGAAGGCGAGTGCGGTTTCCTCGAGCAGGGCCGCATCGACCGACAGCTCGGGCACGGCATCGCGATCGGCCGGGACGGCGATGCGCAGCGGCCGGTCGAGCGGCAGATTGATGAGAGCGGCAAGCTCGGTGCGCGCAAGATTGAGCTCGCGGCGCTGGGAGAGCAGCGATTGCTCGGCCTCGACCAACGCGCGCTGGAAGGTGAGTTGCTGCAACGCGTTTGCAAGCGTCTGCTGGCCCGCCGCCTCGGACTGGGCGCGCGCGCGCTGCACGCGCTCGAGCAACGGATCGATGCGGCCCAAGAGCCGCTCGGCGGCCACGGCGCGCCAATAGGCGGCGCGCACGTCCTGGGTGATCGCATGCACGACCTTGCGCCGCCGCTCGTTGGCGATCAAAGCGCGGTTGGCGTTCTGCTTGGCGTTGACGTAGCTCACGCCGAAATCGAGCACGTTCCACACGAGATTGAGATCGGCCGTGATGCGGTCGCGGTCCTGCGAGGTCGAGGATTCCAGCGACTGCGCCTGCGTGCGGATCGACCGGCTCGTCGAGGCCGACGCGTTGTCGCGGCCCGTATAGCCCGACGACGCGACGAGCCCCGGCAGCAGATCGTAGTGCGACAGATCGAGCTGGTTCATCGCCAGCGCCTGCTCTTGCGCGCGCAGGCGGGCGTCGAGATTGAAGCGGATCGCGCGCGCCATCGCTTCGTGCAGCGTGAGCGGCCCTTCGATGGCCGGCTGGTCGGCATAGAGCCGCGCGCGGTCGGCGGCCGCCCGCGCGGCGATGTCGCCGGGTTCGAACGGCTCCGGCTTGATGTTGCAGGCCGACAAAGCGAACAGCGAAACGCCCAGCAGAACGGCGGAAAAGCGCGGCGAACCCATAACCTAAACGTGCTCCGGAGTCGGGGTGTTTGCTTCGACCGGGATAGCTGCAATCAGAGCTTGCGTCAAGCGCGCAATGTCGGCGTTGAACGGCGCGGTTGTGCGGTCGATCTGGGCCGCGAGGCCCGGCATCGCAACCGCCCCGAAACCGCCCGCAGCCGACGCGGTCTCGAGCGAAGCGCCGTCGAGGCGGATCGCCTGGAAGCCGCCTTCGAGACGCGGGGCGGACGCGGCGACGAGCGCTTGCGCCAGCGGATCAAGCGACGCGAACTGCTGGTTTGCATCGCCCGGCAGGGAAGCCGCCGGGATCGATGCTCCGCCGAGCCCGAGCGGATCGCTGCCGGTTCCGCCCAAGCCGCCGACGCCGCCCAAACCGCCGAGCCCGCCAAAACCGCCCGTGCCGCTGCCTTGGACACGCGCGAACGAGTCGACCGAGCGTTGCGTGGAGGCACTGCCGATCGACAGCGTGGTGCTCGAGGTGGAGCCGCCGCTGCGCGCATCGGAGAAGCTCAAGCCGACTTGCGTCTGCGGCGGCGCGCCCTGGTTGGCGGACACGAAATTGCCGCCCTGCGCGTTGCCGCCGACGGAAGCGCCGCTGGCCGTACCGGTGCTGTTGCTGTTGCCGCCCGAGAAGATCGCGGCCGCAACGTTGCCGGAAATGAACTGCCCCGTCGTCTGGCCGAGCGCGCCGCTGATCGTGATCACAGGCGGTGTTGC